>Ga0210015_1005035_pt1 | contig 10899 bp, 10 predicted proteins | sample CryGeymeta201522_FD_185471 | JGI IMG/M metagenome (GOLD analysis project Ga0210015, IMG submission 185471) | Groundwater microbial communities from Crystal Geyser aquifers in Utah, USA - Crystal Geyser metaG 2015-22 (SPAdes) (version 2) | ecosystem: Environmental > Aquatic > Deep subsurface >...
GATGTCCCTGGAGCCAAGGTAGTGGCCAGTGTTCTGACGTTCCAGCTTGCTCCTCCACCATAGGGCGTCGAGTGTCCACAGGTCCACTTTCAAGTCTTTTGCCAGCTGAAGGAGCACGGAATTGATTATTTCATACCGTTCCCCCTCGGAAGTACCGTGGGGGAAAGCTGGCCATACACCTCGTTCCCGCATTTCGGGTTCGCTGGTGCCGTTCCAAACCCCGTAGCGATCAGGATACGCCAAGAGTAATATGGGTGTGAGAGTGGCCGGACCGGCTCCACTCACTATGGAAAGGGCGGAAACAAATCTGTCCGCGATCGGTTTTGTTTCGTCTACTAGGACGGTTATAGCTTCTCGCAGACTTTCCATATCATCTGTGGCTCGGCGCCCCAGGCGTTCTAAACCTGTCCAGTGGTGATTGTGCTTGAAACTGAGGAAATCCAAATAATCCTGCTTGGTCAGACTTTGTGGATCTCGGAATATCGGCCCGAAACGATCGAGTACTTCATCACGCTTTGCGACAATGTGACGAATATCCGGCAGACTGAGAGCCTTGTCGACGTTGAACAGCATTATCGAACCTCTCAAGAGTGCGCCTGAACATAACCGTGTCGAAACCAGTGCAAACTCACAAGACGACATTTCTTGATGTGATGATCGGCAGAGAACCGTGCCCAGCCCCCGCGAAACCATCCTCGCCGCGCTGCACGCGCGGCTCTCGGCACTGCCCGCCACCGCCCTGCGCGGTGAGGTGCTGCCCGAACGTGTCCCGGCCGAGGGGCTGCTGATCCTCCGCGATGGCGAACCCGGCGAGCCCGAAGTGACGCTGTCGCCGCTGCGCTACCACTACCAGCACCGGGCCGAGATAGAGGCGGTCGTGCAGGGCGCGGCGCGTGATACCGCCTTCGACGCGCTGACCGCCAGCATCGGCTCGGCGCTCGCTTCCGACCGCACGCTGGGCGGGCTCTGCGACTGGGTCGAGGCGGAAGCGCCACGGCCCGTCGATCTGCCGGTCGAGGGCGCGGCCAGCCTGAAGGCTGCCGTGATCCCGGTGGTGCTGCACTATTCCACGGCCGATCCGCTTCTGTGGTTGCCGCCCGAGATGCAAGGAGGATTTTGAACAGCTGGGCAGGTGATCGAGCGCGGTCTTCTGTCAGGCCTCATCGCTGCGGCTTTTCAGTCTGCCGCGGGCCGGTATGGTGATCAGCGGACAGGGTCCAAATCTGGCCTAAGAACTCAAGATGTTCTCAGCGGATCGCTGGTTTTCCCCGCCCAGATCTCATCGATCATTTTGCCCATTCTGGTCGTCGCCTTCTCGCACCTCCCTGACACCGATACCGTTTCGCTGTTCGCCTGGTAAATTCAGGTGGCAGCGACCGGCAGCGGATCCCTGTAATCTTCATTGCGCGTCAGCATGGCCCAGATCGCGCGGGCCATTTTGTTGGCAAGCGCGATGGCCACCAGCATCTTTGGCTTGCGTTCAAGCATGCGTGCCAACCACGACCCTTCCCGGATCGACTTTCGACCGAGCCATGTCAGGCGGGACATCGCACCGACGATGAGCAGGCGCCGGATGTCGGCCTGACCAGCCTTGGTCACACGCCCGAGGCGCTGCTTACCCCCTGTGGAGTTCTGGCGAGGGACCAGCCCGAGCCAGGCGGCAAAGTCGCGCCCGCAGCGGAAGGTCTCAAGCGGTGGCGCGAAGGCTTCAACGGCCAGGCTGGTAACGGGGCCGACACCGGGCATGGTCTGGAGACGACGTGCCGTCTCGGTGTCTTCTGCCGTGGACTTGATCCGCTTCATCAGCGCATCGATCCGCACCGTCTTCTCGGCGATCTGCTGGCGCAGGTCACGGCAGATTTCGCGGACCATCTCGGGAAGATCGGTCGCCGCATCCTCAATGATCGCCTCGATACGCCGCAGACTCGCGATTCCGATCGGAAGGGCATAGCCGAATTCGTAGAGGTAAGACCGCAGGGCATTGACCAGTTCGGTGCGCTGATGGACCAGTTGCTCCCTCGTGCGGAACAGAAGCGCCCGGGCCTGTTGTTCAGGCCCCTTCGGTTCGACAAAGCGCTTGCCTGGTCGCTGTGCCGCCTCCACGATGGCTTCGGCGTCGGCCGCGTCATTCTTCTGACGCTTCACGAAGGGTTTGACGTAGATCGGCGCGATCAGCTTGGCTTCATGGCCGAGCGCCAAAAGCTCGCGGGCCCAGTGATGGGCACCGGGACAGGCCTCCATCACCACGATGGCCGGGGGCTGCGCGGCCATGAAGGAAAGAAACTGCGCGCGCGACAGTTTTCGGCGGAACTTCACTTGACCGTTCATCGTCGCGCCGTGGACCTGAAAAGAGTTCTTTGCCAGATCCACCCCGATCATCATATCTTTCGCCATGGTTGCCGTCCTTTCTACTCAGTGGCTGTGAACACCACCACTTTGGCACATTGCGATGCCGTCAGGTCAGGGCGGCAACCACCCCATCTGGCCTGACCCCGACAACCCGAGGAGAACACCATGGCACGAGCCCAGGGGGCGCGGGCGCTGATGGCGCTTGCGTTCGAAACGACCTATGGAACGCCGCCCGCGAGCGGCTTCACCCGCATGCCCTTCACCGTGCACGCCGTCTACCTGCCGCGCCCACGCATCGAGATTTCCGGGCCGCAGGGCGTGCAGGCGACCTTCGACTGGCAGGCCGCGCGCGACAGCGTGGTCGGGCGGATGTGCACCGCCACCCTCGTGAATGAAGTGGAGACGTATTGAGTATCCGTCATGCGCAAGCGGGTTTTTCGGCCCATAGGCGGTCGGCTTTGACGAGGGCGTTCGCGACCTCGATCAGCTTGCGCATGAGCGCGACGAGCGCGATTTTCGCGGGCTTTCCGGCTTCGCGCAGCTGCAGATACTTGGCCTTGAGATCCGGGTTGAACCGCATGGCGACGAGAGCAGGCATGTAGAGCGCGTCACGCAGCGGCTTTCGTCCGCCGCTGATGAAGGACTTGCCCTTCCATTGGCCCGACTCCCTGTTGTGTGGAACCAGCCCGGCCAGACTCCCGGCCTGCTTTCGCCCCAGCGTACCGATTTCCGGGAGGAAGGTGAGAATGGCAGCGGCGGCAATCTGCCCAATTCCGGGGATCGAGCTGAGGATGTCGCGCTTGCGTGCGCTCGTCGTGTCCTCGGCAATGCGCCGTGCGATCTCGGCGTCGAGTTCGCCGAGCTGCCGTTCGACCAAGGTGAGACGTGCGTTCGTCTGACGCTTCAGCAGGGCGCTGGTCAGGATCCGGCGGCGATTGCGCAGACGGCCCCGCTCCTTGATCAGCGCAGCTCGTGCCGTCTGCAAGTCACGGAGCTCGCGCAAATTTTCCGAAACGGGCTCGTCGGGTTCCAGGCCCAACGCGGCCCCCATGCGCGCCAGACAGCGCGCATCCACCGCATCCGTCTTGGCATGTGTTCCGACGGCCTGCGCAAAGCGCCGAGCCTGCAGTGGGTTGACTTTCACGAGCGGGAACTTGCCCGAAAGCGCCGTCTCCAGCCGACGATGATAAGGCCCTGTTGCCTCGTACACGATGCGCGTCACCGCGAGGGCGGCCAGCCATTTCTGAAGGGCGCGCACACCCTGTGCCGAATTCTCGAACTGCCTCGCCTCATTCCCCTCCAGATCGAATGCATCGAGGTGGGATTTGGAAATGTCGATCCCGATCGTGTGCTCCGTCATCTTCGCCGTGTCCTATCCTTGTCATGCGTGACGCAAGCACGCGTATCCGTTCAGGCCCTGGGTGAAGACGGCGGTCGACCTTACTCAATACCGGTCCTGCTGACCTTTGCTGACACGATCCAACCGCCGCCATGGCCCGCCATAAATGGCGTGGCGGGCCATGGCTCCCGAGTACCCCGAGAACAGAGGAGATTCATAAGACAATGCTCACGCTCGACCTGACCAACGCCCCGCGCTGGTATGACCTTAACCATGGCGTTCGCGTGCAACTTCGCCCGTTGACCACCGCGCTGATGGTGGCGACGCGCAGCGATCCCGCCGTCGAGGCAGTTCCGGAGGAGGCGTCCGACGAGGAGCGCGCGGTCGCCTTCGCCAAGGCGCTTGCGCGGCGCGCGGTGCTCGCCTGGGACGGCATCGGCGACGCCGACGGGAAGCCGATCAATCCCAACCCCGAGGCTATCGACGCGCTGCTCGACATCTGGCCGATCTTCGAGGCGTTCCAGCTGACCTACGTCTCCAAGGGTCTGCTCTTGGAACAGGAAAAAAACGTCTCCGCGCCCTTGCCGAATGGTCCTTCGGCGGGGGCGAGCGATACTGCGAGGCCTGCCAAGGGCCGTGCCCGGACTGCCCGGCGCGGCTGAACCGTCCGGAAACGCCGGAGGGTTGGCAGGTCTGGGACCTGATCGGCCGCCTCGGCGGTCAGCTGCGCGTGCTGCCGGGCGCGGTGATCGGCTGGGACATGTCGGCGGCGCTGGCGCTCGGTGACGCACTCGGCGTGCCACCGCTCGCTGCGGCCGAACTGCTGCCCGTCATCGAGGCGGTGATGGTCGCCAAGCTCAACGAACAGATGGATCACTCCAATGGCGGAAAAACGGGTTAGCGTCCGCCTCGCGGCCGTGGGCGGACGGCAGGTGCGCGCCGAACTGGAAGGCGTGGGCGAAGCCGGATCGCGCGGTTTCGGACGGCTGAGCCGGGAGATGGAGGCTGCGAACGCCCGGCTCGCGGCTTTCTCGCGCCGGGTCCGGGTCGCGGCAGCCGCCGCCGTTGCAGCCGCAGCGGCCGCTGGCGTGGCGATGATCCGCTCCGGGCTGCAGACGGTCGATGCGCAGGCCAAACTCGCGCAATCCCTCGGCACCACCGTCGCGTCGATCCAGACGCTGGAGCGGGCGGGCGAGTTGGCGGGCGTCTCGATGTCCGGCATCGAGCAGGCCACAAAGGACCTGACGCGGCGGCTAAGCCAAGCGGCCGCCGGGACCGGTCCCGCCGCCGACGCGCTCGACCGGCTGGGGCTTTCGGCCGAGGAGCTGATCGCGCTGCCGCTGGACCAGCGGGTCGGCGCGATCAACGCCGCCATCGAGAGCTTCGTGCCCGCCGCCGAAAGCGCGGCTGTCGCGGGTCAGCTCTTCGGCGAGGAAGGCTCGATCGCCATGAGCCGGATTGACACCGCGACGCTGCGCCAGGCGACCGAGGACGTCCTCGCCTTCGGCGTCGTGGTCTCCGAGCAGGATGCCGACCAGATCGAGCGGACCAACGACGCCATCTCCCGGCTTGGGCTGATCTGGCGCGGGCTGTCGAACCAGCTCGCCGTCGCCGCAGCGCCCGCACTGGAAGCCGTCGCGGATGCCATGGCGACGGTCGCCAGCCGCACCGGACCGCTCGGCATCGCAATCCGCGGCCTTTTCGACAACATCGGCCGCCTGACCACCTACGCCGCCACCTTCGCCGCCTTCCTCGCGGGACGCTGGGTCGCTGGCATGGCCGCCGCCGCGCTCTCCGTCCGTGGTCTCGCCACGGCGCTCGTCGTCCTGCGCGGCGCACTGATCCGTACCGGCATCGGGGCGCTGATAGTTGGCGCTGGCGAGCTCGTCTATCAGTTCACCCGCCTCGTCTCCGGTGCGGGGGGCTTCGGCGAGGCGATGTCGCTCCTGAAGGACCTGGCGGTCGAGGTCTGGGAACGGATCAGGATGGGCGCTGCAGCGGCAGGTGCAGCCGCCACGGCGATGTTCTTCGACCTGAAGGCCGACGCCGCGTCGGGCATGCAGAGCGCAATCGAGAGCGTCGTCGGTTTCGGGAATACGGCGGCGAACACCTTCGAGGGCGCCTATGAGGCGATCAAGGCGATCTGGGGTCTGCTGCCCGCCGCTATCGGCGATCTGGCGTTCCAGGCGGCCAACAGCCTGGTCGACGGCGTCGAGGCGATGCTGAACGGTGTGGTGTCGCGCATCAACGGCTTCATCGGCGGCATCAATCAGGGGCTGGAAGCGCTCGGGTCCGAGCGCCGTATTTCGCTGGTGCCGGACCTCGACCTCGGCGAGATCGAGAACCGCTTCGAGGGTGCGGCGACCGCCGCAACCACGGCGGCACAGGCAGCCTTCGACCGGGCCTTCGAGGACAACCCGCTCACCGCGCCCGATCTCGGTCTGACCGAGGCGGCAAACCGGGCGCTCGAGTCCGCGAATGTCTACCGTGGCGCGGCGCGCGATCTGGCCGAAGGGGCCCGCGCGCCGCTCGAAAGCTGGCAGGCGCTGCGCGACGCGGTGCGCGGCACCGATCAGGCCAGTGCCGATGCGCTGGCCGAGACCACCGCTGCGGCGGAGCGCCTGGAGACGGCGCTCGGCGATGCCGGACGTGCCGCGACGGATGCAGGCGCGGCGGCCGGAGCTGCCGCCGCTGCGGCAGAGCCCGCTACCGAGGCAGCCGTCACCGGCTGGCAGGCGGTCACGGCGGCGCTGTCGGATTACGCCAGCAAGGCGCGCGAGATCGGCGGCGATATCGGCCAGAGTCTCGTGAGCGCCTTCCAGTCGGCCGAGAACGCCGTCAGCCAGTTCGTGCGGACCGGCAAGCTGAACTTCCGCGATCTCGTCACCTCGCTGCTGGCCGATCTCGCCCAACTGGCCGCGCGGCGTTTCATCCTCGGGCCGATCGCCAATGCGCTCTCGGGCGTGTTCTCAGGGGCGGGCGGCATCTTCGCCAACGTCCTGCACGCAGGCGGCACGGTCGGCTCGGCCGGGCCCTCACGCATGGTGCCCGCCATGGCCTTCGCCGACGCGCCGCGGATGCATGGCGGCGGCATGGCGGGACTTCGCCACGATGAGGTGCCCGCGATCCTGCAGCGCGGCGAGCGGGTGCTGTCGCGGCGCGAGGCGCAGAGCTACGGCGCGGGCGGCGGGGTCAACGTCACCATCATGGCGCGTGACGCCGAGAGTTTCCGGCAGTCCCGCACGCAAGTCGCGGCCGACATCGCCCGCGCCGTGTCGCTCGGGCGGAGGGGCATGTGATGGCGTTTCACGAGGTGCGGTTTCCCGACAACATCAGCCGCGGCGCGCGGGGCGGGCCGGAGCGTCGCACGCAGATCGTCGAGCTCGCCTCGGGCGACGAGGAGCGCAACGCCAGCTGGGCCAACTCGCGCCGTCGCTACGATGTCGCCTATGGCATCCGCCTCGCCGACGATCTGGCGGCGGTCGTCGCCTTCTTCGAAGCGCGCAATGGCCGCCTGCATGGCTTCCGGTTCAAGGACTGGGGCGACCACAAGTCCTGCCTGCCCTCGGGCACGCCATCGCCCACCGACCAGGCGATCGGCACCGGGGATGGCACGACCACCGCTTTCCAGCTGGTGAAGCGCTACGCCTCCGGTGCGCAATCCTGGACGCGGGCGATCGCCAAGCCGGTGACCGGAACCGTGCGCATCGCGCTCGCCGGGGTCGAGCAGCCCTCCGGCTGGTCCGTCGACACCGCCACTGGCGTAGTCACCTTCAGCGGCGCGCCGGGCGCTGGCGTCCCGATCACCGCGGGCTTCGAGTTCGACGTGCCGGTCCGCTTCGACACCGACGTGCTCGACGTGACGCTCGACCTCGAGCGGCTCGGCTCGATCACCTCCATCCCGCTTCTGGAATTGCGCCGATGAAGACCTTCGATCCCGCCCTGCAGGCCCATCTCGACGAGGGCACGACCACGCTCGCCTGGTGCTGGCGGATCACGCGGGCGGACGGCACGAGTTTCGGCTTCACCGACCACGACCGGACGCTGAGCTTCGATGGCACCGACTTCGAGCCCGAGAGCGGGCTCACGGCCTCCGAGGTCCGCTCGGGCTCGGACCTCTCGGTCGATGCGCAGGACGCCGAGGGGGTGCTGACCTCGGACCGGATCACCGAGACCGACATCCTCGACGGCCGCTGGGACAACGCTGAGGTCGAGGTCTGGCGGGTGAACTGGGCCGACACCGGACAGCGCGTGCTGATGCGGCGCGGCGCCATCGGTCAGATCCGGCGCGGGCGGCTGGCTTTCGTCGCCGAGGTGCGCTCGCTGGCGCATGTGCTGGGCCAGACGGTCGGGCGGACCTTCCAGGCGACCTGCGACGCCGCGCTCGGCGATGCGCGCTGCGGCGTCGATCTGGATGACCCGGCCTTCAAGGGCACGGGCGCGGTGATCGATCTGCTGCGCGACCGAGCCTTCACCGCCTCGGGGCTGGGCGGGTTTGACTCCGGCTGGTTCACCTTCGGCACGCTCGAATGGACCAGCGGCGCGAACGCCGGGCGGCGCACCGAGGTGCTGGGCCATGACGTGACGGACGGCATCGCCGTGCTGACCCTGCTCGAGGCGCCGGTGCGCTACATCGCCGAGGGCGACGCCTTCACCATCCGTGCGGGCTGCGACAAGCGGATGGAAACCTGCGGCGCCAAGTTCGCCAACACCGTCAACTTCCGCGGCTTCCCGCACATCCCCGGCCAGGACGCCGTTCTCCGCTATGCCACCAAAGACGGCGGCCACGAAGGGTCGGTGCTGTGACCTCCGCCGATCCCACCCGCGTTGTCGCCATTGCGCGGTCATGGCTCGACACGCCCTACCACGACCAGGCGAGCCTGCGGGACGTCGGCTGCGACTGCCTCGGGCTGGCGCGCGGCGTCTGGCGCGAGGTCGTCGGCCCCGAGCCGTTCCCGATCCCGCCCTACAGTCGGGACTGGGGCGAGACCGGCCCGCGCGAGGTTCTTGCCGAGGGCGCGCGGCGGATGATGATCGAGGTCGCGCCCGCCAAGGCCGGTCCCGGTGCGCTGGTCCTCTTCCGCATGAAGCCCCGCGCCATCGCCAAGCATGTCGGGATCCTCACGGGGCCCGGCAGCTTCCTCCACGCCTACGAGCGGCTCGGCGTGATCGAGGAACCGCTCACCAACGCTTGGCGGCGGCGCATCGCCTTCGCCTTCCTGTTCCCGCAACGCTGAGACCCCGACATGGCCACCCTCGTTCTCGGTGCGGCCGGCGCCGCCATTGGCGGTTCGATCGGCGGCGCGATCCTCGGCGTCAGCGCCGCCACCATCGGCGGCTTCATCGGCTCCAGCATCGGCTCGGTGGTCGACAGCTGGATCATCTCGTCGCTGGCGCCGACGCAGCGCATCGAAGGCGCGCGGCTCGACACGCTGCGCATCACTTCCGCCACCGAGGGCGCGGTGATCCCGCGGCTCTACGGCCGGATGCGCATGGGCGGCAACATCATCTGGGCGACCGATTTCCGCGAGGAGACGAAGACCACCACGCAGGGCGGTGGCAAGGGCGGCGGGGGCGGCAAGGTCAGGACCGCCGAGTATCTCTACTATGCCAGCTTCGCCGTGACGCTTTGCGAGGGCCCGATCACCGGCATCGGGCGCATCTGGGCTGACGGCAAGCCGATGGACCTCTCGGGCGTCACCTGGCGCTGGTATCCCGGCGACGAGGCGCAGACGGCGGACCCGTTTATCGCGGCCAGAATGGGCGCGGCCAACACCCCCGCCTATCGCGGCACGGCCTATGTGGTCTTCGAGGAGCTGGCGCTTGGCAACTACGGCAACCGTCTGCCGCAGCTCTCCTTCGAGGTCTTCCGCCCGCTGGCCGATCCCGACACGGCCGAGGGACTGACGCGCGCCGTCACCATGATCCCGGCCTCGGGCGAGTTCACCTACGCCACGGCCGGCATCCGCAAGACCGATGGCGGCGCGACGGTGCCCGAGAACCTGAACGCGCTGGCCGACTCTACGGACATGGTGGTGGCGCTCGACTGGCTGCAGGCCATGGCGCCTGCGGTCGAGAGTGTCAGCCTCGTGGTCGCCTGGTTCGGCGACGATCTTCGCGCGGGGTCCTGCAAGGTGCGGCCGGGCGTCGAGGTGTCGGCCAAGTCGACGACGCCTGCCAGTTGGTCGGTGAACGGCGTCAGCCGGGCCAATGCCTTCCTCGTCAGCCGCGACGACCAGGATCGCCCGGTCTATGGCGGCACGCCGTCGGACTTCGCCGTGGTGCAGGCGATCCAGGAGATGAAGGCGCGCGGGCTGCGCGTCACCTTCTATCCCTTCATCCTGATGGACGTGCCGCCCGGCAACACGCTGCCGAACCCGTATTCCGACAGCGCCGCGGAGACCGGTCAACCCGCGTTCCCATGGCGGGGCCGGATCACCTGTTCTCCGGCTGCTGGGTACGCCGGGACCGTGGACAAGACCGCCACGGCCGCAAGCCAGGTCGCGGCGCTGTTCGGCGCGGCCACGCCCGCAAGCTTCAGCGTCTCGGGCGAGAGCGTCAGCTGGATCGGCACGCCCGGCGACTGGGGTCTGCGGCGCATGGTGCTGCACTACGCGCATCTCTGCGCGGTGGCGGGCGGGGTCGATGCCGTCCTGATCGGCACCGAGATGCCGGGGCTGACCACGATCCGCTCGGGCGCGTCCACTTATCCGGCCGTGCAGGCCTTTCGGGATCTGCTTGGCGATGTGCGCTCCATTCTCGGGTCCGGCACCAGGATCGGCTACGCGGCCGACTGGTCGGAATACTTCGGCCACCAGCCGGGCGACGGCTCGGGAGACGCATTCTTTCACCTCGACCCGCTCTGGGCCGATCCGGAGATCGATTTCGTCGGGATCGACAACTACATGCCGCTGTCGGACTGGCGCGACGGGTTCGGGCATGCCGACGCGGCCGAGGGCTGGCCCGCGATCTACGACCGGGCCTATCTGCAGGGGAACATCGCGGGCGGCGAAGGCTTCGACTGGTTCTATGCCAGCGCCGCCGACCGCTCCTTGCAGGTTCGGACGCCCATCACCGACGGCGCCGCCGCCAAGCCGTGGGTCTTCCGCTACAAGGATCTGCGCGCCTGGTGGTCGAACGCACATTACGACCGCCCGGGCGGGGTGGAGAGCGGCACGCCGACGGCATGGGCGCCTGAGTCGAAGCCGATC
>Ga0210015_1005039_pt1 | contig 10889 bp, 11 predicted proteins | sample CryGeymeta201522_FD_185471 | JGI IMG/M metagenome (GOLD analysis project Ga0210015, IMG submission 185471) | Groundwater microbial communities from Crystal Geyser aquifers in Utah, USA - Crystal Geyser metaG 2015-22 (SPAdes) (version 2) | ecosystem: Environmental > Aquatic > Deep subsurface >...
ACCTGGCCAATGCATTTAAAGTGGATGAAAATGGATTGCCTCTGTTCGATACATTTAATGATTCAGACCTGAAAAATGATATGGGAATCAGGTCGGAAGATGAATTCATCCCGACAGATAAATGGCTTGACCCGCGAATTGACTGGACCATGGGCAGACGTGGAATTCCGTATCTTGATTGGGGAATTATGCGGGGCCACGACTGGATTAGAAAACAGGAAGATGGCGGACCCTACCTTCCAGCGATGAAACCATTTTTTTACAAATCGCAACGATACATTTATTCAACAAACACCGGCTGGATGACAGGAGTGAATGCAAATAATTATCGTTACATCAGGTTCTCTCATGTTTTACTTTGGAGAGCAGAGGTGGCTGCATCGGAAGGCGACCTGGCAAAAACCCGCGATTTGGTTAACCTGGTGCGGCAACGTGCAGGCAATGAAGTAGTAATGGGAAAGGTAAAAATTTACAGTTTGCCAAAATCAGTTTATCCCTGGGGAAATGAAGGTGATGTGGATTTTACACAACCCGCTGCCAATTATAAAATTGGCACTTACACTGCTTTTGCCAACAAAGATGATGCAATGAAGGCGGTACAATGGGAAATTCGGCTTGAGTTTGCTACAGAAGGAATGCGTTTCTTCGACCTTCGCCGCTGGGATAAACTGCCTGGTAAAATTGGCGGAAAATCGATGGCTGATATACTGAATGGTTTTGCTGCTGCCGATTTAAGGGTTCGCAAGGATTTTATGAAAGGTGCTACCTTTAGTGATGTTGATAAATACATTCCAATTCCACAGGCACAGATCGATTTGCAGCCCGGCGTGATTGAACAACGTCCGGAACATAAATAGAAATAAAATTGATTGGATATAAATTGAAGAGGGGCAGAAATGTCCCTCTTTTTTTATTATTTTGTTGACTTATTAATTAATAATATAATATCATGAAAAAATTATTTTCGGTAATGTTAATCCTTGTGCTCACATTTTCGATAACACTGGCTCAGCCAAAGGTTCAGTTGGAATCAAAACCTGCTGAAAAAAAGATAGATGTTTTGATTGGTGGGAAACTTTTCACTTCGTACATCTATCCTGACAATATTAAAAAACCGGTTTTATGGCCGGTAATTACTGCCGAAGGCAATGAAGTTACAAGGCAGTTTCCATTAAAAAATAAAGCCGGTGAACGGTCTGATCATCCTCACCATGTTGGAATCTGGCTTAATTACGGCGACGTAAACGGCCTTGATTTCTGGAATAACTCGGAGGCTATTTCAAAGGAGGACGCTCCAAAATACGGCACCATTTATCACGAAGCCGTTGAAAGCACAAAAAGCGGAAAGGGTGAAGCGACTTTGGTTACTACTGCTTCGTGGAAAGATATTAATGGCAATAAACTTTTAAACGAGTTAACAGAGCATACTTTCAAAGTGAATGGAAAAACCCGCATCATCGACCGCACAACCACATTAAAAGCCGAAAACGGAAAAGTTAATATTACCGATAACAAAGAGGGGATGTTTGCCATCAGAGTAACACGTGAACTTGAATTACCTTCGAAAGGAAACGTTAAACTGACCGATTCTCATGGAAATATAACCGAAGTGGATGCATCGGATGACAAAACCGTTTCAGGAAGTTATCTGAGCAGCGAAGGAATTAAGGACGATGCCGTTTGGTCAACCCGCGGAAAATGGATGAAACTTTCGGGAGTAATCAATGGTGAGAAAGTGGCAATTGTTATTTTTGATCATCCCGGCAATGCCGGTTATCCTACTTACTGGCATGCCCGCGGTTATGGTTTGTTTGCAGCCAACACACTTGGTCAGAAAGTTTTCTCCAACGGAAAAGAAGAAATGAATCTCTCGTTGGAAAAAGGTGAATCGGCCACTTTCCGCTACCGTCTTGCCATTTTCTCTGGCGAACCCACCCTTGAGGAAATTGAAAAAATGTCAAAAGATTATGAGTCTAAAATATAAAAATTCTTTTCCCTCCCCCTGGGGGAGGGCAGGAGGGGCTTTCTTTTCATGGCACTAAACTACATCTGGGTATTTTTCTTTCTTTCAGCATTTATCATCGGGTTGGTGCGTTTGCTTTTCTTTGGCGATGTAGAGGTTTTTCCCGCAATGATGAATTCTACATTCGACATGGCCAAAAGTGGCTTTGAAATTTCATTGGGGCTTACCGGTGTTTTAACCCTTTGGATGGGAATTATGAAAATTGGGGAGAAAGGTGGAGTAGTGGCTGTTTTCTCCAAAGCAATTGGCCCGTTTTTTAATAAACTGTTTCCCGAATTGGGCAAGAACCATCCGGCGTATGGCCCGATTATGATGAACATTGCCGCAAACATGCTTAACCTCGATAATGCAGCAACTCCAACCGGTTTGCAGGCGATGAAGGAAATGCAGGAAACCAATCCCGACAAGGAAAAGGCTTCAAACGCTCAAATCATGTTTCTGGTTTTGAATACTTCAGGACTTACCATAATCCCCGTGAGCATTATGGTTTACCGGGCACAAATGGGCGCTGCAAATCCTTCCGATATTTTTATTCCTATTTTGCTGGCTACTTTTTTCTCTACCCTGGCCGGACTGATTTCTGTTGCCATTTATCAAAAAATCAATCTTTTTGATAAAGTAATTCTTGCTTATTTAGGTGGGCTTACTGCTTTTATTATCGGGTTAATCTGGTATTTTTCAACACTCGAAAAAGAAGCAATAACCCAGATTTCAAATATCGCCAGTAATGTCATTTTGTTTTCAGTAATCATTAGTTTTATATTGATGGGTGTTATCCGAAAAGTAAACGTTTACGAAGCATTTATCGATGGGGCAAAAGATGGCTTCCTGACGGCTGTAAAAATAATTCCTTACCTGGTTGCAATTTTGGTTGCCATTGGTGTATTCCGTGCTTCGGGCGCTCTCGATTGGTTGGTTTCAGGATTTACATGGTTATTTCAGCAGGTTGGTATCAATACCGATTTTACCCCGGCTTTACCAACTGCTTTAATGAAACCATTGAGTGGCAGCGGGGCACGCGGAATGATGGTGGATGCAATGAATATGTACGGGGCCGATTCGTTTGTAGGCCGCGTGGTTAGCACGGTACAAGGCGCTACCGATACCACTTTTTACGTCATCGCGGTGTATTTTGGCGCGGTGGGAATTAAAAATACACGCTACGCCGTGGTATGCGGTTTAATTGCCGATTTTGTGGGAATTATTGCTGCAATTTTTATGGCATATCTTTTTTTCTATTAACGTAATATTGAAATTTGTTCGTCAACCGGCGGGTCACCTGCCGTCTGATAAATGTGGAAGTTATCAGAAATCCTATTGCTTGCAAGGGAAGTAACCTCGAAGCGAGTCCCCCTTTAATTGCATTTTATGATTAGTATGCAAGATTTAAATATTAAAGGGGGAACTTAAGGGGGATTCAGGAATATTTTCAATTTCAGCAATAACCAATATTTCATAACTTTACTCAAAACAATTTGAAGAAAACTGAAATTAATTATTGCAGAAATAATAACAGCGATTGATTGCGCTATTAAATGTTTGGAAAGGAAGATTGAGGAACGAAAGTTGATTCATTCTTAGTAATTTACAGTTTCGAATCCCCCTTTGGTTCCCCCTTTGAAAAAAGATAATTGCTTCAAATATTTTTTACTTTCAAAGGGGGACGGGCCCTGAACAAATTTATGGCATTGTTTGGAAATTTTCGAACGAATAACCAGTAACGAGTAACGGGCAACCAGCAACAATTCTAAATCAACTAATCCACGGAATCATAAACCACCACCTTACTCCATAAATGCGAGTTTTCATCCACAAATTTGAGATGCAGCGGATGAACCTGGTAGGTGTCCTGGTCTGCCTGATTATCAAACATTACCATGTACGATACCGAATACGAATGGTCAACCACATCACGGCTTTCGGTACCTGCCGGAAATCCAATGTGGCTCATTTTTATGGTTTCCACTTTCAGTAAATTATTCAGCGCTTTTACAAGTAGTTTTTTGTGCGCTTCGTTTTTTGGCTCTTTTAACCAGAAAAAAACATGGTGAATCAGTGCGCCTGTAATTTTCACCTCGCCTGCTGAAGCATTTTCTGTAACTGTTAACAATCCCGCCAATGCAACTCCTGCAGCGGCTTTTTTAATAAATGTTCTTCTGTTTTTCATTTTTTAAATTATATCAATAAATTCTTTTGGAGAGATGATTTGTATTTTTACGGAATGGATTTAACACAAGCAAGTTCTTATCGCCGGTAAAACAACAATCACTTACTCATCTTTTAAAATATCATCCAGTATTTCCTGAGTAAGTCTATTTTGTTTTGGTTCTTCCGACATTTCCCTCATAATTTGCTCCAACGATTTTTTAGTCTCTAACCAGTTTTCCGAAGATATTTCTATTTGCTTTTTTCTATTTGAATCCATTGATTTAAATATTCTTGCAGCATTGTCGCTTACTTTTAATTCTAATGTTTCCATTGCCAAAACTTTTTAACAAAGATATATAATTTTCTTACTCCCTCACTTCGGGGAGGGCTGGGGTGGGGCCGCTAACTCCTCAATCTCGCCCAGATGCAACTTGAAATGGGGCAAAAAATCCTCCACCATTTTCTTCATGGTGATTTTTTCACCTACATCCGACAACCAAACGTTTTGCAACATTTCAGGATTGATATTTTTAATGATATATGCAAAATGCAGGTTCGAATATTTCCAGAGCTGAACCAGGTTTTCCCGGTTTTCATCCTGGTAATTCTGTATGGCAATCCACCGGTCGTTGTTTCCGTAAGTGGCATAATTTGGAAACCGCAGTGGAAGTTCGCGGTATTGCAAATGCACCACCCGGTGTGTATTGTTCGATGCCGAATCAACCATGTGGCCTACAATTTGTTTGATGGAGCGGTTCTGCGAATTTCTGCGATCCGCAATCGATTCTTCCGGAAGTGACAACAATTTGCTAGCCCATTCATTAGTAAGCGAAACAATTTCAATTACTATGTTTTCAAATGGTATCATAGTACAATTTATAATCTTATTTTTACAGCCTTTTTAAATTCAAGGCGGTTGTAAACCGCCCCACACTTGAATCACCCATTCATGCATTCATGCTTTGACTGCCTCCCTTATCCTCACCAACTTCTCCAGCAATCCTTCCAGCAAATCGAGTCGTAACATATTTGCCCCGTCTGATTTGGCGACTGCCGGATTTGGGTGTGTTTCAATAAAAATGCCATCCACCCCAACTGCAATACCGGCGCGGGCAACAGTTTCAATCAAATCAGGTTTGCCGCCGGTTACTCCGCTGGCCTGGTTGGGTTGTTGCAACGAATGTGTAATGTCGAGAACCACCGGAACATTGAATTTTTGCATTTCAGGGATTCCGCGGTAGTCGATAATTAAATCCTGGTAACCAAAAGTAGTTCCCCGTTCAGTAAGAATTACATTTTGATTTCCACTTTCACGAACCTTATTTACTGCAAATTTCATGGCTTCTGCCGAAAGAAACTGTCCTTTTTTTATATTGACCACTTTCCCCGTTTTTGCCGCAGCCACAAGTAAATCAGTCTGGCGACAAAGAAAAGCCGGAATCTGCAACACATCGACAAACTCCTCAGCCATTGCCGCTTCACTGGCAGTGTGAATATCGGTAACCGTTGGAATATCAAAAGTCATACCCACTTTTTGAAGGATTTTCAATGCTTTTTCGTCGCCAATTCCTGTAAACGAATCAATGCGTGAACGGTTAGCCTTGCGGTACGAACCTTTAAAAATGAACGGAATCTTCAGTCTGTTGGTAATTTCAACAATCTTTTCAGCGATTTCCAGCGCCATTTCCTCGCCTTCGATGGCACACGGACCGGCCATCAGAAAAAAGTTGCCCGAGTTGATGTTTTTCAATTTTTCAATTTGTGGAATCATCTAATGTTATAAATCGGTTTTCATAAAATAAATACTTATTGCCAGACCGCAAACTGCTAAACCGCCAAATGTACGACTTTCTTGGTTTCAAAGTATTCCTCATCAAACCAGTCGGAGAGGTTTTTTACAAAAACACGGTTTTTAAAGGGTTTTATTTCTTCGGTTAAATCGCCGCCTTTTAAATAAATAATGCCGTTGGGCATGGCGTTCCGCTGTTTTTTTGCGATATTTTTACGCACCCACGGCACAAATTCGTGCAGGCTTGTTACCGCGCGGCTTACCACAAAATCGTATTCCCCCTTTAATTCTTCGGCGCGTATTTGTTCAGCGGTGGCATTTTGCAGGCCAAGCGATTCAATAATATTATTTACTACTTTAATTTTTTTGCCAATTGAATCAACCAAATGAAACTGCACTTTAGGGAAAAAAATGGCCAGCGGAATTCCCGGAAAACCTCCGCCGGTGCCCACATCGAGGATTTTTGTTCCCGGAGTGAAAGTCAGAAAATCTGCAATAGCCAGCGAGTGTAAAACATGGCGTTCGTAAAAACCTTCGAAATCTTTGCGCGAAATCACGTTTATCTGCGCGTTCCATTCGGCGTACAAAGGTTGCAATTGAGCGAAAAGTTGAACTTGTTCAGGTTTAAGTTTGGAAAAATATTTTAAGATAATGTCCATTGCCGTTTTAGTGTTGTTCGTTCATTTCGGTGCTTTCAATTAGTTTGAACAACATTTGACGGGCCCTGAACAGTTGGGCTTTTACAGTGCCAAGTGGCAGATTTAATTCTTTGGATATTTCCTCATAGGAAAATTCGCGGAAGTATCTGAGTTCGACCAACGTTTGATAATGCGGTTTTAACCGGTGTACCACTTTGCGCAATAAAATTGCTTTTTGTTTTCTGATTAAACGTTCTTCAGGGTTTAATTCTTTCGATTTCAGTTTGGACGATTCGTTTAATTCGAGTTGCTCATTTTCGGTTTCGATTGAAATAATTACTCCCTTTTTCTTTCGCAAAAAATCGATGCAATTATTTGATGCTATTTTAAAAAGCCAGGTACTAAAAGCGTAAGTAGGCGAATACTGGTGAAGGTTTTTAAATGCTTTCCCAAAAGCTTCGAGCGTTAAATCTTCAGCATCGCTGCGGTTATTCAACATTTTAAGCAGCATAAAATAAATGGTGTCTTTGTAACGGCTTAATAATCGGGCAAAGGCTTTTTCGTCGCCTTTTAAAGCTTCCTGCACCAGTTGATAATCCTGAAGCGCTTTTTCCGATAATTTTATGCCTTCACTTTCCATTTTTGTTTTTCACGTCGATTGTTAAAATACCAGCGGTAAAATAATTTGAAATAAGGAACAACCAAATCGTAGAGTAACGAAGATAGGAATATTTTGCGTTCATTCAAACGTTTTTGCGTTATTTTTATGATAACCAAACGTGAGATGAACAAGATGAAGAGTAAACCTGCAATTATTGGCCAAAGTTCAAATTCTATAATCAGTAAAGCAATAGTAGCCGGAGGCAAAAGGATTTTTGTGGTTTCATCGAAAGCCAGCGCTGCTTTTTTGCCCGATGAAAGGTGTTTTTCAATTCTCAGATTTTTTTTCAGAATATCGAGATAATCATTCCAAATCAGTTCCTCGGTTTTTTTTATGGCAGTTTCGGGTTGAAAAAGAATGGTCGTTGTTTTTTCCCGGATGAAGAAATTGATTAGTAATTCGAGATTTGCATACTGTTCGCTGATTTTTAACCCATGCCCGCCCAACTCAAAATATTTTTTCTTTTGAAAGGCTACATTTTCTTCAGAATAAACAAAGGGAATACCGTTCAGAATGTAACCCACGCTTTTGATGAACGATAAGTAGTTCTCAATCCGGTAAATGCGGTTAACAAGCCCCTTTGCATTTTGTGCGCTGCTGTAACTTACAACCACTGTTTTGTTGTTGTCGAGCGCGGTTGAAATTCCCGAAATCCATTCTTTTGTAGCATTTTCATACGTAATGGGAACAGGCAGAATCCATTCGTGGCTGGCGGCTTTTAAAGCCAGGTTTTGCGCCATTTTGGTCGAAAAACGGGTTTCCTGTTGGAGCGTTGAAACTTTTAGCCGGTCGCTTCTCCCGCGCAATAGCCCCAAGACCTGGAACGAATTGTCCTGCGAGAAATTATCGACCACAATTACTTCAAAATCAACATCATTAATTGATAAAACGGGCGCCAGGTTATTTTTCAGCCTTGTTTCCTCGTTTCGCACAGTATAAATCAGGGAAATTGGATTCGGGCCTGATTGTGTTATTTTTTTTCGGAATAAAATCCGTCCGGTAAACAAAAACAGAAACAACATGCGGATTATGAACAGCGTTACAAAAATTACCGGCAACACCAAATCTGTGCCATGTAAATCTCTGATTGTATTGATTAAAGTTTGAATCATTCGGATAATAAAAAGTGATTTCGAATTTGACCCTCAAAAATGGAAACATTAATGCCAATTACAATTCAAATTCCATGATTTTTTTTAACGCTTCAATTACAATTTATTAACAGGATTGCCTTATTGGGCTTCCGGTACGTTTCAAGTTTAATAATTATATTTGCTGACTTTTAAAGAAAACGGTGAATGAATTTTGAGTTAACAACAGTTTCAACTAATTCAAGGGCAAGGGCAGGGGTAATTACAACCGACCACGGTAAAATTGAAACTCCCATTTTTATGCCTGTTGGAACGGCTGGCACAGTAAAGGGCGTTCATACGCGCGATTTAAAAGAGGATATCAAAGCACAGATTATTCTTGGAAACACCTATCATTTGTACCTGCGCCCGGGAATGGATGTAATTGAAAAAGCAGGTGGTTTGCATAAATTTAACGGATGGGACAACCCCATTTTAACCGACAGCGGCGGTTATCAGGTTTTTTCGTTGGGCGATATCCGGAAACTGAGTGAACTTGGTGCAAAGTTTCAGTCGCACATCGACGGGTCGTATCACCAGTTTACACCCGAGGGTGTTATTGATATTCAGCGCTCGATTGGCGCCGATATTATAATGGCTTTTGATGAATGTACCCCCGGCGATGCTGATTACAATTACGCCAGAAAATCGATGGACCTCACACACCGCTGGCTCGATCGTTGTTTTGCTCAGTTCAATATCACGCAGCCCAAATACGGTTTTCAGCAAAGTCTTTTCCCCATTGTTCAGGGCAGTACGTATGCCGATTTGCGAAAAATGGCTGTTGCACAGGTGAAAACTTTTGATGCCGATGGTTATGCAATCGGTGGCCTTGCGGTGGGTGAAAAGGTAGAAGTGATGTATGAAATCACAGAGGTTGTTACTGCCGATTTGCCCGCGAATAAACCCCGTTACCTGATGGGAGTTGGCACCCCTGAAAATATTCTTGAATCGATTGACCGCGGGGTTGATATGTTCGATTGTGTAATGCCATCGCGAAACGGAAGAAACGGGATGTTATTTACAGCCAACGGTAAAATTAACATCAGAAATAAAAAGTGGGAGAACGACCATTCGCCCGTTGATGAAAACGGAACATCATTTGTTGACAGCTATTCTAAAGCATATCTCCGGCATCTGATAATTTCGAACGAAATGTTAGGTGCGCAGATTGCCACACAACATAATCTTGCTTTTTATTTGTGGTTGGTAAAAACTGCCCGGCAGAAAATTATCGGAAGCAGTTTTTCGTCGTGGAAAAATGAAATGATAAACAGGTTAAAACATCGTTTGTAAATCCCCCGATGAAGTATTACAAAACCATAGATATTTATATTACCAAAAAGTTTCTGGGTACTTTTTTTTACGCAATTGCATTGATTTTGAGTATTGCCGTGGTTTTCGACCTGGCCGAAAATTTAGATGAGTTTCTGTCGAAGGACTTACCTGTGAAAGAAATTATCAGAGATTACTACCTCAATTTTATCCCTTATTTCGCCAATCTTTTCAGCCCGTTGTTCACATTCATCGCCGTAATTTATTTTACATCGAAAATGGCATACAACACCGAGATTATTGCCATTTTAAGCAGCGGTGTTTCTTATGCGCGGCTGATGCGGCCTTACATGGTTTCGGCGCTGATTCTGGCTATTTTCAGTTTTATGCTGGGCAATTATGTAATTCCGCCAGCTACCAGAACCATGAACGATTTCAGGCTAAAGAATATTGAAAATGCGCGGGTTGGAGTTGAACGCGATATTCACCGGCAAATAGAACCCGGTGTTTATATTTACATGCGAAGCTACACGCCCAATGATATTGGAAACATGTTTACACTCGAACGTTTTGAGGGGTCAAAACTGGTGGAAAAACTTACAGCAGATAATATTCGTTACGACAAGGAAACCGGAAAATGGGTTATCAATAACTACTGGAAACGCACCATTTTTGAGGAATACGAGCTACTTGAAACTGGCTACCGTATTGATACAACGCTGAATATGACCCCCGATGAGTTCAGGGTTAAGAAAAATGAAATGGAAACTTATGTAACGCCGGATTTAATCGACGAAATTGAAAAAATGAAAACCCGCGGAGTTAACTCTATTGAGTGGGAAATTGAAAAACACAAAAGAATGGCAACCCCTTTTTCAACGTTTATTCTCACATTAATCGGTGCTGGTTTGGCTTCGCGAAAAATTAAAGGAGGACTTGGGTTTCATCTGGGATTGGGTTTGGCGCTTAGTTTCTCGTACATACTTTTTATGCAGATTTCGACCGTTTTTGCAGTAAACGGCTCAACACCAGTTATTATTGCCATGTGGATTCCAAATATCCTGTACAGTTTTATTGCCTTTTTTGTATCGCGCTGGGCTGCGAAATAGCCGAAATTCACTTCAACTATTGTTTCAGAAACTCATTGATTTGCTCATGAATTTTTTGTGAATAGTTGTGGACAAACCGCTTGGTTAAAACTCCAATAATCCACTGAATACCAAAT
>Ga0210015_1005040_pt1 | contig 10887 bp, 10 predicted proteins | sample CryGeymeta201522_FD_185471 | JGI IMG/M metagenome (GOLD analysis project Ga0210015, IMG submission 185471) | Groundwater microbial communities from Crystal Geyser aquifers in Utah, USA - Crystal Geyser metaG 2015-22 (SPAdes) (version 2) | ecosystem: Environmental > Aquatic > Deep subsurface >...
AATTCTAACAGCGACCAATTTGATTAACCGCTCTTTTTGACTATGATGTATTCTTAATTATGCCAAGTATTGCAAGGACGTTTTGCACCAAGGGGCAACGGCCGTCAGACCATATTTAAGGATGATGAAGATTTGTTTTAATAAAAAATAATTCAAGGAATCGATTGAAATAAAGTTGGCTGAGATTTTAATGTAAAACATGAGGGGTGGCCGCGAAAAAAGAAATATTGGTCGCTGTTCCTATTTGATTCTATTTGATTGTGCAAGCCAATGGGCCTGCGGCCCACGGCTTAACTGCCCCATTAGGGCGTTTGAACAGGGAGAGTAATTGATGAATGTAGTATTGGATAAGAGCTACCTTCAAGGTTCATCCAAGAATGAAATCCACCAGATGTGTTCACAACATCAACTCATTATGCCAGAGGTGCTCTTTTTAGAAATTCTAACAACAAAAACCGAGAACATGGTTAAATGCTTTAGGAAATTCCCTGAGATTGAAAACCCTGTGGCTCTGGTTCCAAATGTGGGTTCTTTGATTCGCTATGAAACCGAAAAAGATAGTCCATGTTCACCAATTGAAAAGCAATTTCTTAATATTCGTTACGTGTTTAATGAGCTTTTGGCCAAGAATCAGTACGAATTTACTGATAAACAGAAAGAAGCTCTAAAAGAATGGGAAGAATCAGCAAATGAGGGGACCAGAGGCTTTATAGAAAAAGCAATTGTAACGGATGGATGGTTTCCCGGATTAAAAGGCTATAAACCAAGGGAATCGCAAAATCCAATTACCGATGCGATGAATATGGTAGCAACCGATTTTGATTTTGTTAGAAAAATATATAGGCAGTTAAGAGATGAAATTTATGAGACTTACAAAGCTCTTTGGCCCGAGCCACAAAGAATCGGCAAAGAATGGATTCTGTTACGTTATCTTCAAGTCAATTTAATGGCTGCTTTAGAATATATCAAGAAATACGGGAAAGAGTCTCAGTCAAGGATTACAAAGCGTTTGGAAAACGAATACTTAGATATTGATTATTGCATTATCGGAACCATTTGTGACGGATTAGCGACTCGTGATAAGACAATGGCAAAATTTTACAATTTTCTCTGCCCAGAGAAAGCTCTAATATCGTAGTATTCAATTTAAATAAATTTTGCCCTAACAAGTCGCTGGAGAATCGACGGGAAAACGCTGGCGCGTTTCCCGCATCTCAGCTCCAACGTTGAGGCTGTAGCAAAAGTCCAATAACTGTAAAAATCGGAAAAGTTGAAGATACATAAATGATGTCTTGATTCGAGATCGTTGCTCACAAGGCAAATGAGGTTGCCATTTCTTTACAGAATTTTTGACTTTACTTATTCTACAGACTCGTTAGCCCACATAAGAGGGCAGGGGAACCCCACGCACGACTCATAACGAGTTGTATGTCTGGCTGCCGAGTTGTGGGAGAGTGAGCATGGATCTGGATATCCGGGAGCAATATGACAAGAGATCAGGGCATGGATGAAGCCAGGCAGACCGGGGGCAAGGCTCAGGGTGAGCCTTATCACATCGGTGACCGGACCGGTGGCAGATATGAGATCCACCGGATCCTGGGAGGCGAAGGGGAATCCGGCATGGGCGTGGTCTATGTCTGCTACGACCATGAAGGGCAAGAAGTCCTCGCCCTCAAGACCTTTCAGGACAAGTATCTTTCCTCCAAGGAAGCCAAGGATAACTTCAAGAAGGAGGCCCTGGCCTGGGTGCACCTGGAGAGTCACCCTTACATTTTGAAAGCCCGTTGGGTGCAGGAGCTTGACTACCGGCTCTTCGTAGCCAGCGAATTCATCGCGCCCGATGATCAGGGGAGAAACACCCTGACCCATCATCTCGGAGCCCCGGTTTCCCTGAAGCAGGCCCTGACCTGGGCGATCCAGTTCTGTCGGGGCATGGAGTACGCCTGCTCCAAGGGGGTTACACCTCACCGGGACATCAAGCCGGACAACATCCTGATCGCGCAAGACGGGACCGTGAAGATTGCGGACTTCGGCCTGAGCGGGCTGTGGGACGGAGCCGGGCCGGATGAGGCCATCGGGGCCTCAGGAGGCGAAGACGGGCATGGGCTGACGTTTATCAAGAATTCACGGGGCAAGGTCATCGCCGGGACGCCTCCCTGGATGGCGCCGGAGCAGTTTGAGGGGGATACGGATGTACGGAGCGACATCTACAGTTTCGGGATCGTGCTCTACCAGATGGCGAGTGGTGGAAGGCTCCCTTTTACGGCCCGATCCATGGCCGGCTGGAGGAGCGCCCATGGGAGCGCTCCGGTTCCGGTCCTGGATTCTGTATCTTTTCCAGTGATCCGAAGGTGCCTGGCCAAGGATCGGGGTGTCCGGTATGCGGGCTTTGGGGAGCTTCGGGAAGATCTTGAGAGGCTTTACCGCTCGGAGGTGACGCGGAAGACCGGGGAAGAACCGCCGTCCCCTCCTGAACTCACGGAACTTGAGGTCTGGGAGCGCGTGAACAAAGGGGCCTCGCTCGCCACCATGGGACTGTACGAGCAGGCGATCCGGGAGTACAGGGAGGCGCTCCGGATTAACCCGGATAATGCCGCTGCCCACAGCAACCTGGGGAATGCGTTTCAAGCCAAGGACTTTCCTGATGAAGCGATCCGGGAGTACAGGGAGGCGCTCCGGATCAATCCGGATCATGCCCTTGCCCACAGCAACCTGGGGGTTGCGCTTAAAGCCAAGGGCCTTGTGGATGAAGCGATCCGGAAGTACAGGGAGGCGCTCCGGATCAACCCGGATGATGCCTTGGCCTACAACAACCTGGGGAATGCGTTTCAAGCCAAGGGCCTTCTGGATGAAGCGATCCGGGAGTACAGGGAGGCAATCCGGATCAACCCGGATGAGGCCCTCGAACACTACAACCTGGGGGTCGTGCTTAAAACCAAGGGCCTTGTGGATGAGGCGATCCGGGAGTACAGGGAGGCAATCCGGATCAACCAGGATTATGCCGGTGCCCACAGCAACCTGGGGGTTGAGCTTGAAGCCAAGGGGCTTGTGGATGAGGCGATCCGGGAGTACAGGGATGCGATCCGGATCAACCCGGATTATGCCGGTGCCCACAACAACCTAGGGATTGCGCTTAAAAAGAAGGGGCTTGTGGATGAGGCGATCCGGGAGTATGAGAATTTTATCCGGTGCGCCCCGCCGCAGTATGCCGGGCATCTGGAGATGGTGAAGGACGTGATCCGGCAGCTCAAAGGGCAAAGATAAATGTTTCTTCAGAATTACTGTGGTGGTTCTAAATATAAGTGCTCGCTGGAAGAGTAATGATGAAGGGTTAGAGCAAAGCGAAGGGGGGGAGTAAATGAATTCTGAGATGTCATTACGATCTGCTTCGGAAAGTGAGAAGGGATTTGACAAATTGATTTTGGAAGTTCTGAGCGGTCCCATGGATGGGACAAGGTTTAAGATTGAAAAAAAGGTTGTTGAGATCGGGAGAGATCAGCACAAGGATATTCTACTCCCTTTGGACTCACTTGTTTCCCGCTCTCATGCACGGATCAGCTCTAAGGATAAGAAATTCTGGCTTGAGGATCTGGGCAGCACCAATGGGACTTATTTGATGGGGGAAAAAGTGGAAGCGAAGGTGGAACTGCACGTGGAATCCATTTTTAGGGTGGGTGCTTCTGAGATGAGACTGACGATAGGCGTTGCATAATAGCCGTCCTATTCTGGAGGAGAAAACCGTGATTTTCGGGAACATATCGCCAAGTGCCCAAAATGTCCTGGAGGTGGCGGTTGGGGAATCCAGGTTCTTCAATCACTATTACATTGGGACCGAACATCTTTTCATTGGACTTTGCAAGGTTTCTGACCCTGAGGTCAACGAGGTATTCCAGGAATTCGGGATTGATCCACTGATTCGGCGTGAACTGCGTGCCTGCATGGGTCCGGGCATAGGTCAAGAACCGGTCTGGGGGAAGGAGATCATTCTTACCCCCCGGGTGCAGCAGATATCCAAGTGTGCAGAGGGAATTGCCACAACCTGTCGGCTCGCAATGGTGGAGCCTATTCATCTTCTGCTGGCCTTGCTTCTCAGTGGGGACGGAGTCGCTGTCCGGCTACTCAAAGACAAGAAGATCGACATGGCAAAAATCATACCGGCTATTGAGGAACGTATCCAAAGGGTATCAGAGGAGCTGAAACTCTTTCCGTCGGCTCAAAAAACACCCTTGCTAAATAGGATCGGACGAAATCTTACAATGCTGGCGCGCCAGGGCAAGATTGATCCAGTCATTGGACGCAAGGAGGAGATCAAGCAGATCGCCCAGATCATTACAAGGAAGAAGAAAAACAATCCTGTCCTTATCGGGGAGGCCGGTGTGGGAAAGACGGCGGTGGTGGAGGGATTGGCGTTGAGGCTTGTGAGGGACGATATCCCCGAAGAGTTGCAAGGACTCAGGGTTATCGAGGTGGGGCTTGCCGGATTGGTTGCAGGGACACGCTACCGAGGCGATTTCGAGGAGCGGGTGCAAAAAGTCATTGACGAGGCGAGCAAGAATAAGGATGTGATTCTGTTCATTGATGAGATGCACACGATCGTAGGTGCAGGGAAGGCAGAGGGTTCTCTCGATGCGTCGAACATCCTTAAGCCGGCACTGGCCAGGGGGGATCTCCGGTGTATCGGCGCAACAACTATTGATGAGTACCGAAGGTATATCGAGAAAGACGCCGCCTTGGAGAGACGGTTTCAACCTGTCCTTATTGAGGAGCCTTCAAGAGAAGATGCTCTCCAGATTGTGCAAGGGCTCCAAAGGACTTATGAAGCTCATTATAAGGCTAAGATCAGTGATGAAGCCCTTCGGGCGGCGGTGGACCTGTCCATCCGTTACATTCCGGACAGGAGACTTCCGGACAAGGCGATCGATCTGATTGACGATGCTTTCTCCAGGCAAAGACTCAAGACCTTGAGTTTCCACGGGCAGACGGAAGAGGATAAAGTCATGGAAGTGGGCGTGGAGGATATTGCAAGTGTGGTATCGAAATGGACCGGTATACCCGTGAATAAACTGACGGAGGGGGAAACGTCGCGGCTTTTCCGGATGGAGGAGATCCTTCGCAAGAGAGTGATTGGTCAAGATGAAGCGATTCAGTCTGTGGCTAATGCCATAAGGGCGGCCAAGGCGGGTTTGGCCAATCCGAATCGGCCGGTGGGGGTCTTTCTTTTTCTCGGGCCTACGGGCACTGGGAAAACGGAACTGGCGAAGTCCCTTGCCGAATTTCTCTTTGACGATGAGCGGCGGATGATCCGCTACGACATGTCCGAATACATGGAGGCGCACAGTGTATCGAAACTGATCGGCGCCCCTCCAGGGTATGTGGGTTACGAACAGGAAGGGCAATTGACAGGGGCAGTGAGGACTCAGCCTTATTCTGTGATTCTTTTTGATGAGATTGAGAAGGCCCACCCGGACATCAGCAATCTTTTCTTACAGATTTTTGATGAAGGAAGATTAAGAGATTCGAAAGGGAGGAAAGTGGATTTCACCAATGCCATTATTATTATGACATCGAATATCGCCGGCTTTTCACAAATAAGCCAGAAGAATGTCGGTTTTGTCCAAGCGGATAAGGCACAGAAAGATCAACAAAAAGATACGGAGGATTTGTACCGAACTCTGGGGCAGACGTTTCGTCGGGAGCTGATCAACCGGATTGACCGGATTGTCGTGTTCCGTCCATTGGGCAAGGAGCAGATAAGACTCGTAATAGATAAGTTTCTAAATGCGATTAGGGGTAGGCTCTCGGGGAGAGACCTTTCTTTGGAGGTCTCGGACGAGGTCTACGATGTCCTGATTGAGAAGGGTTATAACGAAACGTTTGGCGCCCGAGAGATGGACCGAGTGATTCAAAGGCTAATCGTGGAGCTTCTTACGAACGAGCTATTGAACAATAGATTCAAGGCAGGCGACACGATACATCTTGTCGTGGAGTCAGGGCGCATTCATTGTAGTATTTGAGCACCTCACTTGACCCCTGGAATCCTTGACCCCTTGCCCCCTTATGTTTACGACTTCTGTTGCTCTGTATACGAAGCCAAACAAATATGAACTTGATATATGCATGTCGGCGGCGTATTTTAAATAAAAGTTTGACATTCATACGGTGAATTATGAAACGGACAACCATTACATTGCCGAACGACCTTCTCGAAACACTGAAAAAAACTGTCGATGCAAAAAACAAAACCCGGGCTGTGATCATGGCCATTGAGGGTGAGATCCGAAGGAATAAACTGGAAAAGTTGAAGAAGATGGCGGGCCATATGGAGTTCGAATGTGAAGCGAATGATATCCGGCATGGAGATGAAAGACTCAACTATTTTATCGCCACGGAGACACTTCCGGGACCGGATTAACCGGCGTTGGCCAGAGCGAGAATTTTTTTCTTCACGGCTTCAGGAAAGTCCACAAAGACAAAATGGCTCTTGTGGTAGAGGTAGTCCTCACCACTTTCATCCACGATGCGCACAAGATCATCCTTTGCGGCTTTGGCATCAGGCATAATCCGATAGACTTTGCCGAGGATGAGTGATGCCTCGTAGTCGGCGTTATTGATGCACAGTGCAAACGGCTTGGTCGGCGTTTTCATCAGTCCTCCAAATAGCGCTTGATTTTCATGTCTCTCCTGCCGATGCCATGCGCCTCGTACCAATGCAATTCCACCCGACGCAGGGCGCCGTTCGGCAACCGAACGGTGGCCAAGCCTTTCAACTTGCGCCATCGGCCTCGGCCATAAGCCTTCCGAAGATAGGAGAGCATCCGAATACCCGGACCTGATGCGATGACCTCAATATTCGCAATGGGGCCAAGGACATCAAATTTCATGGGTCTCCTTCAAATGAACCCCTTTCTTTAAGGGGCTGCCAATCTACGAAGAATATACATCAGGGAATAGATATGTTCAAGAAGAATTCAGTTCTCCCCGGTTCACCGGGAGCATTTACCCGTGGGTCAGCAACTTCCGATGACGGCCAATATTTTGATAGTCGTTTTCCGCCCTCTCCTCCTCGATAGCAGAACCTTCGGAGTGGGTGTGGCGGCGCCACGTTCGGTGCGGTGTGAACAGGGGGTTGAGTTTGTGAAATGTGCGGGCCTGACACCGGACCCACGCAATCGAGCGGCGAAAACCGTATCCAAATTCCCTTCTTGCCCGTCAGAGAAGCCCGGGATCGCCTCATCCTTCCTCGACGACCGAAAACTTCCCCTCCTCATAGGTGATTCTCCTGTGATCCGCCCCCACAATTCCCTTTACAAATCCCATAGAACTTGATAAATGAATACTTAACGATTATTCGAAGGCGGTACAGTCCAACACGTTTTATCCGCAATGCCTCTCGGCACTACGGATAAAACGCTATATGTTATATTTTTAAAAAGGAGAAATGGTATGAGAAGAATGTTAATTGTTCTTATTGGCATAATCCTGTGTGTTGGTTGTGCAACAACTCAACCTCTTGATACAAAGCCATCTCCATTTACCCATGGAAACGTTCAACTGACTATAAAAAAAGGAATAACGTCACAAAATGACATATTAGAGAATTTTGGCCCCCCGAATATTGCAACAATTGACTCCGAGGGCAACGAGGTCTGGACTTATCAGATATGACCCAGAGAAAATACATGATTTGCTTGCAGAACCATTGATTGTTGTTGCCCTGCATGAAAACGGATTCATAGGTATCGAGAAGCTAGGCAGATTCATCAAGTCTAATGGGAAACGTATTCCTTCTGCAGACCTCCTTGCCAAGAAAGGCGGAAAACTATTGGGTATCGAGGTTAAGACTATACGTATGGAAAACAATCCGAAGCCAGTTCCTGGCAAGGTCATGGGAAACTCACACATCCCTTACTGGTGGGGCAATATGTTTCTGAATAACGCTATAATAAAAATAGAGGACAAAAAACAGAGAGTACTGAAGCAATTAAAGAACACTCGGGAACATTTCAATTGTGATTTGACTATGCTCGTATTGTATAACCGCAGATTAGGCCCGTCGACTCTCATGCAACAGGACAGTTATTTGCGGGAATTAAGAACTATCAAATCGAAATACAATGAAATCGATTTGTTCATGGTTCGAGATTACTTTGGTTATGTTGTTTTTTATCCTTCGTTGCCATAACAGCACATAACCAAGCTCTCGAGCAGACGGCTGAGTCGGCTGTCGCCTCTTCACCGCCGCGCCACTTAGCTCCGGCGATGGCTCGGACGCTTAGCGCCAGGCCATCAATCGGTTGTAGTGACTTGTGAAACGGACAAGAATGACATTACCGAACGACCTTCTTGAAACGCTGAAAAAGACTGTCAATGCAAAAAAAATAAGACACGGGCTGTCATCATGGCCATTGAAAGCGAAATCCGATTCTATCTTCCATCCTTATAAAATCCGGGAATGCTTTATAAATCCTTTATTTTATGATATGTTGAGCCTACAAGTTTGAAAGTGCTGGGTTTTGAATCGGGCACAAGGGGGCATCCATGAAATATGAGAACAGGATTGCACAAGTTGATGACCTTCAAAAAGAGATCAACCAATACAGACCGCTGAAGCGCAATGCCTTGAAGCAGTTGAAGGAATATTACAGAATTGGTCTTGTCTATTCCAGTAATGCCATTGAAGGGAATTCGCTTACCGAATCCGAGACAAAGGTCGTTATAGAAAACGGAATAACCATAGGCGGCAAGCCCCTGAAAGATCACTACGAGGCCGTTGGACACAGCGAGGCCTTTGATTTGCTTTACATGCTGGCGAAAAAAAAAGAAATAACCGAGAGTGCAATATTGAAGCTCCACAGAATTTTTTATTACCGAATTGATTCCAAGAACGCAGGCAGGTACAGAAGAGAACCGGTCATTATTACAGGCGCCCAGGTTGACCTTCCGTCTCCCGGAGAGATTAAAACCTTAATGAAAAAATTGGACTCGGAGATTCCTAAGCTAAGGGAAAAACACCATCCGGTGGAGTTTGCCTCTCTCCTGCATATTCGGATTGCAAACATTCATCCCTTTATTGACGGCAATGGAAGGACGGCAAGGCTTGTCATGAATCTTGCATTACTGCAGGAAGGTTATCCAGTAACCGTCATTCCGCCGGTATTGAGAAGTGATTATATGGAGACGTTAAAGGAGAGCAACAAAGGGAATAACCAACCTTTTATCCATCTCATCTCCTGCATGGTTTATGAAAGCCAGAAAGATTACCTGAGATTATTGAGGAATCTGGAAAGGGAGTGAGAAAATTGAATGTATAAACGGAGAAACACGTTCTGAGATGGACAAAAAAACTAAGACCATCCGCGCATTCACGCATGGAAGGATCATCACCCCGGAAAAAGAGATTCCGGACGGGACGCTGATTGTGGCCGGCCGGGGGATCCAGTCCCTGGGCCGGTCCTCCGACATCCGGGTGCCGGACGGGGCCGAGGTGATCGAATGCACAGGGAAGATCCTTACGCCCGGGTTCATCGACATCCACCTGCACGGCGGCGGGGGATATGATTTTTCCGATGCCGAAGGCCTGGCCGGAGCGGCGCGCTTTCATGCCTCGCAAGGGACCACAGCGATGCTTCCCACCCTCTGCCCGGAGAGTCTTCCGAAAATCAGGACGAATCTTGCCCTTCTTGGGAAGGGCTATCCGCAAAATACGGATGATGAAAGTCCGTTGCCGGAGATCATCGGACTTCACCTGGAAGGCCCCTTTTTAAATCCGAAAAGGAGAGGGGCTTTTGATGCAGGTTCTCTTCTCCTTCCAAGGTCCGGTCTGATCCGGGAATTTTTTGAGGCGTCAGGAGGAGCCCTCCGCCTCATGACCCTGGCGCCGGAACTCGACGGCGGCATGGCTCTGATCCGGGAGGCCAAGGAATTCGGGATCATTCCATGCCTGGGGCACTCGGATGCGACATACGAGCAGGCCGCGGCCGCCTTCCACATCGGGATACGACACGCCACGCATCTCTTCAATGCCATGCGGGGGTTTCACCACAGGGCGCCCGGGTGCGCGCTATCTGCGCTCCTTGATCCGGAAATCAGCGTGGAAGTGGTGGTGGACGGGCATCACCTGCATGAGGCCGCAGTGGAGATGGTTTACCGGCTCAAGGGGAGGGACAAGATGATCCTTGTGACGGATGCCGCTCCGCTTTCAGGCCTGCAGAGCGGGTCATGCATGCTCGCCGGACAGAGGGTGGAGATCCGGGGAGAGAAGGCGCTGAATCAGGAAGGGAATCTTGCGGGGAGCCTTCTCTCCATGGCGGAGGCCCTGCGCCTATCGGTCCAGAGGGCCGGGATCTCTCTCGTGGACGCGGCGCGAATGGCCACGTTGAACCCTGCTCAGCTTCTGGGACTCTCGGATATCCGAGGGAGGCTCTTTGCCGGCGGGGAGGCGGATCTGGTCATTCTGAATGAATCCCTTAAGGTTGATGCAGTCTATATCGGCGGTCGTCAGGTTCCGGAATTCAAAAACCGTGCGGCGGACTGAAAATGAAACAGGTTTGGCTTTTGCTGTTATACGGAATGGTCTTATCTTTTTTGCTCCTGCATCCGGCGGGTTCGTTCGGGGCCTCGGGAAAGAAGCACACGGAGGTCAGGACCACTCACGGAGAAGAGACCGGCGGAACAACATCCGTCAGAGATCCCGGATACCCGAGCGCGTTATTCAAGGAGGGGGTTTCCGCCCTGGGAAAAGGGGATGCCGTACTTGCCGCCGGATTGCTGGATGGCCTTGAAGAGGCTTACCCGGCGCTCGGAGACTATATTCTCTACTATCGGATCCGGGCCGCTCTGAAGATGGGGAAACCTTCAGAGGCCTTTACCCTTGCCGGCCGGCTTCTT
>Ga0210015_1005041_pt1 | contig 10886 bp, 10 predicted proteins | sample CryGeymeta201522_FD_185471 | JGI IMG/M metagenome (GOLD analysis project Ga0210015, IMG submission 185471) | Groundwater microbial communities from Crystal Geyser aquifers in Utah, USA - Crystal Geyser metaG 2015-22 (SPAdes) (version 2) | ecosystem: Environmental > Aquatic > Deep subsurface >...
CGAGTTCAAGGCGGGCGATAATTTTAACCACAGGAATACATAGACGTATTTCGAGGATTAAAATTTGAGCCCAACGCCGAAATCGGTGAAAATAGCCATTTCAGGATGGACACTAACTAATCTTTCTCGATTCGAAGGCGTGCCCCGAAAGGGGCATGCCTTTTTCATTTAAGGCCCCGACATCCGCCAGCCTTGAGGGAAAGAGCCAAATACCTGTCTCCTTCGGAAAACATGAGGCGCTTGTCCTCCATCATCCTTAAGAAGGCAAGCACCTTGTCATGAGCTATTCCATCAGAAAAGCCCAGTATTTCCGAAAGGCTACGCTGACTTTCACAGAACAGATAAATGCGGCGCGATGCGCCCTCAAGCCTATGGATCATGTGGGCGTTTCCGGGTCTGCGCTGGCGTATGATCAAAAACCCGCCTCCGTCCTGATGGCTAAGTATGGGCTCATGGAGTCTTCCCGTGTGAAGGGAGTCGTAAGACTCGGCCCATTGGGCAAGCTTTTTTCTTACCGGAGCCCACAGCTTCTTTTGAAGGGATTTATCAGCCCTGTAACCTTGAATCATTAAGACCAGGCCGGCGAGTACCTTTTTTGGGAAGAGGTGTCTGTAAAATGGATGATTACCTGTCCTGGTGATATTGAAGGCCATCGGGTTGCTCCAGGCGGGGCTTCCGAAGCCCAGCCAGAAGGAGATACCCTTGGGTGGTAGAAATGGAAAGGAAAAATCCATGGTCCTTAAGGTTTCGTCAACATCCTTCTGATCGCTCAAAGGAAATTCCATGATGAGATTGCCGTTAAGGGACATAGTCTCAAGGGATTCGCAGTTACGCATAAGTTCAATATTGTCCAGGGCTGTAGTTCCCTTGTTTAATTTCTTGAGTAAAGATGTGCTAAGCGCCTCTATCCCCGCCTGGACCTCATGCACTCCCGCGCGGGCCATGGATTTAAGAACACCCAAAGAGACGCCTGCCCTAATTTCACAGAAAAGCCTCAAATCCACTCCGATGGAAGATATTTCCTCAAATAACCGAACATCCTTCGTATAGGGGATGGAGTTATCCATAAATGACATGGAAAGCGTCCTGTGTCTTAGAGCCAGGGCATATATCTCTTGTCTGATCTTCCCAGTGGATTTTGCCCTGTATCCTGACCACTGGAGATTGAGATTGCAAAAGGCACATCCGCGCTGCGTCTTTGCAGGTAGTGATGACCGTGAGGCTCCTTTCCACCAACAGCCCCTGGATGCCTCGATGGGAAGTCTTGGTATGAAATGCTTTTTCGCCTCAAGAGATGCAAGATCTCTGAAATATTCGGAGAAATCAGGCAAAGGAAGGGTGTCCAGATCGGATATCTGCGCAGCGTCTATTTCTTCGGGTTTCGTCTGCCTGGTGACGACCCCTTTAAGGGGCGTGGATGCTGGTTTTCTGCCTTCCGTAGCTTGCTGGATCAGTGCCAGGAGTGGTCTTTCCCCCTCTCCGTTAACGACACAGTCAATAACAGGGAAGGTCTTTACAATGCTCAATCCCATCTTGCCGGCACATGCAGAGCCTCCAAGGACTATGATGGAATCCGGGGCCCTCTTTCTTATTTCGTATGCAAAATAGATGGAGCTTGTAAGCTGGCCGAGGCAGGCTGAGATGCCCACCATCAAGTAATCGTCCCATTTGATTTCATCAAGAAGGCAGCGGGATATCTCAGTCAGTCTTCCTGATAAAGAAGCCGGATCAAGGCTACGATAAAAAGGTGTCCCCTTGAGCCTGGTTGCTAAAAACCTTGCAGCCTCATCTTTCTTTTCAGGGAAAAGAAGGGCTGCGAAAGGCACCTCGGCCCTCCACATGCCGGTAGAAATGGTTTCATAAAGAGCGTATCCGAGCCTTGCGGCAAAGGTGAGATAAAGATAATGGGCATGCGTCTTTATTTCAGGAAGGTTCTTGTCAAGATAGGCCTTGAGAGCGCCCAGCTGTATGGAAGGTCTGTTGTAGAGAGGCCAGGGGGCCGATACGAGCGAAATACTTTTCATTACTATATCGGAGACCCTCGGCCTCTGCGGAAAAGGTTCGTTTTCTAGAGGGCCTTTTTCATCCCAAGATCAAAGGCCTTTATGTTTGAATCAAGAAAGGCCTTTTTTGTGGATGAGGAGATGACTGCCTTCATCTGTTCGGCAGAGACCGGGATGGTCGCACTCCCTATCAAGGCCCCAAGCATGACCATATTAAGTGAAAGGGGATTTCCGACCTCCTCAGCCAGGGCGTTTCCGTCAAAGGAAATCAGTTTTTTAACCCTTTTCCTTATCAGATCAAGTATCTCATCAACCGGCGGGTATTTTCCCTGGCCGATGGAAACCGTAAAGGGAGGAAGAGGCCTTGTATTGGCGATGACTACGGAGCCCTCGTTGCACCTGGCAAGGGTGCGAAGAGTCTCTGCCGGCTCAAAGCCTACCAGCACATCGGCCTCTCCGTTTGACACAATCGGACTGGACACATCCCCTAAAAGCACAGCGGACTCTACTATCCCGCCCCTCTGGGCCATACCGTGTATCTCGCTTACCACGGCGGGAACTCCTGCTGAAAGTAAAGCTTCTCCAAGAAGCCTTGACGTGAGAAGGTTTCCCTGACCACCTACTCCAACGAATACGATTCTCTTTGTCTCCATATTGGTCCCCTCTCACTCCTTAAGCGGCAGAATAGCGTTTTCAGGACATATCTGGGCGCAGACACTGCACCCGATGCACAGGTCTTTGTTTATTTCCACCTGCTCTCCATCCAGATACATGGCAGGACACGCTATAAGATTGATGCAATCACGGTGGTTTTTGCATTTGCTGTGGTTTACCTGGAACGGCCTTGATTTCTTGCGCTCGCCAATGGCCTTGGCAAACAGAGGACAGTATTCCTGAGATATTATTACCGAAAGACCGTCATAATCCCTTGCGGCCTTGGCCGCCTCTATGGTCTTGGCGACCTTGAAGGGTTTCACAAGGTGTATGTCTTTTACTCCGCAGGCCCGTACTATCTCCTCTATGGAAACCCTTGTTCCGTCAAGGCCCATCGCCTTTGCGTCAACTCCGGGATGGGGCTGGTGGCCCGTCATGGCGGTGGTGCCGTTGTCCAGAATCACTAGGGTGAACTTGTGATTATTGTGTACGGCGTTTATGAGGCCGGTTATTCCCGAATGGAAGAAGGTGGAATCCCCAATGAAGGCGGCAACCTTTTGATCGGTGGCCCTGGAGAAGCCGCAGGCCGAGCTGACCGATGAACCCATGCAGATAAGGAAATCCGCCATGGATATAGGTGGAAGAAGCCCCAGTGTGTAACAGCCTATGTCCGTGGGATGTATCGCATCTTTTCCGAACGCCTGCTTAACCGAATAATATGTGGCCCTATGAGGGCATCCTGCACAGAGATTCGGCGGTCTTCCCGGAAGCTGCGGTGCAGCGCTCAGGTCAACCGGCACAGGAGCCTTGTAATCTATTCCTAAATAGGCCGCTACTGCCTGGCGTACCATCCCTGGATCGTATTCAAAGAGGCGGGAGAGTCCGGCTACGCCTTTACCCTGGATTTTCAGGGAAAGCCCGACCTCTTGCGCTATGGCCTTCAGGTCGTTTTCCACTATTGGCTCAAGCTCTTCGACGACCAGCACCTTTTCCACCTTTTTCATAAAGGTCTTGCAGAGTTCCCTCGGCATAGGCCATGAAAATCCCAGTCTAAGTATGCTTACCTTATCTTCTATGTGCAGGTCCTTTACCGCGTCCAGCACATAGTTGTAACTCACACCGTTTGTGACAATGCCGAATTTGCCGCTGCCGGTTATCGAATTGAAAGGGCTTTCATTTGAAAGCGCAAGCGCCTTATCGAATTTCTCAAGGAGAATCTTGTGGAGGTTTCGAGAGACCGCAGGAACCGTCACATACCTGAAGGGGTTCTTCTTGAAGACATCCTTGGTCTTTCTTGGCCTGAGCGCGCCGAAGGCCACATCACCCCTTATGTGGTTTATACGTGTGGTGGTTCTGATGATCACGGGTATTTCAAGCTTTTCGGAAAGATCAAATGCCGCAACGGTGAAGTCTTTCATCTCCTGCGTGTTGCTTGGCTCCAGCATTGGAAGGCCTGAGAGCCTGGCGTAATAACGGTTATCCTGTTCATTCTGGCTTGAAAAGAGAGAAGGATCATCTGCGTTCACAATAACCATCCCTCCCTTTACCCCCACATACGAAAGGGTCATGAGAGGATCTGCTGCAACGTTTAGCCCAACATGTTTCATGGTTACCATAGTCCTCAGCCCTGCCGTTGCAGCTCCGGCCGCTACTTCCATCGCGACCTTTTCATTTACGGAATACTCAAAGTAAAGGTCTGTCTCCCGGCTGATATTCTGGAACTGCTCCGGTATCTCGGAAGATGGAGTGCCAGGGTAGCAGGTGGCAAAGGCCAGACCGGCCTCTAAGGCCCCTCTGGCAATGGCCTCATTGCCGAGGAGAAGAAAATGACTTCCGGGTGCATCTTTTAATAGCTTGTGCATTTTTCCCTCGATCCTGTATTGTTTTTTGATGTTTACAAAAAAGGCCTTTGCGCTGTGAGGTTATCCGATAAAGGAAGCGCGAGGCCAAACCCCGCCATGAGTCACAAAACAGCTATATCTTAGCTACACAATAGAACTATCCAAGTGCTTCTTGTCTGTCAAGGGAAATCTTGCCCTCAAATCTTGAAGCTCTCCTCCATGCCGGAGTATTTTTTTCTGAGCTTAGGTTTTTCTATCTTGCCCGTCGGGTTTCTGGGTACGTCGTCAAAAAATACCTTGCGTGGCCTTTTGTATCTTGGGAGCTTGTCACAGAATGCCAGCAATTCCTTTTCATCCATGGTCTGCCCGGGTTTCACCTTGATTATCGCGGCCACTATCTCCCCCAGCCTCTCATCCGGAAGCCCTATCACGGCGGCATCCTGGAGCTTGGGATTGTCCATGAGGAAGTCTTCTATCTCCACAGGGAAGATATTTTCCCCGCCGGTGATGATCACATCTTTTTTCCTGTCAACAAGCCAGATGAACCCGTCTTCATCCACCCTGGCCATATCTCCGGTGAGGAGCCAGCCGTCAAAGAGGGTCTCGGAAGTTGCCTTGGGATTTTTGTAATACTCCTTCATAACGCAGGGGCCCTTGACCATTAGTTCCCCGGGCTCGCCTCTTGGAACGTTCTTGAGACTCCTGTCAACTATCCTGCATTCCCAGTCGAATCCCGGGACTCCTATCGCCCCGACCTTGTGGATGTTTTCAATGCCCAGATGAACGCAGCCCGGACCGGTGCTTTCACTGAGTCCGTAGTTGGTATCGTAGTCATGCCCAGGAAAGACCTTTTTCCAGTTCTTGATGAGGCTCGGAGGCACAGGCTGGGCCCCTATGTGCATCAAGCGCCATTGATCAATCTTGTACTTGGGCAGGTCAAGCTCGCCTGTCTCCAGTGCAACAAGTATGTCCTGGGCCCAGGGCACGAGTAGCCACACGATGGTTACGGCCTCTTCACTTACGGCTTCAAGTATCCACTGGGGCTTGACGCCTTTTAGGATAACCGCTTTTGCGCCCACTATGAAGTTACCGAACCAGTGCATCTTTGCTCCCGTGTGATACAAGGGGGGGATGCATAGAAAATTATCTTCATGGGTCTGATTGTGGTGTCGGTTTTCTATTATGCAGGCAAATTCCAGATTTCTGTGGGTAATCAGGATCGGCTTGGGAGTCCCTGTCGTACCGGAGGTAAAATAAAGGGCTGCTTCATCCAGTACGCTTATCGGCACATCAGGGTTCACATCCGACATGGAGCCGGTGAAGTTCTCAAGCGATTCCGCGTAAGGAGGCCTTGAGTTCTCAGGGCCTATAAAGATGAAATGCCTTATTGTGGATAAATCATCTCTTATGGCATCTATTCTTTCAATGAACTCCTCGCCGAAAAACATCGCTTTTGCCTCCGCGATTCCGGCGCACAGGAGTATGTCGTCTCCGGAGAAGCGGAAGTTGAGAGGAACAGCCCAGGCACCGGTCCTGAGAATCCCGAAGTACACGGGGAGCCATTCAAGGCAGTTCATCATGAGATGGATCACCTTGTCACCCTTGCGGATTCCCCTCTTCAGAAGGGCGTTGGCAATCCTGTTTGCAGTCTCATCAAATTGCTTCCAGGTAATCGCCACTCTCTTAGATTTAGCCGGATCTCGCTCAATTAAGGCGGTCTCCTCACCGTACATCCTGGCATTTCTGGCCAAAATCTCTCCAATGATCATGGCATACTCCTCTCCGGGAAAATTTTCTGCGGCTCATCCCTCTACCCCTTCCCCTCGGCGGGGGAGGCAGGGGTGGGGGTGATTTTCATCCTTCGTTGTGAACAAACAGGCCAAGCCTGTTAGAGCATGCGAGCCTTCGCAAGAGGCAGGAAAGGTGAGTCTGTAAACTCTTCAGCAAACTGTTTCAGGGCCTCCTTTTCCTTCTCTGTCTCGTTGGATAGGCGGTAAAGGCGGGCGAGGTTCCAGAGGGCTGTTTCTTTAAGCAAAGGGTAGTCACGCACGGAATTGAGCAGTTCTATAGCGTTTTTCAGATCCGCCTTCGCCTCATAACACGCGGAAAGTGCAAGCTTGGTCAGATTCTCATATCTGGTCTTGCCCGCCATCTCTACGAGGAACTTACGGTAAAGGGCTATGGCTTCATCGTAGTTTTTCTCTCTGTATTTCAGGTTTGCCAGTTGGGCAAGGGCAAGCGCTGAGGCCTTGGAAAGGGAGTGATCCTTTATAACTTCCTCAAATAAAGTGACTGCCTCCGGAGCGCTTTCCTTCGCCTTTTCAGAAGGATTTGTCTCGGCTATCGCATTATAGGCCTTATTGTAGGAATCCTGGCCTTTTCGGTCAGCATAATTCAGATAGGTGTGGGCCGCAATAAACACGACTGCCGCAACTGCTACGGCAATGCCGGCATACCTAAGGGGCCTGCCGTGCTCCCTTGCCCACTGTAGTACCTTTCCGGAAATTGTAATAAATTCATCAGGTCTCTTTAGAATGTCTCTGGTATCTTTAGATCCGGCCATGGATTAGCTCTTTTCCTTGCTATTAAAATTTGTTACGACTAGAAACCTATTAGCAGAATTGAGCGTTTGAGTCAAGTGAAAAGGGCCTTTCGCTTTATATGAAAATGCCCCTCATCTTTACTCCTCCCCCTCGACGGGGGAGGGAGGGATGGGGGTGATTTTCATCACTTTTAAAGATGGACACCATGAGTGTCCATCCGGAAATGAGATAGTTCCGTCGAGTTCAAGGCGGGCGATAATTTTAACCACAGGCATACATTGAGGTATTTCGAGGATTAAAATTTGAGCCCAACGCCGAAATCAGTAAAAATAGCCATTTCCGGATGGACACTAGGTAATTCATGCAGGGGAGAAAAGAGGCCTTAAGGTGTGGGGACTGGATGCGATACTGGAATATCTTCAATCCTTGCCTAATTCAATAATTTATTTACTGCTTGGAATCAGTGCCTTTATAGAGAATGTATTCCCTCCGATACCCGGAGATACAATTACTGCCTTTGGGGCCTTCCTGGTGGGTATCAAGAGGCTTAATTTTTGGGGAGTATATGCCGCCACCACCGTGGGGAGCCTTTCCGGATTCCTCTTTCTCTTTTACCTCGGAACAATTATGGGAAGAGGGTTTTTCCTAAGGAAAGATTATAGATTCTTCAGCGCGGGAGATATCCGTAAGGCTGAGCAATGGTTTGCAAAATACGGCTATTATCTAGTAATCCTTAACAGATTTCTTCCCGGGATAAGGTCCGTAATAGCGGTGGTGGCCGGGATATCAGGGCTCAGGGCTATAATTGTCGGTGCCTTCGCTCTCTTGAGCTGCCTTGTCTGGAACGTTCTGTGGATATCAGGCGGATACTTCCTGGGTACAAACTGGGATATTATGAGGACGAGGCTTTCCTCCATAATGATGCATTATAATACGGCCTTGGCAGGTGTAGGAATCGCGCTGGCACTGGTGCTGGTGGTCAGGTGGCGCCTGAAAAGAAATAAACGCAAGAGGTGATTGAGAAAACCCGGATGGCAAAGAATAACTCCCATTCAAACATTCATGGGCCGGGCCTGCGTTATTTGTCCGGAGGAAAATTTCAGTCCTAGCACACTCTGTGCGGAATACTTCTAAGTACTCCTTGTTCCTCGGGATATCTCAGGTATTGCACTTGGTATTTTTCCCCAGCCTTACAACAGCGGCCTTTCAACTCGCTTTTAGTCTCAGTCACACCCGGATGCTCCTGTTTCGCTTCCGACCCATTCAAGAAAGGGCTCGTAACCCGCCTCAATAGGAAGTGCGACCACGCAGGGGCATTCGTAACTATGCAGGGAGCGCACCCTGTCTATGAGCATGGAGAGAAGCTCTTTTCTGGTCTTGGCAATGATGATCGCTTCTTTTTCATGCTGAATCTTTCCATGCCACCGGTATATTGACTGCGCACCATCAACGATGTTGACACATGCGGCAAGTCTTTCCTCTACGACGGCTTCGCCTATCTTTCTTGCTTCAGAGAGATCGGACGCCGTTATATAGACCATTAAAACTTCCATACAAGCCTCTCGCCTCGGGGTTTCAATGAGTAAATGAAAAGACTATAGCTTTTTGCGGTAAAAATATCCCCTATTGATTTTCACTGAAAATTGCTGTTGACAACCCTTATCAGGCGATTATAGAATTGTTGAGGCAGAATATGGACATAATAGTTGAAATATTTGCCGCATTTTTGAGGTCCCGGGCCTTATCATACTTAAAAAAGAAAAGGGGGTGATTCAGAATATGTTGTCATGCTGTATTCCAGGGCCGGGACTCTGCGTTAGGGAAAATATATATCACCCCTTGTATCTTTACGAGTGCTTTCGCGCCAAAGCTTTAATCAGGGAGGTAGAGACTATGTTTTTTCCCTGCTAGAGGCAGGGAGGGTCAAACCTGTTTGTGCGCGCAAGGAAGGCATCTCGATTTCTGATCGGAGATGCTTTTTTATTTTTAACGAATTAACTAGTGCCCATCCGGAAACGAGATAGTTTCGTCGAGTTCAAGGCAGGCCATAATTTTAACCGCAGTAATACATTAGAGGTATTCCGAGGATTAAAATTTGAGCCCAACGACGATGAAAATAGCCATTTCCGGATGGACACAAACCAGGAGGACCGATGAAGGTCATTGTTCATGATAACCAGATTGAAAAGGCCATAAAGGATTTAAAGAGAAAACTGACCAAGGAGGGCTTCTTCTCTGAGATCAAAGAGAGGCGCTTCTACGACAAACCGAGCGTTCAGAAGAAGAAGAAACAGGCAAAGGCCGCAAAACGAAGGCGTAAAAGGATGAGAAAATTCTAGTGTTACGCACTGATTCAAGTATAGACTGAATTCCCCGAGCAGGTCGGGGAATGACGAAACTCTAAATTTTGCAATGCCTCTGCATCCCGCGACGTCTCGACGGTAAAGGTGAAGGGGCATTTTCATGTAAACCAGGAGGTAACAGGAGAGTGGGTATTTTTGAAGGTCGTATCCATCCCTGTATAACCATAACAGCAGGCCTCTTTTTGCTTTTTCTCCGGGCGGAGGCCGGTGTTTCCTTCGCCCAGGAACCCGAGCGATTTTATGATCCTGGAAGCCTTTTTGTTTCTTTTTTCAAAGAGTTCATATCCCCGGTTGACGGTGACCGTTGCCCGAGTGCTCCGACATGTTCCGCTTACAGTATAGCGGCGTTCAAAAAGCACGGCTTTTTCGTCGGATGGATAATGACGGTGGATCGCCTCATTCATGAGGGAGAAGAAGAGTTTAAGGTCTCACCCATTGTAAAATACCCTGACAGACCCCGCATCTTTGATCCGGTCGAAAACAATGATTTCTGGTGGTACGAGCCTTCCCGGGTCAAATCCTATGGCCGCTAACGGCCTGATAAAAGGGGTTGTTTGCGCCTTATTGATATTCTTGTACTCCCCTGCCTACTCTCAGATCGCCAAGGATGGAAACGGTCAACTGAGCTTTGTCCTGCACCTTATGAACCAGGGGGAATATGATCTGGCACTGCTTGAGCTTGAACGCTTCGCCTTTCTTTTTCCTCAATCAGGCAGTCTTGACAGGGTGAACCTCATCAAGGGCGCTTGTCACCTTGAGGCCGGTCGCTACGAAAAGGCCCGAGAGCAATTTGACGAGGTCATCGCAAAGTCGAAAGATTCGGGCATTGCTAACCGTGCCATGCTGTTTATGGCTGAATCCTTTTTTCGTCAGGGAAGAATTAAAGATTCGGAGTACTATTTTAATATCGTTGCCGAAGGACGTTCCGAACCGGCGCTGAGGCAGGCTGCCCTCTACCGGCTGGGATGGACAAGGATGAAGGCAAATGACTGGAAGGAGGCCTCCCGTCTCCTGCTTTCGGTCGAGGGGGAGGGTGAGTTGGCGCAGAGCGCCGGAGAAATATCCCTGCTTGTCATAAAGGGGAATGAACTTTCCCTTAAGGACCCCTCCACGGCGGGATTGCTCGCCGGGGTGATCCCCGGTCTTGGTCATGCCTATGTGGGAAGATACAGGGACGCTGCCGCTGCCTTCACGGTAAACGCCCTTTTTATTTGGGCCGCACTTGAAGCCTTTTACAATGAAAATTACGTTCTGGCCGGCATGTTGGGGTTTCTTGAAGCAGGCTGGTATGCGGGCAATATATACAGCGCCGTGAACTCAGCCCAAAAGCATAACCGCAGGCTTCAGGAGGAGTTTCGAGGCAGCTTCACGGACAGGCTGAGGATTATGCCGCTGCTCTCCGGTGGCGGAGATATAGGGGTGTCCTTTTCTTTTCGTTACTGAACTGATTGAGTTGAGTGTAACCCGGACCTCCTCCCATGA
>Ga0210015_1005052_pt1 | contig 10877 bp, 7 predicted proteins | sample CryGeymeta201522_FD_185471 | JGI IMG/M metagenome (GOLD analysis project Ga0210015, IMG submission 185471) | Groundwater microbial communities from Crystal Geyser aquifers in Utah, USA - Crystal Geyser metaG 2015-22 (SPAdes) (version 2) | ecosystem: Environmental > Aquatic > Deep subsurface >...
CAAAGCACGGGGATGACGTTGACTTCGATGTATTGATACATCGAAGTATATTCATTAAATTATTTTATCAACTTTAATCCTCTTGCATTCAGTTTGGTTATCACTTTTTTCCCTGTTCGTTTTTTGAATTCAGTTGGTGACATTTTGTCACTACTTCATTTACTATCTTGGCACGATCGTAAAAAGATAGTAAAAAATATTATTTTGTGAAGCGGAACCATGATCAAGATTGTGCATTACGTTACACCTTAATGTTACGGTGTAACATTATTTTTGAAAATCATTATCCAATATTTTTGCTATGATGTCTATCATGAGCGACTACGTTTTAAATAAGGAACAACTACAGGCGGTGAAATATAATAAGGGACCACTTTTGATTATTGCCGGGGCGGGAACGGGAAAAACCTCGGTCATTGTTGAAAAAATAAAATACCTGATTAAAAAAAAGTTAGCCAAACCGGAACAAATTCTTGCCCTTACTTTTACTGAGAAGGCGGCTACTGAGATGGAAGAACGGGTTGACCAAGCGATGCCTTACGGATATTTTCAAATGAATATCTCTACATTTCACTCATTTGCTGACCAAATCCTAAAAGAAAATGGATTTCAAATCGGTCTCTCACCAAATTACCGGCTGATGACTGAGGCAGAAACTATATTACTTTTGAAACAAAATATCTTTCTTTTCAAACTTAAGTACTTCCGCCCGCTTGGCAACCCAAATAAATTTCTCGAGGCGCTCCTTCAACACTTTTCAAGACTCAGAGATGAAAATATATCACCGGAAGACTATCTAAAATGGTCAAAAAAGTTACAAGTTACAAGTTACAAGCTACAAGCTAAAGATCTTGAAGGGCAAATTGATATAAACAAATATATAGAGCTATCTCAAGCCTACCAAACTTACCAAAAGCTTAAACTAAAGGAAGGATTGATGGATTTCGGTGATCTTGTTTATTATGTCTTACGCCTATTTAAAAACCGACCAAATATTTTAAAAAAATATCAGCAACAATATCCTTTTGTCCTCGTTGATGAATTTCAGGATACTAATATTTCTCAGTATCAACTGATTAAACTATTGTCTCCGACTAAAACAAACCCGGAGTTGACTGTTGTTGGTGATGACTCTCAAGCTATCTATAAATTCCGTGGAGCCTCGGTTTCCAACATAATCAACTTTATAAAAGATTATAAGAAGGCAAGGCAAATAACTTTAAAGAATAATTATCGTTCCAATCAAACCATTCTTGACTCAGCTTATAAATTAATTAAAAACAATGACCCTGATACGTTGGAATTCAAACTCGGCATTTCCAAAAATTTAATTTCCACCAAACCCGTAGAGACGCAAAATATTGCGTCTCTACAAAAATCACAAATCAATTATTATCTGGCCGATTCTTCCGAAGAAGAATCCGATCACGTCGCCAAACAAATTTTAAAATTATCAAAATCCTACAAATATTCCGATTTTGCCATCTTAGTTAGAGCTAATAACCATTCAGAACCTTTTGTCAGGTCTCTTGTCCGAGCTGGAATCCCCTATCAGTTCTTGGGACCGGGGACTCTCTATAAACAACCCGAAGTCAAAGACCTGATTGCCTATCTTAGGATACTTTATAATCTGGAGGACTCCCCATCCCTTTTCCGCCTCCTGTATATGGATATATATAGTGTTGATAAAAAAGATGTTTCTTTACTCCTCACTTTTGCCAAAAAAATCAACCAATCACTTTTTAATTCAATAGAAATTTATCTCTCATACTTCGATGTATCGATACATCGAAGTGGATATGAAATTTATAAACAGAATATCCCACTTTTAAAATCTGAAACAAAAGATAAACTGCTTAAGATATATCAGATGATTATCAAGCATCTTGGACTTTTGAAAACAAACACGGCTGGACAAATTATTTATTCTTTTTTGGAAGAATCAGGTTTATTAGATATTCTAACAAACTATAAAACCGAATCTCAAGAAAAAGTGGTCATAAATATTTCTAATTTTTTTAATAAATTAAAGATGTTTGAATCTGAACATGAAGATGCCTCCGTATTTGCGGTTGTTGATTTTATCAATATGAGTATCGAAATGGGTGAGTCTCCGTTAATATCGGAAACTGACATAACATCATTTAATGCTGTCAACATTTTAACCGTTCACTCAGCTAAAGGTCTCGAATTTCCTGTCGTATTTTTAGTAAATCTGACCGAGGAACGTTTTCCGACCCGTTATAAAAAAGAGATAATTAGCATTCCAGAAGCTCTTATTAAGGAAATCTTACCAACTGGGGACTATCATATCGAAGAGGAACGTCGCTTATTTTACGTTGGATTAACTCGTGCCGAAGATCAGGTATTCTTGTCTTCTTCAAAATTTTACGGAGAAGGAAAAAGAATTCGAAAAATTTCCCGTTTCGTAATAGAAACTTTAGGCGAAGAAATAATTAATCAACAGTTAAACATTAAAAAAGAACAGAAATCCCAGTTAACAATTTTTGATTTTAAAGTTACCAAGCAACCAAGTAACCAAGTAACCAAGCTACCAAGTAACCACTACCCCCTACACCCTAACTTCTCCTATTCCCAACTTAATTCCTACAAAACCTGTCCCCTTCAATATAAATATCTATACGTTTTGAAAATTCCTACTCTGCCAACCGCCTCCGCTTCGTTTGGAACCACTATTCATAAAACTCTTCAGAATTTTTACAACGAATTTATCAAAAATAAAAAAATAAATAAAATTAAACTGATAAAAATTTTTAAAGAAAATTGGATTCCAACAGGCTATTCATCAAGGGCTCATGAAGAACGAATGAAAAAGGAAGGAGAGATGATTTTGAATAATTATTTCGATAAATATCATAATTCTTCACTAAATATTTTGGGGTTGGAGAAACTATTCAAAATCAGAATTTCCGAGGATATATTTTTAAGTGGCAAGATCGACCGGATTGATAAATTGAAAAATAATGAAATTGAAATTATCGATTATAAAACAGGAAAAAAGCCGGCGGAACGTGAGTTATTAAAAAATATGCAGCTAACTATTTATAGTTTAGCAGCTCAAGATAAAAATTCCTACAATAAAAAATTAGCTGATATTAATTTAACATTTTACTATCTCCAGACTCCTGAAAAAATTACCCTTAAGAAAAATATGGAAGATTTATCTAAAACAAAAGATGAAATAATTCAAATAGTAACAGAGATAAGAAAAAATGAATTTAACCCCAATCCTGGAAGACATTGTGATTTTTGTTCGTTTAAAATAATCTGCGAAGCATGGAAATAACAGCTATAGTATAATATCCCTATGGCGAAACGACTTATTATGACAAGATTTTTCCAAAGACTGATGGAAATTATCGTTCCTTTGAGCTCCTGGTTTTTGATAACCCTTCCGCTTTGGTTATCACCTTTTCATCCAGCTTTAGTTGCCTATTTTATAATTGCTTTTGATCTATATTTCTTTTCTAAATCAATGTCGACTGCTTATGCCTGTGTAGTCTCCTATAACGAGATTCTTTTTCATAACACAATAAAATATGCCAAAAAGTTGAAGAAAATAAAAAATTATGAATTTTTAAAACATTTTATACTTATTCCTAACTATAAAGAGCATCTACACAAATTAGAAGAAACAATTGATGAATTAATAAAAAATGACTATCCGGATAAAAATAGCCTTTATCTCATTCTTGCTTTTGAAAAACGAGAAGAAGAAGCAATTGACAAAAGTCAATTAATTAGTAGAGAATATAAAAAATATTTTAAAAAAATTATTTCTTGTTATCATCCGTTGGCAACCAATGAAGAGCCGGGAAAGGCCAGCAATCAGACATTTGCGGCAAAAATTGTAGATGAGTTTGTAATGAAATATAATTTCGATAGAAAAAATGTTTTGATTACTATATGTGATGCTGATAGTAAATTACCAAAGAATTATTTTTCTTATCTAAGCTTTGAATATTTGAAGGACAAAAATAGGTTATTTCATTTTTATTGGGCGCCGGTTTTGCTTTACAATAATTTTTGGCAACTTCCTTTTATGGTCCGAATGCAGGCAACATTATCTTCAATACTCCGACTGGCATTTTTATCTCAAAAAGAAAATCTGATTCAAGTTTCTACATATTCGACCAATCTTTGGTTGCTTAAAAAAATAAATTTTTGGGATACAGATATTATTCCAGAAGATTGGCATGTTTTTTTTCAGGCGTTCTTTACTTTTGGTGGAAAGGTAAAAACAATACCACTTTTTACGATTGTCAATGGCGATGCAGTATTTTCAGGTGGGACGATGAAAACCTTAGCTAATCGCTATGAACAAGAAAAACGCTGGGCTTGGGGAGTGACTGACGTCGGATATGTCTTAAAAAAATTTTTTCAAACACCTAACATTGATTTTTGGGCAAAATTTAAAAAGATAACTTTCATAATTGAAACTCACCTTTTTTGGCCGACGTCTTTTTTTATTTTAACTATTAGCGCATCTTTGCCACCCTTAATCAATCCTTCATTTAGAAGGACTGTCCTTGGTCTACTTTTACCAAAACTATCGGCTCTAATATTGACCTTGTCTTCCGGTATGTTAATCCTGTATATTTATTTAGATATAAAACTTAGGCAAAAAGTAAATATGAAAACAAGTTTTTCAAATCTACCTCTACTGATAGTCCAATGGTATTTATTACCGGTTGTGTCTTTTTTCTTTTCTTCCCTCCCGGCCCTTGATGCCCATACTCGAATATTATTAGGAAAAAAGTTAGAATATAAAGTGACCGAGAAAGTATAAGAAATTCCAAGAAACAATAAACCAAGTATTCCAAGCAATAACCAATTACCAATAAATCAATATTTTAGAACTGTTTGGTTTATTGATTTTTGAATATTGTGATTTGTTTGTTCCTTGATATTTGGTTATTGATTATTATTTTGTTATTTTGTTATGTTAAATTTTTTATTTACCAAAACCCCTCTATTCTTCCTCACCCAACCATTTTGGCGGGATGAAGCTTTTTCATATTTTATGGCCAAAAAAAATATATTCGAGATGCTCCTTTTAACTGCAAAAGATTTTAACCCCCCCTTATATTATTTTATTTTACATTTTTGGATGAATATATTTGGAAGTTCGGAAATAGCCTTAAGAAGTCTTTCTCTATTATTTTTTTGGGGGACAATTTGTATTGTCTTTTTATTTTTGAATAGTATTTTTAAAATGAAGGAAAGAAAATCATCCATATATTTGATTTTGTTTATCATCAATCCGCTCTTGTTATATTACGCTTTCGAAGCAAGAATGTATTCAATGTTTGCTTTTTTTGCGACTCTTTCTTTTTATGCTTTTTTTAAAAAAAATAGCCGCCTTTATTTAATATCAACAATCGCCGGTCTTTTTACTCATTATTTTATGATCTTAGTTGTCCTTAGCCAATTATTATTCCTAATAATCAATAAAAATACTATTAATTACATTAAAAGAAAAACTGTTTATATCGCTTTGATTGCCTTTGCTCCTTGGTTAGTTTTTTTCCTTAGTCAAAATCATTTATCGAGTTCTTTTTGGATAGACAGACCTCATCTCCGTGATATTTTTGGAATATTGGGAATTATATATACCGGAAATGAAACTGCTTTTTATTCCGGCAACACATCATTGAAAATGTTAAATAATGTAATCTATATTTCTATTTTTTTAATAACAATTTTCATCATCGGAATTTATCTATATAAAAAAATAAGTCAAAAAAAAGAAAAATTAAATTTCCAATTACTATTTATTTGGGGAATTGGAATTCCTATAGTCATTAGTTTAATATCATTTATTAAGCCGATTTATTTTCCCCGCTACCTTATTTTTGCAACTGTGGGATTTTTATTTTTAATAATATTTATTTTTGAAAAAATAAATTTATATCTTCGAGCAATTTTATTTACAATATTAATATTGTTGACTTTTAACTATCAAAAATTACTGATTGAACATCGAAAAAAAATTGATATAAACAAACCTCTAAAAGAAATTAAATCAATTTCAAATAAAAATGATCTTATTTATACCGACGATCTCGACTTTTTTACAACTCAATACTACCTAAAAAATAGGAATATATATATTTATGGGAAAAGTTATGAAGATATTCCCGCCTATAATGGCAAGGTTCTTATTTCTAAAGAAAACGTAGCTAATAATCTGCCCTTTTATCCTCGAAAGGCATTTATTATGAATTCAAATGGACAATACACGATAGAGGCAATATATTAAATATATGGAAACTGAGACGACAACAACAATTAATGCTAAGTCATTGGCAGTCTACCAAAATGCTATTATTAGTCCTGACTTAGGACACCTCTAAAATCTACGCACAAAATCTTCAAAAACGGGGCACTAATGTATTTTAAAACATTTTGTGGATAACTATAAAAGTTAAGGATTTTCGAGCACTAAATGTCCTAAGTCAGGAGCTTTGAAACGGAAACTTAGCGTATTGTGCATTATCTCCTAATTCCCTCTCGATCCTCATTAATCGATTATATTTGGCCGTCCGCTCACCTCTGGCCGGCGCTCCGGTTTTTATCTGGCCTGTTCCCATAGCCACAACAAAATCAGCCATAAAAGTATCTTCCGTTTCGGCCGACCGATGAGAAACTATCGCTGTCATCCCGGCTCGTCGCGCCAAAAGGACAGCATCGACCGTCTCGGTCAATGTTCCGATCTGATTTAATTTTATAAGAATTGAATTACAGGTTTTTTCATCAATTCCTTTTTGTAATCTTTTGACATTAGTGACAAACAAGTCATCGCCCATCACCTGTAATTTACCGTTAGTTTTGTCATATAATTTTTTAAATCCTTCCCAATCATCTTGATCAAACATATCTTCCATAGAAACAATCGGATATTTTTTCCAAAGACTTAAATAGAATTCTGTTAACTCATCAGTTGACAATGATCTTCCCTCTTTTTTAAATTGATATTTGTCATTATCAAAAAACTCCGAAGCGGCTGGATCTATCCCAAAACAAATATCTTTGCCAAGGACGTATCCGCCTTTCTCAATCGCTTCTCCCATTAATTGAAAAGGTTCTTCATTGTTTTTTGTTGTTGATGGTGCAAATCCTCCCTCATCGCCTACAGAAATCGCGTACCCCTTACTTTTTAAAACTTTTTTTAGGTTAGCATATACTTCGGCATTCATTCTGATTGCCTCAACGACCGACGGAGCGCCAATCGGAAACAACATATACTCTTGAATATCAGTCGCCCAGTTGGCATGCTTTCCGCCATTCATAACGTTCATTTCCGGAATTGGCATCGTATAAATTCCTTTAAAATCAGGATTAAACTTGGAAAGATATTGGTAAAGAGGTTTTTTTTCATGCTGAGCTTCGGCTCGAGCTACACTTAATGAAACAGATAAAATTGCATTAGCTCCCAATTTGGCCTTATTTTCCGTACCGTCAAGTTCAATTAATGTTTTATCTAATTTAGATTGATCTTCTGCCTCAAAACCAATGACTGCGCTTTGAATTGTTGAATTGACATTCTCGATAGCCTTCAAAACCCCGGCTCCGCCGTATCTTTTAGGGTCTCCATCACGAAGTTCGACGGCTTCATATTTCCCGGTGGAGGCACCTGATGGGATAGCCACCCAACCGGTCGAACCATCTTCAAGAGTTGCTACACATTCAATCGTCGGATTACCCCGACTGTCTAAAATTTCCTGCGCCTGAAGAGATTCAATTTTCATAATTAAAATGAAAAATAATGAATAATTATTATTATATCAAATTGCTTGTTGGTTGGTTGGTTGGGAGACTTGGATTCGAACCAAGATATTCAGATTCAGAGTCTGAAATCCTACCATTAGATGATCTCCCATTTAAAATCAAAAATCTATGTAGTATTTTACTAAATATTTAATACTTTATGAAGTAGTTGATCTTTGCTTTGGCTTTAAGATCAGCGACGAAAGCTTGAATTTTTACTTGAATTTTTTGTTGTTTCAAAGCTGATTCAGCTTTGACTCGATCTAAACCCAAAGTCGTCGAACCTAAATCTGGAGCACTCTGGCTTTTTTGACTTTCCAAATAAGTATCGATCTCCTTTTGTGATACAGACACATTACTGCCAACCATTTTTGTAACCAAAAGTTGCAACTTAATCTCACCCATCAAATCTTCTTTTGTCATTCCCTGTTGAGCTAACAAAGCATCAAGAGTCGAACCTTGTGAAGAAACATTGGCTTCAATTTTTTTTAGTTCCGCATCAATCTCTTGTGGAGAAACAGTTGTATTTCTTTTTTTTGCTTCCTGATTGATTAGTGTTTTTAGAATGACTGTGTCAAGCACTTTTTTTCCACCTTGCTTTTCTAATTCTTTGATTAATGAAAAACGGTTAACTAATTCTCCGTTGACTGAAGCTACATATAAATTAGATTTAACAAAATAAAATCCTCCAACGATTAATAGAACAATAATTCCGTATAAAAACAATTTTATAGGAACTTTTATGGCTATTTTAGAAGTTGCAGACTCTTTTACGACCTCTTGAGGAACGACTATTTGTTTTTTTTCAACTGTTTTTTTTGTTTTTAATTTTTTTGCCATAATTAATAGTACCTAATATTTTTTAAAAATCAACTGCAATTAGAAAATTTACGGAATTGGAAATCTCAGTGCGAGCTTTTTAACCCGCAAATGAATCTCTTTAATTTTTTTATTCGCCTTCATTTCCCGCTCAAACTTAGCAATATAATCCTTCCGTTTATCTTTATCAGGGAGTCGATATGATTTGATTAAATCAATCACTTCCAATATTACTCCACCGATAAATTTCATTTCGCGCTCTTTCATTCCCCGACTGGTCGTCGGAGCTGTCCCTAACCTAACTCCTGATGGATAAAATGGTGAAGACGTCTCATCCGGAACAGTATTTTTATTAAGAGTCAGGCCAACCCAATCAAGCGCCTTTTGGGCAAAGACTCCAGAACCAGCACCAAGAACATTGGTCAAATTAACAAGTAATAAATGATTTTCACTTCCTCCGCCAACTAATTTTAGCCCTCCGTCAATCAGCGTCTTAGCCAATGCCTCTGAATTTTTGACAATTTGGGATGCATATTTTTTAAAAGATGACTGAGACGCTTCAAATAAAGCAACTGCAATCCCGGCGGTCGTATTATCATGCGGTCCACCTTGTAATCCAGGAAAAATTGCTTTATTAATTTTGTCACCCAACTCCGGATCTTTTTTCAATCCTTTGGCAGTGACCATAATCATTGCCCCTCTTGGACCTCTTAATGTTTTATGAGTGGTGGTTGTCACAATGTGGACATTTGGTACGGGTGATGGATGAGCTCCACCGGCAATAAGTCCGGCGACGTGAGCAATATCAGCTACCAAATATGCACCGACCTCATCAGCAATTTCAGCAAACTTTTTATAGTTAAATTTAAGCGGATAAGCCGTTGCTCCGACCCAAATTAACTTTGGCTTATGTTTTTTAGCCAATCTTCTTATCTCTGCATAATCAAATAAATCATTGTTTTTATAGACGTTATCCTTCTTTAAGGAATACTGAAATGGTTTATAAAAAATACCGGTTGCCGAAACCGAATGACCATGGGTTAAATGACCTCCGGCAATTAATGCCTGGCCCATAACTGCATCACCTGGTTTACAAGTAGCTAAATAAACGGCTAAATTTGCCGGCGAACCTGAGTATGGTTGAATGTTTACGAAAGGAACACCAAAGAGTTTTTTGGCTCTCTCTTGACATAATATTTCTAACTCATCAACATTTTCATTACCACCATAATAGCGCTTTTTTGGATAACCCTCTGAGTATTTATTAACAAAATATGAAGATAATACTTTCCTTACTTCCGATGAAGCATAATTTTCTGAGGGAATTAATTCTATACCCTCTCTCTGTCTTTTTTCTTCTTTCTTAACCAGATTGTAAACTTTTGTATCTTTCATTTAATTAAAAAATATAAATTAATAATTAGAGAAAAAATCGTTACTGGTTAAGTTGTTTATGTCATTTTGAATACATCATAAACTAATGTTTTTTAAATTTCAAGTATAATTGACCTATGCTAAAACTTTTGCTCAGCGCAAATCTATTAATGATTATCACTTTTATATTAAAGTTCAAAACTTTACCTCCTCAGATACCACTATATTTTTCTCAACTTTGGGGGGAGGGGCAATTAGCAGATTTATGGATAATTTTTATCATACCAATTTTTATGAATATTTTATTTTTCTCTAACCAATATATTTTTAATAGGTTTTATTCTGAAAATACTTTTATCAAAAACATTTTTTACTACCTTAATCTTTTCCTTATTATTGCTTTTACCTTAATATTCGTTAAGATCATTTTTATAATTTCATGAATTTTATTATATTTTTTGTCGCCACTTTTATTTCCTACTTACTGACTTTTCCTACCATTATTTTTGCAAAAAAAATCCATCTCGTCACTGATTCAAAAGTTAGAAAACACCCCGCCCATACTCACACCGGGATTATCCCCCGGGCCGGCGGACTACCAATTTATCTATCAATCCTTTTTACATCTTTAATTTTTTTACCAATTAGTAAAATTATTTTTGGTATATTATTTGCCAGTTTCTTTTTGATTATTCTTGGATTATTTGATGATGCTTATGACCTTTCTCCATATTTAAGATTCATAGCCAATATTTTTATTTCTGGCTTGGTAATCGCTTTTGGCTTGGGTATTCCTTATATTTCAAATCCTTTTGGAGGAATAATCAGGCTGGATTTCTGGCAGATACCTCTTAATTTTTTTGGTCACCACTATATCTGGGTAGTCGCCGATC
>Ga0210015_1005053_pt1 | contig 10877 bp, 6 predicted proteins | sample CryGeymeta201522_FD_185471 | JGI IMG/M metagenome (GOLD analysis project Ga0210015, IMG submission 185471) | Groundwater microbial communities from Crystal Geyser aquifers in Utah, USA - Crystal Geyser metaG 2015-22 (SPAdes) (version 2) | ecosystem: Environmental > Aquatic > Deep subsurface >...
CCGGTTTAAAAGAGGCAAAGCAAGAGTTAATGGAAATTGTTGATTTTCTAAAAAATCCAAAGAAATATTTACAAATGGGGGCCAAAATTCCAAAGGGAGTAATATTAATAGGATCTCCGGGAACAGGGAAAACTTTATTAGCAAAAGCTGTCTCCTCTGAAGCAAATGTTCCTTTCTTTTCAATCTCTGGTTCTGAATTTATTGAGTTATTTGTTGGAATCGGCGCCAGCAGAATAAGAAGCCTTTTTGATCAAGCCAGGAAAGCCGGTAGGGCAATAATTTTTATTGATGAAATTGATAGTATTGGAAAAATAAGAGGGGTAGGAATTACCGGTGGCCATGAAGAAAGAGAACAGACTTTAAATCAATTGTTAGCTGAAATGGATGGAATCGGCCGAGAAGAAAATTTAATCATTATGGGCGCAACTAATAGACCAGAATATTTGGACCCCGCCCTATTGCGTCCGGGTCGATTTGATAGGAGAATTGTTTTGGATTTACCAGATATCAATGACCGGGAAGAAATTTTGAAGATTCATTGTCGGGGCAAACCATTGGCTTTAAATGTTAATTTGAGGGAGGTGGCAGAAAGAACTCCCGGATTTTCTGGGGCAGATTTAGCCAATGTTGTTAATGAAGCAGCAATTTTAGCGGCCAGGAGAGGAAAAACCCAGGTTTTTCAAGAAGAATTTTTAGAATCGATTGAAAAGGTTTTATTGGGCCCGGAAAGAAAATCCCATATTCTATCAAGGAAAGAGAAAGAAATCGCCGCCTATCACGAATCAGGCCATGCTTTGGTTTCTGCTTCCCTGCCAGGAGCTGAACCAATTAGGAAAATCTCAATTATTGCCAGGGGAATGGCAGCCGGTTATACTTTAAAGATGCCAACGGAGGAAAGGAAAATTAAAACAAAATCAGAATTTTTGGCCGAAATGGCAACTCTCTTGGGAGGATATTGCGCTGAAAAAATAAAATTTAGAGAAATCACCACCGGTGCGGCTAACGATTTAGAAAGGGCCTCTGAACTCGCTCGAAAATTAGTCAAAGAATATGGGATGTCTTCTTTGGGTCCGATTTCTTTTGGCGAAAGAGAAGAATTAGCTTTTTTAGGCAGAGAGTTTGAAACAGGCCGGAATTACTCCGAGAAAGTGGCAACTAAAATTGACCGAGAGGTTGAAAAATTTGTTAAAAATGCCGAAAATGAAGCAAGAAAAATTTTATTAAAAAGAAGAAATTTATTAGAAAAGATTGCCAAAACCTTAATTGAAAAAGAGACAATCGAAAGAGAGGAATTTGAGAAATTGATTGGGAAAAAGGAAAGGATTGAAAAGGGAAAAATAATTAAGGTAAAAATCAAGCGCGTGTAATATGGGCACGTAGCTCAATGGCGGAGCGTTTCTCTTATAAAGAAAAGGGTGTTGGTTCGAGTCCAACCGTGCCCAATGGGCACTTGGCGCAGTGGTTAGCGCGCTGCTTCGACATAGCAGAGGTCACAGGTTCAAATCCTGTAGTGCCCACCAGAGAGGAAATGTCAAATTTTCCGCACGAGAAAATTCGTTAGGCTCGCCCCGCCAGCGGGCGGGGCTCGCCAAAAATGGAGCTAAAAAATCATAAGGAGGTTGCCAGTTCCAGGCAACTTTTTTGTTGGAAATAGTATGGTTCGTTCCGGTTTTTTCCACAATTTGCTTGGTTTCCTCAAAAGATTTTTCAGAAACGATTTTTTGAATTAAAAAGGCGGTTTTTAGGAAATTTCTGGTCGGTTCAATCCAACTTTGGAATTTTTTCTTTTCTGTCATTGCTTTTTCTTCTTTCAAGGTAATTTTTTGTTGGATTAGTTCTTCTTTTTTCTTTTTGTAATCTTCTTCGTCAATTAAGCCATCGAGATAACCCTCTAAAAGTCTATCTAACTTGTTTTGGATTTCGGCTAATTTTTGATCTATCTTTTGAACAAAATTTTCACTAATTTGAATTTCTTTCCCTTCTTCTTTGTTCAAATAATCCAACATCTCTTTTGCCCAATTTTCCGGCAAAACAATTTCTTTTAATCTTTGGTAAATCTGATTTACTAATTCTTTTTCCTGAATATATTTTTCTTGGCAAGGTCCAAATTTTCTGGTGCATCGGTAATATCTATACAATCCGCCATTTCCTTTTGCGAATTGAGCAGTAATTGCCGCTCCGCAAGAACAACGAAACAATCCGCAAAATGGAAAATTATGCCTTCCCCTTACTTTTCTCGGCTTGCCTTTTTGTTTTAAAATTTCCTGAACTTTATCAAATAATTCTTTTGAAATAACTGGTTGATATTTTCCTTCATAAATTTCGCCTTTCCAATCCATAATTCCAATATAAAGTTGATTAGTTAAAAGGTTATGTATCGCTGAATTACTTCTTGGTCTTCCATTTCTGCTGGTTATTCCGTATTCGGCTAATCTTTTGGAAATTGCTTCCAAAGAATATTTTCCGGTAGCGAATTCCTTGAAAATCTTTTGAACAATTTTTGCTGTTTTTGGACCAGGAATGATGTTTCTTAATCTATGGTCATAAATATATCCTAATGGTTTTTGGCCCGGCCATTCGCCTTGTCTTAATTTCTGACGATTTCCTCTTTTTACATTTTCCGAGAGATTATCAATGTAGTATTTAGCATTGGATAAAGCAATAGACAAAAAGAATTTGCCAGCCGGCGTATTTTCAAAAGAAAAAGTTGGAAATTTCAAGCCAGCTAATTTTCCAGTATCCAAGAGATAAATTATTCTTCCGCCATCAATTGAATTTCGAGACAATCTATCTGGATGCCAAGCTAAAATTCCGGTCGGGGTTTTAGAGGCTTCAATTTTTGAAATCAGTTCATTGAAGATTTCTCTTCCTGGAATTTTAGCAGTCTTCTTTTCAATGAAAATTTCTGAAACTTCCAAATTTTCTCTTTCGGCAAATTCTTTCAGTTCTGTTATCTGAGCTTCAACGCTTAAAACTTGATAGCCTTCCTCGTCGGTAGATTTACGAATATACATAAACCAATTTTTGGGTTGTTTATTTGTAATTTCCATATATATATGATTTTTTAGCTTCATTTTTGGCGAGCCCCGCCCGCTGGCGGGGCGAGCCTAACGAATTTTCTCGTGCGGAAAATTTGACATTTCCTCTCTGGTGGGCAATAATTGATAATAGTCGAACCTATTTTAGCCAGAAATTCTGATTTTTTCCTGCGTGCGCCAGAGGCGCACGCAGGAAAACGGCTTTTAGAAAATTTTTATCGGGCGGTGCATCAATTTTTTTTCGCAAAAAATCTATCTTCAAAATTTTTATCTATGAAAACTAGTTTTTGTAACAAGGGGCAGACCTTAATTGGTATCATTATTGTGATAATCTTGGTTGGTTTAGTAACGGGTGGTTTGTATTTTTATTTTCAAAAACAAATTTCAGAAGTACCAGAGATTACTAAAAAACCAGCCGAGGAAGAAGTAATTAAACCAGAAGAAGTCACCCCGGAAGAAGAGGTTGTTCCTACTTGTCAAGACGAATGTTCTCAAACTGGTTTAAAAAGGTGTTCTAACAATGGTTACCAAATTTGTGGGAATTATGATGAAGATAAATGCTTAGAATGGGGATCAGTTGTTGCTTGTCCATCAAATACTGTTTGTAAAAATGGAACCTGTGTCCAACAAAAATGCGTTGACGGAACTCTTTATGGACAGTGCTCTATTAATAAACCAAAATATTGTGAAGGTGGGAATTTAATAAACAAATGTTCTATTTGTGGTTGCCTTTCTGGACAACAATGTCAAGGAAATGAAAACTGTATAATCCCCGTAGAAAAGATAGTTGCTGTTTTTGTAGATACAAATACATATAATTCTTTAAGATCGGAAGTAGATCAATATTTATTTGATGTTAATAATGATTTAAATTTAAATGCGCAGTTATTTGTAGAAAACTTTACTACGCCCCAACAAGTAAGAAGCGAATTACTCCGTTTAAAAGATAAAAATCTAGCCGGGTCGGTATTAATCGGTAATATACCAATTCCATATTTCGAGAGTAGTAAGCCCTTTGTAGGTGGAGACAATATAATTCCCTCGGATTGGTATTATATGCTTTTAGAACGAACTGATTTTGTTGATGAAGATAATAATGGAATGTTTGAATGGGAAAAATTTCAGGGTAAATTTGCTGAAAAAGAATCACAAAAATTATATTGGTCAGGAAGAATAAAATTATACAATAATGATTTAAATTTACTAAAAAGTTACTTCAATAGAAATCATTTATATAGAATTAACCAGATTAAAACAGAAAAATCATTAATAGTCTATTCTCCAAATATACAATCTGGGCCCTCTGGCGCAACTCTTGAAATATACACACAAAACATAAAAGATTCTTTTTCGCGCTCCGGACTTTACAATAAAGATCAAATTTCTGTAGTTGTCGGTATTTCGAGAGATTCTTTTTTAAGCGAATTATCTAAAGAATATGAGTCGGCAAGTATTAACGCTCATGGAGATGCATTTTCCCAAGAAATAGGAGAAGGCGTGAGTTCAAAAGATATAGCAAGAATCAAACCTAAACCATATTTTTATTATTTATTATCATGCTCTAATGCTGATTTTTCAAAAGAAAATTATCTTGCCGGACACTATTTGTTTGATGGAAATGGATTAGTGGTGTTCGGCAATACCGATCCTGCCATGGTCGGAGCTGACGAGAGCCATTTTTATATGGAGTATCTTTCTCAGGAAGAGACATTCGGAGAAGCATTTGTTAAAAAACAATCATGGGTTTCCCTACCTATTCAGGAAGTTATAACTGGAGATCCTACTTTGAGAATGAGATTTTTTAAATAGCTCTATTCTTTAGAAGTACAATTAATATCTTGCACCGCCCGATAAAAATTTTCTTGAAAAGGTCTCTCTCGCGCGGGCGCCAAGCGCCCGCGCGAGAGGAAAATTAAAAATCAATTCTTACTAAAATAGGTTCGACTATTATCAATTATTGCCCATCAAATTGGTGGGAGGGGATCGCAGGCCTGCCCCGTATAATCCCGAAGGGATTTGTGCGGGGTTCAACTCCTGCATTGCCCATTCTTTTACCCGATTTTTCGGGCTTTTGTTTTGCCCTTTTGTTGAATTTTTGATACAATAAAAGAAAAATGGCGGAAATTTATATTCAAAGAAATATTTTGGTTTCCTATCTCAGCTGGTATTTTTCTGATGTGCCAAGAGAGATTTTGAAGGGCTGGAAAAACTTTTTAGTTTTTAATTTGAATTACTTTTCAATTCCTTTGCTTTTGAAAACTTTCTTTTCACACTGGCGGCAATACAAATGGGATTATGGCCGGGGGTTTGATCTCAAAAGATATGCCGAGGCTTTTTTTTCAAATTTGATTTCCAGAATCTTGGGAGCAATGGTAAGAAGCATTTTAATTTTTATTGGAATTTTTTGTGAAATTTTGATTTTAATTTTTGGTTTAATTTTCTTTTTTGGCTGGTTGATTTTGCCGGTTTTGCTAATTTGGGGATTATTTTTTGGAATTAAATTATTGCTATGATTTTTAATTTTAATTTAAAAAAGGCAGCCATTTTTCAGGCGGTGAGATGGGAAAGATATTGGATTTTTAGATATACCTCGGTTTTTAAAAAAATATTTTTCACCTTTTTTATAATTTTTTTCTTGATTTTTTTATGTGGTTTTTGGTCGGAAAAATCTTTTACCAAAAGAATTTTAGGTCTTTCTTTAATTTTATTAGTTTTTGCTTTATTTTGTTTCCTTTTGGAGGCATTTTTTAATTCAAAATTAAAAAAACCAGAAATTCGGGTTTTCGGTTTTAAAGACGGAGCCAGAATTTTAAAAGAAGCAACTGAAGGTCCGGAGAGATTTAATTTGGCTCAATTTTTGAGTTTTGAGGTAGCAAAAGCAGTTCAAAAATCAATTGAATTTGCCGAGGCCAAAAAAAATCCGGAAATCAATTCTAATTTTTTATTTTATTTTCTTTTAGTTGATAATCCAAAGTTAAATTTTGTTTTTTCCAGAGCCACTCTCAATTTAAAAGAGATTAAAGAAGCCTTAAAAGGCCAATTTTTAATATCTCCGCGATCGGAAAATAAAGAGCTCGTTTTTTCAAGAGATTTTCAAAGTACAATTTTGGAATCTTTAAATATTGCTCAAAGGAAAGGACATCATCAAATTAGTTTGGGTGACGCCATTTCTGCTCTGGCAAAGAACAATGAATTCTTCAAAAAAATTTTAATTAATTTTAATTTAAAACCGGAAGACATTGAAAATTTAACTTGGTGGTTAGAATCCTGGGAAGAAGATATTGAAAAAGAAAAAAGATTTTGGGAATATCAAAATTTAGCCAAGAAGGGTTCAATGGGCCGAGATTTCGCCGCCGGTTATACAATCACTCTGGATCAGTTTTCGACCGATTGGACAAAGGTGATTTCCAAAAAGGGTTTTAGAGAAAGCGTCGGCTTGGAAAAAGAAATTCGCCAGGTTGAAAGGATTTTGAGTCGAAGCGAATTAAACAATGTTTTATTAATAGGCGAGCCGGGCGGAGGAAGAATGAAAATTGTTGAAGAACTGGCAAGAAGAGCTTTGTTTAATCTCAGTCTGCCCGAAATTAATTCAAAAAGGGTGGTTTCTCTGGACATTGTTTCCCTTTTATCTCGAGCTCAATCTTTCGAAGAGACCGAAGTGATTTTAGATACCATTTTCAAGGAAGTGGTTTTGGCCGGTAATGTCATTTTGGTTATCGACGATTTTCACAATTATATCAGCCAAGTGACCAGACCGGGAGTAATTGATATTTCGGGAATTATCAGCCATTATCTTCCTCTGCCCGATTTCCGTCTTGTTGCCGTTACCAACTTTCCCGGTTTCCACAAATTCATTGAGCCAAATCTTGCCCTTTTGAACTATTTTGAAAAAGTAGAAGTTTCCGAAATTTCGGAAAGGGAGACCATTTTTGTTTTAGAAAACTTTTTGCCCTATTTTGAAAAAAAATATAAGGTTTTTGTTACCTATCCGGCCCTAAGAGATCTGGTGAAATACTCTGCCCGTTATATTACCGAAACGCCCTTTCCCAAAAAAGCCATCGATTTACTTGATGAAACAGTCGTTTATGTTTCCTCATTTACCACTTCCAAGTTGGTTTTGCCAGAACACGTTGCCAGAATTATTTCTGATAAAACTCAAATTCCGGTTGGCGAAATTGAACTCAAAGAAAGAGAAACCTTATTAAATTTGGAAAAATTAATTCATCAAAGAATTATTAATCAAGAAGAGGCGGTGAAGGAAATTTCTACCGCCATGAGAAGGGCCCGGGCTGATATTACGGTCAGAAAAGGCCCGATGGGCGCCTTTTTGTTTTTGGGACCAACCGGTGTTGGAAAAACCGAAACCTCAAAAGCCCTAGCCGAAATCTATTTCAAATCTGAAGAATCAATGATTCGAGTTGATGCGTCAGAATTTTCAGCCCAAGAAGATATTCCCAGATTGATTGGCTCGATTGAAGAAGAGGGGATTTTGGTGAGCAAAGTCAGAGAGAGGCCATTTTCTCTCATTTTGTTGGATGAATTTGAAAAAGCCCATCCCAATGTTATGAATTTATTTTTGCAGGTTTTTGATGAAGGTTTTTTGACCGATGGCTTGGGAAGAAGAGTTAATTTTAAAAATGCCATGATTATTGCCACCTCCAATGCCGGCTATCAAATAATTTTGGAGGCCTTAAAAAAGAGAACCGAGTGGTCAAAAGTTAAAGAGAAATTATTGGATTTTCTCTTCAAAAACGCCATTTTTAGACCGGAATTGATTAACCGATTCGATGCCGTTATTGTTTTCAAACCCCTGACAAAGGAAAATCTTTTAGATATCGCTGAATTATTGCTCAAAAGTTTAAAGAAAAATTTAGTCCAAAAAGATATTGAATTTGTTATAACTTTACCTTTGAAAGAAAAAATCGTTGAATTAGGGTATTCTCCAATTTTTGGAGCCAGGGAAATAAGGAGGGTGATCCAGGATAAAGTTGAAAATCCCTTGGCTCAGGCAATTTTAGCTGGTAAAATAAAAAGAGGAGATAAGGTTGAGATCGACCCAAGCGAATTTAAATTGATAATTAATCCTTAGCCCCCTTTTTTTCTTTTTAAATTTCGTTTATAATAAAACAAAAGATTCATCCGAAATGTCAAAAAAGCTCAAAATAGTTATAATTTTCCTCACCCTGCTTGTAGCTATAGCTATTGTAGGTATTTTTTTCTTTCGAGCTCCAAAAGTAAAGAGAATTACTCATAATTGGGTTCAGACAAATTGGAAAGATGGGGCAGATTCAATTAACTTTCCAAAACACCCGGATGACAAAGATAGGACTTGGAAAAAGTATTACCAAAAGGATGAAGAAATAGCTACTCCAGGTGATGAAACCGATGGTGATCTAACTTTAGCTTCTACTACTGGTTCCTTGATCCAGACGATGGATAAGGATTTTAAGGCTGGGATATTTGCTTCAACTACTGTTTTAGGAACAGGGACAGAAGCTGATGTTATTTTAGATTGTAAAGGCTTAGACAGAACTTGCCACCGAAAACCTATCAACATCTCTAATTCTGGTTCAGCTTTAACGGACTATCAAGTTTTAGTGACTTTAGATACTGCCTCTTTAATTTCAGCTAAAAAACTTCAATCTGACTGTGATGATCTAAGATTTACTGATAGTGATGAGAAAACATTATTAAATTACTGGTTGGAATCTGGTTGTAATATTAACTCAACAAAAATTTGGGTTAGAGTTCCTTCTATTCCAACTGGAAAAAAGACAATTTACCTCTATTATGATAATCCTTTGGCTAATTCAATGAGCAATGGAAAAGAGACTTTTCTGGCTTTTGATTGGAAATTCGATGGTCCAATTGGAGGAAGAACTTCCTTACCTAGTAATCACACCTGTGCTCTTCTTTCAGATGGCAAAATTCGTTGTTGGGGAAGAAATGACTATGGCCAGTTAGGAGATGGAACTTTGACCGAGAGAACTACTCCTATTTCAGTATCAGATGTGATCAATGCTGTTGCTGTTGCTACTGGTCGTTTTCACACCTGCGTTCTTATTTCAGATGGTTCAGTAAAGTGTTGGGGAGATAATCGAGCTGGTCAATTAGGAGATGCCACTACCATTCCTCGGATAACTCCAGTTTCAGTAAGTCGGATAGATGCAAAATCTATTACAGCGGGTCATTTTCATACCTGCGCTCTTTTGTTAAGTGGTATGGTTAAATGTTGGGGCGGTAATGAACTCGGTCAGTTAGGAGACGGAACCGTTACTGGCAGGACATGGCCACTTCCTCCTGTTTCAGGTCTGACTAATACTGTGATTATCAGCGGAGGAGCTTTTCACACTTGTGCTCTTCTTTCAGATGGTACAGTTAAGTGTTGGGGCGGCAACGATCACGGTCAGTTAGGAGATGGAACTGAGTCTCATAAAACCACTCCTGTTTCGGTTTCAGGCTTGTCTAATGTAGTGGCTATTGGAGCAGGCTCTTTCCATACCTGTGCTCTTGTTTCCGATGGTTCAGTTAAATGTTGGGGAGATAATTATTTCGGCCAATTAGGAAATGGAACTATTACCAGCAGTAATACTCCGGTTTCGGTTTCAGGTTTAACTAACGCCGTAAATATTGCGGTGGGTGGATGGCACACTTGTGCTCTTCTTTCAGATGGTACAGTTAAGTGTTGGGGAGCTAATGATTTCGGTGAATTAGGAGATGGAACCACTATTAGAAGAAATATTCCTGTTTCGGTTTCAGGCTTATCTAATGTAGTGGCTATTGGAGCTGGTGATAGTCACGCTTGTGCTCTTCTTTCGGATGGTACAGCTAAATGCTGGGGACTTAACACTCACGGCCAACTGGGAGACGGAACTACTACAAAAAGAACTACCCCAGTTCCGGTATTGGGTTTTAACCTTGGTGGAAAATACGAGAAATCAGGAGGGATATTGATAATTCCTAACCCAAATACCGATGTCTATTTCGTCCGTCAATTTGCTTATCCTGAACCAATGCCAAAAGTGGGTGCAGAAGAAGTTCATTACTATTCTGCTGGTCAATTTACTTCTTCCGTGATAGATTTTGGTCCGCTTATTGAATTTACTGCCTTTTCTTGGACGGTTTCTACTTCTTCTTTAACAAATATTAAATTTCAAATTTCAACCTCGCCTGATAATCGAACATGGAGCGATTTCCTAGGTCCAGATGGAACCCCTTCTACTTATTACACTACTTCAGGAACAACTATTTGGTTAGGCCATAATGGTAATCGTTATCTGAGATACAAAGCTTATCTTGAAACAACTGATACTTCTCAGACTCCCAGAATGCACGATTTAACCATAGCCTATAAACATTATCCGGCTTCAGCTAGTTTAATTTCTTCTCCTTATAACACTAATCATCCAGATAATATTCTAAATAAGATTCGATGGGCAGAATCAATTGCCCCAGGCATCACGGATGTGAAATTCCAATTAAGAACAGCTCCAGATTTGGCTGGAAAACCCGGTACTTGGATTTCGTGGACGGGGCCGGATGGGACAGATAACACTTTCTTCACCGATCCAACCGGAAGAGAAAAATTACCTTCGACTATCTCTGACGGTATTAATGATCAATGGATTCAATATAAAGTTTTTCTCACTACTACAGATGGTTCTCAAACTCCTATTTTATCTGAGGTAAGTTTGGAATACGCTATCAAAATGATTCCCCAGTAAGTAGAAAATCTTTTAGCCGAGGCAATTTTGGCTGAAAAATTAAAAAGAGGAGATAGGGTGGAAATTGATCCCGAAGAATTCAAACTAAGAATTAATCCTTAGTTTTTTTCTACAT
>Ga0210015_1005054_pt1 | contig 10877 bp, 14 predicted proteins | sample CryGeymeta201522_FD_185471 | JGI IMG/M metagenome (GOLD analysis project Ga0210015, IMG submission 185471) | Groundwater microbial communities from Crystal Geyser aquifers in Utah, USA - Crystal Geyser metaG 2015-22 (SPAdes) (version 2) | ecosystem: Environmental > Aquatic > Deep subsurface >...
GAGACCTGGGGTGAGACGACCACGCTTAATCACGGTCTTTTTAGACCCAGGTGAGAACGGTCTGTCCCGCCCCTCTTGAGTATTAGGATAACATATTGTTAAGATACGAGGTGAGGGTGACGGCTGGACTATTGACTCTTCTGCCTTGTGGCCCATAACGCAGTGGCGTCAAAGCGTTCACCTTTAAGCTTCGCCTGTAAAGTCTGCTCTAACTCCTTTATGGGCACTCGAATTTGCGCCAAACTATCCCTTTCTCTGATAGTAACCTGATTATCCTCTAGAGACTGGAAATCTATAGTAACGCAGAAAGGAGTGCCAATTTCATCCTGCCGCCGGTACCTTCGCCCTATGCTCTGTGAATCGTCATAACAGGTCATGAAGTTTGGGCATAGCTGCCGGTAAACCTCTTTGGCTAAGGGAGTTAATTTTTCATTCCTGCTTAAAGGTAATACAGCTACTTTCATGGGAGCTAACGAGGGATGAAGGCGCAACACTACTCTGGTCTCCTCCTCAACCATCTCTTCATGGTAGGCATCAATGAGAAAGGCCAAAAGGGAGCGGTCAACGCCTGCTGAAGGCTCAATAACATAGGGAACATAACGCTCACCGCTCTCAGCGTCGTAGTAGCGGAGGTCTTTGCCACTGTGTTTGGCATGCTGGGTAAGGTCATAATCGCTTCGGTTGGCTATACCCTCAAGCTCTGACCAACCCATAGGAAATAGGCACTCAATGTCATAACAGTCCTTGGCATAATGAGCCAGTTCGTCTTTGCCATGCTGGCGTAAGCGGAGGTTCTCCTTTGCTATGCCCAGTTTAAGATACCAGTTAAATCGTTCCTTGACCCAATAATCAAACCAGGCTTCATCTGTACCGGGCTTGACAAAGTATTCCAACTCCATGTGTTCAAATTCCCTGGTCCTGAAGATGAAATTACCCGGAGTGATTTCATTGCGGAATGATTTACCGATTTGAGCGATGCCCAAAGGCAGCCTCTTTCTGGAAGTGGTGGTTGCGTTCTCAAAATTAACAAACATGCCTTGCGCTGTCTCCGGGCGAAGGTAAATAGTGCTTGCCTCTTCCTCTACCGGACCCATAAAAGTTTTGAACATTAGATTGAACATGCGTGGCTCAGTTAGTTCGCCGCCACATTTCGTGCACGTTCTCGGCTTGTCCGAAGCAATCTCATCAGCCCGCCATCTCAAGTGGCAAGACTTGCACTCCACCAGAGGGTCGGTAAAATTGTCAATATGGCCACTGGCTTTCCAGACACCAGGGTGCATCATAATACTTGTATCTATGCCTATCACGTCATTTCGCTCCTGGACCATAGCCTTCCACCAGGCATCCTTAATATTGCGCTTAAGCTCCACACCCATAGGTCCGTAGTCCCAGCAGCTAGCCAGCCCACCATATATCTCGCTGCTGGGGAAAACAAAGCCTCTACGCTTGCACAGGGAAACGATTTTCTCCATAGCTACTTTATCGGACATTTTTGTGTCTCCTCTCAATCCTATAGCTTATCAGCTTTGCTCATTGTCGTCAAAGGAGGTACAGTTGTTAGAATCATACCCCAGTCGGAAGTCGGCAACTAGAGAGGAGACATTTGATGCGCAAGCAAATTTTCATGGCCATGGTTGTAATGGTGTCGCTTGCTGCCTGTAGCAGCAGCTCTGTTGCACCACCCATCACTGTGGGGACGGCACAAGTGCCACCGGGGAAATATCTGTTTGTTGAGCAATGGACGCACATCACCGGGCAAGGCAAAATGCCTGCCATGATGATTGATTTCCCGGCGTATCGTTTTGACCCAGCCACGGGCGAACTCGGCGTCTACATCGCACCGCCCGGCACGTCTTTCAAGCTGCCCGAGGGCGCAATAGGCTACCTGGGTTTGGGGACGAGCCGGAGTGGAGCCGCAGGCGGTGGTGCTGCTAGCCGGCTGGAGCCAATCAAAGGCTTGCCGTTTAAGGCAGATAATCTGACTATCCTCGCGGTCAATGCTGAAGGTACAGTCGTGCTCGAGTACAAAGGCAGTCAGATCGTGCTCAAGCGGGGCAAGGAGTGGAAAAGCACGAGCCGCAGCCAGGTGACCCCGCCCGAAGGGATGGGAGTTCTGGAGACAACTGAGCGGATCAGCAACTTCGGTTTCCAGGATAAAGACAAGATCAAGTGAACGAAGTGAGGCTTCTATACTGATCCCTGGCGTGGCTTGGGCAGTCGGGTGCTTCGCTGCTGCATCCCTGCTGGGGCCCAAAATCAGCGATTAAAATGCCTCCTTAGCTATGAGAAGATACCTCTTTGTATTACACTAAGAGGCGCAAAATAAATCACCCAGAAGGTAAAAATGAACAAAAAGTATAGAGAGGGAATTTTACCTTTCAAGTTTGTAGCCACAAATGAGCCTTTGATTGCCAGGGGCAGATTAGTGCTGCCATATGAGCCGAAGATCTGAGCAAAGCGAAGAGTCACCAGGGCGTTAAAGCTAGCCAAAGCAAAGTAGCCCCAAAGAAAGACTATAAAAATGCCACCTCTTTTATTGATGACTCTTCGCAGAGGAGCGACATCTTAATCAGTATAAAAGGAAACAGCAACAAGCCCGGGAGTACCAATATATGTGTTAAGTCTAGTATTTCACACAGTAGGTTACTTGACATAAAGTTAAAAGTATTGGTAATAAGCTATGAAACGATTATGGTATAATTAGTAAGTGAATCTGAATTTGACCGGTATCAATATAGAGATAAGAGGCTAGGCGGAGATGACAATAGCAGAGATTAGCATCATTCCCTTGGGGACAAAAACTGCTTCAGTGAGCAAGTATGTGGCTGCAGCGGTTAAAATTTTGCAGCAGGAAAAAAATCTCAAATATGAGCTGACTGCAATGGGAACAATTATAGAAGGTGACCTGGACAATATCTTAACAGTGGCAAGGAAGATGCATGAAGCAGCATTAAATCAAGGAGCTCTGAGGGTGGTAACCACAATCAAAATTGACGAGCGCCGTGACAAAATACAAACCATGAAGGATAAAGTGGATTCCTTAATCAAAGAATTGAAACATTAAATTTAGATAGGGGACTAGACTACTGAAGTGGAATAAATTATTCGTGGATCATTTGAGTATCTTTTCTCCAAATGTTGTTTATTGTCCTCTCAATAGCAGAAACTGTGTATGTGAAGTATTGGCAAACAATGCTAGCTACATAAACTTGACAAAAGAGTATAGAAGTATCAAAATGAAATCGGTTCGCATAACGGCACTTTTGCGAAACAGAGCAAGATGAAAACAGAAGTATCCAAGGGACACGTCAACCTAGACTCATTAATCACCGAGTTCTTAGAGCGTTTGGAAATCGAAAAAGGATACTCGTCTCTTACTGTTCGCGCTTACAGACATTATTTGAAGCATTTCTATGACTGGCTCAGTGAAAATTCTTCTATCACCCGACCTGAAAACATAGACTTGGAGCTTATCAGGAGATACAGACTGTATTTGGCGCACTTTCGTAATCGAAATGGCGTACGACTAAAGCGAGTGTCTCAAAGTTACTATATTGTTGCATTGAGGTCTTTTCTGCGTTATCTCCTAGTTCAGCGGGATATACTCACCTTGTCCCCTGACAAGATAGAACTTCCAAAACAAAGCGCCCGTTCCGTTAGTTTTTTGGACTCGGAGCAGATAGAAAGACTGTTGAACAGCCCACAAATATCAAATGAGATAGGTCTGCGGGACAGGGCTATTTTAGAGACCTTGTTTAGCACAGGACTAAGGGTATCAGAATTGGTGAGATTAAATCGTGACCAGATAGACTTTGACCGCAAAGAATTTGGTGTCAAAGGCAAGGGGAATAAATTGCGGGTAGTCTTCTTATCAGATACGGCTGCCCAATGGATTGAGCGTTACTTGCAGTCGCGTCGAGATTGTTTCAAGCCGTTGTTTATCCGATATAGCGGCGCGGTAGATGTCCAGAAGAACGGTGAAAAAATGCGACTGACAGCAAGGTCTATCCAAAATATTGTTGCCAAATATGCAAAAAAATGTGGCTTACCAATCAAAGCAAGCCCTCATACCCTGAGACACTCTTTCGCTACAGACCTTCTGATAAATGGTGCTGATCTCCGCTCTGTTCAAGAAATGCTAGGCCATGAAAGCATAAGAACCACTCAGGTTTATACTCACGTTACTGACAGACATCTAAAGGAGGTTCATAAGGCTTTTCACAATAGAAGATAGTGATAGAATTGGTGGTAAGTGTGAGTAAGCGTGCATAGAAAGTTCGAAGAAACGGGGTTGCCGTGGCATATTGTTGAGGAAGCTATCAATCGTGAAATCAAATGGCTGCGGCAGGTTATCATGCCAGGACCCACAGAAAAAGTACCCGGGTGTGATGAATGTCCATATACTTTTAGGAAAATGGCTCTCTTGATTATTACAGGCAAAATTAAAGCAAAGGAATTTGTTGCTAGGGAGGGGCATGACTTATGGGATGATTTGACTCAGAAGCATGGCATTAAAGAATCGGCACGCCATGGTGGTAGCTGGCACAGAAGAATTATGGACGTGATTACCGAATACTTTGAAAATCAGGGATTCGAAGTAATTCCTGAACCGTTCCTTAATAAAGGACGTGCTGATTTAGGCATCTATAAGGACGGCTACACAGATTTGTTTGTCGAAGTGGGTACTATCTCTCCTTATAAGCTGTGGTGGAACTTACAGATGTTGACAAATTCTAAGATTCTAATAGTGCCAGATGAGAAGCAAGCCATAGAATTTACCTGCCGGGATGACCAAGGTGGCATATTGCACAGCGCACAGGAAAAAGGATTAATTAAAAATGTTACCGCATATTCATGATTTCTTGCTAAATTTGCAAGCTAATAAATATTCCCTTGAGACAGTCTATAATTACGAACGAGATTTAGATGTTTTCAATAACTTCTTGGAGGAAAGAGGCATTGAGTTTGATAAAGTTGATAAGCGCACTATCACCTACTATAAGGCATATCTAGATTCTCGCGACCGCAAAACAGCAAGCTTAGACAGGCGAGGTGACAAACAACTCGATTCCTGTTCGATAAACCGTATGCTATCAGCCCTTCGTGGCTATTTACGCTACTTAATTGAGATGGATCATCCTTGTCCCCTGGCACCTGAAGCAGTCAAATTGACTAAAACTGGACGGAAGCACCCGCAGGTAGCTGAACTTGAGGACCTGATCAGACTAATTGAAGCGCCAAGCTCTTTAGAGACAAATGTTAAGACAGCCCTAAGAAACCGGGCTATGCTGGAGGTATTATTTGCCACCGGCATGCGTATTTCCGAGCTTTGTAGTCTCACTCGTAGCCAGATTGACGACTCTGGACGGATTTTTATCACTGGCAAAGGCAGGAAACAACGTTTTGTCTATTTGACTCCAAGAGCTAAGTATCACCTAGACGCATTTTTGAATAGCCGGCGGGATAATTGTTCTGCTCTATTTATTCCCTATGCTGGAAGAAATGTAAGTAAATCGGGAAAAAGGATTTCCACCAATTACCTTCAGGAAAAAATCAAGAGGTACCGAGAGAAATTGAAGATTAATGTGCCCACCTCAGCACACTCCTTAAGGCATGGTTTTGCTACTTACCTCGCTGAAAGAGGTGCTAATCCCGCAGCTATTCAGATTCTTTTGGGCCACGAATCTCTGAATACTACTACCCGCTATGTTCATGTCTCTGATAAATATGCCGAAGAAACCCACCACAAATACCATCCCCTCTCTGAGCTCAATTCTTATTAGTCAAATATGGAAATATTATGTCAAGTGCATAATATTTGAGTTTTTATATTTGGAATACGTAGGCTCTACAGTATGGGTAAATACTCTTTGAGTTCATAGTCAGTAACGTGAATCCGATACCGGTCCCACTCAATCTTCTTGTTCTCGATGAAAGCGTGAAAAACATGGTCACCAAGGGCTTCTCGCACCAGTTCACTCTTTTCGGCAAGCTGAATCGCTTCCCAGAGACTAGCCGGTAGGGTGCCGATGCCCCGTTTCTTTCTTTCTTCATTCGTCATCTTGTAGACATTTTCTTCCACAGGTTCCGGGGCTTCCAGCTTTTGCTTAATTCCTTCCAGCCCGGCCGCCAGCATTACACTGAAACAGAGGTAGGGGTTACAGGCCGGGTCAGGCGAACGGATTTCAAAGCGGGTTTCCTTCTCCTTACCTACCTTGTAAACTGGCTGGCGGATGAGGTCGGAGCGGTTGCGCTGCGCCCAGGAGAGGTAGACCGGTGCCTCATAACCGGGCACTAGCCGCTTATAGGAGTTCACCCACTGACTGGTGACCGCGGTAATCTCCGGGGCATACTTGAGTAGCCCAGCCAGGAAGCTCATCCCAATCTGGGACAGGTGATACTTACCGTTACTGTCAAAAAAGGCGTTACTATCACCTTTAAATAGCGACTGGTGCACGTGCATGCCACTGCCATTAATACCAAAAACGGGTTTGGGCATAAAGGTGGCGTAAACCCCTTGCTGTAGTGCTATTTGCTTGACTACCAAGCGGTAGGTCATTACATTGTCGGCCATGGTCAGCGCATCAGTGTAATGCATATCTATCTCATGCTGACTGGTAGCAACCTCGTGATGGGATTTATCAATGGCGATACCCATTTCCTCTAGAGCGAGAATCGTATCTCTCCGCAGATCAGTGGCAGCATCGTGAGGGTCCATATCAAAATATCCACCAACATCTAGAGGCTCAGTGCCACTCGAATCCTTGAAATAGAAGTACTCCAGCTCCGGGCCAACATAATAGATATAACCCATGTCTGCTACCTTTTTGAGGTTCTTTTTCAGCACATATCTCGGGTCACCCTCGAAGGGCTCTTTGCTTGGAGTAAAAATATCGCAGAACATTCGGGCTACCGCGGCATGCTCTTTGGGTCGCCAGGGAAGAAGTTGAAAGGTATTAGGGTCAGGCAGAGCTACCATATCACTCTCATCAATACGGACAAACCCTTCAATCGATGAACCATCAAATCCTACACCTTCTTCCAGAGCGTCTTCCAACTCATGAACAGTGATAGCAAAACTCTTTAGAAAACCCAGAATATCGGTGAACCACATGCGGATAAATTTGACATTCTGTTCCTTAGCTGTTTTAAGTATGTATTCTTTTGCTTCCGCTCGATCTCTAATAGTCATTAACCCTCCTGATTCTTAGACTAACTGCTTGTTATCAAACCATAAATTCAAGCCAAGGTCAACTGGGTGGCTGCGAGACCGTTTAGCAATGTCTCGCTATTGCTTTCCTTGACAAATTTCAAAATTTCTTCCGGTTTCATGTTTACTTTCCTCCTTCTATTGTTTTGCTACATATTTCGCCGTTATCGCTGGTTCTGACTCGAAAGGCGGTTTCCACGGGCAGGACAAATATCATGCCATCCCCTTCCTTTCCAGTTTTGGCTGCTTTGCAAATGATGTCAACAGCATCTTTATATTCATCATCGCTCAACACAATCTCTAACTTTATCTTGGGCAGGAAATCTACTCTATAATCGCTAGCTCGCCATTGTAAAAGGATACCCTTTTGACGTCCCCGACCGCTGACCCGGGTCAGGGTCATGCCTGCAATGCCTTTTTCCTCAAGTGCCGTTTTGACAGATTCCAGCTTTTCTTCCCTTATAATGGCTTCTATTTTCTTCATTAGACTACACCTCCATAAGCTCGTTCACCGTGCTGGGATATGTCCAGTCCCACTAGTTCCTCTTCTTCTTTCACCCGAAGCCCGATAGTAGCCTTCAAAATCTTTGCCAGCCCCCAGGAAACTACAAAGGAATAGCCCCAGGTAGCGGCAACTGCAGCTAATTGTTTGAGAACTTGCATCCCGCTTCCATAGATCAAACCATTAGCTCCGGTTGAATTGATAGCCACAGCGGCGAAAATGCCGGTGGCTAAAGCCCCCCACGTTCCGCCGATGCCATGACAAGCGAAAACATCCAGAGATTCGTCTACCCTGTTTGCCCTGCTCCTCCAGGCCATAACATGGTAGGAGATTATCGAAGCTATAGCTCCTATTGGTATGCCGGCCAGTGGATGTACGAAGCCGGCAGCGGGTGTGATAGCGACTAGACCAACCACAGCACCTATGGCAGCGCCAAGCACTGATGGCCTGCGATTAATCCATGCAAGAACCATCCAGGTCAAAGCGGCAGAGGCAGCAGCGGTATTTGTAGCTACGAAGGCACTGGAAGCCAGTCCGCCTGCGCTTAGGGCACTTCCCGCATTAAACCCGAACCATCCGAACCAGAGGAGGGCAGCGCCAAGCACCACCATGGGTAAGTTGTTTGGTTCCATCGTCTCCCTTTCTTTGAATCCCTTTCGCGGTCCCAGTACCAAAGCTAAAGCCAATGCCGAAACACCGGCATTTATATGAACTACGGTGCCACCGGCAAAATCAAGAGCCCCCAGTTTAGCTAGCCATCCCCCACTTCCCCATACCCAATGTGCCACTGGGCAGTAGACCAGAGTAAACCATAAGGCGGAAAAGATGAGCAAGGCGCTGAATTTAATACGTTCTACTACGGCTCCGGTGATGAGAGCCACAGTGATAATAGCAAACGTGGTCTGAAATGCCATGAAAACTAGATGAGGGACAGTGCTTGCATACACAGATGAAGGATCCTGTCCTACACCTTTAAGGCCAAGCCAGTCGAGTCCCCCGATGATGCCACTTTTGTCCGGGCCAAAGCTTAAACTATAGCCGTAAAGGATCCAGAGAACAGATACCATAGCAATGATGGCGAAGCTCATCATTATAGTGGCAAGAACATTTTTCTTTCTCACCATGCCGCCGTAGAATAAGGCCAGGCCCGGCGTCATAAGCCACACCAGCGCTGTTGATATCAACATCCAGGCAGTGTTACCTGTATCAATAGACATTTGAAATCGTACATCCTTAAATCGTTGTCCCCATCTTGACCTTCAATGGGTTCGTCTGCTCTCTCTTCGGTATCTCCTTCGCTTTCTTTCTCATCAGTATGTCCCTCACCGGGAAGCGGTTGACCAGAAATACCTCTGGCTAGCCTGGGTGATAAGGCTCTCCATAGCTTTATAGTCTCGCATATGTCCATGCTCATTTTTAGGCAAATGATAAAAGCTTGATGTTTCCAGAATATTACGAGCAGGTTAAATTTGTGTTACAAAGGGGGTTAGACGTTCTCCTTGAATCTATAGCCTATGTTCCTCACGGTGTCGATAAAAGAGTGACTTCTATCCTCGATCTTGCCCCTCAATCTCCTGATGTGCACATCTACAGTTCTGTCTCCACCGTAATAATCCCATCCCCAAACCTTAGCAAGCAGGGCATCACGAGTGAAAACCTTTCCTTTATTGCTGGCTAGAAACTTAAGTAGCTGATACTCCTTGAAAGTAAGCACTATTGGCTCGCCACCAAGTGACACCTCGTACTTGGCTGAATCTATAACCAGGTCGCCACACTTCATTATCTCTTTGCTATCCAGGTCATTTGTTTGCCGCAGGATTCGCTTTATCCTCACTACCACCTCATCTAGGTTCCAGGGCTTGACAACAAAATCATCCAAGCTGAAGTCAGAATCGAGGTTATCAATTATCTCTCTGGAAACGAGGCCAATGAGCGGTATATTCACCTCTGACCTGATTCTACGGGACAGGCTCAATGTCTTTGAATCAAACCTTGCTGGTAGTATATCCAGGAGTACCAGATGAGGGGGATTGCCACGCTCCGCTTGCAACTGTTCAACCGTCTTTTCATTACAGGGAACCACCGAGCAACTAAAGCCTTTGTGAGCAAGCCCCGACCTTAGTCCTCTTATCTGCTCGCTGTCATCAGCTACAATGAATATTCTAAACACGGCTGTCCTCTCTCCATTTTAGTAGGCGTAAAGTCTGCCGTAGGGGCGGAGATAAAGAGGGAAGAGTTTAGCGAACTTATGATACAATATTTCCTCAGCGTCATAGCTAAAATGCTGGGCGAATTCGCCTACGAGTTGCTTCAGGACCAAACGGTCCTTTTCATCGAGTTCAGCAATACCTACTTCCTTGCCCAGTTGAAAATCTTTAACACTCCCTCTCAAATAGATGACGCCACCATGCATTCCAGTGCCGATAAACTTGCCCTGAACTTGTTTCAGGGGACATTCGCCTTCACCAAGGCTTCGCCCATTCACTTTGTTCAGGGCAGGCTCTTGAGGGCTCAAGCCCGAAGGGTTCAGACCCAGTATAATCAAAACACCACCGGCCATGTATTCGCCTAAGAAGTCCTGGGCAGTGCCACCGATAACCAGCACAGGCTTCTTATCCTGATACTCTTTCATATGGATGCCAGCGCGATAGCCAACATCATCCCGAACAAAGATCCTCCCACCTCTAGCTGATAAGCCAGTAATGTCCCCAGCATGGCCATGAATGATTATTTCGCCGCTGTTCATGGTATTGCCACAGCCATCTTGAGCATTGCCGTGGACAATGATCCTGGGACCATCCATGAAGGCCCCCAGGTCATTACCGGGAACGCCAAATATCTCAATATCTACTGGCCTGTCCAGGTCGGTACCGATGTATCTCTGCCCATAAACATTATGGAGCTCGATTCTCTTGGTGCCATTTGAGACTAGCTCCCTTAGCCTGGCATTAAGCTCCCGATAGTAAACGCCAGCGGCATCTATTCTTAGTGTTGGAGATTGAGGAGGAGACGCCAAGGGAGAGGATATTCGTGTCGCAATGACATTTGGGGCTTTTTCTTCTGTCATTTTAACTCCCCACCATCTTTACTCCCAGAATTTCGAGTTCAGTATCAGTAAGCCCGATGCCCCTGAGGTGTAAACCCGACTTTGAGACCCCCCATATT
>Ga0210015_1005055_pt1 | contig 10876 bp, 6 predicted proteins | sample CryGeymeta201522_FD_185471 | JGI IMG/M metagenome (GOLD analysis project Ga0210015, IMG submission 185471) | Groundwater microbial communities from Crystal Geyser aquifers in Utah, USA - Crystal Geyser metaG 2015-22 (SPAdes) (version 2) | ecosystem: Environmental > Aquatic > Deep subsurface >...
AAGCGCCCACCCCTTTCGAGGATTGGGGTCACAGAGGATTGGGGTCAGGCTTCGTTTCTTTCATTGTTTACCGCAGGGGGTGAAGGTTGCCGCGATGGGAATGAAATAATGAAAGCCTGACCCCAATCCAGCGCCTCCCCCCCTCTGTCTCTTCGTGCCTTCGTGCCTTCGTGTGTGCCCCGCGCCGGCGGTGGGTGGGCGGGCTCTCGTGGAGACAACAACGCCGGGGGGAGTCTCCTCCCCCCCGTCTCTTCGTGCCTTCGTGTCTTCGTGTGCGCCCGCGCCGGCGGTGGGTGGGCGGGCTCTCGTGAAAGAAACGAAGCCTGACCCCAACCCCGAAGCCTGACCCCAATCCTATCCGCGCCTCCGGCTCTTCGTGCCTCCGTCTCTTCGTGCCTTCGTGCCTTCGTGTGCGCCCCGCGCCGGCGGTGGATGGGCGGCTTCACACGGAGTGCACCCCAGCGCCTCCCCCCCTTCATCTCTTCGTGCCTTCGTGCCTTCGTGTGCGCCCGCGCCGGCGGTGGATGGGCGGCTTCACACGGAGTGCACCCCAGCGCCTCCCCCCCTTCATCTCTTCGTGCCTTCGTGCCTTCGTGTGCGCCCCGCGCCGGCGGTGGGTGGGCGGGCTCTCGTGAAAGAAACGAAGCCTGACCCCAACCCCGAAGCCTGACCCCAACCCCCTTGGACCGCGACGAGCTGATGGAGCAGCGCTACGCGAAGTTCCGCGCGATGGGGCGGCTCGGCTAGCCCTTTGACGGCGCCTAGCGGCCGCAAACGATTCACCGGCGGCTCACCCCCTTCGCGTTCATTCGCGGCGCGATCGACAAGCCATCTTCCGCAGGATCGGCGTGGGGTCAGGTCTTTACTTTGTACTTCAACGTGGCGCGTTCGAGTCCGGTGGTGGGCCGGGAGTAGAAAGTAAAGATCTGACCCCAAGCGACTTGACGCTACGGGATCGGGATCTCCGACCGGTCCTCTTGGAAGCGGCCCGGCGCCATGCCTTCCGGGTTGGTCGCGGGGGTGGGTGGCGTCGCCTCGTCCGTGGCCCGCGCGCCACCGGCGGTTTCCGAGCCGGTGGGCGGGGTCCAGGTGGTGATCTCGGAAAGGTCGTCGGGGAGGGCGACGAGGCGGCGGATGCGGACGGTGAGGAGGACGGGCGGGGTGGCGATCTCCCCCCCCGGCTCCACGCTGAGGGGGCCGGTGAGGCCGTCGACGGTCAGGGAGTGGCCGAGGAAGGCGGCGAGGTCGGGCCCCGAGCGCACCCCTTGGGCGAGGCCGGCGACGACCACTTGCACCGCCTGGTACGCCTGAAACGCGAGGCGGTCCGGGTCGTGGCCGTAGCGGCTCCGGTAGGTGGTGGCGAAGGCGGCGGCGCCCTGGCTCGCCGTCGGGGAGAAGCCGGTGGCGATCACCGCGGCGCGGGCGAACCGCTCGCCGCGCTCGATCAGCTCTGGCGCCGCCGCCTCCTCGGTGGCAAGCCATACCGCCTCCTCCACCCCGTAGTAGCTGAGCTGCGCCATCGCCAGGCCGACGGTCGCGGCGGGGCCGGGGAGGAAGACCGCGTCGATTCCTGAGATCTGCCGTGGCCGGTTGGGGCGGGGAGGGGGCGCGGGCAGACCGGCGCTCTCGGCGGGCCACGGGAGGGGCGCAACGGGGTCGGGCGGCGCGGCGACGAAGGGGCGTTCCGCCACCAGGCGTGCGTTCGCCGCCTCTTCCTGGGCGAGGAGGGAGCGGATCGGGCCGCCGAAGTCCACCGCCCCGGGGGGGTAGTTGGCCTGCGCCACCAGCCCCAGGCCGAGGCAGCGCGCCTGCTCCACGAACAGGTCGCGGAAGTGGTTGCCGTAGGCGTTGTTCGGGTAGAGGCAGGCGAGCCGCCGCGCGCCGCGCGCGCGTACCGCGTGGTCGACGAGGCGCGCCACTTGGGCCTCGTCGCTCATCCCGACCCGGAAGAGGTAGGGGTAGTCAAGGGGCAGGTCGGGGGCGGCGGCGGAGGGGGTGATGAGGGGCAGGCCGACCGCCGCGGCCAAGGGCGCGAGGCGGCGACACGCGGGGCTGGTGGCGGGGCCGATCACCGCCACCGGCAGGGGGTCGCGGCCAAGGAGGTTGCGCAGAGTGGCCTCGGCCTGAACCGCCTCGTCGCCTGTGTCGTGCAGGGTGAGGGTGACCGGCGGGCTACCCGGGGGGGGCTGGCGCTGCGCGTTGTACGCCTCCACGGCCAGGGTGGCGCCCTGGAAGAGGGCGTTGCCGATCGCGGCGAGGGGACCCGTGGTGGGCGCGAGCAGGTCGATCCGCCCCGCGTCGTAGCTGCGGACGACCGCCGGCGGCGGGACCACCGCCACCGGCGCGGCGGCCACGACCGGCGCGGCCACCGGCGGGGGGGGTGGCGGCCGCAGGGCGGCGGCGCGCGGGTGGCCGGGGAAGGTGGCGAGAAACTGGTTGGTGAGGCGGCGGGCGAGATTCGGGTCGCCGTCGCGGAGCCGCTCGATGAGCATCAACAGGGCGTAGTCCGCGGGAAACGAGGCGTCGAACGCGCCGATCACCGAGCGCAGGAAGGAGTCGGGGCGGGCGGCGAGCCACCGCTGGGCCACCTCCTCCACCGCCGGCCGCTGGTCGGCGGGGAGGGTGCGGTACAGGGTGGCGAAGGCGCGCGCCGCCTCCTCGTGGCGGTCGAGGGCGATGAGGGCGTGGGTGCGCATCGCCAGGAGCCGTGGCCGCGCCCGCACCGGCTGGTGGCCGAGGAGGGTGTCGGCGATCTGGAGCGCCTCCTCCCACCGCCGCTGTTCGACCAACAACTGGTCGAGGAGGGTGGCGGCGGTGGCGGCCGCGTCGGTTTCGAGATCCTCGTTGAGCAGCCTCCGGAGGCGCACCTCCGCCAGCCACGGCCGGTGCAGGCGCAGGTGGCAACGCGCCATCTGCAAGAGGGTGGTGGGGCGATCCGCCGCCTGCGGGTTGGCGGCCACCTCCTGCGCGTAGGCGGCCAGGGCGGCGGCGTAATCGCCGGCGGCGAAGAGGCGGTCGCCCTCGCCCGCCGCCCACCCGGGCGCCGCGGCCCCCCCCCAGAGGAGCAGGCTAACGAGCCAGATCGAGGAGCGTAAAACCAAAGAGCGAGACACTGATGTAGCCATTGAGGGTGAAGAAGGCGCGCTCGATCCGCACCAGGCGGCCGCCGCGTACGAGGGTGTGCTCATAGACCATCAGGGAGCCGGCCACCAACAGGCCGAGGTCGTAGAGCGCGCCGAGGTGAAAGAGGCGCTCGACCGTGGCAAAGCAGACAAAGGCCCCGGCGTGGCAGGCGCGGGCGATCCACAGGGCCGGGGTGACGCCGAACCGGGCGGGGAGCGAGTGCAGCCCGGCGGCGCGGTCGAAGGCGATGTCTTGGAGGGCGTAGATGGTGTCGAAGCCGGTGACCCAGAGGAGCACCCCGAGCGACAGCGGCAGGATGCGCGGCTCCACGGTGCCGGTGGTGGCGATCCACGCCCCCAGTGGCGCCAGCCCCAAGGCGAGGCCGAGGACCGCGTGGGCGAGGCTGGTGAACCGCTTGGTGTACGAGTAGCCGAGGAGGACCGCGAGGGCGACCGGCGAGAGGGCGAGGCACAGGCGGTTGAGGCGCCAGGAGGCGAGCTCAAACAGGGCGATCGCGGCCACGATCAGCGCCCGGGTCGCGGCCGGCGAGATCTGGCCGGTGACCAGCTCGCGGTTGCGGGTGCGCGGGTTGCGGGCGTCGAGGGCGCGGTCGGCGAGGCGGTTCATCCCCATGGCGGCGGAGCGCGCCCCGACCATCGCCACCACGATCCACCCCACCACCCGCGCCGGCGGTGGCCCGGCCGCGGCGAGCCACCCCCCCATCAGGGCGAAGGGGAGGGCGAAGATCGTGTGGGAGAACTTGATCATCCTCCCAAAGGTGAAGAGCAGACGCAGCATGGCGGCGGATTATCCGCCATTCGGGCGGCGCGATCTCCCCCTTCCCAGCCCCACCACCATCGCCCCCTCTCCCCACCCGCGCCGGCGGTGGCAGGAGCGGCGGTTGGGGGGGCGGGGGTCAGCTCCTTGGCGGCGCGACGATCCCCTGCGGCGCCTCTCTCCCTGGGTTGCGATCGGCGGCGGAGTCGCGCGGAGCGAGCCGCGGAGCGGGGCCGGATTGGCCCTCTCGGCGCTCTCCTCCTCGCCGCGGCGGAGGCCGCGCCGGCGGTGGCAGGAGCGGCGGTTGGGGGGGCGGGGGTCAGCTCCTTGGCGGCGCGACGATCCCCTGCGGCGCCTCTCTCCCTGGGTTGCGATCGGCGGCGGAGTCGCGCGGAGCGAGCCGCGGAGCGGGGCCGGATTGGCCCTCTCGGCGCTCTCCTCCTCGCCGCGGCGGAGGCCGCGCCGGCGGTGGCAGGAGCGGCGGTTGGGGGGGCGGGGGTCAGCTCCTTGGCGGCGCGACGATCCCCTGCGGCGCCTCTCTCCCTGGGTTGCGCCCGGCGGCGGAGTCGCGCGGAGCGAGCCGCGGAGCGGGGCCGGATTGGCCCTCTCGGCGCTCTCCTCCTCGCCGCGGCGGAGGCCGCGGCGGAGGCCGCAGTGCGGATCGGCGTTGGCGGTTCGTCGCCCCGCCCCGGCGAGTTCCCCGGATGGCTCCCCCTCCAGGCTCGCGCCCGCGGTTTCTCGTCACCCTCGACCCAGTCCGCCCGACTCCGAGTCGGAGGGCGCCGGCGGTCTCCCTACGCCACGCGCCTCCCGCCCGCGTTGCGGGCGAGGAGCAGGAGGAAGAGGGGGGCGCCGAGGAGGGCGGTCACCGCCCCCACCGGCAGCTCGCCGCCGAGGCGGCCGCGGGCGAGGAGGCGCACGCCGCTGTCACACAAGACGAGAAAGCAGCCGCCGGCGAGGAGCGAGCCGGCGAGCAGCCGCCGGTGGCCGCCGCCGGCGAACGGGCGGATGGCGTGCGGCACCACCAGGCCGACGAAGGCGATCGGGCCCGCCACCGCCACCACCGCCGCGGTGATCGCCGCCGCCGCCGCCAGGACCGCGGCGGTGGCCGGGGCCACCGCCACCCCGCGGCTGGCCGCCACCTCCGGGCCGAGGGCGAGCTGGTCGAGGGCGGGCGCGAGGAGGAGCAGCGCCACCACCCCCGCCCCCCAGAGGGGCAGGAGGCCAAGCCACTCGCCGAACCCCACCACCTCCACCCCGCCCATCAGCCAGCGGTCGAGGTGGGCGAGGGCCAGCGGCTCGGGCGCGAGGGCGCGACAGAAGAGGATCACCGCCCCGGCGAGGAGGTTCAGGGTCACCCCGGCGAGGAGCAGGGTGTCGGTGGAGCGACCGCCGGTGCGTGCCGCCGCCACCGCCAACAGGGCCGACTCGCCGAGGGCGAGGAGCAGGCCGCCGGCGGGTGGCAGGGGCAGGCCGAGGAGGAGGGTGGCGGTCGTCCCCAGGGCGGCGGCGGCCGCCACCCCGGTGGTGTAGGGGGTTGCCAGGGGGTTGCGGAAGAGCCCCTGGAGCGCCGCCCCGGCGATCGCCAAACCGCCGCCCGCCACCCAGCCAAGGCCGACGCGCGGCAACCGCAAGGCGAGGATCGCCGCCGCCGCCGGGTCCGCCGGGGTCTGGCCCGTGGCCTGGGCCCACCAGCTTGCCCACGCCGCCCCCGTCAGCGGCGTCGCCCCGAGCCACGGCGCCACCCCCACGGCGGCGACGGAGGCGAGAAAGAGGAGGGCGAGGACCATCGCGCCACTATAGGAGTCTGTCGGACTTTGTCCCGATCTACTACGAAGAAGCGGACAGGCTCGAATCGGGGGCCCCGGATCGCCCCGTTCTTCGTTTCATCGCCCCACGTAGCTCGACGAACGCTCCCCCTCCGGGCTCGAGCCCGCTGCTTCTCGGCCCACGATCGACAAAGTCCGGCAGTCTCCTAGACCGCCCGCCCCTGACTCCCCCGGAGGTCGCCTCCCGGAAGTCACGCTCGCTTACCGCGCCGATCCCCGCCCGGCGGACCGCGGCGAGCAGGGTGGCCTCCGGGCGGGCCTTGAGGGTGGGACGATCTACCCTGCGGTGGGCGATCGCGGCGCGGCAGCAGCGGTCCCGGTCGGCTGGTGTGGTACTTGCCGAGCGCGGATCCAGCGCCGCGGGGGTCGCGAAGCGCCCCGCCCCGCGGCGCAATCCGCCGGGCGGACCGTGTCCCGGCGCGGGTGGTCTGGGTGGTTCAGGAGCGCCCTGGGGGGGTGGGCCAGCACTGCGAAGCGGTGCGCGCCGCCCCGCCCGCTCGCGCGGCCACCGCCGGGGAGCGCCAACGATCGGGCGCGGCGGTGACCGCGCGAGCGGCAGACCTTTAGTGGGAGACGCGGGTCACGCCGCCGCCGGTCACCACCCGCACCCGGTCGCCGGTACCAAACTGCTCGTCGGCCGCCTGGGTGACCGCGAGGGTGCGGCCGTTGTCGAGCTTGACGGTGATCTCCAGCCCCTTCTGCCGGGTGAGCCCCTCCTCGGCCACCGTCCCGGCGGCACCGCCCGCCACCGCGCCGACGGCGGCACCGAGGGCCTTGCCGCGGCCACCGCCGACGGTGGAGCCGGCGAGGCCGCCGATCACCGCGCCCGCCACCGTGCCCACCGGCGTCTTGGTCCCCTCGATCTGCACCTCACGCACGCTCTCTACCTGGCCCATCTCCACCTGCTGGACCTGGCGCGCCTGGTCGCGGGAATAGGCCCCGCCGGACATGCTGGCGGGGCAACCGGTGAGGGCCAGGGCGGCAAGCGCGGCGGTGAGGATGGCGAATGGGGTGTTCATGACGGACTCCTTGGTTGGGTGTTGGGTGGCCAGTTCCCACCTCGTGGCCGGGGTTGATCCCGGCGGTGCAGCCTGCTTCAGATTCTGCCCGCCGCGGCCGGTGGCGTCGAGGTGGTCCACGACCGAGAACCATTCTGCGGAGCGGGCCGGGTACTAGGCGAGCCCGCGGTCGCGCGGCCGGCGATCCGCCCGCCGCCATTGTGCTGGCCCATCGAGCCCCGGGTTGGGCCGCCCCGGGTTGGGCCGCCCCGGCGCCAGGGTGGCCGCGGCCCAGCGACGGTCCCCTCCTGCCGCGGCGACCTCTCTGTACGAACTACCCCGCCCCACCGCGCGCGGCGCCCCTGGCGGGGGCGACCCACCGCGGGCCGGTAGCGGTCCGCCCCGGGTTGGGCCGCCCCGGCGCCAGGGTGGCCGCGGCCCAGCGACGGTCCCCTCCTGCCGCGGCGACCTCTCTGTACGAACTACCCCGCCCCACCGCGCGCGGCGCCCCTGGCGGGGGCGACCCACCGCGGGCCGGTAGCGGTCCGCCCCGGGTTGGGCCGCCCCGGCGCCAGGGTGGCCGCGGCCCAGCGACGGTCCCCTCCTGCCGCGGCGACCTCTCTGTACGAACTACCCCGCCCCACCGCGCGCGGCGCCCCTGGCGGGGGCGACCCACCGCGGGCCGGTAGCGGTCCGCCCCGGCCAGCGGCGGGAGGCTGGCGGACCGGGTCGATTTCTTCCCGCCGCGTTGCCAGGCCTTGGCGTGGGGCAGCCAGCGGCTGACCGTGAAGGTGGTGGCGCCGGAGCCACGGCGCGCGGGGTGGGGGCGAGGCGTCGATCGGCCGCCGGGTGGCAGAGATGGGCGCCAGGCGGTTGGGTTGCGGGCCGGCCCGTGGGGTCAAGCCATGGGAAATGGCGGTGCGAGAGCGCCGTAACTCGACGCCAAGGAAGGCGCAGGGTTGCACCGCAAAGGAGCTCGAGGTCACCGCGGGCCGCCCGGTGCAACGACCTGCAAGGTACCGGGGAGCGCCAGCGCGGGCCGCGCCCTTCCCGTTCCGGATTCGCGCCCATGCGCGTCCATTGAAGGCGCGATCGACAAAACGGTTGTCCATCCCTCGTGGCGAAAAGTGGCGGGCGCGAGCGGACGGAAAGGGGTGCGTCGCGCGACCTCGGGCCGCCACGAAGAGAGGGTCACGATCCGGAGCCGATCCGCGTACCCCCCGATCCGCTGCGCCGCCCGCCGCCTCGCCGGCGCGCGCAAAGGGCGCGCCCAACCCTTGTTGCCGGGTCGCTCAGGCTGGGGCGAAGGGATACTCCGCCTCCAGGCGGTGCACCGCGCCGCGCCGGCCGAGGAGGGAGGAGTAGAGGCGGAAGCGGTCGACGGTGAACGGCGGGGTACGGAAGAGGGGGTGGTCCTCCAGGTAGCGGCCAAGGCGGGCCGGGGGGGTCTCTTGGAGGCGGGCGAGGGTGATGTGGGGGGCAAACTTGCGCCCGTCGCGGTCGATCCCCAGGGCGGCGAGGGCGGACTCCACCCGGCGCCGCAGGCTCACCAGCCCATCGCTTCGCCCGACGCCGGCCCACAGGAGGCGCGGTGCGCCGCGCGGCGGGAAGTGGCCGAGGGAGTCGAGGACCAGGTCGAAGGGGGCGCCGCCGACTCGCCCGAGGGCGGCGACGATGGCGCGGAAGAGGGCGCCGTCCACCTCGCCGATGAAGCGCACCGTGAGGTGGAGCTGGTCCGCCTCCACCCAGTGGGCACCGGGGAGGCCGGCGGCCAAGGGGGTGAGCACCCCGCGCACCGGTTCCGGCAGGTCGACCGCGACAAAGAGGCGAGCCATGGGAAAACGCTACCGTAGTCTGCGGTGACCTGCCTCCGATCGACCCGGGCCGCGTCGACAGCTCCGCGGCCTTCATGGGAAACTCCACCCATGGCCCACCTCCCTCCCCGCCCCCGGTGCGGGGCGATCCTCCTCCTCGCCGCGGCCATCGCCGCCGGCTGCGCCTCCAAGCAGCCCACCCTGCCGCCGCAGGAGGCGTACCGCCAAGCGGTAGCCGAGGCGCAAAAGGGCCACTACGGCGAGGCGCAGCGCCTGTTCGAGAGCGTCCGCGACGCCGACACGCCGGTGCGCCTGGAGCTCCTCGCCGAGGTGGGGATCGCCGACGCCTTGTACAAGGATGGCAAGTTCGAGGAGGCGGCGGAGGCGTACACCAAGCTCCTCGCCATCCACTCGGGCGACGCGATCGCGGACTACCTGAACTACCAGCTCGGCATGTGCTACTACCGGCGGATCGACACGGTCGACCGCGACCAGGGGCTCACCCGCCAGGCGCGCTCCCAGTTCATGGCCCTGATCAGTCGCTACCCGGAGAGCGACCTGCAACCGGCGGCGCGCGAAAAGGTGGTGGCGTGCAACGACTACCTCGCCCGGCGCGAGCTGTACGTGGGCCACTTCTACCTCGGCCGGGACAACTACGAGGCGGCGAAGCGGCGCTTTATCCGCGGCCTCACCCAGTACGGCGAGACGGCGGTGGTTCCCGACCTCCTCCACGGCCTCTGCCTGGCGGAGGACGGCCTTGGCGATCCAGCGGCGGCGCGGGCGGCTGCCGATCGCCTGCGCCACGACTTCCCCGGCGCCGAGGTCACCCAGACCCTCGACGACGACCGGGCGCGGGCCGAGACCCGCCGCGTGTCGGCGACCACGGCCGGGCGGGTGCACCGCATGGGTGAGTGGTTGAAGGGGGGCCACGCGCCGCCCGCCGCGGCGACCGCGCCGCCCGGCGCGACCCCCACCCCGGAGCCCGCCCCCACCCCGGAGCCCGCCCCCACCGGCGAATCCCCGGCTGGCGAATCCCCGGCCACGCCGCCGGCGGGGGTGGAGGCGCCGCGGGCCACTGGCGGTGGGGGTGCCGCGCTCGACCCCTCGGCCAAGGTGCGCATTGCCGGCCGCGCCCTGGCCGCACCGTCGCCCGCTGCCGCCTCCCCAGGGGTTTCCCAGCCCATGGCAGAGCCGGCCGTGGCGACGACCGAGACGTTGTCGCGCTGGCGGCCGCTCGTGGATTGGCTGAACCACCGGGGTAGCCCGCCGGTCGTGGCGGCGGTGGAGGAGCCCGCGCCGGTGTCTGGGTCGATCGTGCGCCACATGGCGCCGATGGGCGCGGCCACGCCGCCGATGACCGAGACGACCCCCACCCCGACGGAGTCGCCGGTGGACGCCACCGCGACCGTCTCCGAGATCCCTGCGGTCGCGCCGGCGGCGGGGGAAGAGCCCCACGTTCCGCCCCCCACCCAGGCCGCGGTCCGCCGGGCGGGCGGGGGGGGCGGCGCACCGCCGGGTGGGGTTCGCCGCCCCCTGCCCGCCACCGTCACCTACCCGCCGCCCGCCAACCCCGCGGGCCGGAGCCTCACCCCCAAGGCGAGCGGCGGGGAGCTGCAGGTGGAGGAGTTCCCGGCGGTGGAGGAGGAGGTTGGGGCGCCCACGACTGCCTCCCCGCGGCCCCTCGGCGAGCGGGTCGAGGAGGGGTTCGATGTTCGCCGCGCTTCCCTCCCGGCGGGGAGCACCACCCCCCGCCTGCCCGCCCCCGTGGGGCCCACCCCGAAGCGCCTGGTGGCGAGCGGCGCCGCCCTGCGCCACGAGCTGCCGCGGCCGCTGCCCCAGCCAACCTTCACCCGCCCGACCCCGCCTTTGCCAGGCGAGAGCCTGCCGCCCCCGATCACCGGCTCCGCCAAGGGGGTCGAGTGGCATGCGATGGCCCTGCCGGCCGCCGCGGCGACTCCAAACGACCGCGGCGTGGCCCCTGCCACCGCCGTGGCCAAGGAGGGGGGCGCGACCCTGCCCGCCGCCCCAGAAGGCTCCTTCTGGAGCGACATCCGGGAGCGGTTCACCGCCGCCGCCGCCGAGTAGGCGGGGTGCAGGGCGGCGGGCGCGACCTCCCTTTCTACTCCCTGCTCCGTACACCCGGGGCGGCGGTGGGCGCGGGGGTGCGACCCGAAAACCGGACGCCCGCGTGGCCGTTCGCCTCGGCCACCGAGGGTGGCGCACGCCTCCCGGTGGAGCGGCCTCCGGGAGCGGTTCACCGCCGCCGCCGCCGAGTAGGCGGGGTGCAGGGTGGCGGGCGCGACCTCCCTTTCTACTCCCTGCTCCGTACACCCGG
>Ga0210015_1005060_pt1 | contig 10867 bp, 8 predicted proteins | sample CryGeymeta201522_FD_185471 | JGI IMG/M metagenome (GOLD analysis project Ga0210015, IMG submission 185471) | Groundwater microbial communities from Crystal Geyser aquifers in Utah, USA - Crystal Geyser metaG 2015-22 (SPAdes) (version 2) | ecosystem: Environmental > Aquatic > Deep subsurface >...
TGAAAACTTTGTACCGCGACAACCTGCGGCTTTACAAAAACTTCTTTCAGCCCATCATTCCCCTAATTGCCAAAGAGAGAATTGGTGGGCGCATCAAACGCATCTACGGGAAACCAAAAACCCCTTATCAGAGAATTATGGACGACCCAGCCATGGACGCGTCAGTCAAGCAACAGCTAACAGAAATTTACCAAAAATTAAATCCGGCCGAGCTGAAGCGCAATCTGAAACGGGCGCAGAATCTGCTTTATGAAGCCTATTGTAAAAAACAGAAACCGGCGGCTACGCCGCTGAAAAAGGTCGAAAACTTTAAAAAACTAACTCCTCGTTCAGCGACATTTTTAATTGCAGAACCGATGGCGGTTCAGCGATAATTCTTAATTGCTTGACACGATTCAGCCAAAATTAGATGTTAAAATACTGTAATATAAAAGTTAACTTTAAGTTATTAACAGCAATTTAATTATAAGATTTAAGAAGGTTTTAGATCATGATTTAGACGAGATCGCGGAGGAGTTTGGGAAGTTTGCCGAAGAGCAAAAGATTAATTTTTAGTTTATGCCTATAAATAAAAGCAATTTTAGGGATATTAAAACTTGCTTCTGTTTCCTTGATGAAACCGGATTGCTTCATAGTAAAATAGATCAGTTTTTTGCTTTAGGAATAATTAAGTGCCGTGAACCGCATCGGTTATATAATCAAATAAGGAAAATTAGAAATAAATATAATTATCGTGAAGAAATAAAGTGGGGTGCGTTAGACAGAAAAATTCGTTTTGATGTCGCTCGAGAAATTTTTAATGTTTTTATTAAAGAAGATGCTAAATTTAACTGTTTGATACTAAATAAAAATGAACTGGACTTCAAAACTAATTTTGATGATAATTTATATAAAGTTTACCGCAGCTTTACTGTGGCTCTTTTAAAATTAATAATTGGGAAAAATCCCGATGAAGTATTAATAGTATTGGCCGATGATTATTTCTCTCCGGACGGCACAGATTTAGAAAGTAAAATTAAAAATTTTGTAAATAATCATTACCAAAAATTTATTGTGGCTGGTGTTTGTCAAATTGATTCTAAGTCCTCGGATATTTTGCAGATGACCGATTTAATTTTAGGAGCGATATTGTATGATTTAAAAAGGCAAAACAACCTGATAACCACCCAAAATACTTATAAAAGAAAATTTTTAAATTTTCTTTATCAAAAGTTGAATATTAAGAAATCATTTTTTATTAATAATTTTGGTTTTAAAACTCGGAATTATATTTTATCGGGAGATAAAATAAGGGCGACTATTTTTGATTGCCATAGGTCTACTACTAAAAAATTTATAGATAAATTAAAAAACAAGCCATGGCCCACGACGGGCGACGCTTGTTTTCGTTGATACTATGAATAATAGTACCTGTTATTATATTATCAAGGATAAAGCGCCTTGTCAATAGCTAATATTAAATAAAAATTAAGCATAAATTTGTTTCCTGGTAAAGTTATTAACATTATATGTGGCAAACATTTTCTATAATTTTAAATATAATACTGGCCTTATCGTCTGCTTATTTTTATTTTGTGTTAAAAGGGTTAAAAGTCGAAAAAAGCTTGACCATAAAAAGGGCTGAATTAGAACAATTAAGGAATAACTATTCCCTAAACATGGTTGGCACGGTTGGGTATGACCGGCGGAGCCTTATTTTAAATTGTGAAGATATCGAAAAAGAAGAGAATGATTATGTCTACAAAGTATTATGTGTTGAGGCCGAAATGAAAGAGTATGAAAAAATTTTAAAAAGATTTTATTATTTTAAATGGTTTATTCAATAATCAAAAAATCTCATCTTGAAGGCGCTTTGCGGTTGGACGCTGAATATTACCAGCCGGAATTTTTGAACATTAAAAATATTTTTTTTAATAGGAAAAACAACGATTTTCGAGAATTAAGTATGTTTGTTAAAAAAGGAATTTTTGATATAAGCCCAGAAAAGTATATAAAATCTGGTATTCCATTAGTGCGGGTGCAAAATATTAAAAATGGAATGATTGACAATTCAAACATGGTTTATCTTTCGGAAAAAAATCACAACATAGAAAATAAAACAGAATTAAGCGATTTTGATTTTGTCTTATCTAAGATTGGGACGGTCGGGGAAATTGCACTTCTAGACCCAAAATATAAAAAATGGAATTTTAGTCAAAATGTTATAGGAATAAAATTAAAAAAAGAAAAAATTAGTCCAGCTTATGTTTTATTTTTTCTTTTAAGTAAATTTGGACAGTTACAAATTAAAAGGGCTGAAATGGGTCAAGTGCAGCCTAAATTAGAATTAGAAGATATAAGAAATTTAAAAATAATTCGCATTAAAGAGGAAAAGATATTTCAGGATTATTTGGAAAAAATTTTAGAATTACGAAGTAAAGCGGAACTATTTTATCAACAAGCCGAAAATATACTTTTGGAAGAATTAGGATTAAAGGATTTTAATTATGATAAAAGTTTATTTTCTATTGTTAATTTATCAGAGGTGGTAAATGCCAATCGCATAGACGCTGAATATTTCCAGGAAAAATATAAAAAGTTAGTTAAAAAAATAAAGTTAAATAAGGCAAAAAAGCTGGGAGATTTAGTCTCAATAAAAAAAGGTTTTGAGCCGGGGAGTGAGGAGTATCACGAAGAAGGAAGATTGTTTATTAGAGTTAGTACTTTGTCAAAAAACGGAATTAATTTAACGGAAGAAAAATATTTGAGTGAAAAATTATATCAGGAATTAAAAAAAGATTATAATCCGGAAGTCGGGGAAATTTTGTTAACAAAAGACGCTACGCCTGGAATAGCTTATGTTATCAAAGAGCCTGTTGAGGGTATAATGTCCGGAGGAATTTTGAGATTAAAACTAAAAGAAAATATTGACGTGGAATATTTAACCCTTTGTTTGAATTCAATCGTTGGTCAAATGCAGGCCGAACGAGATTCTGGCGGTTCGGTTATTGCGCATTGGAAACCAGAACAAATTAAAAAATTGCTTATTCCAATTTTGCCCAAACCCACCCAGCAAAAAATCGCTGATTTGATTCGGCAATCGCATGAAGCGCGAAAAAAAGCCAAAGAATTATTAGAAGAGGCGAAAAAGAAAGTTGAGGAAATAATAAGAGAGAGGAGGTGACAAATATAGCAAAATACAATAGAAAGAGCGGTAAATAATGGACTGGCAAAAAAATTGACAAACATTATTAGCCATGTTAATATATTAATACTAAGGCTAGTTGATTAAATTCAAACTAGCCTTTTTTAGTAAATAAATTAAATCCCCTTAACCCCCTTTATTAAAGGGGGCAAAAAACATATGTCGGATATAACTAATGCGATTAAACAAATCTGCGAGGAAAAAAATTTAAGCTACGAGGCGGTTTTAGAGACCATTGAATCGGCTTTGGCCGCGGCTTACCGCAAAGATTTTGGCGAGAAAAACCAAAACGTTAAAGTGGAATTTGACCCGGAAACGGCTAAATCCAAGGTCTACGACGTTAAAACCGTGGTGGAAGATTTGCCCCCCTCCGCTCTTGAAGGAGCTACGGAGGGCGAGCCTGTTTCAATTGAGGCTGTAACAAAGGCAGAAAAAGAGAAAGAAACTGAAGAAGCGAAGGAGGACTTGTCCCCCGTAGCTTTAGCGGAGGGGGAAGAAGTCAGAAAATTTAACCCCAAAACTGAACTACAAATTAAAGACGCTAAACTAATCAAGAAAACCGCTAAAGTCGGTGATGTTATTAAAACCAAATTATCCGTGCCGGTCGAATACGGTCGTATGGCGGCGCAAACCGCCAAGCAGGTGATTATTCAGAAACTGCGCGAGGCCGAACGCGACATGATTTTTTCCGAATTTAAAAATAAAGAGCATGAAGTGGTGGCCGGCGTGGTCCAACGGCACGAGGGCCGGGTGGTGCTGGTGGATTTGGATAAAGCCGTAGGCGTGTTGCCGGCGGAAGAGCAGATAATGAATGAACGCTACCGGCCGGGCGACCGGATAAAAGTTTACATCAAACAGGTGGGCGTGACGCCCCGGGGTCCGGAAATAATTTTATCCCGCACTTCGGATGAAATTTTAAAGAAAGTTTTTTATCTGGAAATTCCGGAAATTTCCAACGGCTTGGTGGAAATAAAAGCCGTGGCGCGCGAGGCCGGCAACCGCTCCAAGGTGGCAGTGGAAGCCAAAAGCGAAAACGTTGACCCGATCGGTTCCTGCGTGGGCCAGCGCGGCGCCAGAATCCAGACCATTATCTCCGAGCTGGGCGGAGAAAAAATTGATATTATTGAATATGACGAAGACCTGGCCAAATTTATCGCCAAAGCTTTGGCGCCGGCCAAAGTTTTGAGCGTGGAATTGAACGAAGCCGAGAAAAAAGCCGAGGTTAAGGTGGCGGAAGACCAATTATCCCTGGCCATCGGCCGCGAAGGCCAAAACGTCAGGCTGGCCGCCAGGTTAACCAGCTGTAAATTGGATATTGTGGCAGAAAAAGCGGAGAAACCGAAAGTTGAAGAGGAAGTGAAAACGGCAGAGGCAGAACTGGCAGAACCGGCGGGGACTGAAAAGGCGAAGGAGAAGAAAGAAGAATAATTAGAAATTTATAATTAATAAAATTCTATGTCTCTAACCACACTTTTTATTCTCGGTAGCGCCGTGCTCGCCATTGTCTATGGCGCGATTTTAATCAGGCTAGTGTTGCGCTTGCCGGCTGGCAATGAAAAAATGCAAGCCATCGCCAAAGCCATTCAGGAAGGCGCTAAAGCGTATTTAAATCGCCAGTACAAGACCATCGCGGCAGTGGCGGTGGTTATTTTTTTAATTATTGGTTTTGTGCCTAAGTTGGGTTGGACCATGGCGCTGGCTTTTTTAATCGGCGCCTTTTTATCCGCTCTAACCGGTTATATTGGCATGAACATTTCCGTGCGCGCTAACGTCAGGACGGCTGAAGCGGCTCGGCACGGCTTGGCTAAGGCTTTGAAAGTGGCGGTGCAGGGCGGCAGCGTTACCGGTATGCTGGTAGTGGGCTTAGCTTTGTTGGGCACGGCCAGCTTTTATTTTATAACTCGCGACATTCACGCTTTAATCGGCTTGGGCTTCGGCGGCTCTTTAATTTCCATTTTTGCGCGCTTGGGCGGCGGCATTTTTACCAAAGCCGCGGACGTGGGCGCGGATTTAGTGGGTAAGGTTGAAGCCGGCATTCCAGAAGACGACCCGCGCAACCCGGCCGTAATCGCGGATAACGTGGGCGATAACGTGGGCGATTGCGCCGGCATGGCCGCTGATTTATTTGAAACTTACGTGGTAACTTCAATTGCCACCATGATTTTGGGCTCCCTGCTTTTCGCCGGTTTTACGAATGCCGTGCTTTATCCTTTAGTTATCGGCGCGGTGTCAGTTATCACTTCAATCATCGGCAGTTTTTTCGTGAAATTGGGCAAAAGCCAAAATATCATGGGAGCGCTTTATAAAGGCTTAATCGTGGCCGGAATTTTGGCCGCGATTGCCTTTTATCCGGTAACTAATTATTTAATGGCGGACAATGGAACTTACAGCGTCATGAATTTATATTTGGCTTCGCTCATCGGCTTGGCCGTAACCGCGGCCATGGTGGTAATTACCGAATACTATACTTCAAAGAGCTACGCGCCGGTTAAATCAATCGCCCAAGCTTCAAAGACCGGGCATGGCACTAATATTATTGCCGGTTTGGCCGTTTCCATGAAATCAACTGTTTGGCCGATTGTGGTTATCGTGGCGGCGATTTTGGGTGCTTACAGCCTAGCCGGACTTTACGGCGTGGCCATCGCGGTCATGGCCATGTTGTCCATGGCGGGAATTATCGTGACCATTGATTCTTACGGCCCGATTACGGATAACGCCGGCGGCATCGCCGAGATGGCGGAAATGGGCGACGAGGTGCGCGCCGTGACCGACCCGTTGGACGCGGTGGGCAATACCACCAAGGCAGTGACCAAAGGCTATGCTATCGGTTCGGCCGCTTTGGCCGCTTTGGTTTTATTCGCGGATTTCACGCACAGCATTCCGGATACTTTTCAGTTTTTAATAAATGACCCGAAAGTTTTGGCCGGCTTGTTTATCGGCGGGCTGTTGCCGTACTATTTTGGCGCTTTATGCATGCAGGCGGTCGGCAAGGCGGCCGGTTCGGTCGTGGAAGAAGTGCGCGCGCAGTTTAAAGCCAGGCCAGGCATTATGCTCGGCACGGAAAAGCCGAATTACGGCCGGACAGTAGACATCGTAACTAAAGCCGCTATCGGCGAAATGGTTATTCCAGCTTTGATTCCGGTAGTGGCGCCGATTTTAGTGGGCTTTATTTTGGGCGTTGAAGCGTTAGGCGGACTTTTAGTCGGTTCCATTATTACCGGCATCTTTGTGGCCATTTCCATGACCTCGGGCGGCGGCGCTTGGGATAACGCCAAAAAATACATTGAAGACGGAAATTTCGGCGGCAAAGGCTCGGAGGCTCATAAAGCGGCCGTGACCGGCGATACGGTGGGCGATCCTTACAAGGATACTGCCGGCCCGGCCATAAATCCCATGATAAAGATATTGAATATTGTGGCTTTATTGATTGTGGGGTTGTTAATTTAAAATGTTTGATTAATGTTCGGCATATATTTGATGGTTATATCATCAGGATATCACAGTGAGACTATGTGTCCAGTATATGGGGTACCTGCCAATAAAAAATTAAAAAATAAATCATTATTTGAAAATTTAAAATTATAAATTAAAAATTATTTAGTTTATGAATATCTCTAAAAAAGACTTAGGCAAGTCGCAAATTGAAATTACCGTGGAACTTTCGGCCGAGGAATTTAAGCCGTATGTTTTACGCGGCGCGGAAAAAGTTTCCGAGCAGGTTAAAATTGAAGGCTTTCGTCCGGGCAAAGCGCCTTATGAAATTTTAAAGGCCAAAATCGGCGAGATGACGATTTTGGAAGAAGGCGCGCGAATTGCCATTGATAAAACCGTGGACAAGGCGATTAAGGAAAATATTATTGGCCAACTGGTGGGCCAGCCGCAAGTCAATATCACCAAACTGGCGCCTAATAACCCCCTGGAATATAAAGTCGTGGTGACGCTTTTGCCGGAGATTAAACTGGGAAATTATAAAGATTTAAAAATCAAAGAAGCCGCGGTTGCCGCCAAAGACGAAGAAGTGGAAAAATTAATTAGTGAACTGCGCGAAATGCGCGCCAGCGAAGTAATTACCGACGCCGAAATTAAAGACGGCAATCGGGTAATTTTAGACATTGAAATTTTTGTTGATAAAATTCCGGTAGAAAGCGGCCGGGGAAAAGACGCTTCGGTTTTAATCGGAAAAAATTACGTTATCCCGGGTTTTGATAAAAATATTTTAGGCCTTAAAAAAGGAGAAACGCGTGAATTTAGTTTGCCTTATCCGGCCGACCATCATGACAAAAGTCTGGCCGGCAAGCTGGCCGAATTCAGAGTGAAGGTAACAGAGGTGTATAACCGCGTTCTGCCGGAAGTGAACGACGACTTTGCCAAAGGCTTTGGCTTAAAATCGCCAGTTGAATTGAAAAGCAATATTAAAAAAAGTTTGACCGCGGAAAAAGAAGAGGAGGCCAGGCGTAAAAGTGAAACCGTCATGCTTGATAAAATAATTGGCGCGTCAAAATTCGGCGACATTCCGGAAGTATTAATCAAGCATGAAGCCGAAGTGATGATGAGCGAGCTGGAATATAATGTTAAAAATCAGGGCGGCAAGTTTGAAGATTATTTAACGCATTTAGGTAAAACTCGCGACCAGATAATGCTTGACCTGGCGCCGGACGCGGTCAAAAGAGTTAGAGTTTCGTTAATTGTCAGGCAGGTGGCGCAAATTGAAAAAATTGAAGTCAGCCATGAGGAAGTCCATAAAGTGATTGAAGATATTGAGAAACAATATAAAGGCAACCAGGAAGTTTTGGAAAGAGTTAATGGCCACGCTTACCATGACTACGTGGAAAATAATCTGACCGGCAAAAAGGTAATGGAAAAATTAAGGGAGTGGAATGTTCACCCTGTTAAATAGCGCCTTGCGCCAATTTTGCCTTTAGCAAAATTATTTAACAGGGTAAAAATAATATGTCTGTCTCGGCCATCAATAAACGAGCTAATTTTGATTATGACATCCAAAAAACTTATGAAGCCGGCTTGGTGTTGTTGGGTTATGAAGTTAAGTCGGTTAAAACCGGCCATGTCAGCTTAAAGGGCAGTTACGTCACTTTTAAAAAAGCGCGGGGGAAAATTCTGCCCGAAGCTTATCTGACCAACGCGCATATTCCTTTATATCAGCACGCCGGTAAAATTGCCAACTACGAACCGACCAGGCCGAGAAAGCTGCTACTCAAAAAGAAAGAAATCAGTTATTTGATGGGGAAAAAAGATGAGCAAGGCTTGACACTGGTGCCGCTGAAAATATATACTAAGCGTAGTTTTATAAAATTGGAATTCGGCGTGGGCAAAGGCCGGAAAAAATTTGACAAACGGGAAGTGATTAAGAAAAGAGAACTGGATAGAAGCATCAGAACCTTAACAAAAAGCAGTTTAAAAATTAGAAATTGAAGAATTAAAAATTGTTTGGAAATTGGAAATTGGGATTTGGAAATTTCATTTTGGGGATGCCAGGCATCGATAATAAAATTTTCTTCTAAGCAGGCAGAAGCGAGTTTCAAGCCGTCGCTTTAATCACGCTTGAAAACATAATAAGTGCCAAAAACTTATTGAGCAAACTGACGTTCTCTTGGAGAATGCCGGCTTTTGCTCCCGTTGCCGCTTAATCGCCGCAACCATCCGCCCGGCTTAGCCTAATGGTCGGATCACGGGTGTCATTATTTAGGCTCGGACAGCCGTTCGCTTCAGGCGGTTGTTTTAAAAAATTGAAGCTGGCCGCGGCCGATTTTGTTCGGTTTTTACGGGCGCGGCGAGAACTTAAACCGATCTAATCTGTAAACCTGCTTTAAGGAATTTATTAGACAGGGGTTCAATTCCCCTCATCTCCACCAAAGTTTATTTACAGCGTGATTTGCCTCGCTCGGGGCTTCGCCCCTCGCTTTGGCGGGCATTTCGGCAAGATAATTCCACGGATTTTTGAAATCAATCGCCAATTTTCCCGCCGCAAGGCGGCGGTTCGAGCCGATGGTTTTGAGAAAATTTTTCATCTCCGAAAAATTTTCAGACAAAACGAGATTTTTGGCTTGGTTGGCCTCTAAAATCCAGTTTCTTACGAGTTCGAGCCAATGATTTCCTTTTCGCTCAAAATCAGATAATTTTTCCTCAATATCTTTCTTTTCCGCCATTAATTTGTTTTTCTTTTCCTGAAATTCCGCCAGTTCAAAACCGCCTTCAAGATAGCCGTCCATTAAGCGGTCTATTTTTATTTTAATGGCGGAAAGTTCGGTTTTGAGATTTTGAGCGAAAAGATTTGACGATTGGCTGTTTTCTTTTTCCCATAGGTTTATTCTTTCAAGATATTTTTCCCGCCAATCATCAGACAAAGAAACTTTTTGACAATTCTCTTTTACTTGTTCGGTTAAATTTTCTTCCCGCAAAAAGTGGTTTTGTTGGCATTTTTGAATTTTGCTTTTTCTGGTGCAAAAGTAATAAACATATTCTCTGCCGCTCTTTTTGATTTTTCTGTCCGCCGTTATGCAATAGCCGCACTCGCCGCACCTTGCAAAATTCAAAAATAAAAATTCTTTTTTCTCTTTTCGCTTTTTGCGGGGCTTGCCGTTGTCTTTCAACGCCTGCTGTATTTGGTCAAAAAGTTTCTTTGCAATCATTGGCTTATGGCTTCCTTGATGAAGCTCGCCGCGGTAAAGAAAATGCCCGTAGTAAAATGGATTTTTTAAAATATGCTCAACAGACGACAAGGGCATTTTTTTTCCGCTTCTTGCGCCAACCAAGCCAAGAGAAAACATTTTGCTCTGAATTTGCGTCAAGGTATAGTTTCCCGTAGCAAAAGCCCCCAACACTTCTTTTACTTTGCCAAATGTCTTTTTGTTCGGTTCAATCGTTCGCAAACGAGGTTCGTTAAAATATCCTAAAGGGGCCTTTGCGGATAACTCGCCACGGCGTATCTTTTGACGAATACCACGTAAAATGTTTTCTCTTAAATTGTCGGTGTAATATTTTGCTTGTCCGAAAGCGACAGACAACATAAATTTTCCTTGCGGCGTCGCTTCAAACCAAAAGGTGGGGAATTTTAGCGAGGTGATTTTTCCAGTATCAACCAAATAAATAACTCGCCCGCCGTCTATTGAATTTCTGGCTAATCTATCGGGATTCCACGCTAAAATTCCCGAAGCATTGCTTTTTTCAATTTCCGATACCATAAAATTAAAAACTTCTCGGCCCGGCTCTTTGGCGGTTTTGCTTTCGTAATATTCTTTGACCACAAAAAGATTATTTTGTTTGGCAAACTCTCGTAGTTCGGCGAGCTGGGCCTCAATGGACAAAATTTGTCTCTCCTCATCCTCGCTAGATTTGCGGCAATAAATAAAATATTTAGTCATATTTTTTGAAGTTTTTAATTTTATAAAAAGGCAACGCCTTACACCGACAATTTATTAAAATCTCATTTTGTATTTCACCGAAGGCGAAAGAAAACCATCGGCTCATTGCGGCTTTGCCGCAATACAAACTTAAAAGTTTGTGAACCGCCGCCTTGCGGCGGGAAAATTGGCGATTGATTTCAAAAATCCGTGGAATTATCTTGCCGAAATGCCCGCCGAAACGAGGGGCGAAGCCCCGAGCGAGGCAAATCACGCTGTAAATAAACTTTGGTGGTGTTTGTTGGACGAAATCCGAACCCATTTT
>Ga0210015_1005065_pt1 | contig 10857 bp, 8 predicted proteins | sample CryGeymeta201522_FD_185471 | JGI IMG/M metagenome (GOLD analysis project Ga0210015, IMG submission 185471) | Groundwater microbial communities from Crystal Geyser aquifers in Utah, USA - Crystal Geyser metaG 2015-22 (SPAdes) (version 2) | ecosystem: Environmental > Aquatic > Deep subsurface >...
AGTCCACGCGCGCCCACCAGAACCAATAGACACGAACTTACTTTGTTGAGGGGGGAACGAAGTTCCATTGCTCGCGTCCAGAAAATTTACCCTGCCTTGCGAAAGCAAGGCAGGGCTTTCTTTGGTTTGAGAAAATTGAAAATCTTTCAGATTTTCCGAATAAAATAGGGTTATTTTGATGTTTTCTTTAGAATAAAGAATCTCTTTAATAAACCTTTTTGCCAATAGATTTCTTTCAACCCCCCTTCTTTGAGAAAGAAAAGAGAGAAAAGAGTTAAGAATGGAAACGATAGTTTCTGCTGAAAATTTAGTGAATTTGGAGCATAAACCTGATGGTTCGAGTCCTTCTCCGACGGCCGGAGCTAAATTTTTTAAGCTATGTTTCGAACTTTTTAAGCCATGATTTAGCTTAAAAACTAAATTTTCTAAATAGCTTTTATCGAGAGAAATTCTTTCTAAATTTTCCAAAATATAGTTTTCTATTCTTTCCGCTGAAACTTCCTTTGTCAAGCAGGCCTGCCAACCTTTTTTGTTAGTGCTAGTGCACCGATAGTAATAATATCTTTTAAGTTTTCCGTTTCTATGTTTGTTGGTAAAACAAGAAGTCATTTTGTGACCGCATTCTTGACAATTGATTAAACCACCGAAAAGAAAATCACGGTAAATCCGGAATTTTCTGATTCTTTTTTTGTGAGTTTTCTGGGCAAGCTCAAACAATTCTCCTGAAATTATAGGTTGATGAACTCCTTGAAAAATCTGGGCAGAGTATTTAGTTTTGCCAGCATAAACAACATTTCTCAAGAGAGAGGCAATAGCTGCTTTAGTAAAAGAGTTTCCCTGCCTAGTTTTAATCTTTTTCTCCTTGAGAAAATTATAAACTTCGGTTACAAGGCCGGTTTTAAGATAGGTTTCAAACATCAACCTAATAATTTCAGCTTCTTTTTTGTTAATAATTAGTTTTTTATTTTCTCTTTTGTATCCAAAAGGCGCTAAACCACCATGCCAAAACCCTTTTTTGGCACGCTCTAACAATTTATCTTTGGTTCTTTCTGAAGTTAATTCTCTTTCAAATTGAGCAAAGGTAAGCATTATGTTTCTTAATAATCTGCCGGCTGGAGTAGAGGTATCAAATCTCTCGGTAATAGAGATAAAGTCGGTTCCGTACTTGTCAAACACCTCAATTAGTTGATAAAAATCTTTTGGAGAGCGGGTTAATCTATCAATTTTGTAAGATAAAACAATATCAATTTTATTTTGCTTTATATCCTCTAATAGTTTTTGTAGGGCAGGACGATTAGTATTAGCTCCGGTGTAACCAGCGTCAGTATAGACGCTGGTAATCTGCCAATTATCTTGGCTTTTAACAAAGGACCTAATTTTTTCTTCTTGTGATTCACAAGACGAAAACTCTTTTTCAGCTTGCAGGTCGGTTGAGACCCTCGTATAAATGGCGCATTGTTTGATTTGTTTTTTGTTCATGTTTTTTAACCAAAAGGGCAACCCTGTTGTAGCCAACCGTGAAGCACACGATTGAACAGAAGTTGCCCGTTTGGTGATACAATTACTGAATTATATCCTCCGTGTGCTTCTTAACTGGCTACATTTTTATTATAATACATTTTTGGAAAATTTAGAAAGTTAAAACTGTGGATAAATATCCACAGAAAGAAAACATCAAAATTAACCTATTTTATTCGGAAAATCTGAAAGATTTTCAAGTTTCTGAAACTAAAGAAAGCCCTGCCTTGCTTTCGCAAGGCAGGGCAAATTTTCTGGACGCGAGCAATGGAACTTCGTTCCCCCCTCAACAAAGTAAGTTCGTGTCTATTGGTTCTGGTGCGAGAGTTAAGCGATTTCAAACTTTCTCCATTATCCTACCAAATTTAATTCACCAAAGCAAGAAAAGAGACCTGAAAAATTGAAAACCTTACCCCCGACTATATACTATTTAGATGGGGCTCGGTCGCTCGCTCTCGCTCGCTCCCTCGCCCATATCTTATATTCAAAAATATCCGAAAATACACTCAAAAAGGGGTAAAAAAAGTCAAAAATCCTTTAAAACCTCGCCTTTGGCGAGGAATAAAAAGTTGACATTCACTTGACATTCCCGAATGTCAACTTTTTTGGGCTTAGGAAGAGGATTCTTATTTCTGATTTACATTTTTATCGGAGTTCTTTTTCTATATCTTTGATTTCCTTGCCTATAAATTTTTCAGAAATTTTCAAAGCTTTCTTTAAATCATCGCATATCTTTTTTTCTCTCTCGCTTAAGCCAGGTTCTCCATCCAGTTTTGCTATCTGTTCTTTTGTTTCTTCTCTCAATGCTTTAAAAGCTTGATACAGGGCTCTTTCAGCTTCGGTAATTTCTTTTCTTAATTTTCTTCTTCTTTGTTTTATCTTTCGCCAACTCCAAATTATTTCAAAGACAATCACTGAAATTAAAATTAAAAGAGTAATGATAGTAGTAAGATAATCTATGGCTAATTTTCCTATTCTAATGAAAGCTGGAGGAATAACTTGAATAATAACTTTTTCTGATGGTTCACTCCTTGCTCCCAAAGAGTCTATAGCTTCGACCCAAACTTTGTAAGTTCCTTTCTCTAAAGGATTGGTTCCAATATAAGACCATTTTCCCTCTTTATCGCTTTTTGTTTCCTCGGTTTTCGCTTCTTTTTCATCTTTTTGGATATAAACTTTTACTTGAGCTTCTGGCACGCTAGTTCCTTTTATTGAAAGAGTAGCATCGGGAAGCAAAGTTTGAGGATAATCAGTAATAACCGGCGTTTCAATCGGTAAAATTACAAACTCTTCAACAGCCGTCGTGTAATTGCCGGCTTTATCAAAGGCTTGAACCAAAATCGTTCTCTTCCCCAGATCTTGGAGAGGAAGAGTGTAGGGATTACTTTGGACAATTTCACTAGATAATGTAAAAAAATCACTTTCGCCGATCTTAACTCTATAATATTCAATTCCGGAAAGAGAATCAGTAGTATCAAATATCACTGTTGGCCGGGGATTGGTGGTTTCTTTGCCGTCAACAAATTTTATTTCAAATGGTGCTGGCGGCTCGGTGTCAATCTGAAAACGAAAATGAGATACCTCTCCCCAGCCGCTGGCGTTGCGGAGCTGGACATGAAAGTACCAGATGCCGTCGCCAAGATTCGTCACCTCTTTTTCGCTGATTGCCGGCACATAAGTGACGGTGGGAATGGCAGCCGGGATTCTGCCGACAAGTAATCGAACGCCAGTAACATCAGAAGGGATTGACCAAGTAAATTTAGCATCCTTCTTTGCATACCATTTATTTGGGTCGGGATGGGTTAGCGAGGAAATTTGGGGTGCAGAAGGCGCGCCTGAAACCGCAGAAGGAGTGGTCGCCTCAGGAACAGTTGGACCGGCATAGCCCAAGCTAAACTGGGCATTTCCCAAACTCGTCAAAATGTTGGTGCCTTTTCCGTCATTGGCAAGCACCGAGCCGGAAGAAAAGTTAAGATTGGCAAGGCCTGCCGCCTTTACTCTAAAGTTTGTGGTAATGATTTTTCCGGCAACGCCCGTGAATCCCGGATTAAGAACAATACCTTCAAAATTTACGGTTCCAGCACTATTTAAAAACGTTGGTTCCTGCACCCAAAGCGTAATAATTGAACCGCTTTTAGAAAGAGAAGCAACCTCTAATTTATCCTGCGAAAACGAAATCACGCCAGAGGCCGCGTTCATTGCCTGGTCAGCGCTCGAAACATAGACATTAACAGATAAAGTACCCCCGACAGTATAAGCGCCAGAAGATGGAGAAAAATATAAAGTCGCCGCCTCGGCAACAAGAGGCACCATGCCCAAGAATATAAATACTAGCGCGATTTTATAAATCTTTGCCATAAAATTTTTCGCAAAATAGCGCCGGCAATAATTAATCCTATTATTAGTATGGCGATAACAAAATAATTTTTATACCACGGCAGGGGTTTTTGCGCAGGTATCGTAACCACTCGCTCATTGCCGCTTTTATCAACAGCTTTTACAAAAATCTCTTGGTTCAATTCTTGGTTTTGTAAAAGATATGGGCTTTCAGCAATTACACACTTTTTCTTGCTCCCTTCGCATACTTCGTAGTGATCAATTCCAGATCCTTTATCTTGTGTGGCAAAAACCAAAAAGTATTTACCTTCAAACATCTCGGGACTTTGTGCGATTTCCGGTTTAAATTCTTCGGGCTGGTCCTTATCTTCTTTGGAAACTAAAATTTGTGATTTAGAAATTGGAGCTTCTTTGAAAATTGAAAATTGGAAGTTAGGAGTTTTCACATCGGTTGGGGTTCCTTGCCCGTCATTTAATAAAACTCGGCTATCTTTTATTTCAATTATCCCAGCACCTTCCTTTTTTGCCTGAAAAGTTATTGAAAAAAGCAGTCCTGTCTTTTCTTGGTAGCCGCCAGGAGTTATACCGGCAAACTTAATTTTGTTTCCATCATAAACTCTTGGTTTTTCCGGCCAGAAAGTTAAAATTGAATTCGCCTCGTTTATATTCTCTAGTTTTAAAATATCGTCAGGAAATAAAACAGTTCCTTCAACCGCATTAATATCCTCTTTTTCGGTATTAAGCGAGACTAGAACTTCCAAAGGGTCGCCGGGTCTTACGGTTGTTGAATCTGTTTTGAAATATATTTCAGCAGCAAAAACTGGTACTGCTATCAACAATAACGCAAAAATTACCGAAACTGCAAAAAAATAATTTTTAATTTTAAATTGTAATTTTGACTTTTGCATTTTAAATTTGAGTGGAACGATTATCCCGTCCAGTAGTACGCCATTATACTGAAATCTACCAAATCAACTTTGCCGTCGCCGTTTAATCGCTCCGCTTCTTTTAATTTAAATTCCGCGGAGATTGTTCGTTTGTACCAAAAAGCGGCGATAGAAAAATCAACAAGATTCACTCTATTATCGTTATTTAAATCACCTTTGGAAATTTCTGGTTTTATTTCTTTAAGGACCGTTATAGTTCCGACCTTAAAACTAATTACTTGTCCATAACTACTAATCAACAAATTACCAATGGAAGCTTTAGATTTAGTGTAATGAACACCGTAATCAAGTATTGTAGTGTCGACATTATGTAAATAAATGCCATCCCTATCGGAGATGGTTTTAGCAAAATATTCTTCTTCTGAAGAAACTGAAATAACTATATCAGCCTGTGGCGCGCTTTGACCAAAAATAGCAATGTTGTCACCCCGCTTCACTTCGCTTTTATCTACATCAATGGTTGGTGCAATAAAAATACCACTAACATTTGTTGTTGCCCCAGCGGTCACACTTACGGGAAAGGTTAGAAGGCTCGAGCGCCTGCCGTCTTTATCCTCGCTGTATAAAGCAAAAATATAATTTCCGGCTGAAAGCCCCGAGATGCTCATTTGAAAATTGGCGTCAACGCCAGCAATAGTAGTTGCGGCAATTTGAGCGTCCTTGAGAAGCGTTACTGTGCTTTTTGGATATGCTCTACCAGAAAAAATAACTTTTGTTTCTGGCGCTGGCGGAATATAGGCTTCTCCACCTCCACCACCGCCGGACGGAGGACAAGTACCGCAATCCGCCGGACAAGTACTACAAGTTTCGCTCCCACTACAAATGCCATCGCCACAAATTAAGCTTGTGCTAGCTTCCTGGATAGATGCATAGACAGAACCTGACAATAATGCCAGCAATATCAAAAATACCGTGACGATTATACTCTTCATAATATGAAAGGGTAACTATTATAGGGCTTCTCCTAGAACGGTGAGCGTTGAAGTTCCTGTTTTTCCGGCTACAGAAGCCAAGACCAACCTTAGATAAAGGTCCTTGTATGCCCCAGCGGCAATTGACACACCAGTACTTACTGTCCTCGCAGCGCCGTTCGCATTTGATAGCTCAGCTGTGACTGTCTGGATATCGGTGGCGCCGTCAGCTGCCAGATTGTAGTACTCCATATTCACAAGGCTGTTTGTCCAAGTGGTTATTTCCAGTATGATATTATAAGTTGCGCTGGCGTGTGTGTTCTTGATTTTAACAACTGGCTCGCTGGCAGTTGGGCTGAGTACTTGGGGGTCGCTCGAAGTATCTACATCGTTGTAGGGTGCAGAAATTGTAGCTTCAGGCGCGCCCTCAGGGAAAGTGATAGTAGTCACAGCGGTGTCCTTTGTGAGAGTTTCTGTGCCCCCAATTAAGAAAGTTGTTGCAGGTGGTGCAGTATAGGTAACCGTAATCCAGAGATAATCAAAATGGATAGCATCAGCCGCTGGCGGATCGTTATTGGTAAATTCTATATCTACATTCTGGAGCTCGGTTTTTGTATCTACACCTTGAGCATAAAGGTCGTAAGTTAAATCAGCGCTCCAGCCAGTTATATCGGTCGGCAGGATAGTTGTGTTAGTTAAACCAGCTCCATTATCATAACGCACATAATTTGTGCCAGTATAACCATTTTCCGCCCCATACTGTAAATGAAGCACTGCTGCTGAAATTGTTGAACCATCTGGTATAGAAGAAACATCAAAGGTATCAAGTTGCATAATTTTACCACCGCCATCAACAGTGTAGGTGTTGTCACCAGCCGTAACTTTAGAAAGGGTATCCGGATTAACAGTCGAGTCATCGCCGGTAATTTCGCTTATCGCTTCACCGCTGGTATCATTGGCGTGTTTAGCATTGGGTAGAACATTAATTGTTGTTTGAGCCCAAACTATTTCAACTCTTGGTGGTACGGATGGTTTTTGCCAAATCTGCGGCCAGCCACTAAATATCCACGCCGAAACCAAAACAAAAACCAACCCCATTAGAAGTCCTTTTTGCAGATAACGAAAAGATAGACGCTGATAGTGTCTTACTTCTAACGGGGCAAGCAAAAATCGGCTTATTTTAACAATAGGGTATCCCATTGCTTTTATTTTTATCCTTTGCCAACTTGCTTTCTTCTCTTTACTAATAGCGCTACCAGCAATACTATAATGACAATAGATAGGGCAATTGTCATTATGTTTTGCTTAACAAAATTTATCACCGGCGCTAATGGATTTGGACTTGCCAGAACCTTCACCGAGACTGGTATTAGAAGTCCGGAATATACATTTCCCCCGGTAATGGCGTCTTTGAATACGATGTATGTTCTTCTCTCGGCTGAGTGCCCTTCTTTGGCTGCCTCTTCAGAAGTTGCGCCCCACAATCCTTGCCTTGCATCTCCTGGTATTTTCACCTTAACAGTAAAAGCCTTGATTTCTTCCTGTTTGATGGTGTAATCCTTTGGTTCAATCGTAATCCAGGATGTAATATCCATTCTGTCATCGTCTCCCTCCACCTCCTTGTAATAGGTGTACCAAAAGCCAGCCCTTTCCTCTGGGTCAGTTCCCTCTAATGTTATTTCCGCGCTTATGGTCTTACCAGGATAGCCCTCCAGATTGCAAAGTGAATTTCGGTCAACCGCTGTTGCTAGCGCAGTAGAGCCAGGGATAAATAACAAGCCAAGCAATAAAGCAAATAGTATGGTGCTTTTACAATACATTTTGTGATTTCCGGTCATTAAAAATTATCTTGAAGCCCTTTAAAGATAAGAGCTCAAAGCCAGCTTATGGCGTTTCTCCCAGAACAGTAAGCGTTGAAGTTCCTGTTTTTCCAGCCAAACTGCTTAAGACTAGTTCTAGATAAAGGGCCCTGTACTCGGTAGTGGGTATTTGCACTGTGGTATCAACGCTGGCAGCGTTGCCATTGCTGGATAGCACATTGTCAACCACTGCAACAGTAGTATCAGTAGTAACCACTAGCTCGTAATCTTCAGATGCTGCAACACCATTCGCCCAGGTGGTTATCCCAAGCCAAACATTAAGGGTTCCACCCGAGGTATTCTTAAGTCTCACCACCGGCTCACTGACAGAAGCACTAAGGACTTGGGGGTCACTCGAAGTGTCTACATCGTTGTAAGGGGCGGAAACCGTAGCACTAGGCGCGCCCTCAGGGAATGTAATTGTGGCTATGGCAGTATCTGCTACTTTGCCCACGACGGTTACAGTGGTCGCCTTGGCGCTTGACGCCGACTGGGTAGCCTCATTACTGGCTAAAACTGTCACTGATACAATTAGGGTCGCTGCCAAAACCAAAACACCAACTAAAAATAAAATTTTCTTTTCCATATTTTTCTGTTTTCTCTTTTTTTAATCCTCTTGCCCCGTAGTGAAAACGAAGTTTTCTACTACTGGGGTTATATTTTTAATCTCTATCGACCTGCCCTATTATTTGGGTTTAGAGATTTTTCGACCTTTTTATTTTTTCTGCCAAAAATTAGAAAATCAAAAAGCACCATTAAAATAGTGCTTTATTAAAAAAATTTTTAGAAAATCAAAAACGCCCCGAGCGTTATTTACTCTCTCTCTTAATAATGCCTTAGAGGTTTTTGTGAGTTGTTCGTGAAATTGTTGTTTGTCCATAACTACTGTAATTATACCAAAAAATTAAAGAAAAGAGTAGAAAAATTACTTTCTTTTAATTTAACTCATTTTTGGCTTTTTATCAATCTTTCTGGCACCCTCAAACATTTTATCTTTGTTCTTTCTCTTTTATCGCTAATTCAATTCAAATTAAACAAAAGTAAGCATTATGTTTCTTAAAATCTTTGCTGGAATAGAGGTATTAAATTTTATTAGTTGACAAAAATCTTTTGGAAAACGGGCAAACCTATCAGTTTGTAAGTTAAAATAATATCAATTTTTTCAGATTGTTTTATATCCTCAAATAATTCTCGCAAGCCAGAACGATAGTATTAGCCCGATCTTAATTTTATATTTTTGACTTTTTTTACCCCTTTTTGAGTGTATTTTCGGATATTTTTGAATATAAGATATGGGCGAGGGAGCGAGCGAGAGCGAGCGACCGAGCCCCATCTAAATAGTATATAGTCGGGGGTAAGGTTTTCAATTTTTCAGGTCTCTTTTCTTGCTTTGGTGAATTAAATTTGGTAGGATAATGGAGAAAGTTTGAAATCGCTTAACTCTCGCACCAGAACCAATAGACACGAACTTACTTTGTTGAGGGGGGAACGAAGTTCCATTGCTCGCGTCCAGAAAATTTGCCCTGCCTTGCGAAAGCAAGGCAGGGCTTTCTTTAGTTTCAGAAACTTGAAAATCTTTCAGATTTTCCGAATAAAATAGGTTAATTTTGATGTTTTCTTTCTGTGGATATTTATCCACAGTTTTAACTTTCTAAATTTTCCAAAAATGTATTATAATAAAAATGTAGCCAGTTAAGAAGCACACGGAGGATATAATTCAGTAATTGTATCACCAAACGGGCAACTTCTGTTCAATCGTGTGCTTCACGGTTGGCTACAACAGGGTTGCCCTTTTGGTTAAAAAACATGAACAAAAAACAAATCAAACAATGCGCCATTTATACGAGGGTCTCAACCGACCTGCAAGCTGAAAAAGAGTTTTCGTCTTGTGAATCACAAGAAGAAAAAATTAGGTCCTTTGTTAAAAGCCAAGATAATTGGCAGATTACCAGCGTCTATACTGACGCTGGTTACACCGGAGCTAATACTAATCGTCCTGCCCTACAAAAACTATTAGAGGATATAAAGCAAAATAAAATTGATATTGTTTTATCTTACAAAATTGATAGATTAACCCGCTCTCCAAAAGATTTTTATCAACTAATTGAGGTGTTTGACAAGTACGGAACCGACTTTATCTCTATTACCGAGAGATTTGATACCTCTACTCCAGCCGGCAGATTATTAAGAAACATAATGCTTACCTTTGCTCAATTTGAAAGAGAATTAACTTCAGAAAGAACCAAAGATAAATTGTTAGAGCGTGCCAAAAAAGGGTTTTGGCATGGTGGTTTAGCGCCTTTTGGATACAAAAGAGAAAATAAAAAACTAATTATTAACAAAAAAGAAGCTGAAATTATTAGGTTGATGTTTGAAACCTATCTTAAAACCGGCCTTGTAACCGAAGTTTATAATTTTCTCAAGGAGAAAAAGATTAAAACTAGGCAGGGAAACTCTTTTACTAAAGCAGCTATTGCCTCTCTCTTGAGAAATGTTGTTTATGCTGGCAAAACTAAATACTCTGCCCAGATTTTTCAAGGAGTTCATCAACCTATAATTTCAGGAGAATTGTTTGAGCTTGCCCAGAAAACTCACAAAAAAAGAATCAGAAAATTCCGGATTTACCGTGATTTTCTTTTCGGTGGTTTAATCAATTGTCAAGAATGCGGTCACAAAATGACTTCTTGTTTTACCAACAAACATAGAAACGGAAAACTTAAAAGATATTATTACTATCGGTGCACTAGCACTAACAAAAAAGGTTGGCAGGCCTGCTTGACAAAGGAAGTTTCAGCGGAAAGAATAGAAAACTATATTTTGGAAAATTTAGAAAGAATTTCTCTCGATAAAAGCTATTTAGAAAATTTAGTTTTTAAGCTAAATCATGGCTTAAAAAGTTCGAAACATAGCTTAAAAAATTTAGCTCCGGCCGTCGGAGAAGGACTCGAACCATCAGGTTTATGCTCCAAATTCACTAAATTTTCAGCAGAAACTATCGTTTCCATTCTTAACTCTTTTCTCTCTTTTCTTTCTCAAAGAAGGGGGGTTGAAAGAAATCTATTGGCAAAAAGGTTTATTAAAGAGATTCTTTATTCTAAAGAAAACATCAAAATAACCCTATTTTATTCGGAAAATCTGAAAGATTTTCAATTTTCTCAAACCAAAGAAAGCCCTGCCTTGCTTTCGCAAGGCAGGGTAAATTTTCTGGACGCGAGCAATGGAACTTCGTTCCCCCCTCAACAAAGTAAGTTCGTGTCTATTGGTTCTGGTGGGCGCGCGTGGACT
>Ga0210015_1005069_pt1 | contig 10853 bp, 9 predicted proteins | sample CryGeymeta201522_FD_185471 | JGI IMG/M metagenome (GOLD analysis project Ga0210015, IMG submission 185471) | Groundwater microbial communities from Crystal Geyser aquifers in Utah, USA - Crystal Geyser metaG 2015-22 (SPAdes) (version 2) | ecosystem: Environmental > Aquatic > Deep subsurface >...
ACGCCTGTCCCAGCGGTTTAGCGAACGCGATCCCAGTGACCATCGTCACCAGGACGAACACAAACAACGGGACGAACCAAGCGCTTCGGGGGATGGGGGAAGGTCTAACGCCTTTGGTCATTTTTTATTCACTCCTCTCATCGGAAGGATTTTTTATTTCGGGCAAATTGCGGATGGTCTCAAGCAGGTCGGTGCCGCGTGCGGGATGCGAGTGCGTGGAAAAAACGCGGAAGATATTTTCGTTCAAGCCTGCGCGGATGATGGGAAGATTCGGGTGCGCCTCCATGATGGCGGATGTCAACTCCGCGCCCATCTCTCTCTGCGAATCGTCATCCACGATCAGGACCACGTCGAGGCCTGCCTCTGTTATCCTCTGGCAGACCTCCCCTCCCAATTCCCACGGCCCGATCAATTCCACATCTTCGGCGGCGCGCAAAACTGTTTCCATGCTTTCGCCGAAAAGGTGACGGGAACAGACCAGGAGAACGCGTTGCTTTTTCAATTTCAAGGTGAACCACAGAATATACTGAGAATGCGATTAAACTGTCCCAAAGATATACCGAAATGACGAGCGAGAGAATCCCTCGCCTGCGTTTGGAGGAATGAAAAAAGAACGATATTCTGATTGCGGTAACAGCGGAGAATTAGTTCTTTTGAAGGCTGGAATTCAAAGTTCGCAAAATCGTTGCAGCAGGAAAAATCGCCTAAATCGGGGGGTAGAATTGGGGCGACATTTCATGAAGCCGAGGTCAACCCATGACAAAAACCAGACTTGCCCTGATTCTCTTCCTCCTGCTCGCGGGAAGCGGCTGCGCCAACCTCGCCGCGCCCAAAGACTTCGCACACAATGAAACCCTCGCCCTCGCTTGGACGGTTCAGACCGATGGCGCCATCAACCAGACACCGCTCATTGTCGGCGAGACGGTCATTCTCGTCCCCTCGGGCGCGCCGCTTCTCGCCCTGGACCTCGAAACGGGCGCGGCAAAATGGACATTCGCGCCGCCCGAGGGGGTCTGGGAGCGCGCCTACGTCAGCGATGGGAAGCGGGTCTTCGTCGGCGTGAAAGGCGGGAGTCTCGCCGCGCTGGATGTATCCACAGGAAAACTGCTCTGGCAAACAGATTTGGGGATCAACATGCAAGTCCCGCCGCTGGTGAGCGATGGGGTCTTATACGCGCCAACTGCCTTTGTCGGTCCCGAGCTCAAAACCGACATCCACGGACGCGCAAAACTTTTCGCGCTGAATGTCGAAACGGGCGATGAACTGTGGTCGTTTGAAAGCGAGAATTACATTCTGCAAACCCCCACTCGAAACGGCGACACGATCTATATCGGTGGAAATTTCTACGACCCCGCGCCGATTGACGAGGGCGGACATACTCGCCTCTACGCGCTTGACCTCGCGGATGGTTCGCCGCGCTGGAAGTATGAATCTGAGGACGGCTTTCCCAAACGCCTGTATGCCACCGAGCAGACGCTGGTCTTCGTCGGCTACCAGGATTTTATGAACGGCGTGGACGCGGCGACGGGCGAATTGCGCTGGCGTTACGATACGGGCAACTGGACGCCCTCGTTCCTGGGCGCGGGGGAGGCGGTCTATTTCAGTTCTGCCAACACGCTGGTTTTCGCCCTGGACGCAAACAGCGGCGAGATGCTCTGGCAATTCAACATTCCCGAGGGTACGTTCAATTACCTACTCGACGCGCCCGTTCTGCTGGATGGAAGGTTGTATTTCCTGACCCAGCAGGGCGATTTCTTCGCGCTGGACGCGGCGAGCGGCGAGTTGCTCTGGCAGGCGGCCACCGAAATCTCCGCCGCGCGGATGGGTCCCGCAATTGGGAACGACTGGGCGGTGGTTGGCGACATTGAGGGGAAAGTATACGGGTACAGGTAGCGTACCGCAACATTCATGTTGCGCCCTGTCATGCAAAATAAATTTTGCGGCACAAGACAGGAGGCAGTCACTTGATAATGACTGCCTCCTGTTTTTACTCTCGAAACCTTAGGCTACTTTTTCTTTCCCGCCAGAACCAACGGACCGTTGCGGTTGCCTTCGGTGATGTCGAACTCCCAGCCCGGCGCCATACGGTTGTTGCGCAGGCGCGCCCGCAGTTTGGAGGCCGACCAGTCAAAGTCACCTTTGCCAGGTTCGCTCTCGCCCAGGATCGAAACCCCAGGAGGCGACTCTAGCGAGTCCGCCCCCATCAGGATGCCCGCGTAATTCGACAGGTCCATCTGGTGAGCCGAGTTTTCGCTGGCGGCAAAGTGACAGCCCGAGCAGGCTTGCGAACCGTCGAACCATACGCTGTTCCCCGTGAAGAACGGCAGGACATCGCGCTCGAAGGTCAGGGTCGCATCGCCGTACGCGAACTCTCCGTTCGGCGCGCCCGCTTCGACCCACGCCTCGAGCAGGCCAACGGCATTCAGGTCACAACCATATTCGCCCAGTTTCACCGTCGCGCCCTCCGCGCCCACTTCAACGCAGGGTCCGTTGCGGTTCTCCTCGGTGATGTCGAACTCCCAGCCTGGAGGCATGCGGTTGTTGCGCAGGCGTTCTCGCAGTTTGGAGTGATCCCAGTCGAAGTCGCCCTTGCCGACTTCCGCCTGTCCCAGGATCGAAACGCCGGGAGGCGACTCAAGCGAGTCTGCGCCCGTCATGATCCCTTCGTAGGTGGACATGTTCAACTGGTGATACGAGTTCTCGCTGGCCGCGAAGTGACAGCCCACGCAGGCTTGCGAACCTTCGAACCAAGCGCCGTTCTGCATGAACAACGGCTGGATGTCCGCCTCGAAGGTTCCTTCGCAGGCAGAGCCATCTTCGGCAGTGAAATCGAACGCGCCATTTGGCGAGCTGCCTTCCACCCACGCGGCGATCAGATCCACGGCGCGTACTTCACATTCACCGGTACCGAACAAAGCGGCAGTTGCTTCCGTTTCCACGCGCGCACCGTGCAGTACCAGCGGTCCGTTGCGGTTGCCTTCGGTGATGTCGAACTCCCAGCCCGGCGCCATGCGGTTGTTACGCAGGCGCGCCCGCAGTTTGGAGGCCGACCAGTCAAAGTCACCTTTGCCAGGTTCGCTCTCGCCCAGGATCGAAACCCCAGGAGGCGACTCTAGCGAGTCCGCCCCCATCAGGATGCCCGCGTAATTCGACAGGTCCATCTGGTGAGCCGAGTTCTCGCTGGCCGCAAAGTGACAACCGGAGCAGGCTTGCGATCCGTCAAACCACATGCTCGGTTGCGTGAAGAACGGCAGAACGTCGCGCTCGAAGGTCAGGGTCGCATCGCCGTACGCGAACTCTCCGTTCGGCGCGCCCGCTTCGACCCACGCCCCGATCAAACCGACCGCGGTCAAGTCACAGCCGTACTCGCCCAGTTTCACCGTCGCGCCCTCCGCGCCCACCTCGACGCAGGGTCCGTTGCGGTTCTCTTCGGTGATGTCGAACTCCCAGCCCGGAGGCATGCGGTTATTTCGCAACCTCTCGCGCAGTTTGGAATGATCCCAGTCGAAGTCGCCCTTGCCGACTTCCGCCTGTCCGAGAATGGAAACGCCGGGAGGCGACTCAAGCGAGTCTGCGCCCGTCATGATCCCTTCATACGTGGACATGTTCAACTGGTGATACGAGTTCTCGCTGGCCGCGAAGTGACAGCCCACGCAGGCTTGCGAGCCCTCGAACCAGACATTGTTCTGTGTAAATAGCGGCTGGATGTCTACGACAAAAGTGGCCTGGTAGGTATTGCCGTCAACGCCTGTGTAATCGAAGGCGTCCGTTTCAGGCGAACCCGATTCCACCCACGCGGCGATCAGGTCCACTGCATACGCGGCCGCGCCGCTTTCGTCGGCGGGGGCTTCGGTGGCAGTCGGCGCTTCCGTGGCTGTCGGTTCGGGCGGGGCCGTCATCTCCTCGGTGGGCGGAGGGGTGGCTCCTCCGCAGGCGGCCAGCACAATCGCCAATAACACCAGCGTCGCGCCGACCAGGATGGGCAAAAATGTTCGTCTTTTCATTGTATTCTCCTCTTTTGGCACAGGTTTTTTATCCATTAAAAGACAAATAGGAGGGTAGCACAATTTAGCAATGAGCAAATCCCCCATCGTACAGCGGGCGGGATGAAAAAAGCATGATTTTTTGCGGTTGAAAAGGGAAAAGAATTAGTTCTGCTATTCAGTTCACGTGAATTGAAGTTATGTTTTGCTTTCCACAAAAATCGCCGACCAGCAAGCATCATCCCCTGCCAGCAATTCCAATCCCGCGCACGGCGGCTTCGCGCATGGCTCCGCGTCGAATACTTCCGCCACGGCCGCCGCCGCAGGGGAGAAATACGCGATCACCTCGCAATGCAGGCGTCCCTGCTCATGCCGCGTGAAGACCGCCATCTCCCCAGGCTTGCCAGCCGACTCAAACAAAGGTTGAAACGTTTGCCTGATCTCTTCGGAAGGAATATCCGCCCACATCCCGTCGCCGAGAGATTTGGAATACCACGCGTTCACACCAGTCCCTTGCTCTTCGCCAGCCGCGCCGCCTCGCGCCGCGTGTTGACGTGCAGTTTGGAAAGAATATTGCGAATGTGACTCTTGACCGTGTGAATGCTGATGCTCAGTTTTTCGGCGATCTCTTTATCCGAGGCGCCCTGCGCGGCAACTGTTAGCACGTCTAGTTCGCGGTAGGTCAAATCCACCAGTTCATCTTCTCCCTCCAAAATCGGGTGTTTCTGCAGCTGACTGCTCAAACGGCGAAATTCAGACAACACCCGCGCCGCCATGCGCGGACTGAGCGCGGCTTCCCCTTGCAGAGCGCCGTGCAGCATGGCAAGCATCTCCTTCGATTGAATGTCTTTGAGCAGATACCCCTGCGCGCCATTCCTCAGCGCTTCAAACAACATTTCATCGTCGCCGCGCACGGTCAGCATCACGATGACGGTCTCAGGCAATGCCTGTTTGATCTGGCGCGTGGCTTCCAACCCGTCCATGCCAGGCATTTGCACATCCATCAGGATCAGGTCAGGCTTGAGTTCCTGGGCTTTGACAACTGCTTCGAGTCCGTCGTTCGCTTCGCCGACCACTTCCAGGTCAGGCTGTGAAGCGATGATTCCCGCCAGCCCCTCACGAAACAGGGCATGATCGTCTGCCAGTAAAACGCGTGTTCGACTCATCGTGTCTCCTCTGCAAGCCAGCGTAATTCCAGCCGCGTCCCCTCGCCGCGCCGCGAGGAGATTTCAATCTGTCCGCCGATGTGCGCGGCGCGCGCCTGCATGATCCGCAGACCGAAGTGCCCATTCGGTTCGGGCGCGGACGGATCGAAGCCCCTGCCGTCATCCTCGACCGCGACAAGGTAATGACCGTTTATCCGTCCCAGCCGCACGGTGACATGCTTCGCCTCGGCGTGATGCGCCACATTTTTCAACGCCTCGTATGTGATATTCAAAACCTGCTCCGCTGTCCTGGGCGAACAATCGGGCGCAGACTCCACGTCAGACTGCCACTCAATTTCCAGGTCATGTTGGGATGCGAATTCGTCCAGCGTCTCGCGCAGGCGGATGGACAGATCCCGCTCGGACGGCATCTCATCCATCAAACTATTAATCACGCGGCGCACTTCGCCTGTCGTTTTTTCGATGGTCTCGCGCGTCTTTTGCAAACGTTCGAGCGCGGCTTCATCCCGCCCCTGCGATACAAACTCAACCGTCTGGTCGGTCATCAATCCGAGATAACTCAAGGTCTGTCCCAGCCCGTCGTGCATATCCGCCGCGATTCTGTTGCGCTCCTCGAGTGCGGCAACTTTTTCTGCTTGCGCGTACAACTGCGCGTTCTGCAACGCGATGGCGGCGGTGTTGGCTAACTTGGTCAACAGTTCCGCAGACTCATTTGCAAAATGATTCGGTTGTGAACTGCTGACGCACAACGCGCCGATGACCTTCTCGCCGATGCGCAGCGGCGCCACCGTGTGACTGGCGGCGTGCGTTTCGTTCAGCATACTACACCCGCCCATGCATTGCGCCTCGCTGCAAACCAATGCCCGCGGGCTGGTCAGCACCGCACTGGCTTGATTGACCGTTGACATATATTCACGATTGAGATTCAGCACAGGCAATCCGCTTGCCGCCTGCAAATGCAAATGTTGTTTCCGTTCGCCCAGCAGGCACAACGCGGCGGAATCGCCGTCCAGCAAAACGCGCGCCTTCTCAGTCACCGAATTCAACACATGCCGCACATCCAGTTCCGAGGCAATCTCGCGGCTGACTTCGTTGAGTGCGTCCAGTTCGCGTGTGCGTTGGGCGACGCGTTCTTCGAGCGTGGACATCAACTCGAGTAATTCGGAGCGCGAGACGCGCAGACTCTTCCGCATCGAATCAAACGACTCGGACAACGCCCGCATCTCTTCTGGACCTTCGACCTGGATCGCCGTTTCGAGATCATTTTCTCCCAGACGGTGCGCGGCGCGCGCCAACTCGTTCAGCGGCTTGAGCGCGGACTTCCTTGTAAGCCATGCCCCCGCACCAAGCAGCATCAACGCGCCAACCAGAAATCCAATTTGCATGGCGCGCAGGCGATTCACTTTGGCAGTGGAGTCCGCTTCAAACAATCTCACCACGTCGTCGGCTTGCGCCGCCAGCGTGGATGATCTTTCCTGGATGGCTTGGAGGGTGATTGCAAAAGACGGATCGCCGCGCGGAGTCTGCTGCAACTCGTCGAGCAGGGCGCGGAAGCCGCCCCAGGTGAGATCAACCTGGTTCAAAGCGGAACGAATCCCAAAGTCACGCGTGTGCGGAAGAGCGACGGTGGTGTCCGAAAGGTAGGGCGCCTGCCCGCCGTCCAGCAATGCGCGCAGGGTCTGGTCAAAGGTCTGCTCCGTATCCTGCAAAGCGGCATTGGTGACATCTTCCCCCGCGCCTGATTCAAATGCCAGCCGCGCCATCTGCTGGGTCAACATGCGCTGGCGCCCCGCCAGGTTGATGACCAGCGCGTCCTGCCGCTGGGTTTCCACGCCCCACACTGTCGCGCCGACAGACACCAGCACGAGCAAGGCGAAGGCAACGAACAGAAGGGTCAATCTTCCTTGCAGGCTTCTGAACATCATTGTTGTCCATTATACAGCCTTGCTGCGCGGCGGACAGTTAAAGGGCGGTAAAGAAAAATAGGGGAGAAGGCGTAATCCGAATAAGTTATTCACTCGCCCCGGTGGGCAACATGAATGTTGCGGTACGAGAGAACTGCGTAACATCACTTACTAATTGCCTCCATCTCTTCCCATGCCACCCGGGAAGGGCTTGCGATGGTTTCAACGCGAATATAGCGGATGCCTGTAAGGGGGCTTTCGGGTTTGAAAACCAGCCCATCGCCATACCGCCGCGCCCAAAAAACCGTCACATTTCACTTTGATTTTTCTCGTGAAATTGCAGAGAACGCCCACTATGTTTTTCTGCGCGCAGCGCGGACATCGTAACGTATGTGTTGCAGTCTGATGACACAATCAAAGAGGGGAAGCACAATGTCGCCAGGCGCGAAGCGGAGATCACCGGGAAATTGGGCGCGGATGTCGGCGGAGGATTCGCTTTCTCGCTTACTTCGTCCCGGCGGTCGTCTCGCCCGGGCTGTCTTTCGTTCTCAAGCCGCACTCGATCCACTCGAAGGCCTCGCGGTGCCGCGTTTCCAGCATGTCGGCGGGCGCGCCCAGGTTGCGCCGCGTCTCGACCAATTGCACCAATCCCATCAGCAGCGACCACAACACATCCACCACGCCGCGCGTATCCAGGTCGGGCCGATACAATCCCGCGGCCATGCCAGCCTGCACGATCTCGGCCACCAACCGGAAGTTCATCCCGGCCCGCCGATTGATCTCGTTGATCACGTCCGGCGAAATGGCGTCGCGCAGGCCCTCGTTGCGCAGGAACATGAAGGCGCGATAGTATTCGGGCTGTTCGCGGTAGAAGTCGTAAAAGAAACGCCATACCGCGCGCAATTGCTCGGGCGGCGCCGCGCTGCTGTCCCGCGCGGCTTCAATCGCCTGCCGGAACATCTCCATCGCCTCGGACAGCAGCGAGACGTACATCTCCTCTTTGCTCTGAAAGTAGCGATAGAGCGTGCCGACGGCCAGTTCGCAGCGCCCGGCGATCTCCTCCACCGAGGCGTTGAGGAAGCCGCGCTCGGCGAAGACGGTCTTGGCCGCGCCGAGGATCAATTGCCGCCGCGCTTCGCGTTCGCGCTCGCGGCGGATGGCTGTGGTTTTGGGTTTTGTTATCGTTGCGGGCATTACAGGCCTAATTGTTTGGCGATCACGTTGCGCAGAATCTCGGACGTGCCCTCGCCGATCTCCAGCACGTGCGTGTCGCGGTAATATCGTTGCGCGGGCGATTCTATCACGTATCCATACGCGCCTTGCAGGTGCATGGCCTGCGCCGCGATGCGCGCCGCGGCTTCCGTGGCAAAGACCTTGGCCTGCGAGGCCTCCTTGACGAACGGCCGGCCGTGATCGGCCAGCCAGGCGGCCTGGTGGGTGAGCAAACGCGCCGCCTGAATCTCGGTATCCATGTCGGCCAGCCGGTGCTGGATGACCTGGTTCCTGGCGATGGGTTGGCCGAACTGCACGCGGTCGAGGACGTACTTGCGCGCCAAATCGAACGCAACCCGCGCGATGCCGATGGCGAAAGCGGCGGCGACGATGCGCCCCTCGGCAAAGGCCGTCAGCATGTTTGGCACGCCGCGATTCTCCTCGCCCAACCGGTTCTCCACCGGAACGCGCACATTCTCCAGCACAACCTCGGCGGTTTGAGCCGGATGCATTCCCAAGGTTCTGATGGGCTGGCTCACGCTCAGACCCGGCGCGCCGCGATCCACGATGAACAGACTGATGCCGCCGCCCCGCGTCGCGTCCGTCACCGACGAAAGAACGATGAAATCGGCGATCGGGCTGTTGGTGCAAAATAGTTTCGCGCCGTTCAAAACGTACCCGTCGCCGTCCCGTTCCGCCCGCGTCGAGATCGCGGCGATGTCCGAACCGGCCCCGGCCTCGGTGCTGCCGAAGGCGCCGATCTTTTCCGCTTCCGCGCGAATCCCCGGCGCGAGGTAGCGCCGCTTCTGATCGTCATTCCCGATGCGCGCGATAGCGGTGAGCGCCAGGACTACGTGACAATAAATGCCGAGCGTAATCCCGGCCGAGGCCGCCGCCAGTTCCTCGAACACAAGGGCGGCATCCAGATTGCCGCCATCGCCGCCGCCGTACTCGGATGGAAATTTGAGTCCGAGATAGCCGAGGTTGGCCATGAGTTGCAGCAATTCAACCGGGTACACATTCGTCTCGTCGCGCTCGGCGGCGATGGGCGCGATCTCTTTTTCGGCAAACGCCCGCGTCGCGCGGCGGAACGTTTCCTGTTCTTCGGTCAATGCAAAATTCATCCTCGTCTCCTGTGTCTATTCAGGTTACTTTCCCTCGAACCTCGGCGCGCGCTTTTCGAGGAACGCCCGCACGCCCTCTTTGTGATCCGCCGTCATCATGCAGGCCGTCTGGGCGCGCGCCTCGAAATCGAGATCCTCGGCCAACGAGCGCGCCAGGCTCTCGTTCACGCCCTCTTTGGTGAAGCGGACGGCGATGGGCGGCCCGGCGGCCAACTGCGCGGCCAGTTCGTCGGCGGCGCGATCCAGTTCCCCCGGCGCGACGGCGCGGCGGACGAGTCCCTCCCGCGCCGCGGCCTCGCCGTCGAACACCGTCCCCATCAGCAGGATTTCCATCGCCCGCGCCGGGCCGACCAGCCGCGGCAGGAAGTAGGTGACGCCCGCGTCCGCGCCGGTGAGCCCGACGCGCGAAAAAGCGAAGCCCATGCGCGCGCTCGCCGCCATCACGCGCAGGTCGCAGGCCAGCGCCAGCCCCACCCCGCCGCCGAAAGCATCGCCGTTGATTCGGGCGATGACCGGAATCGGCAAACGGTGCAGCGCGCCGATGGCTTCGAGAAAGGCGCGCACGGCGGCCTCGACCTCGGCGGGCGGCGACGATTGCAGCCGCTCGAACTCGGCCATGTCGGCCCCGGCGCAGAAGTGTTTGCCCGCGCCGGTCAACACCAGCGCGCGGGCGCGGGGGGCGGCGCGAACCGCCTCGACCGCCGCGGCCAGTTCGCGCCCCATTTCCATCGTCATCGAGTTCGCGCGCTCGGGCCGGTTGAGCGTCAACCGCGCAATGTTCCCGTCCATTTCCAGTTTCAGGGTGTTGAATTCCACAGGTATCATTTCTCCTCATACACGTACCAGCCGCGACCGGCCTTCCGCCCCAAGTGTCCGGCTGCCACCTTGCGCCGCAGCAGGTCGGGAGGCCAGAAGCGGGGGTCTTGGGTCTCTTCGTAGATGGCCAGCATGGCGCCCAGGGTCACGTCCAGCCCGGTCATATCCATCGTCTCGAAAGGGCCCATGCGCCATCCCCTTCCCAGGCGCATACCCTTATCCACTTCCTCAGGTGTAATGACTCCCGCCTCGACCAGGCGGATGGCCTCAACGGCGCCGGGAAGATTGATGCGATTGAGGGCGAAGCCGGCCACATCCCGCTTCACGGTGATGGTCTCCTTGCCCAGGCTCTCCACGAAGGCTTTCGCCGCCGCCAGCGTCTCGTCCGAGGTTTCCAGTCCGCGCACCAGTTCGCACAGAGGCATCAGCGGCACCGGGCTGAAGAAGTGCGTGCCCACAACGCGGTCGGGGCGCTCCGTCACCCTGGCGAGTTCGGTGATCGGGATGGCGGAGGTGTTGCTGGCCAGGATGGCGCGAGGAGGGCAGAGGCGATCCAGTTCGCGAAAGACCTCCTGCTTCAGCGACTTATCTTCAAACACGGCCTCGACGGCGAAGTCGGCTTCGGCGGCGGCGTCCAGCGCCAGAGTG
>Ga0210015_1005080_pt1 | contig 10842 bp, 5 predicted proteins | sample CryGeymeta201522_FD_185471 | JGI IMG/M metagenome (GOLD analysis project Ga0210015, IMG submission 185471) | Groundwater microbial communities from Crystal Geyser aquifers in Utah, USA - Crystal Geyser metaG 2015-22 (SPAdes) (version 2) | ecosystem: Environmental > Aquatic > Deep subsurface >...
ATTTGAATTCTCAACGATGTTCTGATAATCGTCCCAAACCAGAAATTCGAAATGTGCAGCCGGATAAAAAACGATGAGGACGCTGACTGTAATGAAAAGACAGGACAACCACAACCAGTGGAAAGGGACAGTTCCGGACTGAAAAGAGTTTGTTTTCATTGCTAAAATTCTTTCTTTAAACTGCGATATGGTCTAATCTAATTTCTTTAATAAGATTTCCGCTTCCATTCTCTGTTCGACAGTGGCTTCAGGCCGGCTCCATGTCTCCTTCAAGGTTTTTTTCGCAGCATCCATCTGTCCAAGTTTAATCAATGTCTTGCTCAGATGCAATAAAATGTCCAGGTTATTTGGACTACAGGACAAGCCTTTTTCAAGCATTTCGTTTGCCATTCGGTAATTCCCGCGGCGATAGTGAACCCATCCAAGGGTATCGAGAAGGGATCCATTATGGGGAACCAATATGTTGATCTTCTCAGCCAGTTGCAGTGCTTCGTCCAACCGGGCGGGTTTATGCTCGGCATAAAGAAAGGCCAGGTTATTGGCTGCCCGTACACCGTCGGCGTCCTGTATTTTATTCAGCGTTAAAAAATTTTCATAATTCTCAACGGCTTTGTCTATGTTCTTCCTGGATTCGTAGATGACTGCCTCTTGAAAGTAGGCATTCAATAATTTAGGATTTATTTGAATGGCTCTGTCAAAATGTTTTAAAGACAGATCATCATCCTTCACGATCTGGTGATAATACATGCCGAGATTATAATGGGCCTGATAGATGTTGGGATTCACACGGATCAATGCCTCGCAGAGACGGCCCGCTTTTGGAAGTTCTCCCATTTGCACATACAAGTTAACCAGCTTGGACTGGACACTTTCTGAGTAGGCATTAATCTGCAAGGATCTTTCATAAGCGCCAACAGCCTCCCGGAGTTTTCCCTGTTTCTGGTAGACATTTCCCAGCAGTTCCCAGACATCGTCCCCCTCCCCGGATTCCAGAAGGTCCACAGATTTTCGAAGAAATGCAACAGCCCGGTCATACTCTTTCTGCTGATCATATATGGAGCCTAAACTCTTGTAGGTTAAATAAAAAGAAGGGTTGAGCACAAGGCTCTTCCTCAACCACATTTCCGCTTCCTGAAAACGACCCTCCAGTTTTAGTACTGTTCCATAGGTATAAAACGTAAAATAATTAGGCGTCTTTATGACCGTATCCTTCCAGAGACTTAAATCGTCCTTCCATACCTTTGCACGTTCAAACGAGGTTGCGGTATAGGATGAAAATATCAAAACGGCAATCACGAGGATGGAAATTTGTTTCTCTTTTCTTTTTTCAAATAAACGGGCCAGAAGATCTCCGATGAAAACCGACAGGCCAATGATGGGAAGATGTAGATACCGGTCGGCCATCACGATCGGTAAGGGAACAATCTGCAAATTGGGAACCAATAAGATAAAAGGCCAGAGAATCCAGTATCCGAGGGCGGGGTTTTTCTTGTACAGACGGATTATCCATAACAATACTATCAAGAGCAGGAAAATGGATCCGATCACACCCGGATCAGAAATATTCTCATAGCTGAAATCGTAATAGGCGGAAAGATGAAATGGAAAAAGAAATTTTAAAATATATATTCTAAGGGTGACCAGTACCGTCAAAATATTATGATAGAGGGATCCGCCCCAGGGTTCATAACCGCTGGGCAGCTCCTGGGATTTTATGGCAACAAAGGTAAAGATGGCCGATACGATAAAGAAAGGGATCAGCCTGTAGACGGTCCTGGCACGAACTTTTTTATAAGAGTATTCGTACAGGAGCAAAAGCAGGGGCATGGTGATAGCGCTGATCTTGGAAAGGAGAGAAAGCACAAACAAGCCAAGAGATGCCAGGGTCCAAAACAAACCCTCCCGGTCCCTGCTCATGCAATAAACATAAAAAGAGAGAAAAAAGAAGACAGCCGCCAGCAGGCTTTTTCTCTGGGCAAGCCAGGCCACAGTCTCCACCTGTATGGGATGGACGGCAAAGATGAGCGATGCAATAGTCGCCACGCTCCATTTTTGGGTCAGTTTCCATAAAAGCAGATAGAGGAGCAAAGAGCCCATCCAATGGAGAACAATATTGGTCAGATGAAATCCCAATGGGTTCGTTTCCCAGACGGCATAGTCCACCATGTATGACAGCATTTGGACCGGGGCATAATTCCCCACAAAAAATTTTGTAAAAATATGTTGCAGGTTTGACCAGGTAAAGGCTTTGATAAAGCTGTTATGCCAGATATAGATTTCATTATCCCAGCTCTGAAGATTAAAGTTCAGGGTCTGGAAATAGATTAACCAGATGGCAGAAGTTAGAAGGAGAAAAGAAATGATATATTTTTTGATCCGGGTCATTTTGCAGCAGCCTTCCTCTTGTAGAAAAGCACTAATCAAAATAATAAACAAAAAATTAACATTCAAAAGCAATATTGTCAATATTTTGGGTTTGGGGAGATCCATGTTTTTATTGCACAAGAAAATAAAAACAGGTATGATTCACATAATTGTTCTACAGATAAATTAATTTTTCATAGATTGTTTTTTTATGACGGCCTCTTTCGGCAATACTCTAAACCAGCTCCATGCAAATCATTCCTATATCTCCGACTCTTTATCCGCCAAAAGAAGGCGCCTTACTTTCTGGGTTTTTCTATTGGCATTTATGCTTACGACGCCGAACTTTTTTTTTAGACAGATCAAAACCGGGGACCTCTGGTGGCATCTGGCCACAGGGAAAATGATCCTTGAAACCCACTCGGTCCCCAAGGTGGACCCGTTTTCTTATACCTTCGCAAACAGGCCATGGACCAACCATGAATGGCTGTCCGAGGTCATATTTTACTCTTGCTACAAGTATTTCGGAGAGAACAGTCTGGCGTACCTGAAGATCGGCGTTCTTTTCGCCGGGTACACGATTCTATTCCTGGGTTTATGGAGAAGGGTTCGGATCCCCCTCCTTGCTTACGCAGTAGGGCTTTGCGTCCTGATTTCAAGCGAACCCTTTCTCGATGTGCGCCCGCATATCTTCACCCTCTTTTTAACCTCGGTACTGCTGGTGCTTTTGACATCGATGAATCGACGAGCTCTGTTTGTTCTTCCTATACTGATGTTGCTTTGGGTTAATCTTCATGGAGGGGCGATATTCGGCTTCATGGTCATGGGCTCTTTTCTGCTTGGGCACATGGCGGCCCTTTTTCTTTCAAAAAATACGGCTGTAAATGTAACCTTACGATCGTACACAAAAACCTTGCTCGGAATGGCGGTCCTTTCTGCAGCGGTGTCTTTGATCAACCCTTCGACATATCATGTCCTGACCTATCCGTTTGAGTATGTGGGGCACTCGATTTTCAGGAATCTCGATGAGTGGAGGCCCCCTTATGCTCCAGGCGGCCTTCAGGTTCCGGGCATTTTTTGGGTCTATGCGGCCTTTTTTCTCTACAGTCTGGGTTCTTCGATCAGAAAAGGAGATTATCCCCTTTCGTTGACATCCGCCATGACTTTCTTTATGGCCATGACCAGCAAGCGGTTTGTCCCGCTTTTTATGATAACGAGTTCGTATGTGGCATTGATTGGTCTGTTTGCCCTCTCACAGTGGCTTTGGGGGAAAGGAAAAACCAGGGATAACGGCAGGCTTTTTAAAAAAAATCGATACAGGGATGCCCTCTACCTGGCTTCAGGAATCTTGTTTCTATGCGCCCTCGGATACAAAACCTCTCATCTCCCTTTCGGTCACGATACGTTCAGAAGAATGATTGCCAAGGATTTCTTCCCTCAAGATACCGTAGAGTTTATAAACATGAACCATCTGCAATGCCGCATATTGAATGAAGATGCCATGGGCGGATATCTGATCTGGACCCTTTATCCAAAACTTAAGGTTTTTATAGACCAGCGGGCAGATACGCTGTATGATGAAAAAATTTATAAGGATCATTCTGCTATACGGTTTGGAGATCGACCATGGGAAGAAATTTTTAAAAAATACGAATTCGATACGGCCCTTTGGTTAAGGGATCACGAAATGTATGAGAAGCTTAGCCGCGATCCGGGCTGGAAGGTCTTGTATTCGAGTGCATTCTATACATTGTTTATAAAGCTGGATCGAAGAGGAAACCATCTCTTCGAAGAGATGAGACAAGGACACCTTGTTTTCCCGGATTCTGCTTATGCTGATTTTTCCAAGGGATATGAAGATTACAGAGTGCAAGGCTATGATTCGGCCATTGCAAAATTGAAAAGAGCCGTACAAAGAGACCCTGACCTCAGCCCGGCATACCTGGTTCTGGCTATGGCCTATATCTATTCGAACAACCCTGAATACGCCTTGGCTGAATCTGTTCTCAAGAAAAATCTGGCTTTTGACCCCTTTTCCTCAGACCGTCATTGGCTTCTCGGCAACATCTATGAGGAAAGAGGCGATTATATGGCCGCTCTCAGAGAATACAGGAAGGAGATAAGGATTAATCCGTCGAATGTTTCTGTATGGGGGCGTTATAACCAACTCCTGGATCGGATGCCGAGACGGCTTTTGCTGAGACTATGGATACCCCTGGTATCCTTTCTTAAATAATATATTTATAATTACAAAATAATACGGATGACATAAATTTAGATTGTTTTGCAGGCTCTTTAAAACGCAAGTGTTTTTTTATCAGCCTTTCCCGAGTAAGCTCCCCGGCTTTCATACTGACATCGGGTGCTGCAATTCCTTTTCATCCTTAGCCAAAATTTTTCCTTTACAATCGATATACAAATTGCTATAAAAATTATACCCATTGTTTCGGCACATCGCCCAATATTTGTTGTCAACACCATCTGAAATAAAATGGATTATCGTTTTTTAAGATGGTTCGTAATATATATTGGATGACGCCCGGATTTGCCTTCAGGCTTTATTGATTGCAAGTGCAATTCGTTGGGGGGTGATGTGCAAAAATGGGAGATAATATAGTCTTTGTTTTATTTCTCACTCTTCCATTATTATCTTAACGGGAATTCTCCTTTACCTCTTCTTCGTCGGCAACAACCGTATACAAGAGTTGCGTGTCTCAAGGATTATCCTCGGAAATATTCTCGTTTTCCTCTTCCTGGTGTCTTTTATCTTTCCTTGCGGTGAAATCTACTACCGTTTTATATATGACACGACCGATTCGTTCGGACTTACGAAAGTCACCAAAAATTGGTTGAGACAACACTACCACTTCAACCGGTCCGGGGTGCGTGATACGGTGAACATAAACTCCCCGGAACGGCCGTATGTAAGGCGACGCATTTCCTTCATAGGAGATTCGTTTACAGTGGGATACGGTATTAAGAATCCGGAAGACCGGTTTGTGAATCGTATTCGGGACAGACGGCAGGATTGGGAGGTACATCTTTTCGCCAGCAACGCTTTGGATACCGGAGCTGAGATACAAGGGATTCAAAAGATCCTCCAATCAGGCTATCAGCTTGACCAGGTGGTCCTGGTCTATAACCTGAACGACATTTCAGATATTGTTCCTGAGTGGCACGCAATTCTCGACCGGATCTACAGGTCCTCTGAACCAGGATTTCTTGTCAAGCACAGTTATTTCTTGAATACGTTTTATTATCATTATGTTGCTTCCCGTGATCCTGACATTAAGGACTACTACCGTTTTGTGCTGCTAGCATATGAAGGCCCGATTTGGGAAGAGCAGAAAAAAAGACTCAAATTCATTAAGGAATTAATACATCAAAATGGCGGCAGCCTGAAGGTGGTCACATTTCCTTTTCTGCATGCACTGGGTCTGAACTATCCGTACCGTCCGGTCCACGAGAAACTCGATGATTTCTGGCGAAGCCTCGGGGTGCCCCACCTGGATCTGTTGCCCGTCTACGAAGTCTGCCCACCGGGCAGCCTGATTATTAATGCCCACGATGCCCACCCGAACCGATATGCACACCAATTGGCATCTTATGCAATTATCGAATTCCTTGATAAGTACCTGCCGCTCCGTAAATATCAAAACATAAGAACAAAAATGCAGGTGCTGACCAAGTAGCTTGGCAGCAAGCCGGCCATACCCAGGAGCGCTCACATCAAAACGGTCCAATCTTTTGGATTCTGGTGGGATGTAATAAGGGCACGCCTTAACAAAGTAACGGAATGAGGAGAATGAATATAGAGGAACTGCCGGATTTTTCGGTACCCCTATTGACAAAGGGGTAAGGTCTTGACAAATGGCGGAGAGAACTGCTATATTTCACCAACACGAACAAAGAGAGGGAGCCTGTTTCACGAGTTGGATCATGAAAGTTGATTTTCCTCTGGACAAAACCGCCTTCAGACGGATGACAAAAAATGATTTGGGGGCATAGGTGCACCTTTTGCAGCGGTCGATCTGGCGAGAGAGATGCCGTAGAGAAAACAATTGCAGACCCGAAGGGAAATCTCTGCGCTTCTTATCCCATGGATCAGAAGTTCAGCAATATCGTACGAATTCTTTCTCAATGCATAAGAAATACAGCAACATCTTCTTCCCGACCCTGCCTGACTGGTAAAGAGAACGGACATCCGGAATGCGTTGCGAACGTGAATTATAGAGTGGCCATAATTCGCACAGGCGGACCGCTTTGAATCTTCGTGTCTTTTCAAATTTTTCCCGTCTTAAAGAACGTTTGTGCCTCACGGTGCTGGGTATTTTGATCTTCTCCACTTTTTCCTACTTTTTTGCCGGGCTCGGAGCGAACCAGAACTCCAGATACAGTGAAGTCATCTCCATTGTGAATTTCAAAACTTATCAGATCGATCCTTTTGTAAAGAACACACCGGACTGGTCATTTTACCGCGGGCACTATTACAGCAATAAGGCGCCAGGCGGGGCCTATATGGCGGTTCCTTTCTACTACCTGCTTCTGGCGATCATGCAGGTCAGCAAGCATATGATTCCTCATTACGTGGTGGTTTATTTGCTGAATCTTTTTACCGCCGTGCTTCCTGCTCTGATGATGTTCCTGCTATTCTATTTGACCTGCAAAGAGATTACAGGCAGCCTACAAAAAAGTTTTTTCATGGTGGCTGTCATGGCTTTCGGAACCCTGCTGTTTCCGTTCTCCACCATTTTTATGGGTCATACCACCGCTGCTGCGTTTCTGGCCTCTTCATTCTATTTGCTGATCCTGTGTACTAAAAAAGACTACTTGAGAACCTATCTCTTTTCCGCTGGATTGTTGGCTGCTCTATCTGTCCTTACGGAATACACCTGCATCCTAGGAGTGGCCTTTTTGTTCGTTTATCTGCTGATACGATCCAGGAACAGATCAAGAGATGGTCTTATTTTTATATTGGGCGGCCTTGGGCCCTTGTTCCTTTTCATGCACTACCACTATACTTGCTTTGGCGGTCCATTCACGCTCCCACAGAAGTATATTAATCCGCTATTTGTGGAACCCTACACAAACAAGATCCTGGGCATATTCGGCATGCCCGATGGTACCGTGATGATAAAGCTTTTATTCTCCATGGACAGAGGGCTTTTTCTGTTTTGTCCGATCCTGATTATGGTCATCCCCTTGCTTTTGTTCCGGTTTTCCAGGATCGCTTACAAGGCCGAGGTGATTATTTCGGTTCTTATCTTTGTCCTTTTCTGGCTGCTCAACGCCTCTTTCAACGGCTGGGATGGAGGGTGCTCAAGCGGGCCTCGTTACCTCATTCCTGCTATTCCGTTTCTCGCCTTTCCGCTTATCTTTATGGTTATGGAGGATAAATACAGATTTATCAGCTACCCGCTTCTCATCATATCCGTAGTAAATATGCTCGTCGTATCCTGTGTCAACGTTATGCCTTGTGAAGAAGGAGGTATCCTTTTATCCTATCTGTATCCTCATTTTCTCCATGGAGATTTTGCCATCAACCCGAACTCTTGGGCATTTAATCTCGGAACGGTCATCGGTCTGAGAGGGATCTACAGTATCTTACCTTTACTATCCGTTGCTATTTTGCTTGTTTTTTTAATCTTTTACTTGCTAAAATTATCCGGTGAAAACATTTCCCCCAAAAACAGGAAAAATGAATAAAGCAGCCGAAAATATCCGCCTGCTGATTTTGTCGCTTGTTGTCTGCTTTCTGACAGGCGAAGTGATAACGAGGATTTTTTTTAAGGCAGAGATTTCAAGGGCGACCCTTGAAAAGAATATTCTTCAGGCTTCCGATGTCAGAGAGCTGATCCGGCCAAATGAAGACCCGGATATCTATTATGAACTTATTCCCAGCATGGAGAAGACCTTTAAGGGCAGTATAGTAAAAACAAACCCGGAAGGCATGAGGGTAGGTGCTGACAACACCGAGAAGATGAGGAAGACAGAACAGACGATGCTTATCGTGGGTATCGGGGATTCTACCATGTTTGGTTGGGGGATTGACCAAAAAGACACCTATCTGCAGCAATTGGAAGATCTCTTGAACGCATCGGATCATGGTTGCCTCTACAAAGTCCTGAATCTCGCTGTTCCAGGTTACAATTCCGAGCAGGAACTGGCGGTCTTCAAAAAGAAAATTCTGAGGATGAAACCGAATATTCTGGTATTGCACTACGATCATAATGACTCCGACCCTATTGGGGACGAGTATTTACCCGACTATATTGCCCCGGAAGTCGGGGATAATTTTTTGCATTCTGCGTTGGTCAAATGGGTCATCAGGAGAGTAACCTACGCTGAAAACAAAAATAGAATATACGTCAAAGGGGAAAACAAACGGTTCCAGAACTATATTTTTGAAGGCCCAGCGTACAGCAGACATCTGGAGGCCCTTAGGCAGTTATCTGATCTGGCCGAGAAGAACCATATACCTGTATTTGTAGTTTTGTTCGACACCTGGATCGAGCGTGCCCTGAATCAGGACAGGGATATACACTATCAGGTCCTTCATAAAAAACTGATCCCTTTTATGACCGCTCAAGGATTTCATATTCTGGACTTCTATGATATATTCCAGGCATATATGAAAGAGAACGGACTGCATGATCTGAAAACATTGTGGATCAGTCCATCGGACGGCCATCCCAATGCCAAAGGGCACAGGATCATCGCTGAATCTTTATATAGAATGATTTCTGATTCTGTTTGCAATCGTCGAAGGATTCACTTATCATATAAAACAATAAACACTGTTCGGGACTTTATCTCTATTGTAAATGAGCAAGTGTTTAAAATACGTTATGGGATCTTCCGGCCGATTGAATATCAGTGACAATATCTTCTACCGTCTTGTTGGTTCCGCACTGGTCATCGTGATCGTGACGATCATTTGCTTTTACAGCGTTCTGGATAATGACTTCACAAACTGGGACGACCACAAGTATATCCTGGAAAACCCTCTTATAAAAAATTTTTCTTTGAAAAATACAAAAACCATCTTTTCCACATATATGGTAGGGGACTACGATCCTCTGGCAGTGCTTTCCTTCAGCATAGACTATACTTTCTCTGGGCTTAACCCAAGCAGCTATCATCTGACCAACGTGATCTTGCATATGGTTAATTCTCTCTTGGTCTTATTTTTAGCTTTTATCCTGAGCGGCAAGATCCTTGTATCTCTGGTCTGCTCCCTTCTTTTTAGTATTCATCCCCTTCATGCGGAACCGGTAGCATGGACCGTGGGTAGAGGTTGGCTGCTGTCCACTTTTTTTTATTTATTGACCATCATCTTCTATCTCCATTACAAAAAAAAGGGGAGTATCTCTTTTTATGTACTGGCCCTGGCTTGGTTTGCGCTTTCCCTTTTTTCGAAATCCATGGGAATCACTCTCCCTCTTGTTCTTTTTGTCTTTGACTATTGGGAGCAGAGAAAGCTGGATCGGAAAGGCCTTCTGGAAAAGATCCCATTCCTCACCTTCTCTGTGGTATTTTCGCTGATCGTCATCGGCATCCGTAAAACCGGCGGCACAGACTTGTATAGCATGCACTGGCCTATGATTGCTATCACATCTCTCGGGAATATTCTAACTTCTATGACGAGCATTGTCTTTTATCTCTCAAAAACCCTGGTGCCGGTTCAACTTTCAGCCTTATATACAACGCCCAAATCCATCTACCTTTTATCCCCGGCATTTTTAGCAAAAATTTTTATGGTCGTTGCACTGACCGTAGTTGTGTTTTACTCCAGGAAATATACGAAAGTAATTTTATTCAGCATCCTGTTTTTTCTAACTTCCATCCTCCCTTTCCTTCAAATTATCACTTTTGGTGTGGCAGCCGTGGCTGATCGGTACATGTATGTTCCGTCCATAGGCCTTTTTTTTCTTGCCGGCACTGCTTTTGAAACGATTTATTTCAATGGTGTCCCGCCGAGAGTAGCCCGTAAGGTACTTCTGTCCTTGGCCTTCTGTCTGATCGTTGTACTCTTTGGCTTCCTAACTCATCAGCGCTGCGATATCTGGCAGAACAGCATCACCCTCTGGGAAGATGTTAAAAAATATAATCCGGACAACCCAATTGTTCTCATCAACCGGGGAAATGCCTTAACACAACAAGGTCGTTTTGGCGAAGCCATTTCCGAATATCGCAAAATACTGGTCCATGATCCCAACAATGCAGAGGCGCTTCTCAACCTTGGAGTGGCTTACAGCAAGAAGGGGAACCTGGAAAGTGCGATTTCGGCATTTACTAAAATAGTGTCTATGAATCCCGGAAATGCAAAGGCTCTGAACCTGATCGGAGCGCAATATGCCATGGAAAAACGATTCGAGGAAGCCACCGCCGCATTTCAAAAGGCCGTATCGCAAGACCCTGCTTTTGCCGAAGCCTATTACAACTGGGGGGTTACCCTGAAAGAGATGCGAAAATACG
>Ga0210015_1005084_pt1 | contig 10835 bp, 11 predicted proteins | sample CryGeymeta201522_FD_185471 | JGI IMG/M metagenome (GOLD analysis project Ga0210015, IMG submission 185471) | Groundwater microbial communities from Crystal Geyser aquifers in Utah, USA - Crystal Geyser metaG 2015-22 (SPAdes) (version 2) | ecosystem: Environmental > Aquatic > Deep subsurface >...
GCTGTCCGGCCTGCTGTTATGCCGGTCGGCCGCTCTGCTGTCGGTCACGCTCATTTCTCCCGCCTTACTTGCGTCGCGCGTCTGGAAAGCTAACATGCGCGGACGAAGCGCAACGCGCGACCGCGCGACCGCGCCCGGCGGCCAGCAGCCGCCGCACGCCCGCTATGGAGTCACCGTTTTCATGTCATGGACCGACGAACGCGTCGAGATGCTGCAGCAGATGTGGTCCGAGGGCCAGTCTGCGGCGCAGATCGCCAAGACCCTGGGCGGCGTCACCCGCAACGCGGTGATCGGCAAGGTGCACCGGCTGGGCCTGTCCAACCGGGCGCCCGCCGCCGCCGCGCGCCCCGCCGCCGCCGACCACGATCCCGCGCCCGAGGCGCGCGCGGCCGGGAAAGGCGAGGCCGGGGCGGGCCAGCCGCAGGCCCCGGCCGACGACCCTTCCGACGCCGCGGCGGCGTCCGCAGAACCGGCGGAAGCGGTCGGCGACGCCCCTGCGGTGGCGGCTAGGCGCGTCGCCGACGCCGCGCCGGAGCCGTCGGCCGAAGCTGAAACCGAACCTGCGCGCGCGCCGGCGAGCGCGCCTGCGGCGGGGATCGCGCCCGTCGCGCCGCCCCGCCCCGCCGCGCGCGATCCGCTGCGCCGAGAACCCGCGCCGATGACCGAGGAGCGGCTCGAGGTGCTGGCCAACCTCGCCGAGATCGAAAAGACCGCCCGCGGCGTGACGCTGATGGAGTTGACCGAGCGCATCTGCAAATGGCCGATCGGCGATCCGACCGACCCGGCGTTCCGGTTCTGCGGCCTGCCCGCCCAGCCGGGCAAACCCTATTGCGAGGCGCATGTGGCGGTGGCGTTCCAGCCGATGTCGAGCAGGCGCGACCGCGACCGGCAGCGCGTGCGCAACTGAAAGCGCGGCTTGTTGACAGCATGACGGCGCGGCGATAGCGAGACCGGGCGGCGCGCGGGTATAGCTCAATGGTAGAGCACCTGCCTTCCAAGCAGGCTATGTCGGTTCGATTCCGTCTACCCGCTCCGTCCCGTCCGCCGGGCCCTGCGCCGTTTGTGGTTGCGCGGTCGCGCGAAGGCGGGTATGCGAGCGCCGGTTCTGCGACAACCCTCACTTCAGGATACGGGGCGAAACGGCGATGGCTAAGGCGAAATTCGAGCGTAACAAGCCGCATGTGAACATCGGCACGGTTGGTCACGTCGATCACGGCAAGACGACGCTGACGGCGGCGATCACGAAGTATTTCGGCGACTTCAAGGCCTATGACCAGATCGACGCGGCGCCGGAGGAGAAGGCGCGCGGGATCACGATCAACACGGCGCATGTGGAGTATCAGACCGACGCGCGGCACTATGCGCACGTCGATTGCCCCGGCCACGCCGACTATGTGAAGAACATGATCACCGGCGCGGCGCAGATGGACGGCGCCATTCTGGTGGTGAACGCGGCCGACGGCCCGATGCCGCAGACCCGCGAGCACATCCTGCTGGCGCGCCAGGTCGGCGTGCCGGCGCTGGTGGTCTATCTGAACAAGGTCGATCAGGTGGACGACGAGGAGCTGCTGGAGCTGGTCGAGATGGAGGTGCGCGAGCTGTTGAGCAGCTACGACTTCCCCGGCGACGACATTCCGATCGTCAAGGGCTCGGCGCTGGCGGCGCTGGAGGGGCGCGACCCGGAGATCGGCGAGAACTCGATCCGCGAGCTGATGAAGGCGGTGGACGAGTATATCCCGACCCCCGACCGCCCGATCGACCAGCCGTTCCTGATGCCGATCGAGGACGTGTTCTCGATTTCGGGTCGCGGCACGGTGGTGACGGGGCGCGTCGAGCGCGGCGTGGTGACGGTGGGCGAGGAAGTCGAGATCGTCGGCATCCGCCCCAACCGCAAGACGATCTGCACCGGCGTCGAGATGTTTCGCAAGCTTCTCGACCGCGGCGAGGCGGGCGACAACATCGGCGCGCTGCTGCGCGGCATCGGCCGCGAGGACGTGGAGCGCGGCCAGGTGCTGTGCAAGCCGGGCTCGGTGAAGCCACACACCAAGTTCGAGGCCGAGGCCTATATCCTGACCAAGGAGGAGGGCGGCCGCCACACGCCGTTCTTCACCAACTACCGGCCGCAGTTCTACTTCCGCACCACGGACGTGACCGGCACGGTGGAGCTTCCCGAGGGCACCGAGATGGTGATGCCGGGCGACAACCTGAAGTTCAAGGTCGCCCTGATCGCCCCGATCGCCATGGAGGAGAAGCTGCGCTTCGCCATCCGCGAGGGCGGCCGCACCGTCGGCGCCGGCGTGGTCTCCAAGATCATCGAATAAGGCCTGCGCCGGGCGCGTTCCGCCCGGTGGAACATCAGCGGGACGCGCCGCACGGCGGCGCGTCCCGTTTTTCGTCGCGGCGCCCGGTTACGCGGCGGCGTCGCGCTTAAGCATTCATTAAACGGTCACGCGCAATTTGCCGAAAGGTTTCAACAAACGGGATTCGCGCCAATGCCGTGGAGACAGGCCCCAGCCGCCAGAGACACGCGCACTGACCCGACCCTGTGGCCGATCGGCGTCATCCGGCTCGACGCGCGCGGCGCAATCCTGCACGGCAATCCGCTGGCCGCAGACCTGCTGGACCATTTCGGCGGCGCGCACGGACGCTGCAACCTGTTCACGGTGCTGAAGTCGGCGGCGCCTGATCTGGCCTTCGCCGCGTCGCAGGCGCGGCTGACCGGCGCCAGCCTGCGCAGGCGGCTGCGGGCGGCGGATGGCGCGCAGGTGTCGCTGACGCTGGTGCGCGAGGCCGACGGCGACATGACCGCGCTGCTGACCGACGAGGCGCCGCTGGCGCAGGCCGAGGACGAGGCGCACCGTCAGCGCGCGCGGTTCGCCGCCGTCGCCGACTGGTCGCCGCGCGCGGCGATCTATGCGCTCGACCGCGAGGGCCGCGTGGCCTCATGGAGCCGCTCGGCGGAGCGGCTGGAGGCGATCAGCGGCGGCGAGGCGCTGGGGCTGTCGCTCGACGCGCTGCTCGACCGCATCCATTTCAGCGCCGACGCGGGCGCGCTGCTGGCGGAGGCGGCGCGCTCGGGCGAAAGCAGCGCCTCGGGCTGGCGCTGCGCGTTCGGCGAGCCTTCGGTCTGGGTGACGCTGACGCTGCGCGCGGTGCGCGGCGCCGACGGCGCACTCGACGGTTTCGTGGTGGTGGCGGGCGACGCGGCGCAGGCGGCGGGGCGCGAGGCGGAGCTGCGCAGACTGGCCGCGCTCGACCCGCTGACCGGGCTGCTGAACCGCCGCGCCTTTTTCGACGCGGCGCGCGGTCTGGCCGAGACGCAAGGCCGACAGGGCGGCGGCCTGAGCGTGATCATCTTCGACATCGACCATTTCAAGGCGCTGAACGACAGCAACGGCCACGCCGCCGGCGACGCCGCGCTGCGCGCCATGGCGCAGGCGGCGCGCGCCGATCTGCGCGCGGGCGACCTGCTGGGGCGGCTGGGCGGCGACGAGTTCGCTGTGATCCTGCCGCGCACCGACCTCACCCGCGCCGACGCGATCGCGGCGCGGCTGCGCGCCACGCTTGAGGCCCTGCGCGTCGGCGTCGCCGGGCGCATGCTGCGCTTCACCGCCAGTTTCGGGATCGCGGAGGCGCGGGCGGTTTCGCAGGGCGGGCGCGAACGCTTCGAGCAGACGCTGGCGCGCGCCGACGCGGCGCTCTATCGCGCCAAGCAGCAGGGCCGCAACCGCATCGCCGCCGCCTGAGCGCGCGCCGCGCGCGCGGCTTTCGCCCGGCGCGCGCTTGCGCTAAAGCCGCGTGGTGCAGCATGAGGCGCGCCATGACCGGACCCGACAAAGACCCTTCCGCCACGCCCGGCGGCCTCGCCTATCGCGACGCGGGCGTGGACATCGACGCGGGCGACGCGCTGGTGGAGGCGATCAAGCCCGCCGCGCGCGCGACCGGACGGCCCGGCGTGATGGGGGGCCTCGGCGGCTTCGGGGCGCTGTTCGACCTCAAGGCGGCGGGCTTCGCCGATCCGATCCTGGTCGCCGCCACCGACGGCGTGGGCACCAAACTGCGCATCGCCATCGAGACCGGGCTGCTGGAGACGGTGGGGCAGGATCTGGTGGCGATGTGCGTCAACGATCTGGTGTGCCAGGGCGCCGAGCCGCTGTTCTTTCTCGACTACTATGCGACCGGCAAGCTCGACCCCGCCGCCGCCGCCATTGTGGTCGGCGGCGTCGCGGCGGCGTGCGCCGCCTGCGGCTGCGCGCTGGCGGGCGGCGAGACGGCGGAGATGCCGGGCATGTATCCGCCCGGCGACTTCGACCTTGCGGGCTTCGCGGTCGGCGCGGCGGAGCGCGGCGCGCTGTTGCCGCAGCCCGTGGCGCCCGGCGACGCGCTGATCGGGCTGGCGTCGGACGGCGCGCATTCCAACGGCTATTCGCTGATCCGGCGCATCGTCGCCGACGCCGGGCTGGGCTGGGACGCGCCCGCCCCCTTCGGCGACGGCCCGCTGGGCGCGGCGCTGATGACGCCAACGCGGCTTTATGTGCGCGCGGCGCTGGCGCTGATGCGAACAGCGCAGGCGCGGGCGTTCGCCCACATCACCGGCGGGGGCCTGACCGGCAACCTGCCGCGGGTGCTGCCCGAGGGGGTGGGCGCGGAGATCGACCTCGCCGCGTGGCGCCGCCCGGCACTGTTCGACTGGCTGGCCGCGCAGGGCGGCGTGGCGCAGGCGGAGATGCTGCGCGCCTTCAACTGCGGCGTCGGCATGGTCGCCGCCGTGCCGCCCGACCAAGCGGAGACCGCGCTCGCGCTGCTGGCCGAGGCAGGCGAGCGGGCGTTCGTGATCGGGCGCGCCGTGGAGGGCGCGGGCGTCGTCTATCGTAGCGCCGACCGGTGAGCGCGCGCGCGGCCATCGTGATTTCGGGCGGCGGGTCGAACATGGCCGCGCTGCTGACGGCGATGCGCGCGCCGGGCTATCCCGCCCACTGCCCGCTGGTGCTCGCCAACAGCCCCGACGCGGGCGGGCTGGCGAAGGCTGCGGCGGCGGGCGTGGCGACGGCGGTGGTCGATCACCGCCCGTTCGGGCGCGACCGCGAGGCGTTCGAGCGCGCGCTGTCGGCGCGCATCGAGGCGGCGGAGGCCGATCTGGTGTGCCTCGCGGGCTTCATGCGGCTGCTCAGCCCGTGGTTCGTGGCGCGCTGGCGCGACCGGCTCATCAACATCCATCCCGCGCTGCTGCCGAGTTTTCGCGGCCTGCACACCCATGAGCGCGCGCTGGCGGCGGGCGTGGCGCTGCACGGCTGCACCGTGCATCTGGTGCGCGAGGAGATGGACGACGGCCCGATCCTTGGCCAGGGCGCGGTGCGGGTGCTGGCGGGCGACACGCCCGAGGCGCTGGCCGCGCGGGTGCTGGCGATGGAGCACCGGCTGTATCCGGCGGCGCTGGCGGCGTTTGCGGGCGGCGCGCTGCGCGTGGCGGACGGGCGGCTGACCGGTCAGCCGCTGGCGCTGTGCGCGGCTGACTGAAGGGGGCGGACATGGACGCGCTGTGGTTTGAGGATTTCACCCCCGGCCTCGTGATCGAGACCGCCGGCGCCACCATCAGCGAGGCGCAGATCCTCGACTTCGCGCTGCAATGGGATCCGCAGCCGTTCCACCTCGACGCGCTCGCCGCCGCCGAATCGCCCTTCGGCGGGCTGATCGCGAGCGGCTTCCAGACGCTGCTGGTGGGGTTCCGGCTGTTTCTGGCCGAAGGCGCGCTGCGGCGCTGCTCGCTCGGTTCGCCCGGCGTCGAGGTGCTGCGCTGGCTGCGCCCGGTGCGCCCCGGCGACACGATCCGGGTGCGGGCGGAGGTGGTCTCGGCGCGGGCGTCGGCGTCGAAGCCCGACCGGGGGATCGCCGTGCTCGACTACGCCTTCACCAACCAGCACGGCGAGACCGTGCTTACCTATCGCTGCACCCATCTGCTGTTGAGGCGCCCCGCGCGCGAGGGGTGAGGCGGCGCGTCCCGTCGCGCGCGCGGCGCGGCTGTGCAAGGGTTGCGTCAGACGATTTCGGCGGAGGCTTGCGGACCCATGTGGCGGATCATTGCGTTGACGGCGCTGGCGGCGCCCGCGCTGGCGGACGAGGCGGCGCAGGGCCATGCGCTGGCGGAGCGGTGGTGCGCGTCGTGCCACGCCACGGGCCCGGCGCAGGGAACAGGCGGCGACGCCGCGCCCGCCTTCGCCACGCTGGCCGCGACCCGGGACGACGCGGCGCTCACGACGTGGATGGCCGCGCCGCACCCGCCGATGCCCGACCCCGGCCTCAGCCGCGACCAGATCGCGGCGCTGCTGGCCTATTTTAAGACGCTGCGGAAATAGCCGGATCAGCGCCGCTTGCGGGCGCCTTCGGCCTGACGCAGCGCATCGTCGAGCGAGCGCCCCACCCCGCCGAGCACGGCGACCGCGCTCAGCCGCGCGTCGTCGCGCGCCGCGCGGCGGCTATGCAGCCAGACCACGGCGGCGCCGACGACCATCGCCGCGCCAAGACCATAGCCGATCAGGTTCACCGGGTTCGCGATGCCGAAATCCATGCGTCGCCGTCCTTTCCTGTCTCGCGTCGTGCGATCATAGCAGACAGATGGGGTCTCACGCGAGCCTTTCCAGTTCGCGCGCCACGAACGCCAGCGCGGCGCGCTCCGCCCGCAGGCGGTGTTTCTCACGGTTGGCGGCGTCGCGGCGCGCGAATCCCACGCCCATCACCGCCGCGCCGCCCGCCAAAATCGCCGCCGCGCCGCCGGTCGCCACGGTCGCGCCGAACAGGCCGACCAGTCCGGCCAGCACGCCCGCCCCGCCCAACGCCTGCATCGGCGCATACCAGGTGGCGCTGCGGTCCTCGATGGCGTCGATGGCGCGCCCGAGCGTCTCGGCGCCCATCTGAGCATGACGGCGCAGCGCCTCCGCCTCGAAGCGCCCGCCATTGTCGGCGCGCAGCAGCGCGATCAGGTGCGAGACCTCGGCCGCGCTGGCGCCGACGGCGGCCAGCGCCGCCGCCGCAGGCGCGTCGGCGACCGCGCCGCCCTCCAGCCGCGCGGCGCGAATCAGCGCCATCAGCATTTCGGACGGACGCCCGGTCATCCCCTGAAATCCCCCTCGCCACCGCCCGCATTGTGGACAGCGCCGCCCCCCTCTGCTAGCCCCTGCGCCATGCTGACCATCACCGACATGACCTTCACCCTCGCCGGCGTCCGGCTGTTTCACGGCGCGACCGCCCGCGTGCCCGTGGGGGCCAAGGTCGGCGTGGTCGGGCGCAACGGCACCGGCAAATCGACGCTGTTCCGGCTGATCGAGGGCGCGTATGAACCCGATCAGGGCGCGATCGCGGTGCGCGCCGACGCGCGCATCGGCGGTGTGGCGCAGGAGGCGCCCGCGACGCAGGACAGTCTGCTCGACACCGTGCTGGCGGCGGATCGCGAGCGCGCCGCGCTGATGGCCGAGGCCGAGCGCGCGACCGACGCCCACCGCATCGCCGAGATCCAGACCCGGCTGACCGACATCGACGCCCATTCGGCGGAAGCGCGGGCGGCGTCGATCCTGCATGGTCTGGGCTTTGACAGCGCGGCGCAGGCGCGGCCTTGCGCCGATTTCTCCGGCGGCTGGCGGATGCGCGTCGCGCTGGCGGCGGTGCTGTTCTCGCGGCCCGACCTGCTGCTGCTGGACGAGCCGACCAACTATCTCGACCTCGAAGGCGCGGTGTGGCTTGAGAACTTCATCGCCCGCTATCCGCACACCGCGCTGATCATCAGCCACGACCGCGAGCTGCTGAACCGCTCGGTGACCGGGATTCTGGCGCTGGAGGGCGGCAAGCTGGGCTACACCCCCGGCGACTTCGACACCTTCGACCGCATCCGGCGCGAGAAGGCGGCGCAGCTTCAGGCCGCCGCCTCCAAACAGGCCGCCGCCCGCGCCCATATCCAGAGCTTCGTCGATCGCTTCCGCGCCCAGGCCACCAAGGCCAAGCAGGCGCAGAGCCGCATCAAGATGCTGGAGCGGATGACGCCGATCACCGTGGGCCACACCGCCCCGGTGGCGCCGTTCCGCTTTCCCGCCGCCGAACAGCTGGCGCCGCCGATCCTGGCGCTTGAGGACGCCGCCGTGGGCTATGGGCGCGAGGTGGTGCTGCGCAAGCTGTCGCTGCGCATCGACCCCGACGACCGCATCGCGCTGCTGGGCGCCAACGGGCAGGGCAAATCGACGCTCGCCAAGCTGATCTCGGGACGGCTGAAGCCGATGGCGGGCAAGCTGACGCTGTCGCCCAAGCTGCGGATCGGATTTTTCGCCCAGCACCAGCTTGACGAGCTGACCGAGGGCGAGAACGCGATTCAGCACATCCAGCGCCGCAGACCCGACGAGAAGCAGTCGCAACTGCGCGCGCGGCTGGGCGCGGGCGGCATCGGCGCCGACATCGCCGAGACGCCGGTGGAGCGGCTGTCGGGCGGGCAGAAGGCGCGGCTCTTGATGATTCTGATGGCGCTGGACGCGCCGCACATGATCATCCTCGACGAGCCGACCAACCACCTCGACATGGAGAGCCGCGAGGCGCTGGCGCTGGCGCTCAACGACTATCCCGGCGCAGTGATCCTGATCAGCCACGACCCGTTTCTGGTCGAGGCGGTGGCCGACCGGCTGTGGCTGGTCAACGACGGCGCGGTGAAGCCGTTCGAGGGCGACATGGACGACTATCGCGCCCTGCTGCTGGGCCAGCGCGGCGCGGGCGGGCGGGTGGCGGCGTCGCCTCCGCCCCGGCCGCGCAAGCGCGCCACGCCGCAGGCGCGCCGCGACCTCGCCGCGCTGCGCGCCGAAGTGGCGGCCTGCGAGGCGCGGGTGGACAAGCTGGCGGCGATGCAGGCGAAAATCGACGAACTGCTCGCCGACCCCGATCTCTACACCGACCCCGATCCGCTCAAGTTCGAGAAACTCAAGATCAAGCGCGCCGAAGTGCTTGCGGGCATGAAGCGGGCCGAGACGCTGTGGCTTCAGGCGCAGGAACGGCTGGAGGAAGCCGAGGCGGAAGCGGCCTGAGATGGGCGGCGACGAGACCGCCCGCGCGCTCTATCTGCTGCTGCTGGGGCTGCTGGTCGCCAGCGGCGTGCTGGCCACCTATCGCGGGCGGATGGGCGCGGCGCTGCGCCATGCGTTCCTCTGGGCGCTGATCTTCGCCGGTATTGCGCTGCTCTACCTGATGTTCGCGTCGGAACCGGTGTTCACGCCGACGCCCGGCGCGGATAACCGGCGGGCCTACACATGCTGCCCGCCGTTGATCTCGATCTCGACGCCGGTCACATAGCTGCTCTCGTTGGAGCAAAGGTAATAGATCGTGCGCGCCACCTCCTCGGGCTTGCCGAGGCGGCGCAGCGGGATGGTCTCGGCCAGCTTGTCGGTGCCGGGGCTGAGGATCGCGGTCTCGATCTCGCCCGGCGCGATGGCGTTGACGCGCACGCCGTGCGGCCCGAAATCCGCCGCCATCTCGCGCGTCAGCGCCGCCAGCGCGGCCTTGGAGGTGGCGTAGGCGACGCCCGCGAACGGATGCACCCGCGCGCCCGCGATCGAGGTGACGTTGACGATGGCGCCCTGCGCCGCCTTCAGCTCCGCAAACAGCCCGCGCGCCAGCACGACGCTGGAGAAGAAATTGACATGGAACACCTTGCCCCAGTCGCGCAGGTCGGTGTTCAGGGTGTTGAGCCGCTCGCCCTCCGGCCCTTTCGGCGAAATCCCGGCGTTGTTCACCAGCGCGTCGAGCTTGCCCTCGGGCAGGCGACGCCGGATCTCCTCCACCGCCTGCATGGTCCTGTCCGGGCTGGAGAGATCGACCTGAATGTGATCGTCCTCGCCCGCCTCCCACGGACAGTCCTCCGGAAACGGCTGGCGCGAACAGCTGATCACTCGCCACCCCGCCGATGAGAACCGTTTCACGGTGGCGTGGCCGATGCCCCGGCTCGCGCCGGTCAGCAGCAGGGTCTTGCGACGGGTCGAGTCGGTCATGCGCGGCGCCTCCGCGCGAGCAGTAGCACATGCGCGGCGCGAATGGCGCCGCGACATGGGTGGCGCCTGAAGGCGATTGCAGGGAGATGGTACACCGTACGGGACTCGAACCCGTGTTTTCGCCGTGAAAGGGCGACGTCCTGGACCGCTAGACGAACGGTGCGCTCGCCGCATCTCCATATGTCGCCCGGCCGAGGGTTTCAAGGCTGCGCGTTCAGGCGCCCTCGGCGCTGGCGGCGTCGTCGAGGTGCAGCTTGACGCGCCGCCGCCCGCCCCAGTCGTCCAGAACCAGCCGCCCGGCGGCGTGGATCATGCCGCCGCCATGCGCCAGCAGGAACGGCCCCAGCGGCCCGTCCATGGCGCCGAAGGCGATGGCGTCGATGCGCGCCGGGCCGTCGGCCAGCGTCAGGCGCACATGGCGCTCACCCGCCGTCTTGGCGAAGGCGAGGCGCACCTGCGGCAGCGCGAAGCGCGGCGCGGGCGCGGCGGCGCCCCAGGGGCCTGCGGCCTCCAGCATCTCGACCAGCTCCACGCTCGCGCCGCCCGGCGCCAGCGCGCCGTCGAGCCGCAGATCGCGCGGCCCGCCCCGACCCGCGCCTTGCCGCGCCATCAGCGCGCCGAGCCGCGCCATGGCGGCGTCGAGCCGGTCGCGCGCCACGGTGAGGCCCGCCGCCATGCGGTGGCCGCCGCCCTTCAGCAGCAACCCCTCGCGCGTCAGCGTCGCGATGGCGGCGCCCAGGTCCACGCCCTCGACCGAGCGGCCCGAGCCTTTGCCCTCGGCGCCGTCCAGCCCGATCACCACGGCGGGACGGTCGAACCGTT
>Ga0210015_1005099_pt1 | contig 10803 bp, 10 predicted proteins | sample CryGeymeta201522_FD_185471 | JGI IMG/M metagenome (GOLD analysis project Ga0210015, IMG submission 185471) | Groundwater microbial communities from Crystal Geyser aquifers in Utah, USA - Crystal Geyser metaG 2015-22 (SPAdes) (version 2) | ecosystem: Environmental > Aquatic > Deep subsurface >...
TGGGCAGAATGTGATGGCTCAGGTAACGCCGGCCCCTGTATTACTTACAATCAACCAGAAACTGTTTACGCTCAGACAGGATACACCTTGACCTCAACTTGTTCAACAAACGGAACAAGCTACTGTGTTACTAATCTATGTCGAGATGGTGGCGGTTGGCATCATAAATGTTCTAAAAGGTGTGATGCCGTCCATAATTGTGAATATTGGATTGATGCTAGTTGTGTAGACCATTGTACCAATGGAATAAAAGATTGCGATGAAACTGGTACAGATTGCGGCGGCTCCTGTCCATCCTGTGATACCACTCCACCCACGACCACAATAAAAGTCAAAAGGAAATCGACTGGTGAAGATTTAACTGCTGCTGGCTCCTGGTTAAGAGCTGACACTTATACAATTCAATTTGAGGATAAAGACCAGGCAGATGGTTCAGGCTCAAATTGTGAGAATTGTAGCTGTGAATACTCTATCTATAGCTGCGATGTTGGTGGAACAAATTGCAACACTCCAGTTGTCTCTCTTACCAGTAGAACCCCCAATTTTTCCTTTGACATTGTAGCTGGAAAAACAGCTCCCACTTATAATTTAGAAGGAGCAGGAAGATACCGAATCTATAGTGGAGCAAGAGATATGGCTGGTAACTCCGCCTTCCAATATCGATACATTAACTTTGACTTCACCCCGCCAAAAACTGAGTTCAAGTGATAGTTGACTTTTATTTGATTTTTAATTATTCTAAAATTGGCAGGAGGGTGTAAATACCCTCTATTTAATTAATAATTGTCCTTTGGAAAAGTAAATAAGAGAGGAGGTCAAAGAAAATGAAGGAGCAGAAGAAAGTTTTAGTGATTGGCAGCGGAGGGAGGGAAGATGCCTTGGTTGCTTTAATCAGCCGAAGCCCTTTGGTTTCTCAAATTTATTGTGCACCGGGGAATGATGGGATTGGGCAAAGACCAAAAACTCATTGCTTACCCAAATTAAAAGCAGATGACCTTTGGGGCTTGAGAGACTTTGCCAAAAGAAACAAAATTGACTTAACTGTGGTTGGGCCGGAAGCACCTTTGGTAGCAGGAATTGTTGATGGGTTTGAAGCGGTCGGATTAAAGATTGTTGGTCCCACCAAAGAAGCTGCTCAAATTGAGGGCAGCAAGGTCTTTGCCAAAGAGTTTATGGAAAGGCATAAAATTCCCACCGCTGATTTTATGGTTTTTGATGATCCAGAAAAAGCCCGGAAATACGCCACGGCCAATCTGCCTTGCGTCATTAAGGCTGATGGCTTAACTGGTGGCAAAGGTGCCATTCCTTGCAAAACAGAAGAAGAGATTGCCCTAGCCCTTAAAAGAATTATGATTGATAAGGAGTTTAAGGAAAGCGGAAACAGGGTAGTGGTGGAAGAATTTCTGACCGGCGAAGAGGCCACTTTCATGGTTTTAACCGATGGCTGGAATGCCATTCCGCTCCTATCCACCCAGGACCATAAGCCCGTCTTTGATGGCGATCAAGGTCCTAATACTGGCGGAATGGGAGCTTATGCACCAGCACCGGTGATTACCAAAGAGTTGGAAAAGAGAATAATGGCGGAGATTATCGAGCCAACTCTCGATGGAATGAAAGCTGAGGGCCGACCGTATAAAGGGTGTCTCTATGCTAGATTGATAATTACGCCTGACGGTCAGCCTAAAGTTCTGGAGTTCAACTGCCGTTTTGGCGATCCCGAACTTCAACCCCTGGTTCTCTTGATGGAGAGCGATATCGTTCCTATCCTTCTCGGGATTACTGAGGGAAGACTACCAGTAGAGAGAATTAAATGGGTAGAAGGGGCTGCGGTTTGCGTGGTCATGACCTCTAAGGGATACCCCGGAACTCCTGAAATCGGAAAAGAAATAAAAGGCTTAGCAGGAGTTGCCAAGTTGGAAGATGTGGAAGTCTTCCATGCCGGGACAAAAAAGGAAAATGGCAAAATCCTCACTGCCGGCGGAAGAGTAATTGGACCAACTGCTATGGGAAAGGATATTCCCGAGGCAATACAACGCGTTTATGAGGCAGTTACTAAAATAAGCTGGTCTGGCGAACATCATCGACCTGACATCGGCAAAAAAGCCTTAAAGCACGGAATTCAACTAAAAATGGGGCTCTGAGAAATCAGAGACCGAGCTTCCGAAGGAAGCGAAGGTGAAGATGAGAACGAAGTTCTCATCGCCCCCCAAATAACCTTAAAGGAGGTGGGTAATGAAAATTGGTTGGTTTTCGACTGGCAGAGATGAAGCTGCCCGGCAGCTACTCACCGTAGTTCATAATGAAATCCAGGAAGGCAAACTTAAAGCAGAAATTCTTTTTGTTTTCTGCAACCGAGGACCGAGCGAAGCCGAAGAAACGTCCCAGTTTTTCAAGCTGGTGGGAAGTTACCACCTTCATCTGATCTATTACTCTTCCCGGGATTTCCAATCTCCGAGAGGATATGAGCCCCGTTCGGATCCTTGGCGGCTGGAATACGACAGAGAAGTAATGAAGCGACTGGCAGGCTTTCATCCTGACCTTTGTGTCCTGGCCGGTTACATGCTCATTGTCGATGAGGAGATGTGTCAAAAATATAAAATGATAAATCTCCATCCGGCTGCTCCCGGTGGTCCGACCGGAAGTTGGCAAGAGGTGATCTGGCAACTGATTGAAAATCGAGCTGAAAGAACAGGGGTAATGATGCACCTGGTCACACCCGAGCTCGATAAAGGACCGGCCGTCACTTATTGTACTCTTCCCATCAGAGGAAAACCCTTCGATAGGTATTGGAAAAAGACAGAAACCCGGTCTCTGGAAGAAATAAGGAGACGAGAGGGAGAAAATAACTTACTCTTTAAAGAAATCCGTAAACATGGATTAGCCCGAGAATTTCCTCTGATTGTCGCCACTCTCAAAGCCTTCAGCGAAGGCAGGGTGAGAATAGAAGGAGGTAGGATAGTTGATGCCGATGGGAAAGTAATAAATGGTTACGACCTGACCGAAGAAATCGACGCCGCAATAAAAGGAGAAATCTGAAAGGAGGCACAAGAAATGGTCCAAAAAGTCCAGTGGGATACTGATGGAGAAGGAGTGCATTTTTTCAACGACATTGCCGCCGAACTGGCAAGTGTGTTTCATCCTGACGGAAAGGAGGCCGGAGAAAGTGACTTCGACAAAAAAAGCAAATACGATGACTTACTAGAACTGACTCGACCCGGGCATCGTGCTGGTACCACACTACTATTTGAGATTCCTTCACTCATCGCTTGGGGCCTTCACAATGCTCTAGCAGAGGATTATACAGTCAAAAACCTACGAATGATCCCCGGCGCCATAGAGACGCTGGCCTACGTCAGCAAGATAATGCCCGTTTTTCTCATCTCGACGACTTATAGCGTCTGTGTCGCTCCCATAGCTAAGATGGCGGGCATTCCAGTGGAAAATCTCTATTGCACTTGGATGAGTTTCAATAAGTACAGTTTGAGCCCCAGCGAAATTCGGTTGATTAATAAGCTTAATCAAGAGATAGCCACGATGCCAAAGTTGGACTGGACAAAAGACGAGAAAACCGGGAAACCAATCCTCGCTAAGGAGATGCAAGAGGTAGCCAAACGCATGGATGGAATTTTCTTGGAGAATGGGGAATTAATGAATATCCCGGCTTATCGTCAAATGGTCAGCGAAATAAAAATAGCTGGTGGCGCTGGTAAGGTTGAAGCAATCCAGGATAGTTGCCGGAGGACTGGCAATTCCTTGAGAGATACTGCTTTCGCTGACGACAGCATTACTGGTCTCCAGGGACTGAGATTAGTCCGAGAGAATGGCGGGCTTACTCTTTCAGTTAATGGCAATAAGTATGCGGTGGCAGAAGCAGAATTTATTTGTTTGCTAAATAATGCTCTTCCACTGGCAGCTCTCCTTTTTGCCTTTTCTCGTGGAGGGAGGGAAGCGTGTATGCGCCTTGTTCAGAATTGGAAGTGGTTAACTATCGAGAATCTTGGGTTAGAGAAAACTTTAGCTGACCAGCTACACCGGGCTTACCCCAAAGATTTGCCCCGAGTTGAGCTTGTGACTAAAGAGAAGCTGGCTCGACAAATCAAAGAAAGCGAGGACTATCGGACATATATTAAAGGGGAGGTAGGTAAATTAGGCTAAAAGGTCATGATTGAAGAAGTCATGGCGAGAGGCGAGATTTTTATCTCGCCTCTCTTTGTTTACCCGAGCGAAGCGAAGGGTGAAGAAGAGCTGAATAGCTCTTCGCCTTGGCAGGTGTGAATATCCTGTGGATAAAAATTGATTTTTTATCTTATTTTAAGGAGTGGTGATTTATGGTTGACGGATGGGTATGATGTGAGATAAAGTGAAGATAGGTGGGGGATTGTGGATAAGTATGTTGATAAGTAACCATTTCTGTGGAAAACTAATATGTTTATAGGTGAATACCTTTATATAATCGATCAAAAGAAAAGAGTGGCAATACCTCCTAAATTTCGGAGAGAACTTGGGAAAAGAGCAGTTATTACCCGAGGACTTGATAATTGTTTAGTAATTTATCCATTGGGGGAATGGGAGAAGTTAACTAAAAAAATAGAAAATTTGCCTAACGGTCAAATTGATGCTCGAGGTTTCGCCAGGATTATGTTATCAGGAGCAGTGGATGTCGCACTGGACAAATTAGGCCGGATTTTGATTCCTGATTATTTAAAAGATTATGCTTTTTTAAAAAAGAATGTTGCCATTTTAGGTCTTTCGAATCGAATAGAAATTTGGGATGAAAAGAGGTGGAAAGATTATAAGTTAAAAACTGAAAAAGAAATAGGGGATATGGCTTCAAGACTTCAACAATTAGGAATTTAACCGAAAACATGGTGCATATACCAGTTCTTCAAAAAGAAGTTCTCGAATATCTAGATCCAAAGCCAAATGAAAATTTTATTGATGCTACAATCGGTAACGCCGGTCACACCTTAACAATTTTAGAAAGAAATATACCTGCAGGGAAAGTTTTAGGAATAGATGCAGATCCAGAAATTATAAAAAATACTAAATACTCTATACAAAATACTGTATACAAAAATCGAGTGATTCTAGTTTGCGATAATTTTGCCAATTTAAAAGAAATTGTTAAACAAGAGAAGTTTAAATCGGTTCAGGGAATATTGTTTGACTTAGGAATGTCGAGCTGGCATTTGGAAGAAAGCGGTAGGGGATTTAGTTTCTTAAAAAATGAATCCCTCGATATGAGATATAATCCTCGAAATCCTTTAACTGCTGCCAGGATAGTAAATTATTATTCTTCTCAAGAAATCGAAAAAATTTTGAAAGATTATGGGGAAGAAAGATTTGCCAAAAAAATTGCCCAAAAAATTATTGAGATAAGAAAGATTAAACCAATTGAAACAACTTCTCAGTTAGCAGAGATTGTCAAATCAGCTACTCCTCATTGGTACCATCGGAAAAAAATCCATCCTGCCACTAGAACTTTTCAAGCCATTCGCATCGCTGTTAATGACGAGTTAAATAATCTAGAAAGAGCCTTGCCTCAGACCTTAGAAATTTTAAAACCTGGAAGTCGAAGAGATAAATCTCTTCTTCTGCCTCGCTCCACTACCGTGGAGCTCGGCGGAAGATTAGTTGTAATCTCATTTCACTCCTTAGAAGACAGAATTATTAAAAATTTTTTAAAGGAAAAAGCTAAAGAAAATATTCTGAAAATTTTAACCAAAAAACCAATTAAACCATCCTTAGGAGAAATTAAAATTAATCCGCGCTCGCGCTCAGCCAAATTGCGAGCAGCCCAAAAAGGTCGATGAAGCTAAAGCCTCATCTTCCCCTTCGCTTCCTTTGGAAGCTCGGAGTATGAATAAAAAGTTTTTAATAATGATTTCTATTTTAATCTTAACTCCTTTGGTTTTTTATATTTTCCAGGTCAATGCTTTGACCAGAGAAACTTATCTTATCAAAAACTATGAAAAGAATTTGGGTCAACTTTCTTCAGAAAGTGAAACTTTAAAAGTTGATTTTTCAAAAGTTAATTCTTTATCCAATCTTGAAAATTATCTTCAAAATGGAAATTTTGAAAAGGTAACTCAAGTAAAATACATTCAGATTTTAGAAAGTTCAGTAGCGGCAAGATGAGAAATTTAAGGTTAAATCTTATTTTTTTCCTTATTCTATTTTTTGCAGCTGCGATTTTAGGCAGGCTTTTTTTTATCCAAGTTCTTCAAAACGATTTTTACAAAGCTTTAGCTCAAGGCCTCTTTTCTTCCCCGAATGAATCCCAGACAAAGCGGGGAGAGGTTTTTCTAAAAGATGGGGAACCCCTGGCTATTAATAAAGATTTTACTTTGGTTTTTGCTTCTCCTCCCGAAATTCTTGATGCTGAAAAAACAACCGAGACCTTAAGCGAAATCCTTCATTTGGACTCCAACCCACCCTCCACCCTTCAAGGTAAAACCACTTATGATTTCATTTTAGAAAAATTGAAAGTAGATTCTTTGTATTCGCCAATAAAAAATAAACTTACTCAAGAAGAAATAGATTCTTTAAAAAATCTGAAATTACCTGGCATTTATACTACAAAAGAAAGGTTGAGGTATTATCCCCAGGAGTCTTTAGCTTCTCAGGTTGTCGGCTTTTTGGGAGCTCAGGGTTCGGGCCAGTATGGCTTAGAAGAATATTACGATGAGAGTTTAAAAGGCAAAAGCGAAGGAGGCGATTTAACTATTACCATTGACTATGATATTCAATTCATGGCTGAGAAATTATTAGGCAGGGCAAAAGAAAATCTAAGTATCGAAGAAGGCCAAATTATTGTCATGGACCCCAATTCCGGGAAAATAATTGCCCTGGCTAATTTCCCCGATTTTAACCCCAATCAATACCAGGAATACGCCACCTTAGGTTTCTTAGAAATTTTTAAGAATGGAGCTACTCAAAAATTTTTTGAACCGGGTTCAGTTTTCAAACCAATCACTTTTGCTGCCGCTTTAGAAGAAGGAAAAATTACTCCCCAGACTACTTACACCGATGAAGGTAAAGTCGAGATTTTGGGCCGGACTATTTATAATTATGATGGCAGGGTCTACGGACAACAGACAATGACCAATGTTTTGGAGAAATCAATTAACACCGGCGCAGTATTTGTCCAGAGTCAGCTTCCTCATCATATTTTTTTAGATTATATTCAAAAATTCGGGATTTTTGAGCCAACCGGAATTGACCTGCCAGAGGTTTATTCTGAAAATGAAGAATTTAAAAAGGGTTACGAAATAAATTTCGCTACCGCCTCCTTTGGCCAAGGAATCCAAATGACCCCACTCCAGCTAGCTCGGGCCTATTGTGCCATTGCCAACGGCGGAAAATTGGTTAAACCTTATCTGGTGAACGGGCTGGTGAACGGGGTCGAACCCCGATCATCTCAAGTTATTTCTTCAAAAACTGCTTCCCAATTAACCGCTATGCTGGTCAGCGTGGTTGAAAATGGTTTTGGGAAAGGGGCAAAAATTCCGGGATATTACATTGCTGGCAAAACTGGGACTGCCCAGGTTGCCGAAGGAGGCAAATACTCAACCGAAAAAACTATTCAGACATTTGCCGGCTTCTTCCCAGCCTTTAATCCTCAATTTTTAATCTTGGTGAAATTAAATAATCCCAGAGCCAAAACTGCTGAATATTCAGCCGTGCCAATCTTTCATGATTTGGCCGAATATATTATTCATTATTACCAAATACCACCCGACTATGTTCAATGAATCTTCGATTCAGTTACCGAGCTTCTATTTATAGAAGCGAAGGTGAAGAAGAGGATGAAATCCTCTTCGCCTCAATTTTCAATAAATTTTTAATTTATTTCAATGAATAAAATTTTTGAGAAAATTAAATTTATTTTTAGAAAGCCTAAGGTGATTATTGTGACTGGCGAAGGAAGGAACTGCGCAAAGGAAGCCATTTCCCAGGTTTTAAAAGAGCATTTTAAGATTGACAATGAAATTTTGATTTTCGAAACCGATTTAGAAGATATTGGAAAATTTAAATTTTTGGTAAAGAAATCTTCTCAGCCAGTTTTAGTGGTAACTCATATTGGTGACATCCCTTTTGATAAGGACTCCAACCCACCCTCCACCCTCCCGCAAGCGGGCCCCTTTTTCGCTGGGGAGAGAGAAAAAACGGTTGAAATTAGAAAATTGGCAAAACTAATGCCTGCCCAGAATTTCTTAGTTCTAAATTTTGACGATGAAACAGTTAGAGAGATAAAAGACGAAACCAATTTGAAAGAAATAACTTTTGGTCTTCAAGAGGGGGCTGATTTTCAAGCGACAGATATTAAGTTGAATACCGGAACAAATTTTAAAATCAATTATAAAGGAAATGTTGTGCCAGTCTGGTTAGAGGAATTATTTGGTAAAGAGCAAATTTATTCGGCTCTATCGGCAGCGGCAGTGGGAACAATTTTTGGTTTGAATTTGGTTGAAATATCCCAGGCCTTAAAAAATTATCAATCTTTACCCGGGAAAATGAGATTAATTGAGGGAATTAAAAACTCTTTTATCTTAGATGATTCGGAGTCAGCCACTGTATTCTCGATGGTTGAAGCAGTAGAAATTTTAGGAAAAATTCAAGGATTTAAAAGGAAAATTGCCGTCTTGGGAGATGTTGTTGGAATTGGAAAATATACCATTGAAGCTCACGAAGCAGTAGGGGAGAGGGTGGCTAAAGCAATCGATTTGCTTTTTACTATAGGTCCCAGAGCTCGTTTTATTGCTGAAGGTGCAAAAAATAAAGGACTTCTCCTTGAAAAAATTTTTCAATTTGATACAATAGATGAGGCGAAGTTAAAACTTAAAGAGGAAATAAACGAAGGGGATTTAATCTTAGTTGATGGTTCAAAAGAAATGGAAATGGAAAAAATAGTGGAAGAAATAAAGGCAGGGCGATGAGTCTGTAATAAAATAAGCAAAAATCCGTCCTAATTATGAGTATGGAAAATTTGATATCTCGAATTTATCTCTACATTTTCAAAGGAACCGATCAGCGGACCGGTTGAGTTTTCAATTAAATAATCTTTGAAGATTCAGCCGGTTCTCAGGATCGGCCTTTTTGTTAAGGAGTTATGGAGGGTTCGCTCTCTTAACGGAAGCTCGATTTCTGAGGATCGCCTTCAAATTTCTAATATTCGCTAAAATAGCGAAGAAAGGAGGTTAATGGCTCTTTTCCAATTTTTATCGGGAAGCTAATCAAATCAAAAAAAGGAGGAATAGTGAGTAAGAAAGACAAAAATCACAAAATGTCCTTTAGGTGCCCCAGTTGTGGGCAGAGGAATGAGACAAGAAATATGTATCCTAAATGTTTTCACTGTGGCGCATCGTTAAAGATTATAGAGGTTAATCCGGAGGTAAAAGCGGAGATTCGCGAAAAAAAGAAAAAGCAGTAGTTCTACTGCCAGGTGCCGCCTCGCTTGTCGAGGCGGCACTTTAAATTAGAAATGATTCGTTGACGGTCGCATAAAAATATTTTAAAATGGAGTAAAAATAGCACTTTACATCGTTAGTCTTCAGGTAAGGAGGGAAAAATGCCAAAGGAAGTTTTTGTTGACTGGAAAAGATTGCCTCAAATTCGAATTGATCCATTAACCGGCAAGAGCGTGATAATTTCTGCCCAGAGAAGGCTAAGGGTAAGAAAAGAGGCTGAGGTGGTGGCCTATCCAGCTAGTCTGCCAGAGTTTTTGGATAGCTGCCCCTTTTGTCCTAGGAATGAAGAGGAGACCCCAAAGGAATTAGTAAGAGTGCCTGACCCTGCCAATCCTCAAAAATGGCTGGTTAGAGGATTTCCAAATCTCTTTCCCATTCTGATGATTGAGGAGGCAGAAAACTTAGTTAGTAACCAGGGATTTTTCAGGGAGTATATAAAGGGAGGGGTTGGCGCTCATGAGATTATTGTTGAATCGCCAAAACACAACGCCTACCTATCTTCTTTATCGGAAGAAGAAATCCAGGCGATTTTTGAGGCGATGAGTCAGAGATATTTTGATTTGAAAGGCGACCCCCGCTTTAGATACTTTTATGCCTTCAAGAACTACGGGCTCGGCGCCACCCAAGATCACCCTCATTGGCAAATAGAAGCTCGGGTCTTTGCCCCCCAGATTATTTATGAAAAATGGCAGAGGTTAAACGAATATCGAATAAAACACGGGAAGTGTTTCCTCTGTCAGCGCTGGCAGGCAGAGAAAGAAGGTGGCAGGGCAGTTTTGGAGACTAAGGAATTCATTGCTTATATCCCTTTTGCTCCCTCTGAACCATATGAAGTGATGATTATGCCCAAAGGTCATTATTCCAACTTCGCCCGCCATCTCCAAAGTAAGGAAACTTCTTTTGAGTTTGCTGGAATGTTAAAGGAGGTGATGAGGAGAGTAAAAAAGACTCTTCAGAAAGAGACAGTAGGCGAAGAGCAGTGGGAAAAAGTGTCCGATCCGCCTTATCTCTTCTGCTTTTACACTGCTCCTTATGATGATGACGCAGATGGCTACTACCACTGGCATCTTGATTTTTTGCCCCGGACAACCCATAAAGTGGGTCATGAAAGGGGGACAGGAGAGGATGTCATCCCAGCCTTCCCTGAGGAAGTTGCCGAGATTTTGAGGCAAATTTGAGGCCGGCTATCACTTTAAATCAGGCTGGCCTCTTTCCTTTTTTTATTAGACGAAATTTAAATTTTGTGATAGATTAAAAAATACTGCCGCCTTCGTCTAGCCCGGTTTAGGACGTCGGGTTCTCATCCCGAAAATCATGGGTTCAAATCCCGTAG
>Ga0210015_1005106_pt1 | contig 10795 bp, 8 predicted proteins | sample CryGeymeta201522_FD_185471 | JGI IMG/M metagenome (GOLD analysis project Ga0210015, IMG submission 185471) | Groundwater microbial communities from Crystal Geyser aquifers in Utah, USA - Crystal Geyser metaG 2015-22 (SPAdes) (version 2) | ecosystem: Environmental > Aquatic > Deep subsurface >...
GGTCGTTTTCAGGGTTGGCGGTCAGGGCTTTGGTGGCATCCTGGCCGAAACGGTCGAGGAAGTAGGTGAGGTAGAGGAAACTGATGCCGTAATGCGGCGCGAAATCGGGGGAGTTGGAATCCGCCCAATCGTTCAATTGCAGGTCGGGATTTTGCGCGTACAGCCAGTCCGCGCCGCCTACGTCGTAACCGTTCAGGAACGCGCCGAGTTCCGCGAAACCCTCGTTGATCCACGAGACATCGTTGCGATCCGTTGGGAACTGGATCATGTGTACGAACTCGTGCGCCAGCGTGGAATAGGTGTAGTTATCGGCCAAATCCTGCGACGTGCCAAGCACGTACGTCTCGTGGCCGTTGGAATATTTATGCACCAGCGGGTTGTAGGAATCCGCCGAGGAGAAATAGCCCGCCACCGTCGCGCCGATGTTGCCGGCGTAGACCACGTAAATGTGCGGGTCGCCGTCCACGCCGGGCGTCCACTCGCTGCCGAAGAACTCGCGGTCGGTGGGATAGATCTCGTTCTCAAAGGTGTCCATCAGGGCTTTGAGATCGTCCATGTTCACGTTCGCGCCGTCCTCCGCCCAGAAATAGGTGTGCGGCGTGATGTACTTCAGGGTGGCGTCAATCTGGAAATGCTCGTCCGTGTTGGAATTCGTGATCCAGAATTGTTGCTGCGCGCCGGTTTCCAGCGGCGCGGCGGGCGGGGGCAGGGTCTCAGGCACGTTGCAAATGCCCTTCAAGCGGCAGGCCAGTTCGTACGGATCATTCTCCGGGACAATGGAATTTTTGAGCGTCTCGAGCGTACCCGTGGATACATCCTCCACAGGCGGGCGCGTCACCACAACCTCGGGAGTCGGTGTGCCAGGCTCAAGCGTAAATGTGAAATCGGGCATCGAGGTTTGGATCGTCTGTGTGACGCGGGTATACGCCACCACGCCCAGCGCGGCAATGATCAAAAGGCAGGCGCAACACAAAGCCACGATCACCCCGATGATGATCAGGGTGGTGTTGGTTTTACCTTGCGCGGAAATTGGCTCATTGGAAGGGGATTCCATTCTTCCTCCATAAATTATTAAGATGCCCTATGATACCGCACTTGCCTGAAACATGGATTAAGAATTCGATCAAGCAAAAACCCGTTTTCTCCACCCCACTCCGCTTTGCTACGGGGGTTATAAAGAAAACGGGATTCTATATTCGTTGGGATTATGAACTCGTGTAAAAATAAGTTCCGTGCTTCGTCAGCAGTTGCGCGAAGCGTGCTGACGGCTCGCACACTTGCCCTGGCGGGCAGCGCCAGGGGTACAACTGCCCGCAAACTTTGAAAACGGGAAGTTATTCTTCACAGATCCTATTCGGCAGGTGTTTCTTCCGCGGGTGTTTCTTCCGCGGGAGCATCGGAAGCGGGCGCTTCAACCTCGGGTTTTACCTTTTTGGCTTTGACCTTTGGCTTTTCCTTTTCCTCTTCCACGGCCACTTCGCCTTCGCGGTGGACGGTGATCTTGATCACTGGCACCAGGTCCATCGTCAAGCGGATGTGGGCGGCGTATTCGCCGATCTCGCGGATGGGCTGCATATCCACCAGCTGGCGTTTGACCTCGTAGCGGATCTTTTCGGTCAGGGCGGTGGCCACATCCTGTGTGGTGATGGAGCCGTAGAGTTTTCCGGTCTCACCCGCTTTGACGGTGAAGTCCAGCGCGACGCCGTTGATCTGCTCGGCGAGGCCCTTGAGTTCCTCGTTCTGCGTATTACGACGGACCTCCGCCTGGCCTTTGATGCGTTCGATCTGTTTCAGCGCCCCGGCGGTGGCCAGCACGCCCAATCCCTGCGGGATGAGGAAGTTGCGGCCATAGCCGTCGGCGACCTTTTTGACATCGCCAGCGCGGCCCAGTTTGTAAACGTCCTTGATAAGCATGACTTTCATTTTGAATCAAGCCCTTTCTTGAAGATTTTTGTCAGGGCGAAGGGTACCACGCCCTGCGGGGGCAGATTGTACCAGAGGATGTCTGTCTTGCCAATCGGGAACAGGCGAGGTAAGATAAACGCATGGACAAATTTTCCATCAACTGGCAGAGGGTTGGCATCTTCGCAGGGATTGCCATCCTGGTCATGATCGTGATCGAATTCAATGCCCGCCTGGATGAATTGAACCAATTATCGGACGAGGTGAAACCTTACCGCGCGCAGGCTACGCAGGCCATGCAGACGCAGGCCGCGTTGCAGACACAGGCGGCCTACGCGGGTTCGGACGCGGCCGCCGAGGGCGCGGCCCGCGGCGGTCACATGATCCAACCGGGCGATATTCCCGTTGTGCCGTTCGGCGGCGAGAACAGCCCGCCCATCTCCACGCCCACGCCCGCGCCTCCCCCCACTCCCCAACCGAACTGGCAGGTGTGGTGGAATTTGTTCTTCGGAGAGTAGAACGAGATAATATCTCGTTCTACAAGTATGGATCGCCTTTCCCTCTTCCCCATCACCGCAACAATCGAAGATGATACGCTGACCCTCGCGGGACATTCGCTCGCCGCGCTGGCAGACAAATACGGGACTCCGCTGTACGTTTACGACCGCGCCACGCTGGACGCGGCCGCGGCGGATTACAAGTCCGCGCTCGCCTCGTTCTACCCCGGGCCTGCTTCCGTTACCTACGCGGGGAAAGCCTACCTTTGCAAAATCCTCGCGCGCTGGACGCGTTCCCACCACTTGTGGGTGGACTGCACGGGCGAGGGTGAGCTCGCCATCGCCCGCGCGGGCGGCGTGCCGCGCGCGCGGATCCTCGCGCACGGGGTGAACAAATCCGTTGCGGACTTAAAGTCCGCGCTGCGCGGCGCGGGGACCATCGTCGTTGACAATCTCACAGAACTTGAGCGAATCGCGCAGATGGTTACGCAACACGCAACACGCAATACGTCCCTCTGGCTCCGCCTGCTCCCCGGCCTCGCCGTCGAAACGCACCACGCGCACACCCAAACCGGCCAACACGAAAGCAAGTTCGGCATGACGCGCGCGGAGATTCTCGAAGCCGCGCAGTTTTGCAACGAACACCATTTGCCGTTGAAGGGAATCCATTTCCATCAAGGCTCGAACTTTCGCGACCCGTCCCCGCTGGCGGAGGCGATCAAGTTGGGATTGGGTTTGGCCGCGGAGATCGGGTTGAAGGGCGAGTGGCATTTCAGTCCCGGCGGCGGATGGGGCGTGGCCTACCACGAAGATGAACTTCCACAACCCGACGTGAACGAATATGTGCGCCTGGTCGCAGAAAATGTGATCGCGGGATGCAAGCGCCACAGACTGTCGCTCCCCCACTTGCGCCTCGAGCCGGGACGGAGTCTGGTGGCGAGGGCGGGCGTGGCAATTTACCGCGTGGGCGCGGTCAAACGGCGCGGGGACAAGGTTTGGATTCTCACCAACGGCGGGATGGCAGATAACCCGCGCTACGCGCTGTACGGGGCGCGCTACTCCTGTTTAACAGTGGCAGGCCCAGGTCGGGAAAGAAGCGAGAGGGTCTCCATCGCAGGGCCGTATTGCGAGTCCGGCGATGTCCTCATTGAAGATCTGCCGATGCCCAAAGTCGAGGAAGGGGAATGGATCGCGGTGCCCGTCAGCGGCGCGTACCAGTTGAGCATGGCGTCCAATTACAACGGGGCGCGGCGGCCTGCGGTGGTGTGGCTGGAGCAGGGGAACGCCAGGCTAATCGTGCGGCGGGAGATGATACGGGATTTGTTGAACCGGGAGGAGTAAGGCGGGGCGGGTTACACGTTCAGCGAGAGGAAGATTTTCACGATTTCAGGATCGAAGTATTTGCCCGACTGCTCGACGATGTACTGGTGAGCCTCTTCCTTCGACCAGGCAAGGCGGTAGGGACGTTCGGAGGTGACGGCGTCCCACACGTCTGCCACCGCAAAGATGCGGGCGGCCAGCGGGATGTCTGCGCCTTTCAGGCCGCGCGGATAACCCGACCCGTCCCAGTGTTCATGATGGCAAAGGGGAATATCGAGAGCGGGGTGCAGGAAGGCAATCGGTGAGAGCATGTCGTAGGCGTATTGCGGGTGGCGATTCATGACTTCCCTCTCGATGCGGTCCAGGTCGCCGCGTTTGAGCAGGATGGAATCGGGGATGCCCATTTTTCCGACATCGTGGAGGATGGCTCCGCGGCGGATGTGAACGATTTGCTCTTCGCCCAACCCCATGGAGCGCGCCAGCCGCAGGGTTAGTTCGGTGACGCGGCGGGTGTGGCCCTCGGTCATTTCGTCGCGAAGTTCCAGGGCGCGCGCCCAGCCCGCCAGCGTGTTGTCGTAGGCCAGGGCGAGTTCGTCAGCCTGACGGCGGGTCTGCTCACAGAGCGCGGCGTTTTCCAGCACGCTGCCGGCGTGAGCCGCCATGGATTGCGCCAGGAGCATTTCGGCCTGGGTAAATTCGCGCTTGCGGCGGCTTTCCCAGATTTCGATACCGCCCAACACCCGGCCGCGCGCCAGCACCGGGACGAAGAGAATGGAGCGTACGCCGTATTCGGCAAACTGCGCCCGCTCCGCCTCGGAACAAGCCGCATCGTCCGCGTGCAGAAGGACGACTTTGCCGCTGGTCAGCGTCTGGCGAAAGGCGGGATACTCCGCAAACGCATACTCCCGCCCCAGGTCCGATTTGCGTTCGGCGGGCGCGGCGCGGTCGGACCAGTATTCGGCGGCGACTTTGAAGGCGCCTGCCGAGACATCCACTGCGCTGATGTAGGCGCTGGTGGCTTGCAGGGTTTCGGTCATGTGGCGCGCCAGGGTGCGCAGAAGCGCCTGACTGTCGAGAAAACTGGATGCCATATCCTGGGCGGCGGCGTAGAGCGCGCCCAGTTCGGAGGCTTTGCGGAGCGCCTGCAGGTTGAGGTCTGCATTTTCGAGCGCCAAACCGATCATGCGCACGAGCGTCCCGCCGGCGGCGAGGTCGGAGGCGGTGAATGGTCCCGGCGGGTTGCGGTAGGCGGTGAACGCGCCGGTCATGCCCTTGGAGGTGTAGAAGGGAAAGACCGCATAGGAACGGAAGCCCTCGCGGAGCATCCACTCGCGCAGGGCGGCCGCCCGCGCATCCGCTTCCACATCCTGAACGATGACGGGCTTCGGCTCGGAGAGAATGGCGCTGCCCGGCACGTCGTGGAAGCGGCGGTTGATCTCGGCGACGTATTCAGCGGAGAGACCATAATAGCGCGGGCAGGAGAGGCGGTCTGTTTCCCGGTCATACAAGTAAATCGCCACACGGTCGGCGCGCAGAAGGCTCTGGACGGCGGCGATGACCTCCATCCAGAGCATGTCTTCGTCGCGGGCGAAGAGCAGGGCAGTGGAGATTTCCGCCAGGGCGCTTTGCTGTTCGGCGGCGCGCAGGTTTTCGAGGGCATACGCCAGGTCGTCCGCCAGTTCCTCCAGCAGGGCAATTTCCTGCGGGTCGAAGAGGTCGGTCCCGGCAGTCTGGTCAACCACCAGCACGCCGATGTTATGGTCTTCGCGGACAAGCGGCAATGCGACCGAAGAGCGCCGCGGATAGCGGGAAAGCAGGGGACACGCGAGGCAGGGATCGTTTTCAGGGACACGGATCGCGCTTCGAGAATGCAGGGCTTTTGCCGCGCAGGTGGGGCCAACTCCCTCCTGGTCGAGACGCGTAGTGAATTGATCGGGAACAATCGTCTCCCCGGCGGAGGCGGCCAGTTTGAGCGTAACGCCGTCCGCTTCCAGGAGTCCAATCCAGACAAAAGTGTAGCCGCGCCCCGCGACCAGGTGTTCGCAAGCCTGCAAAAGCAGGCGCGCCGAGTCATGCTCGCGGACGATGAGTTGGTTGATATTTCCGATGGTGCGCAGGACCTGGGTGAGGCGCTGTTCGCGTTCCAGTCCCTCGCGCGATTCTTGCAGACTGCGGCCAAGGGCGCGTAGTAAATACGTGATGGAGATATATGCGGCAACACTCAAAACCAGAAAAATAATGCTCCCGCTCACCCACGCGCTAAGGTCGGTTGAGTTGACCTGGGATTCGGACGGAACAATGACGACTCGATTGACTTCCAGCCAGCCAATCACCAGCCATGTGACCAGACTGATAACGAAAGCGCTGATGTTATAAGGCAGGTCAAATAAGATGGCCGCCAGGACGATGAAGGCAAATAGAAAGATGCGGCCGTCCCCACTAAAGGAGGCGAGCAGGAGGCCAATCACCCCAAGCGCATACAGGATAAAGAGCAGGATTCCAGCGCGCAAACCGTAGCGCAGTTTGCGGTTGAATGTGATGAAGCCCATCAGGCAGGAGACCAGCACGTATACTGCGCTCACCAAAACGGCCAGCAAAAACGGATTCTCGTAAAGATGAGATTCCTCTCGATAGGCCTCGACAACATTGTATATCCCGCTGACCAGCGCGAACATCCAAATAACAAAGATGCCGCGCAGAATCCCATCCAGGACGCGCGTGCGCCAGGCGCGCAAATCGCGCCCGACGTGGGGGTCAAGCGAGGGGAAAGAAGCAGTGGAAGGCGAACGCATGTTTGTCTTTCAAAAAAATGATTACTGCGGATGCGTCCATTGTTCCAGCGCGGATGGGTCTGCGATATGAATGCAATGGTCTTCGATACGAATCGCGCCGCTGCGTTCCAATTCCTTGAGCGAGCGCGCCACCACCTCGCACACAGTCCCAAGGCGCGCCGCCAGTTGCTCCTGTGTCCAACGCGCGGCCGGGCGCCCCTGTGAATCATTCTGTGGCAATTCGTTGATCAAGCGCGCCAGGCGGTGAGTGACCTGGTAGAACGCCATCTCGCTGACCTGGTGAACCATGCCGCGCAACATTTTTCCAAAATTGACCAGTATTTTTTGAGCAAACTGGGGATGAGCCAAAACCAGCCGACGCAAGAATTCGGCGTCAATGACCCACACGCGGCAAGCCTCCAACGCCTCCACATTGACCGGGTTCATGCCGCCGTCGAAGGCTGGCACTTCGGCAAAAGTGTCGCCTTCTTGCAGCACGCGCACAATATATTGGCGTCCCTGCGGGGAAAGGCGATAAATTTTCGCGCTCCCCTGCTCGAGGATGCGCAGTCCATGGCATGGGTCGCCTTCCCAGAAGAAAACATCGCCGCGCTGGTACTCGCGCAACTGCGTCCGCGCGGCGATTTCTTTCAGCAGGGCTTCGGGCAAATCGTTGAAATATTCGTTGCCGCGCAGCGTCTTGATTTTCAAGGAAAGGGGAACTTCAATCTGCCTCATAAACGATATTATATCCCACTCATATTTTGGCGACATGCGCATCCCCATTCGCCCCTGCGGGATGCTGCGCGAGGGTCAGGTAGATACGTTTTTGTCACAAAAAGTGTGACTTTAGTTACAGTTTTTGTGTACGCTTGCGCTATAATTCACAAAACGAACTGTAAATCTGTGTTCCTATTTCGAAAGGAGAATGTAATGAAAGACATAATCTTCCTATTGCTCACGGGCCTGCTGGCCGCGTACCTGTGCTGGGTTTTCTACCAGCGCTACACCCAAAGCAAAGCGCTGCATAACCTGTATTATTTGATGGGTTTTGCAGTGCTTTTGGTTTCGGGGCTGTTGCTGATTTTCCTCGGCCTGGGAATTTTGGCTTCGCCCTACGTGCTGACCGTCGCCAGCCTGATCCCACTGGGAATTTCAATGGGACTGGCTGAGGAGTTCTTCCCCTCCTGGAAGAAGGCCTTCAAGTGGTTCGCGGCGATTGGTTTCCTCGCCATCGCCATCACCGGCATCGGCGGCATGGATGCGCTCAAGAAAATCGCTGTGCCGCTCTTCCACGGTGTGGCAGGACTTGTGATCTTCCTCGGACCTTTCATGGCGAAAAGCGCGCCGAAGGGATTCTTCTGGGTCGGCATCGGCGGCGTGCTCATCGGCCTGGGCGGCATCGCGCTGGCATTCATCTCGGTGGGCGCGCAGTTGCTGTTCTTCAGCCCCGCGTTCGTGATGATGATCCTCACGCCCCTGCTCCTGCTCATGACAGGCGCGTTCACGTTGGGATTCACGAGGAAGGGGTAAGTGGTAATTGGTAATTAGGGATTGGGAGGTTGGTGATTCGCCAATCTCCCAATCCCTCGGCATTATTTGCCTTGATTTTTCGCGCAATCATTTGCATTTGTTCAATTACCACTCACCACTCACCAATTACCAATTACCAATTACCAATTACCAAAAAGGAAAACGCATGAAAGATCGCTTCCAATATCTCTTCGGCTCCACCAAGGGACTCATCCTCGTGGCGATTGCCATGATTGGCATCGTCACTGCGATCTGGGGCATGCTCTCGGGTCCAATGGCCGAGATGGGCGTGCGCGATGTGGTCATCAAACTTCTGGGCATGGACATCGTCCAGGCCGAGCGCGAGGGGCGCATCATCATTTTGTACCACTCGATTGCCATGGCGATCATCGCCATCGAGACCTACATGGTGACTGGCCTCTTGAAAATGAAGCCCTTCTTCAAGACCGCCATCAACGCCATCATCACGGTCGGCTATATCCTGACCATGATCTTCGGGATGGGCTTCGCCTACTTCGGTCACAACTGGGCTTTCCACGGACTATACATCTTCGGCCTGTCGTTGATCTTTTTCGCGGGCGTGCTGTTGTGCATCGCGCTCTGGCCGTGGAACAAGGAATACTACGTCACCGACAAGGATTACGCCCACACCAAAAGCGGACTCGACCTGGAACGCACCGCCTTCTTCGCGACGGCGGTCACAACAGTAATCTCGGCCTTGTTCGGCGCGATCCCTGGCTCGTACTTTGGCAACGGTTTCGAAGTCTTCCTCGCGGAGAACGTCATCCGCCTGCCTGAAAAGACCGTGCTGGAATACTCGGTCATCGGCCACCTGCACATCATGCTCGCCCTCATCGGCATCATGATCACGCTCATCATCGGGCGCTGGCTGAACTTCAAAGGCAATTGGCACAAGATCGCCATGCCGCTGATGATCCTGGGAACCATCGTTCTCAATCTCGGGGTGTGGGGCGTGGTCACGCCGCTGGAGCCGATCGCCCACATGATCATCTACGTCGGCGCGATGCCGTCCATGCTGGCGGCGCTCTTCCTGCTCATCTGGAGTTGGAACAAGTTCATCAAGGAAGGTACCGCCCATCTCGCCAAGCCGACCTTCCTGCAAAAACTCGCCGCGCTGGTGCGCGACCCGCTCAAGTTTGGACCCACCTGGCAAATGCTGTTCATGAACTTCACGACCAGCGGCATCGGTATCTTCATGGCAATCAAACTGGACGATATCTTCCGTCTCTGGCCGGCCCGCGAAGAGCGCATCGAACTGACGGGTCACTGGCACGCGCTCTCCGCCATCATCGCCACCATCATCCTGATGTACTACGGCGACATGCTCGGTCTCAAAGGCAAAGTCCGCCAGTTGTTCGGCTGGAGCATCCTCTTCCTCTCCGACCTCGCCCTCGGCGCGGTCACCGTCTTTGAGATGAAACGTCTCTTCATCGAAGAAGCCGTCCAACAACCGCTCGTCAATATGTTGATGTACATGATTGACTTCGGCCTCGGCATGTTGCTGGTGTTGCTTGCGGTCGTGATGGTCTGGCGCTTGACCGACCTCTTCAAACCGAAAGGACGCTGGACGGAAGAAGCGACTCACGAACTCTCCGAGGAGGTGATGAGATGAAGAACCGCTTCATCAACTTTGCATCGTCATTGCGAGGAGGGCGTTCTTCTCGACGAAGCAATCCCCGCGTTGCCACCCCGTCATTGCGAGGAGGGCGCTCTTCCCGACGAAGCAATCCCCGCGACCGTGGAGGAGATTGCTTCGCAAAGAGCGCTCGCAATGACGGGCGAAAAGCGGGATTGCTTCGGGCTATCACCATCGCAATGACGGTGTTACTGCTGGCCTCCTGCGCCCCCGTGGATTTAAACGCTCCGATCCCCGCCTTCAACACAGGCGTTGACCCGAACGCCTGGGCGCAAGTCCCCGCAGGTGAGTTTTACTTCGGCCAGTTCGATAAGGTCGAATCCACCGACGCGTACGAGATCATGATCACGGATGTGACGGTGGCGCAGTATGTCGAATTCCTGAACCAGGCCTTCGCCGACGGCCACGTCAAAGTAGACGGCGACCAGGTCGTCGGCTTCTACCCTGGCGATGAATTCCACGGCGTCAAGCACGAGATCGAGATCAACGCGGGCGATTGGATTTTCGTCCCGCTGAACGACCCCGCCTCCCGCTTCACCTTCGTCCGCGCGGACGGGGCGGCGTTCGTTGCCAAAACGGGCTGGGAAAATCACCCAATGACCAACGTCACGTGGTTCGGCGCGTGGGGCTACTGCGAATATAACGAGTCCAGCCTGCCCACCAAAATTCAATGGGAGAAAGCCGCACGCGGCACGGACGCGCGTCCCTTCCCGTGGGGCTGGGAAATCGCACGCGAGAACGCCAACTTCTACGCCAGCCGCGACCCGTTTGAAGACATGAGCAGTTTCGGTTCGCGCACAAGTCCCGTCGGCTTCTACAACGGGGACGCGTACGACGGTTTTCAAACCGCCAACTCCGCCTCCCCCTACGGACTCTACGACATGGCTGGGGACGTCTGGCAATGGATCGGCGACGTGACCGAAGGTTTCAGCGACCGCTTCATGCGCGGCGGCTCGAAAGACACCTACGACATGGACTTGCGTGTCTGGGTTCGCAACTCTGCCCCGCCGATGTATTACAGCCCTGGGGTGGGGTTCAGGTGTGTGAGGTAAAATGGAGAGAATAGAGAGCAGTAAATGGTAAGTGGTAAGTGGTAATTGCTCTCTACTCTCTTA
>Ga0210015_1005109_pt1 | contig 10791 bp, 17 predicted proteins | sample CryGeymeta201522_FD_185471 | JGI IMG/M metagenome (GOLD analysis project Ga0210015, IMG submission 185471) | Groundwater microbial communities from Crystal Geyser aquifers in Utah, USA - Crystal Geyser metaG 2015-22 (SPAdes) (version 2) | ecosystem: Environmental > Aquatic > Deep subsurface >...
CCAGTAGACAAAATCAAAAGGTGCACAATACGGAGAGGAAAGTGTTTCGACTTCCTCGGGTGGTTAAAGTAACATTCGGTTAAGACAGAATGCCTGAAATTCTCTCGAATTTTTACCGAAAACCTATGTTGAAACTCTTTGATAATGTCCTCTAGAAAACTCGATAGAAATGTCCTCTTTCCGAAAAAAGTGTTAAAGAATAGGCATCTCGAAAGGAGGTGTCAAAATGGAAGGAGGAGCTTTAGCCATGAGTCAGAGGGAACGCACTCGCCTGGTCATGATGACCAGAGTAAGGGAGAAGGCAATGACGATCAAGGAGGCAGCGGAGGTGATGGGGGTAAGTTACCGGCAAAGTCGGCGGATATACAAACGATATAAGGAGGAAGAGGATAGAGGGCTCATACATCGGAATCGGGGGCAGCCATCCAATCGAGGGAAGGCTCCTGAAATAAAAGAGATAGTATTGGCCTTGTATGGGGAGCAATACTGGGATTTCGGGCCGACTCTGGCGGCAGAGAAGCTTATGGAGCGGGATGGATATGAGGTAGAGCACGAGACCCTGAGACGATGGCTTCTGGCAGCGGGGCTATGGAAGCGGCAAAGGAGGTGCGCCAAGCACAGACAACAGCGAGAGCGCAAAGCCCATTTTGGAGAGTTGGTTCAAATGGATGGCAGTCATCACAAGTGGTTTGAGGATCGCGGAGACGAAAAATGTCTCATGGACATGGTAGACGATGCGACGGGGAAGACTCAGGCACTACTAAGCGAGGAGGAAACTACCGTAGCAGCGATGAAAGTGTTATGGGCATGGGTTGAGAGGTATGGGATTCCGAAGGCTCTCTATGTGGACTGGAAGAACGTGTATGTAACGCAGCGAGAGCCAACAGTGGAAGAGCAATTGGCTGGGGAGTTACCTCTGACACAGTTTGGTAAAGCGTGCCAGAAACTGGGTATAGAAATCATAACAGCCAACTCTCCTCAAGCAAAAGGGCGAGTAGAGCGGAAGCATGGGGTATATCAAGACCGATGGGTGAAGGAGCTGCGGCTGGCAGGTATCCAGGATGTCGAAGGGGCTAATCAGTTCCTAAGTGGATTTACAGAAAATCTCAATGCCAGGTTTGCAGTGGCGCCTCGAAGCTCAGCAGATTTTCATCGGCCAGTGCCACAAGGCATGGATTTGAGGAATGTATTTTGTCTGGAAGAACCACGCACTGTGGGCAATGACTGGGTTGTGCGCTACAAGAATCGCTTCTTCCAGATAGTGTCTCAGTCAAATTTACCACCAGCCAGAAGAAGGGTCATGGTGCAGGAGCATTTGGATGGGTCAATCCACATAGTCTACAGGGATAGGGAGGTCCTCTTCACAGAAATCAAGGAGTTACCCCGGAAGCCCGTGGTTACTCATCAAAAGCAACAAAACTCTCAATCAAAGGGGAAATACGTCCCTCCCCCGGACCATCCCTGGAGAAGATACAGCCTCCAATCTCAACGCACCAGCCAAGCATTACCGGTGTGAGGTTACCAGAGGACATTTCTAATGAGTTAAAGTAGGGGACATTTCTAAAGAGTTTTGACAAAATCACGCAAGAGATATTGACAAATAAGGATAGATATGTTATAAAGTAACTTAGACTTAATCCTGCTGCAGTGACCAGCAAGGCTACAAAGGGAGAAATAGCACAAATAAGATCGGCAGGCAGTTCAGATTTGACAAAAGTCAGATTGATTCGTTGTGTTTAGCATAAATGAGGGAAAATGTGGATTTGTCTGATAAGGGTCATCATCCTGTTGTATTAACACCTAGAGTTGCTGCCATGTATTGCCATGTAAGTAAGAGCACGGTTCTAAAGTGGGTTAAAGATGGCAAACTAAAGGCATTTAGACTTTCCAGCAAGAGGTGCAATGATACTATCTAGGGCGCCGACAAGAATAACACTTGGAGGAGGGGGCACAGACCTCAAATCCTATTATTCCAGGTATGGTGGATTCTTAATTGCCGCGGCAATTGACAAGTACTGCACTATCATGGCTAATAAAAGATTTTATGACAGTATTCGCCTCAGCTATTCCCAGATGGAAATTAAGGACAATATAGATGCTATAGAACATCGTATCTTCAAGGCAGCACTCCGGCTTCTCAGCATTGAAAGGGGGATAGAACTTCATTCTGTCGCCGACATTCCTGCTGGTTGTGGGCTGGGAACATCATCCAGCTTCACTGTAGCTCTCCTCAATGCTCTTCACGCCTATAAAAAGGATTTTGTCACTCAAAAACAGCTTGCTGAAGAGGCATGTCGCATTGAGATAGATGTCCTGGGCGAGCCCATAGGAAAGCAGGACCAATATATCGCCGCCTTTGGTGGCTTAACCTGCCTTACCTTTGATAGAAATGGCGACGTTCTGGTTGAGCCTCTTAGAATCTCCGATGAGGCATTAGACCAGTTGGAAGATAATCTTCTCCTGTTCTTCACTGGTAAGGAAAGAGCTGCTTCGGAGATTCTTGCTGAGCAGGACGAGAAGAGCAAAAAAGATGATGCCGACATGCTGCAAAACCTTAACCAGATTAAGGAGATAGGCTTGGAGACAAGGAAATATCTCGAGGGGGGGCAGGTAGATATGCTAGGGGAACTTCTTCGTACTCATTGGGAAATAAAAAAAAGACGCTCTGAGAAGATGTCTTATCCCTTTGTTGATGAATGTTATGAAATGGCTATAAAGAATGGTGCTGTTGGGGGTAAATTGATAGGGGCAGGAGGCGGCGGATTTTTGCTCTTCTACTGTAACAATGGCAACAAGTTTAAGGTTCTGGAAGCAATGCAGAAGATGGGTCTTAGATGGGAACGCTTTCATTTTGAGTTCTCTGGAGCAAAGATATTGGTGAACACCTTCAACGCCGAGAGATCCGGGGTAACAGGTCCGAGGTCAGAGATATTTGCGACATCGGGCGTAGGGCAAACAAGACCAGGAAGTTGAAGGAATTATGGAGAATAAGGAATTTATTGAGGATTATCTCGCTAAAGTCAGTGAGGTCGCTCGGAGGGTTTCACTGGAGGCTACAGACAAGGTGATTGAAATTCTCTTCAACGCTTGGAAAGATGGCAATCAGGTCTTCACCTGCGGAAACGGTGGCTCAGCTTCCACCGCCACCCACTTTGCCTGCGATTTAGCCAAGACAACGATCGTGGACAATCAAAAGAGATTCCAAGCCTATTGCCTCAATGATAATATTCCCCTTATGAGCGCACTTATAAACGACGAAGGTTTTGACAACCTTTTTTATGAGCAGCTCAAAAACTTCTTTCACCAGGGAGACGTTCTTATTTGCCTGAGCGTCCACGGTGGAGCCGGGAGGGACAAGGCAAGCTTATGGTCGCAGAACCTCCTTAAAGCAATGAAATATGCCAGCGCTAAGGGAGGGAAGACCATCGGGCTTTCTGGCTTTGACGGTGGACCGATGAAGGAAATAGCCGATGCCTGCATTGTCGTGCCCGTGAACTCCACTCCACATGTAGAATCCTTTCACCTTGTTCTCGAGCACCTTATCTGCAGTTGTTTAAGAGAGAAGATAGCCAAATATGCCGTCCAATCCTGAATTAAGTTCAGGACTGAGTCCTAGCTCCAAGGTCAAGAAAATAAAAAAGAGTGTTTAACAATGCTTTTCTTTTTGTCACCCTGAACTTGTTTCAGGGTCTCGTGAGATGCCGAAACGAGTTCGGCATGACAGTTGGTAAACACTCTCGAGAAAATAGGAATTCACTTTTGGGGAAGGTCGGGGCATCACCATAGAGAATTATGCCGTCTTTAGTCATTGCTTCGATAGTTTGTCTTGCTTGCTCAAACTGTGCCTTGGTGTATATATGCAACTCAAGGTTAGGAATGGATAATGCCTTCCTCGCCAGGGCATAGGCATCTTCTCTCTCCTGACCCTCATAGACGAGCAAAAGGTCTATATCACTTGCCACGGTATAATTTCCTTTAGCATAGGAGCCAAACAAGACGACAAGCACAAGTGGCAAATTTCTTCCCAGCTCGTTTAATCCTTTCCGGCTTCTCTCAATAATTTCCTGCTTATTAAATCTGGGATAGTATATCCGAACAGAACTTGAGGATTTTTTCGGCATGTGCAATAAGCCTGCTTGCCTCTTCTTTGGTATATCTTCTTCGTCCATCCAATCCTGACTTCTTTCCATGTTCTTGCCGCAATCTTCAGACCAAAGTAAGATATTATGAAGAAGATTGCAATGGATTGTCAAAACTGGTATTATGAGGTCGTTTAATAATGCTTTTCTCTTTGTCACCCTGAACCTTGCCCTGAATCAAGTTCAGGGTCAATTTCAGGGTCTCGTGAGATGCCGAAACGAGTTCGGCATGACAGCTCCTAAACGCTCTCGTATTATTGGAAAGGTGTTTGGAGAGGCATGAAGGCAGTATTTCTCGATAGAGACGGCGTGATAAACGAGCTTATTTATTACGCCGAGCATGGTATAGTTGACTCTCCATTTACTGTAGAACAGTTCAGGTTGCTTCCCGGTGTTGCTCAAGCTATCAATATATTCCACAAATCAGGTTTTAAGGTTATAATTGCTTCCAATCAGCCCGGGATGGCTAAGGGACACATGTCTCAGGAAAGTTTTGACAAAATCAGGCAGAAAATGAAACAGGAACTGGCTAAGGAAGGAGCTTTTCTCGATGGAGAATATTACTGTTTCCATCACCCTGAGGCAACAACTGAAACTCTTAGAGTTAATTGCCAATGTAGAAAGCCCAGGCCGGGGCTTCTGCTCCAGGCAGCAAGAGACCTGGGTATAGACCTATCTCAGTCCTGGATGGTGGGAGACAGCTTAAGCGATATCAAGGCGGGAAAAGACGCTGGATGCCGGACCATACTTCTGGGCAGAATGAAATGTGAACTCTGCCACCTTATGGATGAGGAAGATGCCAGACCAGACCTCATTGTTTCTAATTTGCTTGATACTGCCCCAATTTTATTAACGGAAAGAAAGGAGGTCGAAATGAAGCAGCCTAATGATGAAAGAGACACTATTGCCACTTTAGAAAAAAGGATAGCGATTCTTACCGGGGCAAGACTAAGAAATAAAAGGAAGATCAAGGAAGCTATTCTGGTTCAAGATAAGTTAAGGAAAAAGTCCATAGGATGGGATGGTGCAGCTGAAATCAGGAAATGGCGTGATTTAAGATGTTTGTCTTAGATGCCTCGGTAATAGTGAAGTGGTTTTCGGAGGAGCAATATACTGCTGAAGCCTTAGATATAAGAGGCAAATTTCTGGCTGGGGAGTGCAACATCGCGGTGCCTGACTTGTTATTGTATGAGTTGGCCAATTCCTTGAGATATAATCCCAGCTTCAACGAGGCTGATGTGGAACAAGCAATAACATCATTATTTGATATGGGTATTGATATAATTGCTCCCGTTTCTGGTCTAATAACGGAAGCAACCAAATTGGCTTTTCGCCATGATATAACCATTTATGATGCCTTTTACATCGCCCTTGCCACAGATTTAGGCTATGCCCTGGTAACTAGTGATATGAAATTACATCAGAAGGTGAAACAGTTGGACTTCGTAAAATTTCTCTCTGGCTTTAACGGAATAAATTAAACTTAAGCCATGGAAGTCTAGACTTAAAAGGAGGAATTATGGAAATTTTCGTCGATTCAGCAAACTTAAAGGAGATTGAGAAATGGCTAAGGATGGGCATAGCCGACGGCGTTACCACAAACCCCTCCATCATGTTTAACGACGGGGTCTATGACATGGAACAAGGCGCTAAGGAGATTGCCAACTTAATCCATCCCTTGCCCATAAGCGTCGAGGTAACCACTAACGACCTTGAGGAAATGCTTACCCAGGCTCAAAAATTTGCCTCCTGGGCACCAAATATCGTGGTCAAAATACCTCAGGTAAATGAGCATGGTATTCCTTGCTATGGCGTGATAAGGGAGCTTGAAAGCGAAGGTATAAAGGTAAATGCTACCGTAGCCTTGTCCCTGGGTCAGGTAATCCTGGCAGCTAAGGCTGGTGCCACCTACATAAGCATCTTTGCCGGTAGGGTGGCTGACGAGGGAGGCAACGCCCCCGAGGTCATCAGGAACTCCGTTGACTGGCTAGAGCGCTGGAAATACAAAAGTAAGATTATTGTGGGGAGCATCCGGGCAGTGGGCGATGTCCTGGGTGCCGCTATGGCCGGGGCGCATATTATCACCATCCCGCCACAGTTTTTGTCCAGGATGGCAGACCACAAGTATACCCGTGCTACAGTGGAGCAGTTTGTCATTGATGCTAACAAGGCTTTAGAGATGATGGCGAAGGTAAAAACCCAAGACATAGGACCCAGGACATAGGACATAAAAAATGAATGACCCAGAACACAGGACATCGAGCGTAGAACATAGAACCCGGAACCTAGGACTTGCCACTTCCCATTTCGTGACCGGAGGGGCTGGCTTCATTGGGAGCCACCTTGTGGAGCGACTTATGGAGGAAGGGAAAAAAGTAACTGTCTACGATAACCTCGCCTCAGGAAAAAAAGAGAATATTGAGCATCACCTTGGAAGGAAGGATTTCAAGTTCATCCCGGCCGACCTGCTCGACTTTCAAACCTTGAAGGAGTCCATCAGAAGTCATGAAATCGTCTGGCACCTCGGCGCTAATACTGATATCCCCACCGGGAATAAAGTTACCGACCTTGATTTAAAGAATTGCACCATCGCTACTCACAATGTTCTTGAGGCTATGAAGGAAAATAATATAGAGAAGCTCCTCTTCGCTTCCAGTGCTTGTGTCTACGGAGATGTCCCCTCAATTGCTTTAGATGAAACATTTGGTCCCCTTCTCCCTATCAATCTCTACGGCGCCGGGAAACTTGCCTGCGAGGGACTTATCAGCGCTTATTGCCATCTCTTCGGCATAAAGGCCTGGCTCTTCCGCTTCGGCAATGTGGTCGGCGCCAGGATGGGTCATGGCGTCATCTACGATTTCATTCAAAAGCTGAGAAAGAATCCCAGGGAACTGGAAATCTTAGGCGACGGGAAACAGGAAAAGAACTTCTTCCTGGTGGAGGATTGCCTTGATGGCATGCTCTGTGCTTTCTATAATTCAAACAGCCAGTGCGATGTCTATACACTAGGATGTGGTTCTTTTACCACGGTTACCAGAATTGCCCAGATAGTAACCGAGGAAATGCATCTGAGAGATGTTAAGTTCAGATATACGGGGGGAAGGAGGGGCTGGCCGGGAGATGCCCCCATTGTGCATTTTAATGTTGCCAAGATGAAAAAGCTTGGCTGGCAGGCAAAACATAGTTCAGACGAGGCCGTGCGTATCGCAGCGAGAAGATTGTTGCAGAGGTTTTGAAGTTCTAAGTTCTGCGTTCTATGTTAAACTTCAATCTGGAAGTTAGAACATGGAATATAGAACACAGGATTGGGGGTAAGGAAATGGCAGAAGAAATGAAGATAAAACTTCCCAAGGAGATTGAGCTAAAGGTAAAGGCAGATAAAGAGCTTCAACATATAATAAAGAAAAGGATAGAAAGGGACATCTCCAGGGAAATAAAAGAAGACATGTTTCTGTCCTTGCTTTTCGATTCGCTTCTCAGCGAGAGTGAGTTAACCAAGGAAGACGTGAGTGAGATTGATCACAAAGTAAAAAAGGGCATAGCGGAGAGGCTAGGGTGGAAGTAGTGGTGAATACGAGCATAATAATTTCAGCATTGCTGAAGGAAGGGCTGACAAGGAAAATGATATTCTTTTCTCCCTTTGAGCTATATAGTCTGCCTTATGCAAGGGAGGAGATTGAGAAGCACAGGACGGAACTTATCACCAAGTCCAAGCTTGATGAGAATGCCTACCAATATCTTCTCGATTCAATCTTTAGCAAGCTTCGCATTGTAGAAGCTGATGCCCTTAAGCCTTATGAAAGCAAGGCTGTTGAGGTAATGAAAGACATAGATATTGGCGATTCTCCCTTCATAGCATTGGCGTTATATCTAGACTGTCCTATATGGTCAAATGATGGCCACTTTAAGCACCAGAACATTATTAAAACATATACAACGGAAGAACTTCTACGATTACTTCAAAAAGAGGCTGTTTAAATCGGGTTGCTCAAATCGTGGTTAAGGAAATGGGCTTGAACAATGTCAGATTCAAGTACATTGGCGGAAAGAGAGGCTGGCCTGGGGATGTCCCTGTAGTTCACTTCAATGTGGAAAAGATGAAAAAACTTGGCTGGCAGGCAAAACATAGCTCAGATGAAGCTGTGAGGATAGCAACAAGAAGACTTCTTAGTCAGTAGTCATCAGTCAGTAGTCAATAGTCAGTAGTCAGGAGTTCAAATGGGATGGCAAAGATAGAGAAGCTCGAAGATATAAATGCCTGGCAGAAGGCGAGAGAGCTCGTAAGGATTATCTACGATGCCACTAATAGGAGAGACCTTGCCAAAGATTATAGTCTAAGAGGGTGTCCGAAAACTCAGTACCGTAGCTTTGACCAGAAAATTGCTTAGCTTTGAAAAAGTGCCATTTTGGGAGTTTTCGGACAACTTCCTAAAGGACCAGATTAGACGAGCATCAATTTCTATAATGAGCAATATTGCCGAGGGCTATGCCAGGCAGACTGATAAAGAATTTGTTCAATTCCTGTATGTTGCTAAAGGTTCTGCATCAGAGTTGCAGAGCCAGCTATATATCGCCTCTGACTTAAACTATATTTCAGAAGCAGATTTTAAGGTGTTATACGAACTGTCAGAAGAAACTATAAGGTTGATTTCTGGCTTCATAAAATATCTAAAAGGAAGTTAACCCATGACTCAAGACCTTCGACTAATGACTAATGACTAATGACTAAAGTAGTAGTAACCGGCGGGACAGGCTTTATCGGTAGCCATTTAGTGAAGGCGCTCCTTGAAAGGGGAAGACGGGTTATTATAGCAAGCGACTTTGCGCACCTGGGCACTGAGAACCTCGTTGACCTGGGACTTACGACTTCGGACATAGAAGTCAGGAAAGCGGATTTAAGGGACTATGCCCAGACTTTAAAGGCGATTGAAGGAGCAGATGTCATTTTCCACCTTGCTGCTAGGGTGGGTAGCCTGGAATACCTTCACGGCAGCGAGATGTCCGAGCTTGTTACTCTACAAACAAATCTCCTTATAGACACTAATGTATTTAAGGCTTGCCTTGAGAAGGAGGTTAAAGAACTCATCTACGCCTCCAGTTGTGCTGTCTATCCCATGCAATCACAATTCTCCTCAGATGCAATCTTCTCCGAATCCGACCTCGACCTCACACAATCAACAGTCAGCAGTCCTCAGTCACTAGTCAACCCTGCCGATTCCCAGAATAGTCACTCTCGACTCAGGACTCAAGACTTTGGACTAACGACTATCGATTCTCGACTGCCGACTATTAATCCCGATGGTGGCTACGGTTGGGCCAAACTATTAGGCGAACTCCAGCTTTCCTGGATGGCAGGAACTGCCGATTCCCGACTCATGACTCCCGACTCTCGACTAGCGACTATTACTGTAGGTATAGCCCGCATCTTCAATGTCTACGGAGAAAATGAGCCATTAGGGCAAAGAGCCCATGTGGTTGCTGACCTCATCCGCAAAGCAATTCTCTATCCCAAAGAAGACTTTGTAGTCTATGGCGATGGCAAACAATCGCGTGACTTCCTGTATGTCTCCGATTGTGTAGATGCCCTGCTCAAGCTCGAAGCCGCTCTCTCTAACTCTACTAACTCAATGAACTCAACAAACTCGATAACTGTGAACATCGGCTCCAGCATTCCCGTCCCCATTGGCGTCCTAGCAGAGAAGATCGTGGAGTTTTCAGGCAAGGGCATCGAGATAAAGCACGATCTGTCCAAGCCAGTGGGTCCCTGCAGCCGCACCGCCAACACCGAAAAGGCGAAGACCCTTCTGGGTTGGGAGCCGAAGGTGAGCCTTGAGGAGGGCTTAAGACGCACCTATCACTGGGTGGAGGGTGTTTAAAAATGTAGTGCGAGCCCTGAACTTGATTCAGGGTAGCCTCGTGCTGCACGACCCTAAAGGGTCGCACTACGAGAATCTTGGAGGTGAAGAGTATTAAAACTGGATGAGGCAAATCTAGTTTTGAATCTGAGGCAAAACTAAACAGCCTCAGTTCGGTAAGGAGGGGATTATGGATATAGAAACCGAGGTCAGAGACATAAAGCAGTTTTTGGAGGAAATTTCTGAGAAGATTGATGAGCTCCTGTATGAAAGGGAAATTGCTGTTATGATGAAGCTTTCAGAGAAATCATTGCGTGAATTTCTTGAAAGCGAGCCGGACATCTATAGGGTGGAAGACCTGATGGTAAGATACGGATGAAGTGGAAGATAGTTCTGGTACCTTTCCCTTTTACCAACCTAACTGCCGCAAAACTTAGACCCGCTCTTGTAATTTATGAAAGCGAAAGGGATGTTGTTGTGGCTTTCATATCCTCAAAGATTCCGACCAGGCTTTCAGAGGCGGATATTCTGGTAACGAAGGAAAAACAGGGCTTCAAGGAGACTGGATTAAGCAACTGTCTTGGCATCAGGGATACAGGTATTATTAAAGATAGCATAATTACAAGACCAATAAGAGTTATGTTTAAGCATTACATTCAGTATGATGAGTAACTTATGCATACAAGCAGTAAGAGCCACCTTCTTCTCCTTGCCGTTAGCGAGGAGACGCTCATAAAAGATTCTAATGGTAGGGTTGAAACGGACTGCGCTAAGAGTTGCCATATACAGATGTTGCC
>Ga0210015_1005115_pt1 | contig 10788 bp, 10 predicted proteins | sample CryGeymeta201522_FD_185471 | JGI IMG/M metagenome (GOLD analysis project Ga0210015, IMG submission 185471) | Groundwater microbial communities from Crystal Geyser aquifers in Utah, USA - Crystal Geyser metaG 2015-22 (SPAdes) (version 2) | ecosystem: Environmental > Aquatic > Deep subsurface >...
TTGCGCCCTGAAGTGGCCAATTATTTGCGCCAGCTGGGTGTCACGGTGCGCTCGGATTAAGGCTTATCTGAAGCCAACCCTGTCGAGCATTTGCTGCACCTTGATCTGGTTCATGCCGACCGCGCTGATTGGCACCAGCTCGCGCTTGAAACTGCCGCCCGACATCGCTTGTAGGGCCGGGTTGTCAAACTGCACGCCCTGGGCCACTGGCCACTCGTTGTTGCCATCGGCAAAGTGCTTTTGCGCCGGGGGGCTCACCAGATATTCCAGAAATTTGACAGCGTTGTCGGGGTGTTTGGCGTGGCTCGCCACCGCACCGCCGGCAATATTGACGTGCGTGCCGTAACTGGCCTGGTTCGGGAACATCACCTTGACCTTAGCTGCAACTGCCTGGTCTGTAGGCTTGTCTGAGCGCATCAGCCGCGCCAAATAGTACGAATTAGTCACCGCCACCGCGCATTCACCCGAGGCCACGCCCTTGATCTGATCGGTATCGCCACCCTTTGGCGAGCGCGCCATGTTGGCCACCAGGCCCTTAAGCCAGACTTCGGTGTTGGCCGGGCCCAGGTGCTCGGTCATGGCGCCAAACAGGCTCAGGTTGTAGGGGTGCGAACCTGAGCGAATGCACAACTTGCCTTTGAGCTTGGGGTCGGCCAGTTTTTCGTAACTGTCAACATCCGTCGCGCTGACCTTGGCGGGGTCGTACACCACGACGCGCGCGCGGGTGGACAAGCCAAACCAGGGCGTGCCGCCGTTGTCAGCCGGTTTGGCGCGCAAATTGGCGGGAATGGCGTCTTCGAGCACCTTGGACTTGATGGGCTGAAACAAGCCATCAACTTCGGCGCGCCACAGCCGTGCGGCATCCACCAGCAAGATTACATCCGCCGGCGACGCGCTGCCCTCGGCCTTGAGGCGCGCCAGAATGCCAGCGTCATCGGCGTCGACGCGGTTGATCTTGATGCCGGTGGCTTGGGTGAATCCGCTGTACAGCGCCTCGTCGGTGGGGTAGTGGCGGGCGGAATACAAATTTAAAACCGGGTCTGCCGCCTGGGCCAGGCCCATGCTCAAGCCAAGAAGTGCCAAAGAAAATTGACCGATAAATTGCGTGAAAGGTCGAATCATGGAAAAAAACTCCGCAAGTGAATGAATGGCCTCATTCTATCTTAAATGCGAATCATTCTCATTATTATTTGAAACACCAATACAGGGCGGTTTTACCTCAACTCTGCTTTTTATAAGGGCACGCGCTTTTGATACAACGCGCATACAGACTGAGTGAATGGTCTTCGATTTCATAGCCCTGGGCCTTGGCGATTTTTTTCTGCCGCGTCTCGATCTCGTCGTCAAAAAACTCCTCGACCCGGCCGCAGTCCATACAAACAATGTGGTCGTGGTGTTTGCCTTCATTCAGCTCAAAAACCGCTTTTCCGTTCTCAAAATTGCTGCGACTCAAAATGCCCGCCTGCTCAAACTGCGTCAGCACGCGGTACACCGTCGCCAGGCCAATGGCGGTGTTGTCGCTCACCAGCAGTTTGTAAACATCTTCCGCGCTCATGTGGCGCTGCGTGGCGTTCTGGAACAGCGCCAAAATGGTCTGGCGCGGCCCGGTCACCTTGAGGCCGGTGTCTTTGAGTTTGTGTGATTGATCATGCATGGCTCGGCCAGACTGCGGGTTGGTGTTTCAACTCAAGTTATACCAAACTCCGCCAGCACAGGCACGCGGGCGGTCAATGGTATGGTTCGCCCATGAAAACACACATTGATCATTTAATCGTCGTCGCCCACACCTTGGCGCAAGGCGTGCAGTGGTGCGAAGCCACGCTGGGCGTCACGCCCGCGCCCGGCGGCGCGCACGCGCAGTACGGCACCCACAACCGCCTGTTCAAAATTGCCACGCCAACGCATCCGTTGGCTTACTTTGAAATCATCGCCATCGACCCCGCCGCCAAACGGCCCGCCAACGCCGCCGGCAAACGCTGGTTCGACATGGACGACGCGGCACTGCAGGCGGCAGTGGCCATCGAGCCGCGCCTGGTGCATTTTGTCGCCAACACCGACGACATCCAGGCCGCCCGCATCGCCCTGAAAGCACAAGGCATCGAGCGCGGCCCGGCCATGCACGCCAACCGCCACTCCCGCCGCGGCCAGTTGCAGTGGCAAATCACGGTGCGCGAAGACGGCCAGCGCTTGTTCAACGGCGCGCTGCCGAGCCTGATCCAGTGGGGAAAGGCTGGCGACGCCGAACCGCTGCGCCTGCACCCGCGCAACAGCCTGCCACGCTCGGGCGTGTCGCTGCAAAGCCTGGCGGTCACCCACCCCAGCGCCGACAAGCTGCAGGCGGCGTTGGAGGCCATCGGGCTCACCGATGTAGGCGTTGAACCCGGCCCAGCCGACCTGGTCGCCACCCTGAAAACCCCCAAGGGCACGGTGGTGCTGCACAGCCACGGGGTTTGAGAGCAAAGAACACTGGCGCAATTGTCAGGAGTCAAACCCAGTCCCCGCTAAGATACAGCTATGAGCAAATCCAAAAGCAACAAGTCCGATACCTTGGGCAAAAAAGACTACTACGACAAGCTCGAGCCGCTTCAGCTTGAGCTCAATGACCTGGCGCGCTGGCTGGTGCACACCGGCAAACGCCTGATGGTGGTGCTCGAGGGGCGCGATACTGCCGGCAAGAGTGGTGTCATTTCGGCCATCTCTGACACCCTCAACCCGCGCCAATGTCATACCGTGGCGCTGGGCAAGCCCAGCGAGCGCGAGCAGACACAGTGGTACTTTCAGCGCTACATGCCCTACTTGCCAGCGGCGGGTGAAATGGTGCTGTTTGACCGCAGTTGGTACAACCGTGCCGGTGTGGAACGCGTTATGGGCTTTTGCACCGAGCAGCAGACCAAAGACTTTTTAAAGCAGGCGCCGGTGTTTGAGCAGATGCTGGTGGACGACGGCATTTTGTTGTTCAAGTACTGGCTGACCGTTGACCAGGCGCAGCAGGAGGCGCGTTTTGCCGAACGCCTGACCGACCCACTCAAGCGCTGGAAACTCAGCCCGATCGACGTCAAGGCGCGAGAAAAATACGCAGACTATGGGCAAGCACGCGAGGTCATGCTGCGGGCCACGCATTCAAAAGCCGCGCCCTGGACGCTGGTGGACTTCAATGACCAACGCGCCGGCCGCCTCACGCTCATCCGCCATTTGCTCGACCACATTCCTGACCGCAAGGTCACCGAGACCCTGGTCGAGTTTCCGCCGCTGGGTCATGAGCCTATGCGCGAAGAATTTGGCACCGCACTGAAACCGCTCAAGACAAAGGTGTGATCCCATTCCAAAGCGCTCGTCCCGAGCCACCCAAATCAGCCTGATACGGCACACAGACATTGAATAAGCGCGCCGTCACTGCGAGCGCAGCGCGGCGGTCCATTCAGTCCTCACCGTGCAATCAGCTCTCGCCATGAAATTCGTTTGGTGCCGCTTCCCGCGCTGATCGCACCGATGTTTCTCTTTTCAGTGGTGGTATCAGACTTGCGGATCAGACCAATTTGTTGCCCTGAGGCCAACTGCGCTATCACCACCCGGCTGGCAAGCACGTTGCCAATATAGTCAATCGACGATTGAATGGCGACGTTACAGCCATTCACGCTAGGCGAATAGCCCATCTCAAGGTACCAACTTTGTCCACCAGGTGAGCAAACATCGCTGCTAGGCAAGTTGATCGTCATCAACGCTTTTTTCTGTGCGATGGCCATATCTGTGACCAGGCGCTGGCCTGAAACAGGGAGGTCAGCATACCAGCCCAATTTGGCCTCGTCACCACAAAGATTTACTGAAACCGCAGTGGTTGTCAGTACATTGCCTGAGGCCGTGATGGACTGTTGCTCCAGCTTGCTTCTGAGCGGACTAATCTGCACCGGACTGGCTGGATCGACCAGTAAAACGTAAGCGGTTTGTGTCTGGGAAGCATTTGTATTGGCCCCGGCTGTGCTTGGTACATCTGTATCGCCAATGTATTTACCGGTACCCACAAACAGCGCATGCCTCATGACGCCGCCAACCGTGAAAGATGCCAGTTCAGGCACGGCGGTGATTGGCTGGGGTATGTTGTTTGCATCAACCAAGGTGGCAATCTTGGTAACCACTTCTGTATCGAGATTGAAATGCCACAGGTTACCTTGTAAGTCACCCGCATAGGCAGCTAAAGCCGTGTTGTCAACATCGCCATTTTCTGCATAAACGGCCACAGGCCCGAGCCCACTTGGCGTGGTTGTGCTACCGACCCCCGTCGGAATGTCCTTCACAATCGCACCCGTCATGGGATTGAGCAAGTAAAGGTGGCCGACGCCGTCACCCGACCCCGCGTTGTTGTAACCCGACGTGACCAGCACCACCCAGTCACCATTGCCAAGTTTGGTGATAACAGGTTTCCCGAAAGAAAAACCGACATTACCAGTGGCAGTGGCGTTGTTTGGGAACTCCCAAAGCACCTTGCCGACAAGATCAGCTTCGTTCGTGGCGGTCGTCTCTGTGAGGTCCAAGGCAAAATAGCCTTTTCCGCCTGCCCCCAGCCCACTCACGGCAATGGTGCGCCAGTCTGTTCCGCCACCGGTTGTTCCCGGCACAGACTTAAAGTCAACATCCTCATACACCGGTGTCGAGTCAACAAAGTACCGATGTTGAAAATTAATTCGCTGTGTCAGGTATTTCAAGTTAGGCAATACCATTTTTGGAATATAGGCCCATTCCTCAGCGCCGGTATTGGCATTGAACGCATGCAACATGCCGTCGTTGGCGCCTTGAAGTACAACACGTACCCTTGAAGTCACCGCATTCGACTTCTTGAATGTGCTGTAGCCAGCATCAGCGTAATTACGAAACGGTGCGCGAACAATGACGGGCTCACCATTCACAATATCGCCCAGCAAATGCGCTCTATTTCGGTAAATATAAGCCGATTCACCGCTGCGATCGCCGCGCAAATAATTAATGACTGCTGCACCATCACTCGGCCCCGGCGGCGATGTAGGTGAAGCAAACTCTGACAAACTGGCACTCAAGGCAGTCGATGTAAACGCAACACCCGCAGCACCGGTATAAGTTGCAATAAAACGTGAACTTGACGTACGCGCATCGAGAAGCGCCTGAGATTCCCAAACCGTGTTGGCTGAAATATCTCCGGTCGTTGCATCGAGGTTGCGCGCCTTGAGTTCGCCAGTCCAGTTACCAGAGTTGTAAGTCGATTCAAAGTAATCGTTCTGATCTGATGTCACGTTGGGATTCTGAACGGCACCGGCCGCCGCTGCCCCCGACTTTGCAAATACGCGGTTGATCGCCTCTTTGATACCAGCCGACAACTCGGCCACATTAGTGGCAGAAAACATATCACCACGCCCATTGATCGTCGCGTGAAATAGATCGTCAACGGCTGTAGGGTTTCGGTCAGTATCAGGTTTAGGCCAGACTGGTGGATATTTGTACGGATCAACACTTGATTGAACGTCTACACCATAAATGGTCCCTTTGGCGCCCATCGTCAGTGCGTAAGTGTTCAGGTGTAAATCAGGATTTTTATCTGCACTGGGCGACGCATCGTAAGAATTGACCGGAACTTGCCCTGCAGGGAGGTCGGAGCGCAAACGTTTGGTATAGAAAAACATGGCGTAGTCAGCCAGCGTGTTGCTGAAAGTATCAGCATAAGGTGCCGCACCACTGAAGGTACCAGCAGCACCATCGGCATTCTCTGGACGATTTGATGGCAACGTTGTGTTGGCAAAACCATCGGTTAATATGAATCCGGCGTTGTACTGACATGCATTTAAAATTGGCGCTTGAGCACCAGTTTGGGTGTCAAAAAGAGTACCAATCCTGTCAAGCGCTTTTCTTGTGGGCGTACCACCCGTGGTGTCCATGTTATATATCCCGTACAAGAATTTTTCCTTGTCATACGTGGTATCGAAATCAAAGATCGACACAGAGCTTGGGCTCTCACTAAAGCGAAATCGACCCACTCTGAGCTTGGAAATATCATTGAGCGCTTGACCAAAGGCAGCATTCAAAAGAAGACGACGTTTTCTGTAATAGCTAAACCAATTCGCAAAATTTTGTATCTCTTGTGCATAAGTACGTGTGCAACTGCTGCCACACCAGTAACTCGATGTACTTGAATTAATCACAATCTTTCTTAAACGCACACCATCAGGCCCAACGGCGGGACAACTCACATTTGTGCAGGTTGAATCAGAAATATAGTACGTCGCTGGATAATAGGGAATTTTTGCATCATAAACTTCACTGGCCGGGCTGTTACAGGTACGCACCGTTGTAGAGCCAGTATCATAACAAGTAGCGCCGGTAATGTCCCAGACCATTCCTTGCTGTATTTTGAATCTGAAACCTGTTGCACTACTATCAATCGTCGAAATCAACTCAGTTGTGTTATTCGTGGTTGACTGGCCCGGATGGGTTGGTGCGGCAACGTTTCCTGAGATTGAAATATTTGAATAGATAATCAAACTGCTATCATTATAAGCCGGTTCCCATGGTGTGTAAGTTTGAGTTGGATCATAGAAAATAGGGTTATAGACATGACTCCTGAGCCATGCAAACTCTTTTGTGGGTGGTATGGCATAGTGATCATTAGTGGAGTCACCATATGTACGACGTCCATCACTACCACTAACCCCGTTGGGGAAGAGATAAACATACTTCTTCCATGTGCTATTTGCACCGCCTGCTTTATTGAAGTTGATAACTCCCGGCGCGGCAGCATCTGCACTATTTCTTCCTATAAATGAGTTATCCTCAGTATTAAACCACGCTGCACCGTCATTGGTTGGCAGCAGTACCTCAGAGTCCATACTGCCTGAATCATCAAGAGCAAAGATAAAAGTTGGCTTGGCTTTGGACTTGACTGCCATAGGACTTTGAGCAATATCCACATCCTGGGCAACAGCCAGGCCAACACTGCCCCCGAGAAAAAGCAATGCTGCCACTCGTGCGGTCGCAATTAATTTAAAATTTATAGACATCACATTGTCCTTGGTGTTCAGCGTCTTAGAACGACTTGTGTTAATGTTTCAGCGCCTCTGGCGTCTGATACGCGAATTGTTACGCGGTAATACAGTTGACTTACTGAGGAAAAGACAACAGACCCTACCTTTTTACTGCCACCTTCGTCCTGTTCCTTGATGGCATAACAATTCAAAGCTGGGTCGGTGATTGGCAAGGACCCTGTACACAATCTCTCGACGACAAACTGAACGCTGTAGCCACCTGAAATAACGTTATTCCCGTTAAAGGTACTTGGATACGTCACGTCTGTCGACTTTGCTACATTTGCCCAATTGATCGTTGTCGGTACCCCGGTAGGGGTAACCGTTTGCATGGTTGGATAATATCGGCACGAACCACTGGCTGTGCAATTAGCCGGGTAAGCCGCATCAGCAGATGTTGTGGTGAATCTTGCCAGTTCATTGATTGCCGCTTCAGTTCCAATGTCAGCCAAATGTAACGACGCCTGTTTAAAGCTGATATTTCCTGAAATCAGGGTACCGGTATCAACCGAGCGCATCAAGCCAAGTGCGCCCAAAGACATCACCACCAAGACTACCAAGACGATGTAGATGACAATGCCACGTTGGCGCGCCAGCCGAGGCCATGAATGGTTTGCACGGGATTTGATTAGTTGTTCCATATGATATTTCTTATGGGTATGATCGTCTCATAAGTCCTGTATCTGTAATGCCTTTGCTCGTTAGATAAATTGATGATCGGCCCATTTACTGTGCCATCTTTCCATAAAACTACAGAAATAGGCGAGACCATTTCTTTGACGTACTGCACACTTTGAACCAGAATGCCTATTCTGACAGACACCACCTCTTTGTTTGAAGATGGTGCTGTCGTGTCGTAAGTGTCTGCATAGCCGTTGCCATCGGTGTCTCGTCCATAAAGTGCCTTGAGTGCAACCACGCCGTTGGCAACAATGCTTGGATTAATATTGGCAACAGCCAAACGCAATTTATCTTTTCGCATCAGGTTTCCGTTTTCTACATAAAACTGAATATTTTCCATCTGGCCCATATTTAAAACTTTTGCACCTGCAGCATAGCCACCAGTAGGAAATATGCTATTAGTTGAATCGTTCCACACTGAGCTAGCTGCATTTGAATTGTGAATAAGATTCCATTGCGCACCATTTTTAGTGTCTTTGCTAGGCTGAGTGAGTTCGGCGAGTGCGCAAGTTTTAGTTGGGTCTGTTGGTTCTGAAAGTAATATCATGTCGTTTTCTTGAAATTCATCGCCGTAGTTGACTGTTAGTACAGATGAAGGCTTTGGCATGGCGTTAACGATACTAGCAGGAATACTTCCCAGTGCCGAATTACCCCTCAAGATCGTTAATTGATCGGTTCCTGCACTGGGGTTATCAAAATCTATTGATACGGGTCGTCCAGATAATTCACCTATTTGAGGTGTAAATATTTTATTAAAAAATTTAATTTCAGAACATTCAATATCCGGCGCTCCAAACCCAGCACTCATCACATCACGCTCCATCATCATCAAGGCCACCATGCCAGTAGTTTGGGCGTCGCCACCCGAAGTGGTGGTTCTTTTTTGGGACTCGCTGAAGCTCATGGTTTGCAGGACCACCAGGACGCCAAACATCCCGATGACCAGACCGAGCAGAATTTCAACCAGACTAAAGCCTTGTTGGCTATGGCCAGCAAATAATGTTTTTCGTTTCATTTCGGAATTACTTTTCATTCGCATCAAGGTGCTGTGCCGTTAATCTGCGTGCCTAGGGTGTAGCTGTGAAACGCCGCTGCACCAGGTGAACGCCAGCAAAGGTTAATTTCAACGGTGTTGCCTGTCCCCACCTTGATTTGCTGCGTTGCGGCACTGGTACCCGGCAAGGTGTCATAAACCGTTCCAGTGCTGCCCGACGCACCTAGCCAGTTGGTGACGTTTGTATTGGTCGAAGCGGTGCCGGAAAAAGCGCAACCTGTGCCGTCGGCGTTATTTCTATAGCTTGTCAGGTTGGCCGGGTTGTCTGTCCACATGCGGCTCAAAATCTGGTTCGCCAGAAAAGCGGCATTGGCCCGGTGCTTTGACTCGGTGACAGCCGCAATCGACGAGGCTTGCAGCCCAACAATACCGAGCACGCCGACCGAGATGAGCAAGATGCCAATCAGGGCCTCGATCAACATGGCGCCTTTTTGCCTGCGCGGTGTAACAAGCTTTATGGACATTTTCTGGGGTCCTCTGCAGAAGTAACGGCCGGATCACACATGAACACTCTGCCGCCTGGGCTCACCAAGATTCGCAAATCTCTAAATTGTCCGGCGCTGGCGCCGGTAATCGACACATTCACCTGCGAGATGGAGCTGCCCAGTGTGACAGCACTCACTGTGCCATAGGCGTCAAACACAACCGATGCATCCGTGCCGCCAGTCAGGCTGGCAGAAACCGAAGTCGCGGCTGAACCCTGCGATGCGGACCAGGCCTGTATGACGCCTGGTGCCGTGGTGTCTGATGGTGCGCTGGCGCAATTGCCTGCAGCAACGTCCCTACTGACCACCCAACTGTTTCCGCTGGCACTCAGCGCACAACTGTTGGTGAGGTCGCTGACCAATTGGAAGCGAACCAAGGTGTTGCGCTTGACTGCCTCCATCCGGGCCAATTGCAGGCCATTCAGAATGGCCTCGGCGGTGGTTCGGATTTGGTTGTTGCGAATCAAGGTGGAATACGAAGGGGCGGCCATGGTGACCAGCATGCCCAACAGCACGATGCCAATCATCGTTTCAATCAGGGTCACCCCTTTTTGCGGTTTGTGCATCAAGAGCACCCCCCTCCTTTGCGCACCACCCAGCAAGCGATTGGCGCGGTTCCCCAGCCACTTGGCACAGCAGTCGTTTTTCTTGTGTTGGATTGGTCGAGAGTGAAGGTAAAGCTGGCTACAGAGGTGCCCGACTTTCCTGTGGCTTGAATGGTGAACGCTGTCGCGCTCAGCGTTGGGCAAGTGAAATCAAAATACTGGCCCGTGGGAAGCGGCGCCACGGTGTCCGCAGCACAGGCCCCCACGTAGGTGCGATTGTCTTGATAGTATTGTTCAAGCTTGACGCGAAGGTCAGCCAGGGCGGTGGTTGCCTCGGGAATGCGGCCGCGAACGATGTACTCGTTGTAAGACGGCAGGGCAATCGATGCCAGGATGGCAACAATGGCCACGGTGACCATCACTTCTATGAGCGTGAACCCCACCTGGATCGCACCGGTGACTTGCTGTTTAGCGACATGGCGAACTTTAGAAATGAGCATACGGGTTCTTTCAATTTGTGACGCAAGCAGGGCTCACATCGAGATAGCGCGTACGTGCGTTATCAGGATTCGATGTGACGGTAGCATTTGGACATAAATTTACGGGGACAAAACAGACAAACGGTAGCAAACAGCAGATAAAGTAGCTGGCTATGAGAAGCCCCCCACTTTTGGCATCGCATCGGGACCACTTTTATTGGTTGTCCTAATTTCAAAACAGGTACCTTTGTGGATAGACTTTTGAACTTGGGAAAATTCCCTGACAGCTTTCGGACCAGAGGCGCCATCGCCCCGTCTTCTGATCGCCTGTGTGTGGCGCTGGCAGGTTTGGCAAGCAACGCTGACCATATTCTTGAGTTGGGCGCAGGAACGGGCGCAGTCACGCGCGCGCTGACCAAAGTGTCGGGGGTCAAAAGTTTGCAGGCGGTGGAACTGCAGAAAAAGCTGGCACATGATTTGAAGCTGAAGTTTCCGGGCGTT
>Ga0210015_1005116_pt1 | contig 10788 bp, 11 predicted proteins | sample CryGeymeta201522_FD_185471 | JGI IMG/M metagenome (GOLD analysis project Ga0210015, IMG submission 185471) | Groundwater microbial communities from Crystal Geyser aquifers in Utah, USA - Crystal Geyser metaG 2015-22 (SPAdes) (version 2) | ecosystem: Environmental > Aquatic > Deep subsurface >...
GTCTCGGAGCAGGCGAATGACGCGGCGCTGGCGACTGCCGGGGCCCAGATCTTTGCCGACAACTGCGCCGCCTGCCATGGCGAAGACGCCAAGGGTGGCCGTGACTTCGGTGCGCCCAACCTGACCGATGCGATCTGGCTTTACGGTGGCGACGTGGCCAAGTTGACCGAAACCGTGACCTTCTCGCGCTTCGGCGTGATGCAGAACTGGAGCCCGCGGCTGTCGGAAGACGAAATCCGCGCGGTCGCGTTCTACGTCCACGGCCTTGGTGGCGGCGAGTAAGACGATGCTTGCCGGGGCGGCATTGCTTGCCGCCCCGGTCCTTGCGCCGGCACCCCCACTGGTTGAATTTGCGGGGGTGCCGGTGTTTGCATTTGAGCGAACGTGCCGATTTCCGGTCGATATGCCGCAGGTAATAGGTGTATTGCGAATACGGATTTGATAAAGGTCACGCTATATCCAAGATCGCAGGACTTGATCCGCCCCACCACCCGACAGCCGGAGACCGCGCCGTGACAGCCCCCGATACCAATCCACTTCCGAGCTACGGCAAGCGCGAGCCGATCTTCCCGCGCAGTGTCAAGGGTCGCTTCCGCACCTTCAAGTGGTGGCTTATGGCGATCATGCTGGGAACCTACTGGGCGCTGCCGTGGGTGCGGTGGGATCGCGGGCCGAACCTGCCCGATCAGGCGGTGCTGCTGGATATCGCGCACCGGCGATTCTTCTATTTCACCATCGAGATCTGGCCGCACGAGTTCTACTTCGTCGCGGGCCTGCTGATCATGGCGGGGTTGGGCCTGTTTCTGTTCACCTCGGCGGCGGGGCGCATCTGGTGCGGCTATGCCTGCCCGCAGACGGTCTGGACCGACCTCTTTCTGCTGGTCGAGCGTTGGATCGAAGGCGACCGCAACGCCCAGTTGCGCCTGCACCGGCAGAAATGGAATGGCGAGAAGATCCGCAAGACCGGCCTCAAGATCGTGATCTGGCTGTTGATCGCGCTGGCAACCGGCGGTGGCTGGGTGTTCTATTTTGCCGATGCGCCGACCCTGCTGCGCGATCTGGTCACGCTCAACGCCAGCCCGGTTGCCTATTCGACGATCGCGGTGCTGACCTATACCACGTTCCACTTCGCTGGTTTCTTCCGCGAGCAGATGTGCATCTATGCCTGCCCCTGGCCGCGGATTCAGGCCGCGATGCTGGACGAAGACAGCATTACCGTGGCCTATCGCTCGTGGCGCGGCGAGCCGCGCGGCAAGCTGCGCCGGGGCGAGCTGCATCCTGATCAGGGCGATTGCATCGACTGCATGGCCTGCGTCAACGTCTGCCCGATGGGGATCGACATCCGTAACGGCCAGCAACTGGCCTGCATCACCTGTGCGCTGTGCATCGACGCCTGTGACAACGTGATGGACAAGATCGGCAGACCGCGCGGCCTGATCAGCTACATGGCGCTGACCGACGAGGCCAACGAGCGCAGCGGCAAGCCGCCGAAATCAATCTGGAAACACGTCTTCCGGCCGCGCACCGTGATGTATACCAGCCTTTGGTCGGCGATCGGCATCGGCCTGGTGGTGGCGCTGTTCGTGCGCGCGGATGTCAATCTGAACGTGACCCCGATCCGCAATCCGACCTATGTCATGCTGTCGGACGGCAGCATCCGCAACACCTACGACCTGCGCATCCGCAACAAGTTGGGCTCGGATCGCGATTTCCGCATTTCGGTGGTGTCCGAGGCCGATCTTGCCGTCACCCTTGAAGGCATCACCGGCGATGTGGTGCGGGTGCCTGCCAATGAAACCCTGTCGCAACGGCTTTACGTGATGGCACCACGGGGCAGCGAGGCGGCCACGGACGATCGCACCGATATCGACATCTGGGCCGAGGAAACCACCGGCAGCGCCCGCGTTCATCACGACACGATCTTCAACGGAGAGGACGACTGAGATGGCCGAATTTACCGGGCGCAAGTTCCTTGTCGTCGTGGTTGCGTGTTTCGGCGTGATCATCGGCGTCAACGGCGTGATGGCCTACAAGGCGCTTTCGACCTTTCCGGGTATGGAAGTTGCCAACTCTTACGTCGCCAGCCAGACCTTTGATGGCGACAAGGCCGCGCAACTGGCGCTGGGCTGGGCTCTGGTCACCGACTATGATGCCACCGCCAAAACCCTGCGGCTGAACTTTACCAATGCGGCGGGCCAACCCGCGCCGGTGGCAAGGGTGAAGGTTCTGGTCGGGCGCACGACCGAGGCCAGCGACGATCAGCATCCAGATTTCTTGCGCGAGGGGGGCGTGTTTACCGCACCGGTCACCCTCAGCCCCGGCAAATGGATGCTGCATGTCGAGGCTTACGCCGCCGACGGCACCTTGTTCCGGCAGCGTATCGACCTGATGGTCAAGGGCTGAGGCATGTCCGTCGCCGGTCGCATCGCAAGCGAGCAAGCCTACGGCGACGGTCACGTTCCGGTCTCGGCCTGCCCGGCCTGTGGGGTTGCCCCCTCGGCCGAGCGGCTGGCGGAACTGTCGGTGCCGGTCTCGGCGCGCCTGATGCTGTCGATCCCGGCGGCGCATTGCGCGGCCTGCATCAGCACCGTCGAAGGCGGGCTTGCAGCCATGCCCGGCGTGCATTCGGCGCGGGTCAACCTGACGCTCAGGCGGGTATCGGTCGAGGCCGACCCCGAAATCACCGCCGATGATGTCAAGGCCGCGCTGCTGGGCCTTGGCTACGAGGCGCACGAGCTTGACCCCGGCTTGCTGTCGGCGACCGAAACCGACCGCCAGGGGCGCGAGCTGCTGATGCGCCTTGGCGTGGCCGGGTTTGCGATGATGAATGTCATGTTGCTGTCGGTGGCGGTGTGGTCGGGCGCAGCCGACGCCACGCGCGACATGTTTCATTTCATCTCCGCCGCGATCGCGCTGCCGACGGTGGCCTTCGCCGGCCAGCCGTTTTTCAAGAACGCCTGGCTGTCGCTGAAGGCGCGCCACCTTGGCATGGATGTGCCGATCTCGCTGGCGATCATCCTGGCCTCGTCGATCTCGCTTTACGAGACCTTCCACTCGGGCGAGCACGCCTATTTCGACGCCGCCCTGATGCTGACCTTCTTTCTGCTGGCCGGGCGCTATCTCGATCATCGCACCCGGGCCGTGGCGCGCTCGGCGGCCGAAGAACTGGCGGCGCTGGAAGTGCCACGTGCCACCGTGCTGCGGGGCGGGGTCGAGGTGGTGGTGGTGATCACCGAACTGGCGGTGGCCGAGCTGGTGCGGGTGCGCCCCGGTGGCCGGATGCCGGTTGACGGGGTGGTGGTGGAAGGCAGCTCCGAGATCGACCGCGCGTTGCTGACCGGCGAAAGCCTGCCCGATTTTGCCGGCCCCGGCAGCGTGGTCTCGGCGGGCGAGGTCAACCTGACCGGCCCCCTGCTGGTGCGGGTGACGGCGGCGGGCAAGGACAGCTCGCTGCACCGCATGGCCGATCTGGTGGGCATCGCCGAAAGCGCCAAGACCCGCTACACCTCGCTGGCCGAACGCGCGGCGCGGCTTTATTCGCCCTCGGTGCATATCCTGTCGTTCGCCGCCTTCGCGGCCTGGATGTGGATCACCGGCGGCGATGTGCGCTATGCGATCAACATTTCGGCGGCGGTGCTGATCATCACCTGCCCCTGCGCGCTTGGGCTGGCGGTGCCGGCGGTGGTGACGGCGGCCTCGGGGCGGCTGTTTCGCAAAGGGTTGCTGATCAAGAATGGCACCGCGTTGGAACGGCTGGCCGAGGTCGATTGCGTGGTCTTCGACAAGACCGGCACCCTGACCATGGGCACCCCCGAAGCGGTTGATCTTGCGGCGCATTCGCCGACCGATCTGGCGCTGGCGGCGGCGCTGGCGGCAGCCTCGTCGCACCCGCTGGCGCGCGCTCTGGCCGCGGCCACAGCCGCCGCCGGGGTGCGCCCGGCGCTGGTCGAGGGTTTGCGCGAGGTGCCGGGTTATGGCGTCGAAGGCCAGTGGCACGGCCAGAGCGTGCGGCTGGGGCGCGCCGCATGGTGCGGGGCGGCCGGGCTCGCGGTCACCGCCACCTACCTGCGGCTTGGCCCCAACCCGCCGCAGGCCTTTGCCTTTGCCGATCAGTTGCGCCCCGGGGCCGAGACCGCGGTGACGGCGCTGGCGGCGCAGGGCAAGCGCATCCTGCTGGTGTCGGGCGATACCGAAGCGGCGGTGGCGGCAATGGCTGACCGGCTGGGGATTGCCGAATGGAGCGCGGGCGTGCTGCCTGCCGACAAGGCCGCGCGCGTTGCCACCCTGACGGCGGCGGGTCACAAGGTGCTGATGGTGGGCGACGGGCTGAACGATACCGCGGCGCTGGCGGCGGCGCATGTCTCGATTTCGCCCGCCTCGGCGCTGGATGCCGCGCGGGTGGCTGCGGACATTGTGCTGCTGGGGCACGACATGGCCCCGATTTCTGACGCCATGCGCATTTCGCGCCAGTCAACCCGCCGGATCAAGGAAAACTTCGCGATTTCGGCGCTTTACAACGTGGTCGCGGTGCCGCTGGCGCTGGCCGGTTTTGCCACCCCGCTGGCGGCGGCGCTGGCGATGTCGGCGTCGTCGATCACGGTCTCGCTCAACGCCCTGCGGCTGAGGTAGAGCGTTGGAAATCCTTGCATTCCTGATTCCGGTTACCCTGTTCATCGGGGGCGTCGGCCTGGCTGCTTTCGTCTGGGCGCTGAAATCCCACCAGTTCGAGGATCCCAAGGGCGATGCCAACCGCATCCTGACCGAGGATTGGGACCACAAACCCAAACCCTGAACCTTCTTCTTTGCCCAAATACTCCCCGCGGAGCGTCTGGCCGCGTCGCCGCCTCCGGCGGGAGTATTTGGGCAAAGAAGAAATCTGCGTCAGATCACCGTCACGCGGGCGGGGCTCAGGCCCTCGATCTCGACCGTGCAGGTCTGGCCGCGCGCGATCGGGCCGACCCCTGCCGGGGTGCCGGTGAAGATCAGATCACCCGGCCGCAAGGCAACCAGACGCGAGAGAAATTCGATGATGCCGGGCACGTCCCAGATCATCTCAGTAAGGCGGGCGGTCTGGCGCATTTGGCCACCCACCCGGCAGGTGATGCGCCCTTGCGGGGCACCTGCGCCGGTTGCGGGGTGCAACAAGCCGACCACCGCCGAGTTGTCAAAGCCCTTGGCCATGTCCCACGGGCGGCGCAGGGCCTTGGCCTGAGCCTGAAGGTCGCGCCGGGTCAGGTCGTTGCCGGTGGCGTAGCCCCAGACGTGGGCAAGGGCGGCCGCGCGCGCAATATCGGCCCCGCCGCGGCCGATCGCCACCACCAGTTCGGCCTCGTGGTGCAGATCCCGGGTGGCGGGCGGGTAGGGAATGCGGGCCCCGTCAAGCACCACCGCATCGCTCGGTTTGGTAAAGAAGAACGGCGGTTCGGCCTGGGGATCGTGGCCCATCTCGACCGCGTGGTCGGCATAGTTGCGCCCGACGCAAAAGATGCGTCGCAGCGCAAAGCGGGCGGAACTGCCTGCTACCGGCAGGCTGGGCGGGGTCGGGCAGGGGATCACGTAATCGGGCATGGTATCATCCGTGGCTCAGGGGCCGATGGTAAAGCACTGGGTGCCGCGCGCTTGCAGGCGGCGGCAGGCAAGATCGGCCATGTCCTGGGTCAAGCCCATGAAATTGGCGTCAAACCCGCCACTTTTCGGCACGATCTTGCGCAACCCGTCACCAAGGGTGGTGCTTTCGGCCAGCATGGTTTTCATCAGGGCCCGGTCGGCGGCGGCACTGGAAGCAAACCGACCGATCGTCACCCCCCAGTGCCGCCCGCCCGAGGTCGATACCGCCATCACGACTTCGGGTTCCGTCGGCACCGGATCGGCGTTGGCAGCACCGGGCGGGGTGGCGGTGTGGATGATCATCGCGGTCATCTGTTCGGGCTTGGGGACCGGTCGCGGGGCAGGCGCTTGCACCGACGCCAGCGCGACGATGTTGGTCGCCTCGGGCAGCGTGTCGGCGGGGGGGATCGGCGCAACCGCGGCAAGTGCCATCTCGGGGGCGGCGGCGGGCAGGGCTTCTGCGGGGGGCGGCAAGGGGGGCGCTGTGGCGGCCTCGGCCAAGGCCCCGGCGATACTGTCCTGCATCGCGGCGACTGCCACTTCGGCGGCAGCGGCTTGCTCGGGTCGGGCTTGCGGGCGCGGCGAGCGGGTGACGGTGGTCACCAGGCGCAGCGTCTTGCCGGCGGCGACGCCAACGCCTTCGCCCTGGGCCACCAGACCCTCGGCGGCGGCATTTGGCTCCAGCACCGGGGCGGCGGGGGGCTGGGCGGCCGCGTTCGCCGGGGCGGCGGCAAAGCCGAGATCAAGCAGTTCGGCCATCTTGGCATTGCGCTGTGCGGTCGAGGTGCCGCCGAAGATCGTCGCGATGATGCGCTTGTTGCCGCGCTCGGCCGAGGCCGTCAGGTTGAACCCGGCCGGGCCGGTATAGCCGGTCTTGATGCCGTCGGCACCTTGATAGCTGTCGAGGAACTTGCGGTTGGTATTGGCGACCTGAGCCATCCCCGCATCCGCCGAGCGCCGTGAGAAAAGGTTGTAATACTGCGGAAAATCGAAAAACAACCGGCGCCCCAGCAGGGTCATGTCGCGCGCCGTGGACAAATGACCGTCGCGGGTCAGGCCATTGGCGTTGCGAAAGGTCGAGTGCTTCATGCCAAGCGCCTTGGCGGTGCGGTTCATCCGGGCGGCGAATTTGTCTTCCGATCCGCCGAGAAAATCGCCGATCGCGGTGGCCGCATCATTAGCCGACCGGACTGCGGCGGCCCGGATCAGGTAGCGCAGGGCGATCTTCTGTCCGGCCTTCAACCCGAGGTGCGAGGGCGGCTCGGCGGCGGCATTGGCGGAAACCGTCACCATGGTATCAAGGCTGATCTCACCGCTCTCGATCGCGGCGAAGGTGATGTAAAGCGTCAGCATCTTGGTCAGCGACGCCGGGTGCAGCCGGGTGTCGGCGTTGCGGGCATAAAGGGTCTCGCCGGTGCGCGCGTCCATCACGATGGCGGCATAGGGGGCGGCGAACGACGCACCACCGCCTGCCACCCCCACGCCAAGGGCAAGCACCATAATGGTGAAAAGTCGTGCAAGCTGCCCGAAAAGCGCTGCCACGTCGCCTGCCCCTTGATCTGCCTCACGCCTGCCCCTGATTTAGCCGGGGCTTGTCTGCTTGCGCCAAGGCTAGCACAGAGGGTGAGTCAAGAAAAGCCCCCAAATTCAATGACTTTTGCCGTCGAGTTGAAGTGACCCCGGCAGGTCTTGGGGGCGGGCCTTGCAGTGCCCCAAGATGCTGTGTTCAGCGCAGCCCGGCAACCAGGGCAGGCAGGGCGGCCAGATCGGACAGGGTGTAAAAGCGCGCGTGATCCAGCGGCGCCTCGGCCTGTTCCAGCGCCCAGGTCAGGCCGTGCGGCACATGCACCCCCCAGCCGCCCGCCGCGATCACCGGCACCACATCCGAGCGCAGCGAATTGCCCACCATCATTGCCCGGTTGGCCCCGTCGCCGTGGCGGGCAAAGATCGTGGTATAGACGGCGGGGGTCTTGTCGGACACGATTTCGACCGCATCGAACAGATCGCCCAGGCCCGATTGCGCCAGTTTGCGTTCCTGATCCAGCAGGTCGCCCTTGGTGATCAACACCACCCGGTAGTCCGCCGCCAGCGCCTCAATCGCCGGTCTGGCATGCGGCAACAACTCGACCGGGTGGTCGAGCAGATCGCGCCCGGCCGTGATGATTTCGCCGATCACCGACCCCGGCACCCGGCCTTCGGTCACTTCGATCGCGGTCTCGATCATCGACAGGGTAAAGCCCTTCACGCCAAAGCCATAGCGGCCAAGGTTGCGGCGCTCGGCGGCCAGCAGGCGGTCGTGCAGATGGTCGGGGGCGGCGTGATCGGCCAGCAGGGTGGCAAAGCGATCCTGGGTCAGGCGAAAGAACGCCTCGTTCTGCCACAGGGTATCGTCGGCGTCGAAGGCGATCAGGGTCAGGGGGTGGGTCATGGCGGCATGATTGGCCGTGGCGCGGCGCGCGGGCAAGCGGAAAATGCCCAAGCTTTCGCCCCCTTTGCGCGGGGGCAAAATCCGCTATATTGAAGCCTGTCGTACCCAACCCCGAATCCGCCCCGCAACCGGAGCCTTGCCCGTGATCCCTCGCCGCTTTCAGATGTCCGACAAACCCGGCACGGGCGGGCCCGAGATCTCGATCCTGACCAAGCCGCGCCCCCGCACACAGCGCCCGCCGCTTTACAAGGTGTTGTTGCTGAACGACGATTATACCCCGATGGAATTCGTGGTCCATATTCTTGAGCGGTTTTTCAGGATGGATCACGCCCAGGCCTTCGAGATCATGTTGACGGTTCACAAGAAGGGGCTGGCGGTGGTAGGGGTGTTTTCCTTCGAGGTGGCGGAAACCAAGGTGGCGCAGGTGCTGGATTTCGCCCGCCGTCACCAGCATCCGCTGCAATGCACCATGGAAAAAGAGTGACGCCGCCCCGATGCGATCTGCCCGCCTGAGATTTGCGCTCGAGTCCGGTGCCTTTGCGTTGCCTGCCACCGGCAGCATCGTGGTTTATCGCCCGGTGGCGGATGACGATCTGTCGCCGCTGCCCAAGGACCGGGTGGTGGTGGCAACCGGCTTTCGCCCCGATCACGATGCCTTTGCCGCCCTTGGCTACCGGGTGGCGGTCGGCGGTGGCACTGGCCACGCGGCGGCGCTGGTCTGTCTGCCGCGCGCCAAACTTGCCGCCCACGCCGTGCTGGCCGAGGCGGCGGCGGCGGTCGTGCCGGGTGGGCTGGTGCTGGTCGATGGGCAGAAAACCGATGGGGTCGATGCGGTTTACCGTGATCTCAGGGGCCGGGTGGCGGTCTCCGCGCCGGTGGTCAAGGCGCATGGCCGGATCTTCGGCTTTGCCGCCGGGCCTGGGCTGGCAGACTGGGCCGCCCGCCCGACCCTGATCGAGGGCGGGTTCCAGACCCTGCCGGGGGTGTTTTCCGCCGATGCGCCGGACCGTGGCTCGGTTCTGCTGGCCGCTGCCCTGCCCGAGCGCTTGCCGGGGCGGGTGATTGATCTGGGGGCCGGCTGGGGTTTTCTGGCCCGTGCCGTTCTTGCCCGCAGCGGGGTGACGGCGCTTGATCTGGTCGAGGCCGAGGCGGCGGCGCTGGACTGTGCCCGCGCCAATATTGCCGACCCCCGCGCTCGCTTTCACTGGGCCGATGCCACCACCTTTCAGCCCGACCGCGTCGCCGATGCGGTGGTGTGCAACCCGCCGTTCCATACCTCGCGCGCGGCGGACCCGGCGCTTGGTGTGGCATTCTTGCAGGCGGCGGCGCGGATGCTGGCCCCGCATGGCACGCTGTGGCTGGTGGCAAATCGCGCGCTGCCCTATGATCGGGTGCTGACGGCGCTGTTTCGCGAGGTCGAGCCGATCGGCAGCGACGGTGCCTATCGGCTGACCCGCGCTGCCCGCCCGGTGCGCCACCACCGCTGACCCCAGAACCCGGAGACCGAAATGTCGCTATCCATTGCCGGCAAGACTGCCATTGTCACCGGGGCTGCCAACGGCATCGGTCTGGCGATTGCCCGGCATTTCGTTGACAAGGGTGCCAACGTGATGTTCGTCGATATGGACGAGGCCCGGCTGGAAAACGAGGTCGGCGAAGAGGCCCGCGCCGAGGGGCCGGTGCGAATTTTTGCTGGCGATCTGCGCCAGAAACTGACCATCGCCAACCTGCTGTCGGCCACCGTCGAGGCCTTCGAGCGGATCGACATTCTGGTCAACGCCAGCCGCCAGATGGCGGTTTCCGATCCGCTTTGTGTCGAGGACGACGCGGTTGAAACGCTGCTAGAGCAGAACCTGCTGACCAGCCTGCGGGTCTCGCAGATGGTGGCCAAGCGCATGATTGCGCAAGCAGAAAAGGCCGACGACCAAGCCCGTGCCGCCGGGGTGATCATCAACCTGTCGTCGATTGCCGCGCACCACACCCAGGGCGCGCTGCTGGGCTATTCGATTGCCTGTGCGGCGGTTGATCAGATGACGCGCTCGCTGGCGGTGGTGCTGGCACCGCGGGGGATCCGGGTCAACGCGGTGGCGTTTGGTTCGGTGCTGAGTGCCAGCCTGCAAGCGGTGCTGAAAGACCACCCCGATTACCGCGATGCAATTGCCGAAGGCACCCCGCTGCACCGCATCGCAGCACCGGATGAGTTGGTTGAAGCGGTGCAGTTTCTGGCCTCGGATGCGGCGGGGTTCATGACCGGACAGATTCTGACGATCGACGGCGGGCGCAGCCTGATCGACCCGGTCAGCGCCCCGGCACACTGACCTATTCGGGGTATTGCGCCTGACATTGGGCGATCATCGGGGCTGCCGCTGCGGCAAGTTCCTTGCGCTTGGTCAGCAGCCCCGAAAGCTTGGCATTTTCCGCCGCAAGGTCGATCGCAACCGGCTTTTGATAAGTGACAGGCTGACTGTCCCAGCACATCTGGGGCACCGGCGCGGGGGCCGGTTCACCGGCAATCGATCCCGACGGAAAACCCGGGCACAAGGTCCAGACATCATGAAAGACCGTCACATCCTGCAAGCCGTAGCCGCGCCGCAGGTTGGCATCGGTCTCGGCGATCAGCCGATCCACCACGCGCAGATCGCGGGTCACACTTGAGATGCAGCGCTCTTGCGGCGTGCCGCAGGCCGCCAGCAGGCAACAAAGGATCAGGGTGCGTTTCATGGCGGCTCCGATGGGGGCCAATATAGCGCGGA
>Ga0210015_1005127_pt1 | contig 10771 bp, 11 predicted proteins | sample CryGeymeta201522_FD_185471 | JGI IMG/M metagenome (GOLD analysis project Ga0210015, IMG submission 185471) | Groundwater microbial communities from Crystal Geyser aquifers in Utah, USA - Crystal Geyser metaG 2015-22 (SPAdes) (version 2) | ecosystem: Environmental > Aquatic > Deep subsurface >...
CCGCGAAGGGCGCCGCGCCATAGGCCGCCGCCAGCAGCGTCAGCCCCAGATCGTCGGGGCGCGCGTCGAAATAGCCGCCGACCTCCCAGCGCTCCGATCCGTCCTCGATCTCGCTGACGCCCACGCCGACCGGCGCGGGGCGCAGCTCTTCGACGGCGGCGCCCAGCGCCTCGGCGCGGGCGCGGTCGGGCGCGGTGGTGAAGGCGGTCCAGGTGGTCATGCGCGCTCCGGTTTTCGATGTGTCGTCGGGGTGCTAGCGCGGCGGCGGCGGCTTCGCAACCGGCGCGGCGGTTGAACCGGCCGCCTGCGCGGCGATGGACGCCGCCGCCCCGCGACGATAGACAGTCACGCCATGAGCGACGAGACACCAGCCGACGCCCGCGCCCACCGCCTCGCCGAGGCGCTGCGCGCCAACCTGCGCCGCCGCAAGGCGCAGGGCCGCGCGCGCCGCGCGGCGGCGGCGCCCGGCGATGCGGCGAAGGATGACCCGGCCGCCGCGCCCGACACGCGCCCCGCCTCGCCCCCGGAGACACCATGGACAGCATAGCCATCACCGGCGGCGCGGCCTTGAGCGGCGAAATCGAGATCGGCGGCGCCAAGAACGCCTGCCTCGCGCTGATGCCCGCCGCCCTGCTGACCGCAGAGCCGCTGACGCTGACCAACTGTCCGCGGCTGGCCGACATCGCGACCATGCGCGCGCTGCTGGAGAGCCTCGGCTGCGAGATCGCGGCCTTGCGTGAAGGCCGCGCGCTGGCCATCGCGGCAGAGCGCATCGCCAACCGCACCGCGCATTACGACATTGTGCGCAAGATGCGCGCCTCCATCCTTGTGCTGGGGCCGCTGCTGGCGCGCGAGGGCGCGGCGGTGGTGTCGCTGCCCGGCGGCTGCGCCATCGGCGCGCGCCCCGTGGACCTGCACCTGAGCGGGCTGGAGAAGATGGGCGCGACGCTGGCGCTGCGCGAGGGCTATGTCCACGCCGAGGCGCCGGGGGGCCTTAAGGGCGCGCGGATCGAGTTTCCCTTCGTCTCGGTCGGCGCCACCGAGAACCTGATGATGGCGGCGACCCTGGCGAAGGGGACCACGACGCTTTGCAACGCCGCGCGCGAGCCGGAGATCGTCGATCTGGCGCGCTGCCTGCGCGCCATGGGCGCCATGATCGACGGCGCGGGCTCGGAGACCATCACCATCGAGGGCGTGGACGGCTTGCACGGCGCCACCCACCGCGTGATCGCCGACCGCATCGAGCTGGGCACCTACATGATCGCCCCGGCGATCGCGGGCGGCGAGGTCGAGCTGATCGGCGGCGAGCGGGCGCTGGCGCGCGCGCTGATCGGCGCGCTCGAGGCGGCGGGCGCCACGGTCGAGGATACGCCGCGCGGCCTGCGCGTCAGCCGAAACGGCGGCGCGCTGCGCCCGGTTCATATCGACACCGCGCCCTATCCGGGCTTTCCCACCGACCTTCAGGCGCAGATGATGTCGCTGATGACCCAGGCCGAGGGCGACAGCGTGATTCACGAGACGATCTTCGAGAACCGCTTCATGCATGTGCCGGAACTGGCGCGCATGGGCGCCGATGTCGCGGTGCAGGGCGGCGAGGCGCGGGTGCGCGGGCGCACCCCCTTGCGCGGCGCGCCAGTGATGGCGTCGGACCTGCGCGCCTCCGCCGGGCTGATCCTGGCGGCGCTGGCGGCGGAGGGCGAGACCGTGGTCAGCCGCGTCTATCACCTCGACCGGGGGTATGAGCGGCTGGAGGCCAAGCTCGCCGCCTGCGGCGCGCGCATCGAACGCATCAGGGGGTGAGGATGGCCGACGCGCGCTTCGAGGACGCTGACAAACCCCTGCGCCTGCTGGCTGCGGCGCCGGAAGATCTGACGATCCTCGCCGCGCTGGCGCAGGATGCGGTCGGCACGGTGGGCGAGGCGGCGTGGCTGGGCAAAAAGCGCCGCTTCGTTGCGCTGATCAACCGCTTCCGCTGGGAGGACGCCCCCGCCGCCGAACGCGCCCGCCGCCCGTTCGAGCGGGTGCGCGCGACGCTGTGCGTCGAGCATGTTCTGGGCGTGCGCGCGCGCGGCGTGGCGCTGGATGCGCCGGACACGGTCTATAACCTGCTGCACCTCACCTTCGAACCGGGCGATGACGGCGCGGGCGTGGTGCGGCTGGCGCTGTCGGGCGGCGGCGACATCGCCATCGCGGTCGAGGCGCTCGAGGTCACGCTGACCGACGTCGCCCGCCCCCACGCCGCGCGCGGCGTGCCGCGCCACGCGGTCTGAGGCGCGAACGCTACTTCTCCAGCGCATACTCCACCGTGCTGACCACGCGCACCAGTTTCCAGCGCTCGAGCCGTTCGGGATAGTCGCCGTCGCGCGCCAGCAGCTGCACCACGCCCTGGTTGGCCGACAGGATCGCGCCGACGTGCGCGCCGCTGTCGGCGGCGAACTGGTCGGCGGCGGCGCGGGCGCTGCGGGTCGCGTCGGCGATCATCGCCGGTTTGACCGCGTTCAGCCCGGTGAAGCCGTAGAACGGACGCGGCGCCTCGGCGTAGTCGGCCTCGCCCAGCCGCACCCCCTGTTCCAGCAACTCCAGCGTGCGGCCAGACAGCGCCGCCACCGCGTCCACATCGCCCGTGCGGATGCGCAGCGCGCCGACGGCGGAAAAGCGCAGCCGCTCGGACTGGCCGTTGTCGTAGAACACGCGGTCTACCTTGAGGGTGAAAGGCTCCTGCGCGATCTCCGCTTCGGTCAGCCCGCCAGCCAGCGCGAAGCCGCGCACCTTGTCGCGCTGGCGGGCGGCGTCGGCGATGGCGGCGGCCTGTTCGGCGCCCTCGCCGCGAAACGCCAGCCGCCAAGTGGCGACGTCGGCCTCCACCGCGCGCTCGGCGAGTCCCTTGACCGTGACCGCGCGCACCGGCGCCCGCGCCGCGATCAGCGCCTCACCGCCCACCCAGGCCGCGCCCACCAGCCCCAGCGCCAGCGCCGCGCCCGCAACCATCGTCGCCGCCGACATGGCGATCCCTCCACGCCGCTCTTCCATATGCTGCGACAGCATAGCCGCAATTGCGGCGCGCCCGCGACTCTGGCGCGGCGCCGCAGGGCGCTTTATGGTCAGGCCGCGCAAGAAAAGGCCCGTCCTCCATGCCCGTCACCCTGCACCACGCCGACCCCGGTTTCGAGACCGCCTTCGCCGCCCTGCTCGGCGCCAAGCGCGAGGCGTCCGAGGACGTGGACGCCGCCGCCGCCGCGATCATCGCCGAGGTGCGCAGCGACGGCGACGCGGCGGTGATCCGGCTGACGGAAAAGCACGACCGCCTGACGCTGACGCCCGAGACGCTGGCGTTCTCCGCAGCCGAGATCGACGCCGCCTGCGCCGCCGTCCCCGAAGCGGAGGCGCAGGCGCTGGCGCTGGCCGCCGCGCGCATCCGCGCCTATCACGAGCGCCAGCGCCCGGAGGACGCGCGCTGGACCGACGCCGCCGGCGTCACGCTTGGCTGGCGCTGGGGGCCGGTGGACGCGGCGGGGCTCTATGTGCCGGGGGGGCAGGCGTCCTATCCGTCATCCGTGCTGATGAACGCGATCCCGGCGCAGGTGGCGGGGGTGCGGCGGCTGGTGATGTGCGCGCCCACGCCCGGCGGCGCGGTCAACCCGCTGGTCCTGCTGGCCGCGCGGCTTTCCGGCGTCGCGACGGTCTATCGCATCGGCGGCGCGCAGGCGGTGGCGGCGATGGCCTATGGCACCGAGACCATCGCGCCGGTGGACAAGATCACCGGGCCGGGCAACGCTTGGGTCGCCGCCGCCAAGCGCCGGGTGTTCGGCCATGTCGGCATCGACAGCATCGCCGGGCCGTCGGAGGTGGTGGTGATCGCCGATGGCGCGCAAGATCCCGAATGGGCGGCGCTCGACCTGATGGCGCAGGCCGAACACGACGCCTCCGCCCAATCCATCCTGATCACCGACGACGCGGATTTCGCCGCCGAAGTGGGGCGCGCGGTCGAGCGCCTGCTGCAACGGCTGACCCGCGCCGAGATCGCGGGCGCGAGCTGGCGCGACAACGGCGCGCTGGTGGTGGCGCGCGACCTCGGCCACGCGGCGGACCTGACCAACCGCCTCGCGCCCGAGCATCTGGAGCTGTGCGTCGCCGACCCCGAGGCGCTGGCGGGCCGGATCCGCCACGCAGGCGCGATTTTTCTCGGCGCGCGCACGCCCGAGGCGGTGGGCGACTATGTGGCCGGGCCAAACCATGTGCTGCCGACCGCGCGCTCGGCGCGCTTCGCCTCCGGTCTGTCGGTGCTGGACTTCATGAAGCGCACCACGCTGCTCGGGGCCTCCGCGCAAGGCCTCGCGGCCATCGGCCCGGCGGCAGCGACGCTGGCGGCGTCGGAGGGGCTGGAGGCGCATGGCCTGAGCGTGCTGCGGCGGCTGGAGGCGTGACATGGCGGACCGTCTGAGCGCCGTCACGCTCGACGACAGCAACCTGCCCCCGCCCACGCCGGAGGTGGAGCAGGAGCGGCGCGTCGCGCTCTACGACCTGATGGAGCGCAACCTGTTCCGCCTGCCGGGCCGCGAGGGCGCCGCGCCGCCGCCGGGGCCTTACGCGCTGACGCTGGCGGTGCGCGAGGGGCGGCTGGTGTTCGACATCGCGGCGGCGAGCGGCGCCAAGGCGGCGGAGTTCCATCTGTCGCTGTCGCCGTTCCGGCAGGTGATCAAGGATTATTTCGCCATTTGCGCCAGCTATTTCGACGCGGTCAAGCGGCTGCCCCCCGCCCAGATCGAGGCGATCGACATGGGGCGGCGCGGCATCCACAACGAGGGCTCGGCGCTGCTGATGGAGCGCCTGAGCGGCAAGATAGAAACCGACATCGACACCGCGCGGCGGCTGTTCACGCTGATCTGCGTGCTGCACTTCAAGGGCTAGAGCCGTGTCGGCGAAAGCGCGAAGCGGTCTTGCGGCGCGCCACTGCGCAGGCTTTCGGGCCGGGCCGGAACCCCTGCTCGGGCTGCATCAGCCTGACGCGGTTTTGGTCTAGGCCGTTGGCGGGCGGCATCCCGGGCGCGGCGCTGTTCGCCTGCGACTGGAACGCGGTGCGCTCTCCCATGGCCGAGGGGATCGCCAAACAGCTGCTGGGCACCCGGGTCTTCGTCCAGTCGGCGGGCGCGGCGGGCGAGTTGCCGCTCGATCCGCTGGCGGCGGAGGTCTGCCGCGAGATCGGCGTGGAGATCGGCGCTCACGCCAGCCACACCTTCGACGAGATGCAGGAATGGGGCGACGACCTCACGCAGTTCGACCTGATCGTGGCGCTGTCGCCCGCCGCGCAGCGCCGCGCGCTGGAGGCGACCTTCGGCAGCCACGTCGAAGTGGAGTACTGGCCCACGCTCGACCCCACCGACCTGGGCGAGACCCGCGCGCAGAAGCTCGACGCCTACCGCCAGACCCGCGACCAGATCCGCAGCCGAATCATGCAGCGGTTCGGGCTGATGCTGTGAGCGGCGGCGCGTCAGCCGCCGATCTTCTCCACGCCGACCGCCATCGCCTCGCTGTAGTCGATCGCCACCTGATCGCCGGGGCGGCGGGCGGCGGCGAAGGCGCGCATCTCGGGCGGCACGATCACGCTGTGGGTCAGGCCGGTGGGGCCGGTGAACGTGGCGCGCGCCGCAGCGGCGTCGTAGCCGACCCATGTCACCACCGAGGTCAGCGCCATGCCCGCCGCCACGCCCGGCGTCGCGCCCTTTGGCGCGCGGCCGCCCGCCGTGCCGATCATCGTCTCCCGCCGGTCATCCGGCGTCGCCATGCGCGCGGCGATGCTCTCGCTGTAGCTCGCCGCGACGCGGTCGCCGGGTTCGAGCTGGTCGAAGTTATGCGCCTCCGGCGGCAGGGTGACGGTCACCGCGCGCCCGTCCTCGCCGCGCACCACCACCTGGCGGGTGACCGGGTCGATGATCTCGATCACGCCGCGCATCTCGGCGACGGACTCGGACACGGCGGCCTCCGGTCCCGGCGCGGCGCAAGCGGAAAGCGACAGCACGGCGGCGGCGATCGTCAGGGGTATGCGGCGCATAGGGATATTTCCTGATTCTGAACGAAATCGCCGCCACAATGGCCTGCGGCGCCGGACGCGGCAATCCCGCAGACGCTCAGGCAGACGCTCAGGCGCCGGGCGCCAGCGCGGCGGCCGAGCCGGCGACCGGCGCGGCGCGCGGCGCCGCCGCGCGCCGTTGGCCCAGCTTCATCGCCAGCAGCGTCAGCACCAATGACAGCGTCACCACATTGGCCGCCACCAGCGGGCCGGCGCCGACGCCGACGCCATACAGCGCCCAGAGCGCGTTGCCGCTGCTCATCAGCGCCAGCATCGCCAGCGACAGATCCTGCGCCCGCCGCGTGCGCCAGGTGCGCCAAACCTGCGGCGCAAAGGCGGCGGTGGTCAGCAGCGCGGCGAGGTATCCGATCGATTCGAGAAACAGGCCCATGGCCGGGGAACTCCGCAAGGCGGGCGAAGCGCCGCGCCGCCGCGATGTATATCGCGGCGCGTGGCCGTGCGGCAGCCGCCAATTTCAGCGACCCCGCCATGCTTGCGGCGCAGGGCGCGGGCGGGGCGCGCCCGTCAGGAGCCTTGCGGTGAGGCGGATGGTCCCGGCTTCGCCCTGTTTCTCGCGAAAGCGGATGTAGGCGGCGCTGGCGGCGGGGTCGCAGGCCAGTTTCAGGCGCGCTTGCTCAGCCCAAAAAATCGGGGTGCGGCGCCCCCCTCACCAGCCCAGCGGCGCGCCAGTTTCCGTCACAGGTTGGGGTGGTGGCGAACACTCTTCGGGTCATTGCTTACTGTCGTCGCCGCAAGACCCTGACCGGCCATCTTGATGTCGCCAGACACGTTATCATACAATATGCGCAGAGAACGCTGAATAGACTTCATGGCCATATTCTGTTTCCCGATTGCCGTCACCCATCCATCTTCAGCGCCGAAATAAACGCCTCCTGCGGGATCTCGACCTTGCCGAACTGGCGCATCTTCTTCTTGCCCGCCTTCTGCTTGTCGAGCAGCCCACCCTCACGCCACCTTCAGCGCCCCACCTGTCCGCCCGGCGCGTCAACGACCACCAGCCTGCCGTCATCGCCCGCCTTCAGCTGCTCCCAAGCGTTGAGCAACTCGACGCCGCACACCGCGCCCGTCTCGTCGATGTCCACAAGGAAGTCGTCGGTCAGCCGGATGGTCTCGACATCGCCCTGTTTCTCGCGAAAGCGGATGTAGGCGACGTTGGCGGCGGGGTCGTAGGACAGTTTCATGGCGCGCCTCTCAGAAGAACCGGACGATCACCGTGATGGCGAGCCAGCCATCATCCTCAGGCGCAGCATAAACCCGAAACTACTCACCGTCGAAGCGCCAGTCACGCCACATCAGCGGCGCATGTGTTAAACCTTTAAATGATTGGCGGCCCATCGCAAAGAGATACAGATGCTCATGCGAGGGTTATCATACGAGGCATAGTGCGGGCCGTATCCGCAACGGCACTAACGAGGGACTTGTCGAATGGAACCAGATCTAAGATCATACCTCTGCGGTTAGAGACTCATATTTTGGGGGTGATGCGGTGGGAAAGCCATTTAATGGATTTGATGATGAAACAATATTCAAATTGTTTGGCGCCGAGGCCGCAGAAGATGAAATACCGGAAAGACTAAAATCTTATTTCTTTAGAAATAAATCATATAATAATATACGCGGTGATTTGCCACTCCGAATACTAGTCGGCCACAAGGGGATCGGGAAAAGTGCACTTCTTAAAATGTCATACCTTGAAGATATTGCCGAGGGTGTTTTAGCACTTTGGCTCCAACCCAACGAACTTTTGAATGTTGCCGGAAAAAGCGAAGAGTTTATTCAACGAATTGAACAGTGGAAAAATAATATTTCTCGAATGATACTTGAGCGGACTCTTGAAAGTATGGGCACAAGTCCTGACGCTTCAATAATTAAACAATATAATTGGACTTCTGGCAGAGTAATGGCGCAATTAATTGATATATTATCTGGCCAAAAATACGTTGAAAACGTAAAGCAGGTTTTTCAAAAGAAAGCAAAGTATTTTTTGACGGTTCCGAAAATTCGTGTTTATATTGATGACTTGGATAGAGGCTGGGAGGCAAGCAAGGAGGATATTAAGAATATATCGGCCCTTATAAATGCACTTAGAGATCTCTGCAATGAAGATCGCAGAATTCAATTTAGAATTGGATTAAGGACAGATGCTTATTTTTTGGTGAGAACGTCCGATGAATCTACTGACAGAATAGAAAGCTATATTATACCACTTTCTTGGACAAACCATGATATTCTTGTTGTTGTAGCTACGCGAATATCAAACTTTTTTGAGCAGTCAGTTGATCCCGTGGAGCTCGCGCGACTCCCTCAGCCTGAAGTCGCAAGACTTATACATGCGATAATTGACGAAAAATTTTCTGGGTCCGGCCATTGGGACAGAGCGCCAATTCATACAGTACTACTATCTTTGACTAGAAAACGACCGCGCGATCTTATCAAACTACTGAGTGGTGCTGCACGTGAAGCGTATAAAAACGGGCATCAAAAAATATCCAGCTACGACCTCGAATCAACCTTTCCAACCTATTCAACTGAACGAATTCAGGATTTAGTAAATGAATTTAGAAGTGAAATGCCAAACATTGAAAGGTTACTTTATAACATGAAAAATACAAGGCGCGAGTTTGAAAAAGGCTATAGATTTTTTTATTCGAGAGATAGATTAATTTCTAAAATCCGCAACATTATCCAAACACAATCTTTAACGTTCTCAAACCTCCGCACAGTAACCCCAACGAGCATTGCTGAATTTCTTTATAAGATAGATTTTATCATCGCCACCGGGCGTAAAGAAGATGAAAAGAAAGAATGGATATACTTTGATCAAAACAGGATGCTGGTAAGTCAATTTGTCGACTTTGGATATGCTTGGGAAGTTCATCCAGCTTATCGGTGGGCTCTTCAGCCAGATCATCGAGGTAAAATACTTGAAACTATCGGATAAATTATACTGCATCACCCGTCCATCTTCAGCGCCGAAATAAACGCCTCCTGCGGGATCTCGACCTTGCCGAACTGGCGCATCTTCTTCTTGCCCGCCTTCTGCTTGTCGAGCAGCTTGCGCTTGCGGGTGGCGTCGCCGCCGTAGCATTTGGCGGTCACGTCCTTGCGCAGGGCGCGGATGGTTTCGCGCGCGATGATCCGCCCGCCGATGGCGGCCTGGATCGGCACCTGGAACATGTGCTGCGGGATCAGGTCCTTGAGCTTCTCGCACATGCTGCGCCCGCGCGCCTCGGCCCGGTCGCGGTGCACGATCATGCTGAGCGCGTCCACCGGCTCGGCGTTGACGAGGATCTGCATCTTCACCAGCGCGTCGGCCTGATAGCCGTCGATCTGGTAGTCGAAGCTGGCGTAGCCCTTGGTGGCGCTTTTCAGCCGGTCGTAGAAGTCGAACACCACCTCGTTGAGCGGCAGGCGATACACCACCATGGCGCGCGACCCGGCGTAGGTGAGGTCGGCCTGCACGCCGCGCCGGTCCTGACACAGCTTGAGCACGTCGCCGAGGTATTCGTCGGGCACCAGGATCGTCGCCTTGATCCACGGCTCCTCGATGCGGTCGATCCTGACCACATCGGGCATGTCGGCGGGGTTGTGAAGCTCGATCACCGAGCCGTCGGTCATGTAGATGTTGTAGATCACCGAGGGCGCCGTGGTGATCAGGTCGATGTCGTATTCGCGCTCCAGCCGCTCACGGATGATCTCCAGATGCAGCAGGCCGAGGAACCCGCAGCGAAAGCCGAAGCCCAGCGCGGCGGAGGTCTCCATCTCGTAGGTGAAGCTGGCGTCGTTGAGCGCCAGCTTCTCGATGGCTTCGCGCAGCGCCTCGAACTCGGCGCTGTCCACCGGAAACAGGCCGCAGAACACCACCGGCTGCGCGGGCTTGTAGCCGGGCAGCGCCTGCGCGCAGGGGCGGCGCTCATGGGTGATGGTGTCGCCGACGCGGGTGTCGCGCACCTGCTTGATCGAGCCGGTGAAATAGCCGATCTCGCCGGGGCCGAGTTCGGCGGCGTCCTCCATCTTGGGGCGGAACACGCCAAGGCGCTCGACGCTGTGGGCGGCGCCGGTCATCATCATGCGGATGCGGTCGCCCTTTTTCAGCACGCCGTCGTGGATGCGCACCAGCACGACGACGCCGAGATAGGCGTCATACCAGCTATCGACCAGCATCGCCTTGAGCGGCGCCTCGCGGTCGCCCTTGGGCGCCGGCAGGCGGGTGACGATGGCCTCCAGCACGTCGGCCACGCCCAGCCCGCTTTTGGCCGAGATCAGCACCGCGTCGGCGGCGTCGATGCCGATCACGTCCTCGATCTGGGCGCGCACCTGCTCCGGCTCGGCGGCGGGCAGGTCGATCTTGTTGAGCACCGGCACGATCTCATGCCCCGCGTCGATCGCCTGATAGACGTTGGCCAGCGTCTGCGCCTCGACGCCCTGCGAGGCGTCCACCACCAGCAGCGAGCCTTCGACCGCGCGCATCGAGCGGCTGACCTCATAGCCGAAGTCCACATGGCCGGGGGTGTCGATCAGGTTCAGCACATAGTCCAGCCCGTCCTTGGCGCGATAGTCGAGGCGCACGGTCTGGGCCTTGATGGTGATGCCGCGCTCGCGCTCGATGTCCATCGAATCGAGCACCTGCTCCTTCATTTCACGCTGCGTCAGCCCGCCGGTGAGCTGGATCAGCCGGTCGGC
>Ga0210015_1005131_pt1 | contig 10765 bp, 10 predicted proteins | sample CryGeymeta201522_FD_185471 | JGI IMG/M metagenome (GOLD analysis project Ga0210015, IMG submission 185471) | Groundwater microbial communities from Crystal Geyser aquifers in Utah, USA - Crystal Geyser metaG 2015-22 (SPAdes) (version 2) | ecosystem: Environmental > Aquatic > Deep subsurface >...
TGGCCGTCCGCCAATGCCGCCGCCAGCGCCGGGTTATCGTGCACACGCAGGTCGCGGCGAAACCAGACGATAGCGGCGGTCATCGGCTCAACCCGCCTTGACGTAAGGCCGCACCGCGGTAAAGCCGCCGTCGAGGCCGATCACCTGACCGGTGAGCCAGGCCGATGCGGTGGTGGCGAGGAACACGGCCAGCTCGGCCGCGTCGCGCGCCTCGCCGTGCCGGCCCAGCGGGTATTGTGCGGCGGCTTGTGCCGCACCGGCTTGATTGCCGATCAGGCGCTGCGTCATCGGCGTGCGCAGCAGGCCGGGCGCAATGCAGTTGACGCGCAGGCCGCAGGACGAAAAATCCGCCGCCAACGCCCGCGTCAGTGCCTCGACCCCGCCTTTTGCCGCCGCTATGGCCGCGTGATTGGCAACCCCGACGCGCGCCACAACCGACGAAAACAGCACCAACGATCCGCCCTGCTTTGCCTTTTGCACGGCTGCGGCATAAGCGCGCGCAACAAAAAACGCCGAATCCAGATTCGCTGCCATCACCGCGCGATACTGCTCAACGCGGGTGCGCGCGATCGGCGCAATCAAGCTGCTGCCGGCCGCATGGATCACCGCCGTCGGCGGCGCACCAAACTGGTCATGCGCGGCATCCAGCGCGGCTTGCGCACCGTCCTCGCTGGACACATCAGCGCCCAGCACCGCCCCCAGCGCTGGATCCAGGCCCGCCACGTCGCGGGAAACCCGCAACAGCGTCCAGCCCAGTGCGTGCAATTGATCGGCCACGGCGGTGGCCACGCCACCACGGGCACCGGTAATCAAGGCGGTATTCATGCTGCAACGATACGGCGGCTGTCGTCAGCACGTTGTGAAAACGCGGCAAGCGAACGCCATGGGGAAAAACCCCGGGCGTCAGTGTTCGACAAACTGCACGCGGCGGGTGATCGAGCAGGTCAGTTCGTAGCCGATGGTGCCGGCGGCAGCGGCAACTTCCTCTACCGGCAGTTCCGGCCCCCACAGCTGCACCGGATCACCGACCCGCGCCGCGGGCTGACTACGCAGGTCGAGCGTCATCAGATCCATCGACACCCGCCCGATCAGCGGCACCCGCTGGTCATTGACCAGTACCGGCGTGCCCGAGGGCACGTGGCGCGGATAGCCATCGCCATAGCCGATGGCGGCCACGCCCACCAGCATGTCCTCGGGGCAGATAAAACCGGCACCGTAGCCGACCGGTTCACCACGCCGTACCCGGTTCACCGCAATCAAGCGGGTAGCCAAGCGCATCGCCGGGCGCAAGCCAAAATCTGCGCCGGTGCGCCCTTCGACCACGGAAATACCATACAGCGCGCCACCGGGCCGCACCCAGTCCGCATGCGCGCTGGGCCAGCCAAGCACCGCTGCGGAATTGGCCAGTGAACGCGCACCGGAAATACCCTGGCAGGCGGATTCAAAGGCGGCGATCTGCGCCGGTGTGGCTGCCGCGGTAAACTCGTCGGAGCGCGCAAAATGCGTCATCAGCAGCAACTCGGGATCGACCACGGTCAGCGCGCGCAGACGCGCTGCCACCTGTGCAGCGTCCGCCACCGGAATCCCGAGCCGGTGCATGCCGGTATCGAGCTTGAGCCAGCAGCGGATCGGCGTGCCGGCATCGAGGGCAGCGAGCATGGCGAGCTGAGCCGGATGGTGAATCACGGTATCGACCGCCAACTGCCGCAGCAACGGCAGATCCGCCGGCTCGTCAAAACCGGAAAGCAATACGATGCGCTGATTCAGGCCCGCCGCACGCAAACGCTGGGCATCGCCCAATGCCGCCACACCAAAGGCGTCGGCGCTGGTCAATGCGCGGGCGACCCGCTCCAGACCGTGGCCGTAGCCATCGGCCTTGATCACGGCCATCACCCGCGAGGCCGGCGCGCGCAGACGGATTGCGGCCAGATTATGGCGCAGGGCATCCAGGTCGATGTGGGAACAAGTGGGGCGGCTCATGGGCAGATCGGGTTCGAGACAATCGGTTGCAGCATCGCCGTTGAAACGGGCTTGGTGCGGCCAAAACAGGGCAATTTGCGGGCACCTACTCCATCCGGCCAACGCTGTCGTGGGCGAGATTGTCGAAGCGCGTGTATTCGCCGAAGAAGCGCAGCTTGACCGTGCCGGTGGGGCCGTTGCGGTGCTTGCCGATGATGATCTCGGCCAAGCCCTTGTCCTGCGAATCCTGGTTGTAGTAATCGTCGCGATAAATGAACACGATCAGATCGGCATCCTGCTCGATCGCGCCCGACTCGCGCAGATCCGCCATCACCGGGCGCTTGTCGGTGCGCGTTTCCAGGCCGCGATTGAGCTGCGAGAGCGCAATCACCGGCACATTGAGTTCCTTGGCCAGTGCCTTGAGGCTGCGCGAAATCTCTGAAATCTCGGTGGCACGGTTTTCCTTGTTGCCCGGCACCTGCATCAATTGCAGGTAATCGATAACGATCAGACCCAGGTCATGCTCGCGCTTGAGCCGCCGCGCCTTGGAGCGCAGCACGTCGGGCGACAGCGCCGGGGTGTCGTCGATGAACATCTTGGCTTCCGAGAGCATCCGGATGGCGTGATTGACGCGGCTCCAATCCTCGTCCTCCAGTTGCCCGGTACGCAGCCGCTGCTGGTTGATCCGGCCGATCGATGAAATCAGGCGGAACGCCAACTGCGGCGCCGACATTTCCATTGAAAACACGACGCAGGCCTGGCGCGTTTTGAGGGTTGCGTATTCGGCGATATTCAGCGCCAGACTGGTCTTGCCCATCGCCGGGCGCGCCGCCAGAATCAACAGATCCGAGGGTTGCAAGCCAGCCGTGATCAGGTCGAACTCGGTATAACCGGTCGGCACACCGGTTACGTCGGACTGGTTTTCGTAGCGCGCTTGCAACACCGTGAACGCTTCGCGCATGGCATCGCGCAGCGCGACATAATCCTGGCGCCCGCGGCGGCCATGTTCGGCGATTCGGAACACCGCCTGCTCGGCCTGCGCCAGCACTTCCTGGCTATCACGGCCAGCCGGCTGAAACGCGCTGTCGACGATCTTCGAGCCGGCGTCGATGAGTTGCCGCATCACTGCCTTTTCGCGCACGATGGCCGCGTAGGCGGCGATATTGGCCGCCGACGGTGTGGTGCTGGCCAGTTCAATCAAATAGGCGGTGCCGCCGGCCTGCTCGGCCAGTTGGTGCGCTTCCAGCCATTCACCCAGGGTGATGGCGTCGAACGGCATGTTCTTGCCGGCCAACTCGCGCACGGCGCGGAAAATCGCGCGATGGTCGCGGCGATAAAAATCTTCCTCCACCAGCACGTCAGCAACCCGATCCAGCGACTCCGGCGCCAGCATCAAACCACCGAGCACCGCCTGCTCCGCCTCCACCGCCTGCGGTGGCAATCGCAGGTCGTCCATGCGCGGTTGGTTACGTGGGTCGGGAAATGCGGACATGGGCTATCGATCGATCGGCAGACAGTGATGATACAGCCTCACGCACGCCGGCCGGCGCATCGCGTGCGCCGGTAGCGTATGCGATCAGCGCTAACGAAAACGGTCGGTGGCGCGCAGCAACGCGCTGGCGATTTCCGGCTCGAACGCCGAGTGCCCGGAATTGCCGCAAATCTCCAGATCGGCTTTCGGCCAGGCTTGATGCAGATCCCAGGCATTATTGACCGGGCACACCACGTCGTAGCGGCCATGCACGATCACGCCGGGGATATCGCGCAGGCGATCGGCATCGCGCAGCAACTGGTCATCAACCTCGAAGAAGCCGCCATTGACGAAGTAATGCGATTCGATGCGGGCAAACGCGAGCGCAAACGCCTCGTCTTCATGCGCGCCGATGAATGCAGCGTCCGGGTGCAACAAACTGGTCGATGCTTCCCACACCGACCAGGCGCGCGCCGCGGCGAGCCGGGTATCGGCATCGTCGCTGATCAAGCGGCGATGAAAGGCCGACATCAGGTCATGCCGCTCCACCAGCGGGATCGCGCTCAGATACTGTTGCCAGGCTTCCGGAAACACACGCGAAGCGCCGTCCTGATAGAACCACTCCAGTTCCCAGCGGCGCAACATGAATATGCCGCGCAGCACCAGCTCGCTCACCCGCTGCGGATGGGTTTGCGCATACGCCAGCGCCAGGGTGGAGCCCCAGGAGCCGCCAAACACCTGCCAACGCGCGATGCCAAGGTGCATGCGCAGTGCCTCGATATCGGCCACCAGATGCCAGGTCGTGTTGTCGGTCAGGTCCGCGTGCGGCGTAGATCGGCCGGCACCGCGCTGATCGAACAGGATGATGCGATACGCCTTGGGATCATGAAAGCGACGCATCTTGGCGTTGCAACCGCCACCCGGACCGCCGTGCAGGATCACCACCGGCTTGCCGTTGGGGTTGCCACATTGTTCGTAATACAGCGTATGGCGCGCGTCGACCGCAAGCATGCCGCTGTCAAAGGGCTCGATATCGGGATACAACATGAGGATGGGTCCACCGGCTGAGCAGCAGCGCACAGTGTATCAAGGCGGCGCCGATCACTTGCGTTGAGCGTGCTGGCGCAAATAGATGGCCGCGTGGCGCGGTACCGCGGTAAATGGTCGGGGCGGCGGGATTTGAACCCACGACCCTCTGCCCCCCAGGCAGATGCGCTACCAGGCTGCGCTACGCCCCGACATGTGTTGTGTGTGCGCCGGGCAAGCAGCCCGGTTCGCCATTATACCCGGATTGGTGCGCCTCGAAAGCGTGCATGGCGCGAATTGCGAAGCTCAGCGGCGCAACAACAGCAGCACTTCTTCCAGTTCGCGCCGCACCTCACGGATCACCTGCGCGCTCATGCTCGACGCGTTGCGCCCGACCTCGCCTTCCAGCCGCTGACGGGCGCCACCGATGGTGTACCCCTCTTCGTACAACAAGGCGCGGATCTGCCGAATCATCAGCACGTCGTGGCGCTGGTAATAGCGCCGATTACCGCGCCGCTTGACCGGATTCAGGTTGCCGAACTCGGTCTCCCAATAGCGCAGCACGTGCGGTTTGACATCGCACAACTCGCTCACTTCACCAATGGTGAAATAGCGCTTGGCCGGAATCGGCGGCAGCTCGCGATTGCTGCCCGGATCAAGCACGTGGTGTCGTCTCGGAATAGGCTTCCACGCGCTCCTTCAGCTTCTGCCCGGGGCGAAAGGTGACCACCGTGCGCGCTGAAATAGGAATCTCCTCGCCGGTTTTCGGGTTGCGCCCGGGGCGTTGATTCTTGCTGCGCAGGTCGAAGTTGCCGAAACCCGACAACTTGATCTGGTTGCCACGCTCCAGCGCGCCGCGCAACGCATCAAAAAATGCGTCCACGAACTCTTTGGCTTCACGCTTGTTCAGGCCAACCTGCTCAAACAACCGCTCTGCCATCTCTGCTTTGGTCAACGCCATGTCACCCCCTGATTCTTGCGCCGCAATCGCGGCCCAGGGCAGCAACCACGTCGGCCACGGCGCGGTCGGCGTCGTGATCTGTAAGAGTGCGCGATACGTCGTGCAAAATCAAGCCCATAGCGAGGCTCTTGGTGCCCGATTCCAGCCCTGGCCCCTGGTACTGGTCAAACAGCGACAGCGCGCCAAGCCGCTCGCCCAGGCAGCCCCGCACACTGGCCTGCACCGCCGCCCATGGCGTGGCCTCCGCCACCACCACCGCCAGATCACGCCGCACCGAAGGAAAACGCGACAGTGGCCGGGCGCAGGCCAACTCGCGCTGGGCGATCTGATCGAGGTTCATTTCAAACACCCAGACCTCGGTATCGAGATCCAGCACCCGCAACAACGCCGGGTGCAGGGCGCCAATCCAGCCCAGCACCTGCTCGCCGCGCCAGAGCGTTGCCGAGCGCCCCGGATGCAGCCACGGCTGATCGACGCCCGCCCAGCGCAGTTGCGCCGGCCCCGCCAACGCCAACAGACTTTCGAGATCGCCCTTGATGTCGTAGAACTCGAGCGCGCGCGCCGGCACGCACCATTGCTCGGCATGCGCAGAGCCGCAAGCCACCGCTGCGATACGGCGAGTTTCGCCGCTGCCTTCGGCGTGAAAAACGCGGCCCAGCTCGAACAGGCGAACCCGGCCCTGCTGGCGATCGCGATTGCGTGCCAGCGCCTGTACCAGGCCTGGCAGCAGCGCGGGGCGCATCACCGCCAACTCGTCGCTCAACGGGTTGGCCAATGCCACGGCGCCGTGATCGAGCTGCCAATGCGCCAGCGTTTGCGCGTCGAGGAATGAAAAACACACCGCCTCGGCATAATCGCGGGCCAGCAACTGGCGCCGCATATCCGCGTCGGCGAGGTGGGTTTCGCTCGGCGCGATCAGCGGAAAACTGCCGCTCGGCAACGTCGTGGGTACCGATTCATAACCGTGGATGCGCACGACTTCCTCAATCAAGTCTTCCTCGATGGCGATGTCGAAGCGGCGGCTCGGTGGCAGCACCGACCAGCCATCGGCAGCGGCATCGACCACCATGCCCAAGGCACGCAGGATGCGCTCGACCTCGGCATCGCTGACACGGATGCCCAGCACCCGCGCCAGACGTGCGCGCCGCAACAGCACCGGCCGCGCAACCGGCAACGCCGCGGGCAGGGTCGCTTCGGTCAGCGGGCCGGGCTGACCGCCGGCAACATCCACAATCAGCCGGGTGGCGTAGTCCAGCGCGGTGCGCGGCAACTCGGGATCAACGCCACGCTCGAAGCGGTGCGAGGCATCAGTATGCAGGCCAATGCGACGCGCGCGACCGATGATCGCATCCGGTGCAAAATGCGCACTTTCCAGAAACACACTGGTGGTGGCATCGCTGACGCGGGTGTCCCAGCCACCCATCACACCAGCCAGCGCGACCGGGCGATCGGCATCGGTAATCAGCAAAAACCCGTCATCGAGGGTGACCGTGCGTTCATCGAGCAGCTTCAATGATTCGCCCGACCGTGCCCGGCGCACGCCGATCGGGCCGTTCAGGCGATCATGATCGAAGGCATGCATCGGCTGGCCCAGTTCCAACATCACGTATTGGCTGACATCGACCAGAAAACTGATCGGGCGCACGCCACTGCGACGCAGCCGCTCACGCATCCACAGCGGTGTCGATACGCTGGCATTGATGCCCTGGATCACCCGACCGCAATAGCGCGCGCACGCTGCTCCAGCGTCCAGGTTTACCGTCAGTGCAGCGCTGCTCGTCGCCGGCAGCGGCTCAACCACGAATGGCAGCACCGCGGCATCCGTTGCTGCCGCCACGTCGTAGGCAATCCCGCGAATGCCGAAACAATCGGCGCGATTCGGCGTCAGCTTGATCTCGTAGCTGGTATCGGGCAGGCCGAGATAATCGAGCAGGGACTGACCGGCAGGGGCATCGGCGGGCAGCTCCATCAAGCCTGAAGCATCACTGTCGAGGGCCAACTCGCGCGCCGAGCACAGCATCCCTTGCGACTGAACACCGCGCAGCATGGCGGCCTTGATCACGATGCCACCGGGCAGGCTCGCGCCAACCACCGCCAACGGCGCCACCAGCCCGGCGCGCGCATTGGGCGCACCGCAAACGATCTGCACCGGCTCCGAGCCACCGGCATCCACCTCGCAAATCTGCAAGCGATCGGCTTGCGGATGCGGCGTGCAAGCGATGATGCGAGCCACCACCACCCCCTCCAGATCCTCGCCCAGCCGCTGCATCTGCTCCACCTCCAGACCGATCGCGGTCAGCCGTTCGGCCAGACCCTCGGCAGTGGCGTTGAATGCAACGTGTTGGCGCAGCCAGCTTGCTGGGAATTTCATGTGGTTACCCGTGACTATTCGATCAGGTGAGGTCTATCAAACCGCAGCGGTCCGCAAAGAACGCAAAATGCGCGAAGAACAACAAGGACACGCAGGAAAAATCATGGCCCTGCTTTGGCTGAGGACTTCGTGATTGATGGGTTTCGCTACGCTCTACCCATCCTACGAACTCGTTTTCCTAGGCTTTCCTTCGCTTTACCTTTGCATCACTTTGCGTAATTTGCGGACTGTTGTTGCTCGTTCGAAGACAGCGTTCACTTGCACACGCTCACGCAAACTGCCGCAGGAAGCGCAGGTCGTTTTCGAAGAACGCGCGCAGGTCGTTGACGCCATATCGCAACATCGCAAAGCGCTCGATGCCGATGCCAAACGCAAAACCGCTATACCGCTCCGGGTCAATGCCGCAGTTGCGCAATACGTTCGGATGCACCATGCCGCAGCCGAGCACTTCCAGCCAGCGCGCGCTGCCATCGGGCTGCCGCCAGCGGATATCCACTTCCGCCGATGGCTCGGTGAACGGAAAATAGCTGGGCCGAAAACGCATGCTGAAATCGCGCTCGAAGAAGGTATCGACGAACTGTTTCAAGGTGCCCTTGAGATCGGCAAAACTGGACGTTTCGTCGATCAACAGGCCTTCCATCTGGTGAAACATCGGCGAATGGGTTTGATCGGAATCGCTGCGATAGACCTTGCCGATGGCGATCATGCGAAACGGTGGCTTGCGCTCGCGCATGTAACGCACCTGCACCGGCGAGGTATGCGTGCGCAACAGGCGGCCGTCGGCGAAATAGAAGGTATCGTGCATCGCCCGCGCCGGGTGGTGCGGCGGAAAGTTCAGCGCTTCAAAATTGTGCCAGTCGTCCTCGATCTCCGGGCCATCGGCCAGCTCGTAGCCCATGCGCGCGAAAATGTCGGCGATGCGTTCGCTGGTGCGGGTGATCGGGTGCAGTGCCGCGCGATGTCCATCGCGCCCCGGCAGCGTGATGTCCAGTCGCTCGCTGGCCAGACGTGCGGCCAAGGCGGCCTGCTCCAGTTGTTCACGGCGGCTGGCAATACGCGCGCCGATCTCGTCCTTGGCACGATTGACCGCCTCGCCAGCCGCCTTGCGCTGATCGGCGGGCAAGGCACCGAGCTGCTTGAGCAGTGCGGTAATCTGGCCCTGTTTGCCCAACAGTTGCACCCGCAAGGCTTCCAATGCATCGATGCCGGTAGCAGCGTCGATCTGGCTTGCCGCAGATGCGACAAGAGCGGCAATGTCGCTCATGATTGACCTCTGGATGATCCGAGCCGAGCACGCCCGTCGGCGGCCCTGAAAACGCAAATGGGGAAGGACTTTCGCCCTTCCCCACGCCCCGGCGGCATGCCGCCGGTGAACCTGCGCATTGTCGCAAGCCGATCACCGAGGTGATGGCCGCGTGAGGTTTGGCATTACGCCGCGAGCGCACCCTTGGCTTTTTCGGCCAACTGGCCGAACGCCGCGATATCGTGCACGGCGATATCCGCCAGCACCTTGCGATCGAGGGTGATGCCGGCCTTCTTCAAGCCATTCATGAAGCGGCTGTAGCTCAGACCGTAGATGCGTGCACCGGCGTTGATACGCACGATCCACAGGCTGCGGAACTGACGCTTGCGCTGCTTGCGGCCGATATACGCGTACTGCTGGGCGCGGGTTACCGCCTGCTTGGCAACACGGAATACCTTGCGCCGGGCGTTGTAATAGCCTTTGGCCAGCTTGATGATTTTTTTGTGGCGCCGACGCGCCGTTACACCACGTTTGACTCGTGCCATGGTTCAGTCCTCCTCAGAGATAGGGCAGCATGCGATCAAGACGACCTGCGTCTTCGGCCCGAACATGGTTCGTCTGCCGCAGGTTGCGCTTGCGCTTGGTTGCCATCTTGGTGAGGATATGACTGCGGTTGGCGTGGCCACACTTGTACTTGCCGGAAGCGGTCTTCCGGAAGCGCTTGGCGGCGCCGCGATTGGTTTTGATCTTGGGCATTGCTAGTCCTTGTCGTACTGTTAGCTACTGACGTGGGCGGCGGGGTCACCGCGCTTTCCATCCTGCCCGTGCCGGTTTCAAGGCCGTGCTTGCGCACGGCTGGTCCAGATAAAAAACTCGCCCAAAGACACCGAGCAAGCCGCAAATTATGCCAGCTTGCACGCTGTGATGCAAAGCTTTTTGATGGCAGCCAGGGTCAACGCGAAGCGTTTCCGCGTCCCCTCTCCCTCCGGGAGACGGCAGTGGCAAGGGAAACGGCATGGCGTAAAAACGTTTCATGGTGTGGGGTGGCCAATCGCCATGCCCGTTGGCGCGAGGCGCGCAACCCTTGATCACCGCGACCATCCAGAGCATCGACGCAACCCGGGAGTGGGCAATGACGCACGGATGTTTCGCAGCCACGGGTTGCACCGCTGGCGCGGTGAACCCGGGCTACCCTACTTCTTCCTGGGCGCGATCATCATGATCATCTGCCGGCCCTCAAGGCGCGGCCGCTGCTCGATGGTCACTTCATCCGCGAGATCGGCCTCGATCTTTGCGGCCATGGCCAGGCCCAGTTCGGTATGCGCCATCTCGCGCCCCTTGAACCGGATATTGACCTTGACCCGATCGCCTTCTTCGATGAAGCGGCGCAAGTTGCGCATCTTGACCAGGTAATCGGCGGTGTCGGTGACCGGACGGAACTTGAGTTCCTTGATCTCGACGACCTTCTGCTTCTTCTTCGCAGCCTGCGTCTTTTTCTGCTGCTCGAAGCGATGTTTGCCGAAATCCATGATTCGGCACACCGGCGGATCGGCGTTGGGCTGAATCTCGACCAGGTCGAGACCGGAATCGCCAGCCATCTGCAGCGCGTCGTCGCGGGTCATCACGCCGATCATTTCGCCATCGGCGCCAATTACGCGAAGCCGCGGCACGCGGATTTCGCCATTTTTGCGGTTCTGCTTTTCGGTACTGATTCGCCAATCCTCCAAACGTCCA
>Ga0210015_1005147_pt1 | contig 10738 bp, 10 predicted proteins | sample CryGeymeta201522_FD_185471 | JGI IMG/M metagenome (GOLD analysis project Ga0210015, IMG submission 185471) | Groundwater microbial communities from Crystal Geyser aquifers in Utah, USA - Crystal Geyser metaG 2015-22 (SPAdes) (version 2) | ecosystem: Environmental > Aquatic > Deep subsurface >...
ACAAAAACCCTCAACTCCTAATCTTCGGGTCGAGCCAAGCATAAACCATATCGACGAAGATGTTAATTAATACAAACATTACTGCAATAACCAAAACGGCTCCCATGATAACCGGTAAATCCAACGTGTTGAGTGCTTCCACAATTTCTTTTCCCAAACCATTCCATCCAAAAATATATTCGACAAAAACAGCTCCAGCCAGCATCGAAGCAAACCAGCCTGACAAGGCGGTCACTACCGGATTCAAAGAGTTTTTAAAAGCATGGTTTTTAATCACTTGAAATTCACTTAATCCTTTGGCGCGTGCCGTCCGGATGTAATCTTGCGTGAGCGTTTCGAGTAGCGAATTGCGCATCAGTTGAATGACCACCGCGAGTGGCCGAATGCCCAAAACTACCGCAGGGAGAATCAAGTTTTTCCATTGAATGGCATATTTCTCACCGAAATCATCGAGTTCATACAAGCTTCCCGTCATGCTCAATCCGGTGTATTGGTGTAAGATATAGGCGAAAAACCAAGCAAACAAAATGGCACTGAAAAAAGAGGGCAAACTCATGCCCAAGGTGCTCAACAATTGAATCAAACGGTCGGCCTTGCTGTCTTTGACAAGCGCGGAGAAAACACCCAGCAGCAACCCCAAAACCAGGGCAATCAGTATGCTCGAAACCGCCAAAACAATTGTGTTTGGGAGTGTTTCACCTATTATTTCAGTCACGGGTTTGCCACTTTTTTGGAAAGATTCCCTTAGATAGGGAAGTTTGAGCACGAGTGTAGCAGAAGAAAATTTATTCAGGCTTAAAAAACGGTATTTGTTTTCGCTTAAAAAAGTGTAATCTCCCGGTTCATTCGAATGCAAAGAAATGGGCGACAAATCGTTGAGATAATTCAAATATTGTTTATAAACAGGTTGGTCAAACCCATATTTTTTCTTGATGGCGGCCAATTGTTTGCTGTTTTCGTTTTGATCCAACATCATCCGCGCCGGATCGCCGGGAAGCACCGTGAACAAAAAGAAAATAACCGTCACTACACCCAAAAGTGTCAGTAGTGCATATCCCAGTTTGTTTAAGATATAAGCAGTCAAGCCTTAAAGTTTAATTTTATCTAAATCGTTCCAATGCCTTTTTTGTAAAATCGTCCCATTGTTCAAAACCAAAATTCCCGGATTGGAACGAACAATGGTTTTCAACGCGGTTTCATCGCAAGCATAGAAGTCCAAATCCAAACCGTAAGTTGCCTTAAATTTTTCTACATCCGGAATCCCGGAAGCGGACAGCGCGATAACTTCATAGTTTTTCTTTCGTGCTTGATCGATAAAGTATTTCAATGATGAAGCACCTTTTTGTTCTACTTTGCTGAGGTTGTACATCACCACCAATACGACTTTTTCTTTATTTAAAAAATCCGAAGTATAGTCATTCCCGTCTTTTTCGATGGAAAAATCATGAATGGGAGGCTTGTATCCTTCTTTAATTAATTTGGTTTGTACATCCACAAAAGTGCCGTCAACCTTCGGATAGTCTCCGGAAGTTTTCACGATTTTATCTTCACCGTTTACGTCAAACCGCCAACGGTATTCAAATTCAGGCTTAGGGGCATTGTCGGGAATGATTATCGATTGTTCGATGTTTACCCCTATTTTATAAGGCCTGAAATCAATCATTGGCAGATGCATAAGTCCGGAATAAGCTATCCAAAGAGACAGGAAAACGGCTCCGAAATTGATTAGAAAATTGATTTTGGAAGAAAAAATCGGGTTGATATACTTTTTGCCGGTTATCAAAATAAAGATTAAAACCAACAAGACTACATCTTTGGTAAAGGACTGCCAAGGAGTGAGCGGCAATGCATCGCCAAAACATCCGCAATCGTTAACTTTGTTGAAATAAGCCGAGTAAAAGGTTAGAAAAGTAAAAAAGACAATCAATACCAAAAGGCTCCAAACCGTGAAAGTAGTTTTGTATCCCAACAAAAGCATCACCCCAAAAAAGATTTCCAAGATAACCAAGAAGATTGCTACGACAAGAGAAATCGAAACCAAAAAAGGAAGATTCAACACATCGGAAGCTGCGTATTCCTGTAGTTTGTAAGAAAAACCGATAGGGTCAACCAGTTTGACAAAACCAGATAAGATGAAGAGCACAGAAACAAAAATCCGAACAAGGTTGATGGCTATTTTCATAGAGTAACTTCTTTGCCTCGCTGTTGGGTAACAATTTCGATGGTGTTGTTTAAGGTGCGATGTACCGGGCATTTGTTAGCAATTTCAATCAATCTATCTTTTTGCTCAGGGGTCAAATTGCCGGTCATTTCTATTTCCCGCGTCATCCGGTCTATTTTAGCCTCGTGTTCACAATCATCGCAGTCGGTGGCATGTGTTTTTTTATGAGTCAGGTGTACGATAACCTCTTGCAAGTCCCATTTTTTCCGATCGGCATACATACGCAGCGTTATGGCTGTACAAGCACCCAAGCTGGAAAGCAAAAGTTCGTAAGGTGTCGGGCCGAGATCACTTCCCTCATAATTTTTGGGTTCGTCTGCCAAAAATGCGTGGTTTCTAGCGGCAATCTCAGTCGTATAATGCGATGTTCCGATTCTGACGGCAACTTGCCGGTCGGTTTGCAAATCTGCAACTTCCTTAAATGTAACATAGCGTTTCACCCAAGACGATATCACTTCGCCTACATAGAGCGAATCATCTTTGTTGACCAATAAGTGATCGGCTCCATCCAACGACACGAAACTCTTTGGATGGTATGCCGCACCATATATTTTTGCTGCGTTTTCTATTTCGACAACTTTATCCTGTGGAGAATGAAAAATCAACAGCGGTTTTCGTAATTCTTTGAGTACTTGAGGTAGATCTTTGTCTTCCAAATCGTCCAAAAAGTGCTTTTTGATAATGAATTTTCTTCCGGCAATGTCCACTTTCGCCTCGCCGCTGGTGTGAATTGTTTCCAAGCAGGATTCAAAAAGATGGGAAACATGAACGGGGTTGGATGGTGCGCCTATGGTAATCACTGCCTGAATGGCTTTGATTTGGTGTGCTGCAAAAATGGCGGCTGCGCCGCCCAATGAGTGTCCAATGATTATTTTTGGACAACGATAATGCGTTGTTAGGTATTCGGCCGCCGAAATTAAATCGTCCACGTTGGTCGAAAAGTTGGTGTCTTCAAAATTGCCTTCGCTGTCGCCCAATCCGGCAAAATCAAATCGCATGACGGCGATGCCATTGAGCGTGAGTGCACGAGAGATGTTTCGAACCGCTGAAAAGTTTTTGTTTCCGGTGAAAAAATGAGAAAATATGGCGTATTGAATGGGTTTTTTGTCAATCGGTAAATCTAATTTGGCCGAAAGATTCAACCCTTTATTATTTTTGAAAGAAAAGCTGACGGATTGCATGCTGCATTGAATTTATGGATGGCTCAAAGTACAAATATTTTTTGATGTCCTAAAGATTTTTTTAAAAAACCCTTTCGAGATTAAATCTTAAAAGGGTTTCAGGATGATTTAAAAAAGATACCCGACTTTGATATTGAAATTCCTTCCCAAATTTGGGATACCATCTATTTTTAGGCGGGAAAGATGCGGGATATAGGTTTCGTCAAAAAGATTGGTTCCCGAAACGGTTAGGCTCAATTCGTTCTTGTTGATTGCAAATGATCCTCCCAACCCCGCACTGACTAAGTTGTAACTATCCGAAACGGTTTCAAACGTACTGGCTTTGTTTTGCTCGAAGGAGTAACTATCCTTTACAAAAACGTACGCATTTTTTAAAAATCCAATTTTGTAAAACTCAATCCGCAGGGTATTTGAAATTGTATTCGCGGGAATCAAAGGCAAGTCTTCTCCTCCGTTTATTTTCCCCAAAACGGTTTCAAAACTACTTTCCAAATGCAACCAATCGAGTGGGTGAGGGTGGAGGTGTAACGTGATTTCGCCTCCGAATAGATGCGCATCGGTTTGAACGAAATTAAAAACTTGTTCATTGCCGATAAATCTATTTTCAGGATCTACAAAAATGAAATCATTTATTTTATTTAAAAATCCGTCAAGTGCCAATTCTAAATGTTCATTGGCGTACTCTAACGATAGGTCTGTTTGAAAATTTTGTTCAATTCCCAAACTTGAATTGCCTATTTCGAATCGGTTTGTTCCTTCGTGAAGACCGTTTGAGGCGAGTTCGGCTAAGTTGGGCGAACGACTTCCGGAAGCAAAATTGAGCCGGGAGGTGATGTTTTTTGTCAAAAAAGACCGCAGGCCGATGGCTGCGTTAAAACTTGTGAAGCTTCTGTCAAAATTTTCACTAAATCCTTCTTCGCCGATTTCCCCCTTGTCTTTGGCTCGGATGTTTCGGCTGTCAACTCTTACCCCAAACTGAACAGCATGTTTGTCATTCAAGGTATATAATCCGGTTGCTGCTAAGCCGATGTCCTTGACGATGGCATCGGGGATGAGTTGTTCTTCACCAAAATTTGCATTGTCTTGATACATACCCTGTGCAGCCAATATGGTTTCGAACTTTTTAAGTTTAGGGAAATAATATTTTAAGTCATAGTTGAACGTATTCAACCGGAAGCCCAAAGCCGCGACTGTCCTGCTGTCTTCCAATTCTTTCCGATTGTTGTACAAGTAACCCAAATTCAGTTCAATACGCGTTGAATTATCCATTTGCAAAACAGACTGTGAGCTCAAAATGTGGTTGTCGATATCCTGAAAGGGCGTTTCCATAGATTTTGACCGGCTTTGTGTACCTATATCTTCCGGAAGCCCAACACGAAACCGGTTATAATTGTACCGCAAAGTAGTTTTGAAATTTTTGTGGTTATATCCTGCGGCTGTTTTCAAGTCTAATTCGTTAAATCGTGAATTGGTGACTAAACCATCGTCGGGTGTTTTGTAATCTGCATGGCTACTTTGGCTGCCATTAATCAGGTATTTAAACTTTTCACCCGAAATTTTGTAGCCGATATTCGACTTGATACCTTCAGTGTTGGTTACGTATTCGAAGGAAGCTTTACCGGAATTTGTGTTAGCGGCTGCAAATGCTTCCGGGTTGAAATACAGCACACCGCCCAACGCATCGCTGCCATACAAAAGAGACGCAGGCCCCTTGATGACTTCTACACTTTCAAAACCACTTTCGCCCAGACCCAAACCGTGCTCATCTCCAAATTGTTGGTTTTCGAGCCGGACTCCTTGTGAATAAACCAGTACCCGGTTACCGGTCAACCCTCTGATGACGGGCTTTCCAATACTGAGCCCGGTACTGAAATTGGATACGCCGGGAATATTTGTAAGGCTTTCGGCGAGTGTTGATGAGCCATTTTTAAACAGGGATTCGATTGTTTGCTTTTCAACTTTCATCACGTTTTCTTTCTGAAGTCGTTGAAAAGGCGTAGAAACGAGGACTTCATTCATCTCAAAAACCGATGTTTTGAGCGAAACGGTAATTTCTGAAGGACCGTTTGAAGGATTAATACTTATTGAATAAGTTTCATATCCGATCAGTGAAATAACCAACCGAATGGTTCCTCCCGGGAGGTTCTTTAAAACAAAAACACCCTTTTGGTCTGTAACTGTCCCTTTCTCGATTTGTGGGATATAAACATTGGCTCCTTGGAGCAACTCGCCCGTCGATGCATCTTTGACCGAACCGCTTATTTGGTTTTGTGTGAAAGCAGACAAACCTGCAAATGCAAATAGTAGAAAAAACAAATTTTTCATGATGAAAATAACTTAGAAAATAATAAATTTTTTTAAAAATAAATTAACTAAGCTATGGTCGGAGGCCCTCTGAGGCTATAAGAATGTGCTAAATTAAATTTTAAAAAAGAGTGGTAGGACGATACAGTATCAAGATTGAAAATAATCGTATAACTTTCAAACGAATTTGATTTGAAATCGACAATTAGGGAAAAATGAATACCGCAAAATTTACAGTCGAGGGGTTTTTCGTGAAAATGAACAGGCCCAGTTTGTGTGCAGATTTTGGCACTGTGATGATAAATGCTGTGTGTCAGTTTTGCAATATCTATTCCCAAAAAGCTGATAGCCAGAAGTGAAGAAATAAATAAACCCAATAAATTAGTGCGATTAGGAATCATCAGGTTTTTTTAGAAATTTTGCCAAGCCCATGTGGCTCAACATTTTTTTCACAAAGTTGAAAAAAAATCGATATTCACCAAACAACCAACCGATTATTATAATTAAAACTTTATAAACCGGCAAAATAAGTATGATGTACAAAGGCCAATAAATAAATGGGTTTACTTCGCCTCGGTGCAATCCGAAAAAATCGAGTAAAGGAGCAGAAAGCCTTGCGGAAAGTGTGCCGGTAAGAGCAAACACCAACAAGATTTTCGCCAATTGAAAATTTGATTGAATCTTCCACCGCTCTTTTAATGTTTTACCCATGTGTTGTCAGTAGTATCGCAGGTTCTGTTTATATTTTTTTTGAAAATATTCAAAATACATATAAAGCAAATAGTTGACATCCAGCCCGTAATGAATATTAGGTTCGTAGTTGATTTGTTGAAAATATAAATTAGGGTCGTATCGCTGCGGCTCTAATACCCTTTGGTTGTAGGTCTGAACATAAAAACGGTTTCGTGTTTCCAAAAACGATTCAGAAAAAAATTCTTTAGGCCTTTGGGTAACTAACCAACTGTCAAAACCAACTTCAATAATGATAATTTCGTACTCGAGCGAATCATTGGCTATGCGGATGGTGTCTTGCTTTTGCACCACTATATCCGCTTTCTTATCTGTCTTCTTTTGGGCAAAAACTTGAAAAGAAATTGCCATCAGAAGCAGCAGGATTGGTATTTTTTTCATGTCACGAAGATTTTACCAAAGATACTTAAATCTTCTAATATTAGAATGTTTTGTAAACCTTTTCAGTGTTTGAGTTGTGTAAAAAAATGGGTGTTCACCAACTATGCTCTTTTGTGTTCCTACACCGCTGAACAGTAGTTGCCCTGTTTTTTTGTGGATTTTAAGGTTGTGATTCCGTTCTGTGGATAGTTACAAAAGTGGCTGTGCAGAAAGTAACTTAGTTATTTTTTGTTTGATAATGAAACAAAGACAGTGTTTATAAAGCTTCTTAGATTCGTTTACTTTGATCGGTTTTGTGCATTATCCCTGTTTTGAAAGGACTGTTTTAATTACAATTTTCTTCATGTATGCTAAAGCAGTATTTGTATCGGTTTTGACACAGGAACTCCATAACCTAAGCTAGCTTTTACAATAAAATATTGTGCAATAGGCGAAAGTGGTATAAAGAGCAAAATTTAATCGGCATGCAACCATGCTTTCTTTTTCAAAAGTTGTTCTTCAGTTTCTACATGGTTTTTATCCGGAATACAGCAGTCAACCGGGCAAACTTTTGCACATTGGGGTTCGTCATGAAATCCTTTGCATTCCGTACATTTGTCAGATACGATATAATAGAATTCGTCAGAATAAGGTTTGTTTTCCTTATCTGCATCTATTTCTTTACCTTGTAGACCCGTGACGACTCCACTAAGTGCCGTTTCATCGGAGTAAGACCAACTTTGATCAGGTTCGTAAATTGCATGGTTCGGGCACTCAGATATACAGGCGTCGCAATTTATGCATTCTTCTGTTATGGTAATAGCCATGTTTTGTGTGATTTATGATTAAATAACAATAAATTTAATAAAAACTTTATTATCTTTAACTGATAAAAATCATGTTTCAAGAAAAAAATTGAAAATAATTTTGAATACATGTAAAAGCATTTTTTTGATGCTTTCAAGTTTTCTTATAATTTTTCAACTTATGAAAACAAACAAAGAATTATTGCAACCTGAGGTTTTGGAAGCAGTAGTAATCCGGTTTGTCGGTGATTCCGGCGATGGGATGCAGTTAACTGGAACGCAATTCTCTGATACTTCTGCAATGTTTGGCAACGATGTTGCAACTTTTCCCAATTATCCGGCGGAAATCAGGGCTCCGCAAGGCAGTTTGTACGGTGTTTCAGGGTTTCAGGTTCACATCGGCAGTGTTGAGATTAGTACGCCTGGCGATCAGGTAGATTTGTTGGTAGCGATGAATCCTGCGGGTTTGAAAACCAATTTATACGCGGTCAAACCGGGACATACAATCATAGTGGATACTGATGCATTCAACAAAAAGAACCTGGAAAAATCACAATACGAAACCAACCCTTTGGAAGACGATAGTCTCAATAACTATCGCGTTATTGAAGTTGCCATGACTTCCTTAACAAAAGAAGCATTGAAAGATGTAGAAGGATTAGACAACAGAATGATCAACAGAAGCAAAAATATGTTTGCCTTGGGTATGGTCTATTGGATGTATAACCGCTCTATAGCACATACCATAGATTTTTTCAATAAAAAATTTAAAAACACCCCCAACCTGATTCAGTCAAACACCAAAGTACTCAACGCAGGATTTTATTTTGCGGAAACATTGGAATTAATACCCAATGCTTATACCATTTCCCCCGCCAAAATGAGACCCGGAAAATACCGCATCATCATGGGCAATATGGCCACGGCTTGGGGGTTTTTAGCAGCTGCAGAAAAATCAGGCTTGGAGTTGTTTTTGGGATCTTATCCCATCACACCGGCGACAGATATCTTACACGAATTGGTCAAACACAAGCATTTTGGTGTGAAAGCCTTTCAAGCCGAAGATGAAATTGCAGGTATAACCTCCGCCATTGGAGCTTCATTTGCCGGAGATTTAGCCATTACCACAACATCCGGACCGGGATTAGCTCTAAAAGGAGAAGCCATCGGTTTGGCTGTGATGACTGAATTGCCCTTAGTGATTGTGAACGTACAAAGAGGTGGCCCTTCCACCGGGTTGCCTACCAAAACAGAACAATCGGATTTGCTCCAAGCAATGTATGGCAGAAATGGCGAAAGCCCGGTTATCGTGATTGCAGCCAGTACGCCTGCCAACTGTTTCAACTTTGCTTACGAAGCAGCACGATTGGCTTTGGAACACATGACACCGGTAATTTTGCTGACCGACGGGTACATTGCTAACGGATCGGCTCCTTGGAAAATAAGGACGGTTGACGAAATGCCGGAAATCAGGAACAACAAAATCTTGACACCAACCGAAAATTGGTACCCTTACAACCGCGATGAGATTACCTTGGCGCGCAATTGGGCCATCCCAGGAACCAAAGATTTAGAACACCGTATTGGCGGCTTAGAAAAAGACAAAGTCACCGGAAATGTTTCTTATGTTCCCGAAAACCATGAGTACATGACCCATATCCGGGCAGAGAAAATAAGAAGGGTGCAATACAATATCCCCGAACTCAAAACTGAATTTGCCGAAAAAGGGGATTTGTTGGTAGTCGGGTGGGGCGGAACCTACGGCACTTTGCATACAGCTACTAAACAGTTGTCGGAGGAAGGTTACAAAAACATAGGTTTTGCACATTTCAACTACATCAATCCGTTGCCTAAAAATACGGAAGAGGTATTGAAAAGATTTAAGAAAATAGTGGTTTGCGAATTGAACTCCGGGCAGTTTTCCAAAATTTTAAAAATAAACTTTGACGGATTGGACATCGCACAATTCAACAAAATACAAGGCCTTCCTTTCTCAAACGATGAGCTTATTCAACAATTTAAACAATGGATCTAATTATGGAAGCTACAACAGTCGAAAAATATACGTTTAAAGATTTCGCCAGCGATCAAGAAGTCAGATGGTGCCCGGGTTGCGACGATTATGTCATCTTGCGGTCTATGCAGAAAGCGCTACCCGAAATGGGGCTTAGAAGAGAAGATGTTGTGTTTATATCAGGGATTGGATGCTCTTCTCGGTTTCCTTATTACATGGAGACCTATGGCATGCATAGCATTCACGGACGTGCTACAGCGATAGCCTCCGGTGTGAAATTAGCAAACCCTAAGTTAAGTGTGTGGGTGGTTACGGGCGACGGGGATTCGATGGCCATCGGAGGAAATCACTTTATCCATGTGTTGCGAAGAAACATCAATTTGAATATTCTTCTTTTTAATAACGAAATCTACGGACTCACCAAAGGACAGTTTTCTCCTACTTCTTTGGTAGGCCAAAAAACCAAATCATCGCCATACGGCAATACACAGCCTCCATTTTCACCGGGCGAACTAGCTATTGGGGCACAGGCGCGGTTTTTTGCTAGAATCGGTGGGAATACACCCAAAGAAATGACTGAGCTTTTTGTTGAAGCGGAAAAATTTAAAGGCACATCACTGATTGAAATACTCCAAAACTGTGTCATTTTTAATGACAACTGTTTTTCAAAATACACCGATAAAGATATACGCGAAGACAAGCAATTATTTGTTGAACACGGCAAACCGATGATTTTTGGCAAGAACAAAGACAAAGGGTTGGTATTGAACCGCCTCAAATTGGAAGTAGTAACCCTTGGTGAAAATGGGATTACAGAGGCCGACATATTGGTTCATGATGCCAAAGAACAAGACCCGGCTTTGCATCTAATGTTGGTCAGATTGGACTATCCTTTGGTCACCGGTATCATTCGAAGCTTTGATGATGTCACGCTCGAAGAACGGGAAAAAGAATTGACTGCCAAGGTAAAAGCAGGTTCAAATTTTACCAAAACCGATGACTTGTTTTTCTCCGGAGAAACGTATGAGATTAAATAGCAAATCCCGACAGTCCCGATTGCAATCGGGATCGAAATCGAGAAAAAATTAACCAAAACTAAAAC
>Ga0210015_1005148_pt1 | contig 10737 bp, 10 predicted proteins | sample CryGeymeta201522_FD_185471 | JGI IMG/M metagenome (GOLD analysis project Ga0210015, IMG submission 185471) | Groundwater microbial communities from Crystal Geyser aquifers in Utah, USA - Crystal Geyser metaG 2015-22 (SPAdes) (version 2) | ecosystem: Environmental > Aquatic > Deep subsurface >...
AAAACCCCTTGATGAGGATTGTGTAAATCTACATGACAGGCTAATTTGTGCGGAGACTATAGGTCTGTTTCCAGAATTCGTGGCTCAGGTAACTGGGTACGTCCGGTCACCCCTTCGGAAAGAGGATCTCCATCTGATAATGGATGTAGGGGCGGGGACTATAGATATATCTGTCTTTAATGTTTTTAAGTCGGAAGGAGAAAACCAGGGTGATTTTAAGTCGGAAGAAGAACACTGGTTTCCAATCTTCGCCAAGGCCTTGAGACCCCTTGGGACATATTACCTAATGAGGCATCGGGTTGAAAAGGTGCAAAAGGATGTTGTTTATAAGTGGAATTTTGAGGAACGAACTCCTTCACGGAATGAGTTCGCCAGTGCGGTGAAGATTTCAGTGGAAAAAGTTAAAGAGATCGATGAAAAGTTTTGTTCAACGATCGGCAAGACGTTAGGTGATTTGCTCAAATATTCAAAAGAGTGCCGGTACCCAAATTCTATTTGCTGGCGTGAGGGAATACCAACGTTTCTCTGTGGTGGCGGGGGGAAGGTTGATGTTTATATGGGCCTCCTTAAGAGGATTGAGCGGAATCGGGACCATTCCAGGAGGATAAGACTTGAAAAACTTCCAAAACCAGAAAGACTGATGGCTCCATACATATTGGATGATGGATACGATAGATTAATGGTGGCTTATGGTCTCTCATTTAATGCCTTGGATATTGGTGTGATTATTCGTGATAGCGAAATTGAAGATGTCAGGGCGCAGGAAAAAGGTATTGATCTATGTGATAGATACATAGATAAGGATATGGTGTGATTAACTACCTTTGTAATGTAATGGAATCACTTCTTAGTGCCGTCATCACTTCAGGACCAGGTTTACAATCATGCTTGGCACAGCGACCACTTTTATTTCCCTCCCAGAAATCCTAAAAGAACAGCGGCCAATCCCAGTAATCCTTGTAACTCCCAATTCGACTTGGATTTTCCAGCCTCGGCCAGCTTCGTTTAGAAAATAAGTGTCAGTGGCAGTGCCAGTGTCGGGTAAAAATCCGTTTTGATGACTCAATACCCGCTGCTCCAGGAGGGCGCTTTTCCGGTCCATTGCAATTGCGGAATACGGAATGCGGATTGTGGAATTTTAAATCCGAAATCTGAAATTCAAAAACGGGAGTGCTTTCTCTCAGAGTCTGAGCAATCGCTGGGCGTCACCCGTTCGGCAAGCTCAGGGCAGGCCCATTCGGCAAGACTCAGGGCAGGCTTTTGGGGAAGCACAATATCAATTGCGGAAGGCGGATTGCGGAATGCAGAATCGTTCGACGGAACTCACGACGAAGTCTGGAAACGGAAATCTTGAATCCAATATTATAAGGACACTACTCGCTTCTTGAATCTCTCGGCCAAAGCGTTAAGGCCAGTAGAAGGAGGAGGATTGGAAGCAGCAGCATTGAACTGGTTGGTAGCCCTGGAGGCGCTCATGCTTTCGAGAACTCTCAGAATCCATCCACCCTTCCTACTGCATTAGCTGCCTCTGCTTCCTCATCGTCACCCTTTGTTTTGACCTTTCTCGCCAACCGGCCAAGGATAGATCCCGATCCCCATATTAAGCTTCATATAGTAACGACACTGATAGGCAACCCTGGCCGGCGTCAAAGAGGGATCCTTCCTGATCCGAGTTTCCATCCAGAGATCAAGATCGGGCTTCATAGTAAAGCTCCCCCTTCGATAGGCTCAGGGGGAAAGCGGTCGGTCAGGGATAGATCTTTTCGGCAGGAGTCACCTTCCGGATAAGCTGTAAGTAGCCTTCCTTGCGGCTCTCTATCCTGGCGGGGGATCCAAAGAATTCTATCTTTAAAGGGATGAGAAGCATCCTGCTCTCGAATATATCCGCCTGAACCTTATAGGTCCTGCCTATAAACGACTCCCCTATATATTCTGAAAGAATCCCGGCCTCCCTCAGAGATTGAACGATCCTCATCAGAGCCCGCTCCCAAGCACCCAACCCATGATCTATCGATTTTCTATCGACGAAGACGTTAGAATTATTGCCAGAAGGAGAGGCTTTCCGGCGGGCGAATCTATCGACAATTTATCGACAAATCTTTAGAATCTATCGACAGAGAAAAGAACGATGTCCCGGATTCAGGGATCTTCCGATCCAGATTCTGCCTAGCATTGTTGGAATCGTCCCGATACCCGGCCCGAGATACCCGGTAGCCGACCAATGAGAAGTCGACCGATAATCGCCCGATTCGCTATGTTCTAAGCTCTCGGCAACCTTAAGAGGATTCATCGGAATCATCCGACATTCATCCATTGCGGGAAATAATCATTTGAAAATTGAAGAAAGGCGCCGTCATGCGAGCATGAAGGAGTTGCGCTTCAGCGCAGCGGATGGCGAATGGAGAGTAGCCTTTGCATTCGATACTAAACGCAAGGGAATCTTGCTCGTGGCGGGCGATAAATCGGGCGTCAGCGAGAAAAGGTTCTACCGAGAGTTGGCCCAGAAGGCTGATGATCGTTGAGCTCAGCCTCCTTTTGGGGTTTCCTAAAGACAAATAAAGTCAAATGAAGTCACCTCTCGGCCCAACCTTTTGCCTTTATATGACTTTATTTGACTACAAATCCAGAGGCCCCCGGCTTTTGGCCTCTCAGTACCTCCGATGAATTCCCGTCTTTGGCCCCAAAAGAGTAGTACTACTGTAGAGGGTAATGAGACCCCCGAAAAAACAGGTTGGTTACGGTCCGACCTCCCACTAAATAAAAATAATTTTCACATGGCAAAAAATTACTTGACTTTTTTTGAAGAGTTGACATAATAAGAACAATAGTATTTTCGGTAGATCGAAAAAATCGAAATTAGCTCATCCCAGTGCCTTGGGAAACTTAGTCAGCACTGGGTTGAGAGAAATGGTAGGAGCAGAACCCAAGCTTGCTCCGGCAGAGAAGGATTGATGGGATGGTTATGTTGGGCCAATCAATCCTTTTTTTTGCCCCATCCTCAGTCATGGATGGGGCAGGAGGAGGGCAAGAAACTCACCGATATGGAAACAGCCCCTAAAGGCGATTAGATGTGATTTGAGAGTAAGTTATTTTCAGTAGATTGAAATTGTTTCATTCCAGTGCCTTGGGGAACTTAGTCAGCGCCGGGATGAAGAAAAGGGTAGGAGCAGAACCTAAGCCTGCTCCGCAGAGAAGGATTGATGGGACGATTATGCTGTCGGGCCAATCAATCCTTTTTTTTGCCCCATCCTCAGTCATGGATGGGCCAAAGCGAGGGCAGAAGAAGCAGAAGAACCACCGATACGGAAACAGTCTGCATTCATCTTTGCGCCCTCAGGAGATGATTAGATGGCAATTGGCCGCAGCCATCTAATCGCATTAGTGGCGACTGCTTTTCTCAGTCGTGCCTTTGAGGTCAAGAGCATCAAGGGCAAGCTGGCGGCCAGGGGTTTTTCCCACCGATTCTCCCCAAACAGGAAAGGGTGGCGGTAAAACTTAACACACAATTAAATAAAGAAGCAATGCTCTTAAAAGGGGGAGGTGTGTCTATGTCCAGGTCATATGGTTTAAATTATGCCGTGGGTGTGTTTCTCGACAAGACGAACGGGATAGGTGAATCGAAACGAGCTGCCAAATTTGCCCATGGCGGGGTGAGCGATAAGATACACTCTTACGCAACCCGGGCCCGGTATTGCGGGATCGTGAAGGACTTCGTGGAGAAAATGAGAAGCGAGGGAGTGAGGCGAGTAAACCAGTTAAAGGAAGACCATGTCGCTAACTATCTCTGTGGTAAGGGGAGCTGGACGACTGAAAAAACCATGAAGGTCAATATGTCAGCTCTGAAAAAATTCTTCAAAGCGATGGGGCGGGAAGACCTTGTTGAAACGATCGAAGCTCACCGCAATTCCATTTTGACCAACGCGAAACCCTCGGGCCAGGCGCTACCGTTTTCTGATCCAGGGAGGGTAATAGAAAAACTCAGGAAACCAGAATTCAACGCGATTGCGAGGATCATGCATGGATGTGGAGCAAGGATTGACGACGTACCCAAGGTCGTCAATTCATTCATGGATAATGAGAGAAGCCCTGGAGCGAACGTAACCAGTATCACAATTAAGAAGTCAAAAGGGGGAAGGGATAGGGAGTTATATTACGATGATCGACCAGAGAGATATGAGGTTATCCGAGAAGCCGTAGTCACCCTTAACGATGCGATGAAGGAAAGGAATTGGAGGGACATTAAGGCTGAGTTCTACCAGGATCTTAGGGTAGCATCTGATCGTTGGGGGGAAACTTATTCAGGAGCGCACGCATTTCGAGTTTGCTATGCTCAGGAGCGGTTTGAGGAACTGATTGAGGAAAAGGGCATGCCGGAAAGAGAAGGGCTTCAAATCGTTACCGAGGAACTGGGCCACAATAGGATAGGGATGGCGTTAGGGTACATCAAGCGGTGATGGCACCCCAATCGGAATGCATACACCCGAATAGTCCAGAGTGGGAATGTGAAATTTGGTGAAATTGACTTCTATCAAAAATAATGATACGCTCTTTTCCCGACAAAGGGAAAGGAGTGATCTCTGTATGAAAGGCGGGATCTATACAAAGGAACGATGTCCGCTCTGCGGGGAGAAATTTGTCAGAACGGAGAATGATCTTCGATGTCCCATTCATCAGACTCGACCACGGCGGGTTTATTTGGTTCTCTATAGTAAAGAACTCGCCAAACATATGAAGCTCTACTCCGATTCTCATGGGATCCCATTCTCATCCTACGAACAAGCCGACCGTATCCTCACGAAGATCCGGGCTGAGATAGATGCGGGCTCCTTCGATCCGTCACGCTATGTGCCTACGAAGTTGAAACCCCTCCAGCTAACAAATTACGCGGAGAAGTGGCTGAAGGATCGAGAAGCCGAGGTTGAAAAGAGAGTTCTTTCTCCATCCTACCTCAAGGAGCTACGGCGATTCGTGAGGATCTTCCAAGAGCATTTCGGGCCTATGGACATCCGTGACATCGGCACACGCAGGGTGAAGGAGTTCTATTTATCTCTCCAGGGATCTCCCAAATACATATCAAATATCCTCTCGGCACTTCACAAGATGATGGCCGATGCCCTGGACTATGGTGATATTTCGACGATGCCCAAGTTCCCTGAGTTCGAGATCCCGGAGGCTGATTTCAAAATAATAGACCTGGATCAGCAGGATCAGATAATTTCATCTATTGAGAATCCGATGGACCGGGCATATATATTCTTCACGGCGAGGCAAATGGTTAGACCCTCGGAGACGAGAGCTCTGTTCTGGGAGGACGTTGATTTCAAATATGATCGGGTTACTATTCGGAGGCACTTCTCCCTTAACGTATTACGGGAAACGACGAAATCGAAGCGGATCAAGATCCTCCCATTGAATCTCGAAGTCAGGGAGGCCCTTATGAGGTTACCACGCCACATAAGATCGCCGTTCGTGTTTCAGAAGGATGGACTCCCTTATTTGGAATCTTACGCACGAAAATTGTGGAATAGGATCACGGCGGAGATGGGGATCGACATCTCCCTCTACCAGGGGACCCGGCACTCATCAGCGACAGAGGCCGTGAACCGAGTCGGGATGGATGTTGTTCAGGAATTCCTCGGGCACACACGGCGGACGATGACCAAAAAGTATGCTCGGGTTGATGTCGATAGCCTTAGAACGGTCTTCCGGGAGAAGAAAGCTTGAACATTGAGGGAGAATCGGTGAGGCACGTTCCCCAGACGTTCTCTTTGTAATTGGGCATTGTAAAAACCCTTGTTTTTACCTATAATTGGAAAGGTGGCCGAGGATTCGATTCCCGCCGCCTCCACCAATTTTAAAAGAAAAAGCCCCAATCATTTTGGGGCTTTTTCTTTTGAGATGGAAAAAATATACTTGGGAGCTTGCCAATAAAAATATTTGACAAAAAAGCCATTAAATTTTACAAATCACCTTTTTAAAATGGAGGGGAAAATCAATATCAGGAGTGTCATATGAAGTGTCATCGTTGTGGTAGTGTGATGGTCTATGAAAGATTCTACGGTTCCGATGAACATTTTTTGGGATGGAGATGCATCCTGTGTGGAGAGATTGTAGATCAGGTGATTTTAGAGAATCGTCAGGCGAAGACGGGCAGGCAGAATAGAGAAAGAAGGAGAGAATGTGATACCGGATGAGATGAGGTGAGACGGGGAATAAAATGAAAGAAATTTTGGGTCACCTCTTCGTGGGTCATCTATTTTTCTTGCTTTTATGTGAAAAGTAGTATATAATTTATTTGTTGCGTAGGGCCTTTTGGGCAGCCAGATGAAAACCTGTAAAGAACTCTAGACAACTTCTTTACGGGTTTTTTTATTAACGCTTTAGAAAAAGAAGTGGGGAGCATTCTCTCCGTCTTTGAGAAAGAGGTGACGATACTGAGTCTTCCAACCCGTTTCTCCGTGATTTAATCATTGCTTGCCAGCAAGTCGTGTGAGATCGTGGGAATCATTGGTTTGGTGTAAAAAAGGAAAGGGATAACTCTGTTCCATATCGACTGAGTTATTTAAGGATGAATGATGAAGTTTTCGGAATTAGATTTAAAGCCAGAGATTCTGAAGGTCCTGACTGAAATGGGTTATCAGGAATTGACGCCCATCCAGGAAGAAACCTTCTCTTTTATCCTGGACGGCAGGGATCTTTTGGCCCGGGCAGAGACCGGCTCAGGTAAAACAGCGGCCTGCGGTATTCCACTGGTTCAAATGATCGACCCTTCACTCAATGCCATCCAGGCTCTCATTTTGGTCCCCACCCGTGAACTGGCACTTCAATATGTGGAAGAGATCAATAAGATTTCGAAGTTTACCAATGTTGTCCCCTTTGCCGTCTTTGGCGGATTCTCGATGGAGATTCAAAAAGGCAAATTGAGGGACAGGGTTCATATCCTCGTCGCAACACCTGGACGATTGATCGATTTCCTTTATCATACCACGTCGATTAACCTCTCTTGTGTTCGCACACTGGTTCTTGATGAAGCAGACGAGATGCTGAAGATGGGTTTTATTGAAGATATAGACTTCATCATGTCCTGCCTGATCCACGAGCACCAGACATTATTTTTTGCAGCGACGATGCCCGAAGAGATCGATCGATTGATTAGGACCTATCTGAAAGAACCTGTCAGAGTGGAATTAAATAAGGAACAGGTGGCTCCGCAGAGCCTTGTTCACCATTTTCAGTATATGGGGCGACAGGATCGGCTCAAGGCCCTGATCGAGTACCTAAAAAGGGAGAAGATTTCCCAGGCCATCATCTTTTGCAATTCACGACATCACGGGGAGAAACTCATAAAGGAGTTGGAAGGAAAATTTAAATCGATAGAGTATATCCACGGAGGTCTGGAGCAATCGAGGCGAACATCGATCTTCGAGCGCTTTCGCCGAAATGAGATTACCTTCATGGTTGCCACGGATGTTGCCGGTCGGGGACTCGACTTCGGCCATGTCAGTCATGTGATTAATTATGACTATCCTTGCGGCCTGGAATCCTACATTAACAGGACAGGAAGGACCGGAAGAATGGGGCGGTCAGGCATTGCCATGACCTTTGTGACCGATCAGGAATTGGGGGACTTGAAATCCCTCTTTAAGATGAATCGTATTGATCCCATGTGGCATGGCAACATCCCTAACCTCCAGAATATCTCGAGACGCAAAGGGAGAGGGAACGGCAAATATCCTTTCAAGAAACACCCGAGGAGAGCGACATCCAATGTAACCCCAACGGTTCAGATAGGTAATTTTACGAAAGGGGACGAATGGCAGAGACAATTGATGAAATCAGCATAGATTGGAAGGATGACAATGGGCAATATATGGTCAAGCAGGTGAAGAAGGAAGTTCTCACCAGCGGGGCCTGGTCCACGGTCATGTTTATGTACCAGGATCTTGATAAAAAAACCGGCGAATTCGGACCCAAGAAGATTCGAGTAGTCCGCTATCAAAAACGGAGCGGAAAGTTTATGCCCCAGTCAAAATTCAATATTTCCTCCGCCAAACAGGCAAAACGGATCATAGAAATTATCCAGAACTGGCTTCCTGAGATGGATCAGAAGGTCGACTCTGAGGATTAGCACAGGAACCATTCGAGGAGTCCTGCAGAGATCAGCAAATTCCAGGCTGGATTGCAGATTTCACCTGACCGCTGCAGGCAGGGATTGAAAATATCCATCCTGTTAACGGACTTTGTTTATGAAACGCGAAGATTTGCGAAACATTGCTCTGATTGCCCATGTGGATCATGGAAAAACAACAATCATCGATGGCTTGCTCAAACAGTCAGGCGTTTTCCGTTTGAACGAGCAGGTCCAGGAAAGGGTGATGGACAATATTGACTTAGAGCGGGAGCGGGGCATTACCATCATGGCGAAGAATACGGCGATCGATTATAAGGGAGTCAAGATCAATATTGTCGATACGCCAGGCCATGCCGATTTCGGCGGTGAGGTGGAAAGAACGCTCAAGATGGTGGATGGCGTGCTGCTCCTCGTCGATGCCTCGGAGGGCCCTTTGCCCCAGACAAGATTCGTTCTGAAAAAGGCCCTCGAGTTTAATCTTCCTCCCATCCTTGTGATTAACAAGATAGACCGGGCTGATGCGAGGATCCAAGAGGTGTTGAATGAGGTCTACGATTTGTTTATTGACCTTGATGCCACAGAGAAACAACTTGAATTTCCGATCGTCTACACCAATGCGAAGCTCGGAATTGCAAAACTCCATCCTGATGAGAATACGGAAGACTTTCGGTGCCTGTTTGAACTCATCCTTCATGCCGTTCCGCCGCCCGAAGGGGATGAAGAAGGTCCACTGAAGCTCCTGGTCACCAACATCGACTATAACGATTACGTGGGCAGGCTTGCCATAGGGAGGATCTTCTCAGGCTCGGTCAAAGTCGGGGATTGGGTATCGATGATCAACGGCAAAGGAGAACCGATCAAGACAAAAGTGACATCGCTCTATGGATTTCAGGGGCTCGAAAGAACAGAGATCAAAGAGGCCCGGGCAGGCGATATCGTCGCCCTGTCAGGAATTGAAGGAATTAATATTGGTGACACCATCGCCGGTATTGAAAATATGGAGCCTCTTCCGAGAATTGCGGTGGATGAGCCAACCATCTCCACGGTTTTTTCTGTGAATACCTCGCCTTTTGCTGGCCAAGATGGAAAGCATGTCACATCGAGAAACCTGAGGGAGCGGCTTGAAAAGGAGCTTTTGTATAATGTGTCGATCAAGGTTGACTTTGATTCCACAGATTCTTTCAAGGTAATGGGGAGAGGAGAGTTGCAGCTTGCGATCCTGATTGAGATGATCAGGAGGGAAGGCTATGAGCTTTCTGTGTCTATGCCAGAGAGCATTACGAAAAACGTGGAGGGCATTCTTAACGAGCCCATGGAGCATCTTGTCATCGATGTCCCGGAGGAATTCATAGGGGTCGTGACCCAGCAGGTAGGGATCCGCAAAGGCAGGATGGAGAAAATGAGCAACAATGGCCATGGCAGGGTCCGCCTCGAATTCAGGATCCCATCCAGAGGGCTGATCGGCTTCCGTTCCCAGTTTCTCACCGATACAAGGGGGACAGGGCTCTTCAACCACATTTTCGATGGTTATGAGCCGTGGCATGGCCCTATTACAAAACGCTCTACCGGAACCCTTGTTGCGGACCGGCCAGGAAAGACGACCGCGTATGCGCTTTATCACCTCCAGCCCCGAGGGACACTCTTTGTAAAGGAGAACACCCCTGTCTACGAAGGAATGGTAATTGGTGAGAATTCAAGGGAGAACGATCTGGATGTCAATGTGACCAAGGAGAAAAAACTCACCAATATGAGGGCGGCAGGGTCGGACGAAGCCTTGCAGCTCATTCCACCTAAGCTTCTTAGCCTTGAGCAGGCCATTGAGTTTATCAAAGAAGATGAGCTGGTGGAAGTGACCCCAACCTCCGTGCGCATCAGAAAAAAGACCCTTGAATCGAACAAGAGGCCAAAGTATAAGACTTGAGATAACCCATGTAGTGGATGTCTATTTTTACCAATCATCGTCGACTTTCAGGGCAATGTTGTGCGAGCCTTTATAGATGAAGTCGCCAATCAGAAGTCAAGCTGGCAATGTTCGCCAAATCAAGTTTCGACCTTTACAAATCATTTAAACCTAATTGAATTCCTTCGAAGATCTTTTACACTCTTTGATACATTTATGAAATAAATCCTCATCGCAAATACAGAGGATTTGCTCAATTCCTTTAAGCAGAAGAGGCGAGCGATGTCAAGGAGAGATCCTATCATTTTCATTCTTGGCTTCACGTATCCCACAGGCGTGTGATCCGATAATTCTGTTCTCCTCGCACGCTACGAAGACCCTGTAAGATTCATACGCTTTAGCCCTAGCAAAAAAGTCAGGCGTATTCACGATAGACACAATGAGCTTTTTAACTTGTGGGCACTTTCCCTGCAGCTCTTGGAGTTGATCGTTATCCTCTGGTGTCGCTTGACGGATAATGATTGATTTATCCCCGTCTTGGAGAGGATGATAAAAAAGCCTACTCGTTTTGTATGAGGAAGTCAACCAGAATTAAAGCCATTTTTCCTTGTTATTCTGGATCGCAATGGTTATAAATGTTCTAAGGAGCTAAAAATGGAGTCAAAACATACGAATCGACTGATTCACGAAGCCAGTCCTTATCTTT
>Ga0210015_1005152_pt1 | contig 10728 bp, 12 predicted proteins | sample CryGeymeta201522_FD_185471 | JGI IMG/M metagenome (GOLD analysis project Ga0210015, IMG submission 185471) | Groundwater microbial communities from Crystal Geyser aquifers in Utah, USA - Crystal Geyser metaG 2015-22 (SPAdes) (version 2) | ecosystem: Environmental > Aquatic > Deep subsurface >...
GTTTGAAAAGAAGAATAATTAACATCATTTTTGCGATGCTTAAACATAAAACGGCATACGATTATGCCGCTAGATGTTGACATAGATTATTCGCCTCAAAGGCGATTTTTGTTTTACTGACAGCCTCGGTCTAGAACCAGGGTTTTATGGGGAATTTTAACGATTTTACGGCTCCCCCGCCGACGCGCTTTGCCCGTTCGGAGCCGAAAGCGAAGGAGGGTCTCGGTCGGGGACTTATTTCACTATTTTAACACAAAATTTATCCCGTAGTAAGCTTTGCTTTACTACTGGGATGATACAAATGAGATATAAAAAGGCCCCTGAAGTTTTCACTTGGGGCCCAAGTTTGGTTATTAGTGTCCGAAGAAACCGCGAGCTACGGTATCAGGCAACTGATAAAGCAGCACATTATTTCTTACGCAAAGGCTCTGAATCTCTTCGTCTCTTCCTGCGCCGCTGGTGCTAAGTATCGCCTTAATCCCCGCCCTTATGAGTGTTTCAACTGCGTCCGGGAAGGGGAAAAAGCTGTCGCTATATGCAACTGCACCCTGCAGTTTGTCGCCGTGGCCCGCATCTCTCGCTCGCTTAAGGGCAAGCTCTGCGGCGCCAACACGGTCCTGCTGGCCCACGCCGTTACCAATAAGCATATTATTGCTCACAATCGTGACAGTGTTGCTGTTCGAAGTCGCGCCAACCGCCCAGCCCAATAGAAGGCATTGCTCTACTTTTTGGTCGCGATTGCCAAACACTCTCATGCTCGGATGACCAAAATCCAACACGAAGGTGTAATTGGGTTGGACCAAGAACCCGCCCCGCACATAGCGGATGCGTTTTATTGTATCCAGCCCCGGGTCGGACGCAGCGCTGCCCAGCGCAGGATTCACAACCAGTCGACATTTATCGGTCCTGCGTCTTAAAACTTCAATTGCTTCCGGGTCAAATGAATGCGCAACCACGCCGTCAAACAATTGTCTCCTCGTGGCATCAAACGTAGCTTCTTTCACCAAAAACTCAGCTAACTCGCCGGTAATCGGGAAGTTAAAGATTAGCCAGCCGCCAAAGATTGCCCGCCTGTCGCCCTTGGCAACCGCGATTACGGTTTCCATTGGGGTTTCAAAGCCCATTGCGGCGCCGCAGGGATTGCCATGTTTAACTCCAACAGCAACGAACGGCATATGATAGAAGTTCAACTGGAATCCCGCAATCATGTGGGTAAGAGTCTGCAGCAGACGATCTAGGTCACAAAGGTTATTGTAACTTGGTGCCATACCCTCCACAACATGGAATCTGTCCAGCGCAAAGGAATCGTCCTTTGCTCCGGTACTGAAGAGGCCAGCCGGCGCTTGCGGCGCGTTTTCGCCGTACCTTGCAGATAGCGCAAGCTCGCCCATTATTCCCTCAAACTGCCCTTGGCCATGGAATTTGGCCGATTCCAGCACATACTTGGCAACTTCAAATTCGGCACGGGCCCGCAGTTTTTGGCGGGTTTCCGGCGAAATATCACCCAACTCTTCAAGCTCCTTGAGTATCGGCTCCCTGTCTTGGAATCTGCAAACAACGATTCGACCGCCCTTGGCAGCCGAACGCACCATGCAGGGCCCACCAATATCTGTCAGTTCAACCACAGAATCAATAGTCGCATCCGGCTTGGCAATAGCGTCTTGCAACGGATAAAAGTCGCAGACCACCATGCGAATAATGGGAAGACTAAGACTTTCCATTTCTTTAATCTGCGCGGAGTCGTTCAGGTTAACAAGCAGACCCGCGTGAACTTCTCTTGAAAGAGTTACTACGCGATGGCCAAGAATCGCTCCGCCGCCAACCAACTCAGACACATTTTTCACTGGAATACCTGCTTCTTTCAGGACCTTGGCAGTACCGCCAGAGGCCAAAATTCCCCAACTCAATCTGATCAAACGTCGGGCAAAATCGGCAATGCCAGTTTTATCAAAAACCGAAAGCAATGCCCACTTTTCCTCTGCCATTTCTTTTCTCCTTTCTCCTTCTGAGAATTAAGATGTCAAAAAGCTAACTCCAGTTTATATATTTAATTTGTTTTGTCAATCAAAACAATACAAAATCGCCCCGAAGGGCGACTTTTATTTGCTGGCAACCTCAGTCTGGAGCCAAGATTTTAAGGCCTGCCTGCCGGTAGGCAGGGGAATTCCAGACTGTTTTGAACTCCCCCACCGACGCGCTTTGCCCGTCCGTATCCGCCCAGGGCGGAGAAGGAGGATCTCGGTCAGGCTTATTTTATACAAAACTCGCAATTTTTTTGGTTAATTCGTCTTTTCCTTCGTTTGTTTTTGCCGAATATCTCAAAACCGGTACATCTTGCGCTTCTTTTTGGATTGACGAAAGCTGTTTTTCCGCGGCGCCTTTAGCTAATTTATCAATTTTGTTTGCAACAATGACAATTTGGTGTTCGTTTGCCTCAAGAATTTTTATCATATCCCTATCCAGGGCAGTCAAACCGACATTGGCGTCAATAATTAAGAAAACTGCCTCGGGCCTCGCGTTAGAAAACTCCACATACCAAAAAATCCTTTTGATCATTTTGTTGCGCTCCAATATCGAACGCTTTGCATATCCGTATCCGGGAAAATCAACTAAATAGAAAGAATCATTAATGCGAAAAAAATTCGCTTCTCGCGTTTTCCCCGGCATCTTACTTGCCTTTACAAGGTCTTTTTTGCCGACCAAAGAGTTAATTACGCTTGATTTCCCTGTATTGGAGCGGCCAAAGAAAGCGATATGCGGCAAATTATCTTTCATGCCGTAATCGTCCCCGATAACACCTTTGGCAAACTCTGCTTTTGATATTTTCATATTATTTTCTCAATTCGCCCAAAAGACCATAATGTCTTCCATTGGAATCAACCCAAATATCATAAATCTTAAAGGTTTTAAATTCTTTTCTTAAAAATTTTTTATTAAACCAATAATGTATCAATCCCTTTTCATCGTGGCTTAATGGAATAAATATTCTGGAAGTTATAAATTTTATTTTCCATAACTTTTCTTTTGGTATATCTTTTATAGACCCTCTTCTGCTCACGGTGATAAAAATAAGACCTTCTGGTTTAAGAATTCTTTCTATTTCTTTTATCAATTTTCTTATATTTCCTATTCTATTATGATTCAAAACCTGTATACTAATTAAGGCATCAAAAAAATTATTTGGGTAAGGTAGTTTTTTATAGATATTACCAATCTTTAATCTGGCTTTTAATTTTTCTTTTTTTAACCAACTTTTCGTAATTCCGATTCCTTTTGGTGCAATATCAATTCCATAAACTTCAAAACCGTGCTTAGCCAGATAGACTATATGTCTTCCTGAGCCACAACCCAAATCAAGAGCCTTTTTAACACCTTTTTCCCTAAATAATTTTACAATCTTTGGTATATCCTCTTGGGGTTTAGTAAAAAACTTTCCGTATTCCTTAAATATCTTGTTCCACTGTCGCATATTTTCACTTTATCAAAAAATCGCCTTTTAGGCGACTCGGTCTCCCGATACTACGAGCTGAATGTGGTCGCGTAAAATGGCTCATTTCATTCGCCATCACGCGACTCACATAAAATTCTCTATTCATTGATGATTTATATTTCTTTCGCCGCTTTTTGTGGCCTGCCACGTGACGAGGAGCGAAGCGACGAATTTTACGTGGCTGCGGGGCTAGGAGTCGGACCTAGAATTCCACGTCCAGAGCGTGGCGTGTTACCGGTTGCACCACCCCGCAATATTCGCATACAATTCGCATATAATTTGCATCACGATTCGTATAATCTAAACTTGCAAATACCTTCTTATCGCAATAACGCTAGAAAATACTCCCAAAATCACGCCGATTGCGAATTGGCCAAGAATAACGATTAAATAATTAGAGATTAAATAATTAAACAGATGAAATCCTGGAATAACTATCTCTAGTTTTGGACTTAAAAAATAGCATACCGCAAAAACTATCAAGCTAGAAATTACGGCAGAGACCAAGCCGGCAATTGCGCCTTGAATAATGAATGGCCCCCTGATAAACCAGTTGGAAGCGCCAACTAATCTCATTATTGAAATTTCTTCTCTCAAATTGTAAATAGCTAGCCTTATAGTATTAAACGCAACTAAAACAGCAACAATAGCCAGAGTGATGCTAAATATAAGCCCTACTCGGTTAACATTTGAAGTTATTTGTGACAGTTTTTCTATAATCGGCTTTCTTTCATGATAATCAACTTTTTCAATAATGTTTTTCAAAGAATTATTTTCCAGAAAATTAGCGACAGATCCATATTGCGAGGCCTGCCAAGCTTTTATATTCAGGGAGGGTAAAAAGGGGTTCATTCCTAGTTCTTGTAAAGACTCCATTAAAAGCTGATTGTCTTTATATCGTTGAGAAAATCTGTCCAAAATTTCTTCTTTTGAAATATATTCTATTTCTTTAACTTCCGGAATTTTGGCAACTTCGTCTTTTACCTTTAAAATATTTGACTCGGAAGAATCTTCTTTAAAGTAAACTGAAATATCAACTTTTTCTTCAAGGTCGGCAATTAAAAATTGGGTTACTCCTCCTAAAAGATAAAGCGAGGTTATTAAGAATATAACCATCAACATTATAAAAACAGTGGCAACGGACAATCCCCCGTTTCTTCTAAAGCTTTGCCAACCAGATTTTATTACTCTTTTAAAGGCTGTAAACATAAATATATAAATATAATGCTAATCTACAAATTTTATCCGAATGCTGCGAATATGCAAATACTATAGTCGGAATTTCCCTTTTTCCTCGTCCCTCACCACTTTGCCATTTTCCAGAGTTATCACCCTTCTTCCTAGAGAATTAATTATTCCTTTGTTATGGGTCGCTAAAATCACTGTCGTGCCTAGTTCGTTTATTCGCAAAAGCAATTTTATAATATCTGAAGTGTTATAAGGATCAAGGTTGCCAGTTGGTTCGTCGGCTAAAATTACCTCGGGCCGGTGAATCAAGGCTCTCGCAATTGCCACCCTTTGTCTTTCGCCGCCTGAAAGCTGAAGAGGAAAATTATTTGCCTTGTCGGCTAATCCTACTACCTCCAATACTTCTGGAACATCTCTTTCAATTTCTTTATCGCTAGCGCCCATTACCTCCATTACATAAGCAATATTTTCAAAAGCGGTTTTTGAAGGAAGAAGTTTGTAATCCTGGAAAACTGTTCCAATTTTACGTCTTAACCGAGGTAAACGGGATTTTTTCATTTTGTGAATATCTTGGTCTTCAAAAAAGATTCGCCCCCTTGTTGGTTTTTCTTCAGCCATAAGAAGCTTTAATAAAGTTGTCTTTCCAGATCCTGATTTGCCAACAATTGAAATAAACTCTTTTGGCTGAACCTCAAAAGAAACATTATCTAAAGCAATGGTATTAAAAGGATAGATTTTGTAACAGTTTGGAACTTAATCAACTTAAATTGCTAAATTGTTAAATTGCTAAATTGTTAACAGTGTAACAATACAACAATATAACAATTATATTACTCTAATCTCCGCTTCTACAAATTTTTCCAAGTCTCCATCCAGCACGTTTTCTGTTTCAGAAGTTTCTATATCCGTTCTCAAATCTTTTACCATTTTATAGGGATGTAAAACATAAGAACGAATCTGATTTCCCCAGCTTGCAGATATCTTCTCGCCCTTTACCTTTGAAATCTCCTTTTGCCTAGATTCTTCTCTTAGTTGGTAAAGTTTAGAAAGCAACAACTCCATTGCCTTCTTTCGATTGTCTCCTTGCAATCTTTCTACTTGAGACGCTACCACAATTCCTGTCGGCAAATGAGTAATTCTTACTGAAGTCTCTCTTTTATTGACATTTTGCCCGCCGGGTCCGGATGATCTGAAAAAATTAATCTTTAATTCTTCGGGCTTAATTTTAATGTCGGAATCTTCTTCTTTTACTTCCGGCAAAACCTCAACTAAAGCAAACGAGGTATGTCGCAGTTTTTGAGCCGAAAAAGGAGAAATCCTGACCAAACGGTGAACTCCCGTCTCTGCTCTTAAAAATCCATAAGCGAATTTTCCATTAACCTCCATTGTCACTGACTTCGTCCCGATTCTTCCTTCGGGGCCTCCTGCCTCGCCGAAAGATTGATGCAGAATTCTTGTCTTAAAACTTTTTCTATCACAGTACCGCTGGTACATCCTTAAAAGCATAGTCGCCCAATCTTGAGCGTCCTGTCCGCCAGCGCCAGAATAAATTGATAAAATCGCATTACCCTTGTCATATTTACCCGAAAGAAAAACTTGAAGTTCTTTTTGTTTTATTTTCTTTTCAAATTCATTAATCGATGATTCGTCGCCGGATTCTTTCAATTCCTCCAAACCAAGTTCTAAATCTTCAAACTCGATTATTTCATTTTTCAACTGGGCAAATTCTTGGCTCACCGATACTGCCCTTTCTTTATCTAACCAAAAGTCTGGTTTTTGAAGTTCCTTGTCTAGCTCTTTAACTTTTTCTTTCTTTTGTTCTATCTCAAAGACAGTCCGCCATTTGGCGGAGCTTATTTTCTAACTCCTGAATTTTCGGATTTTCAACTACCATACCACTGTTATTATTTTATCAGAAAATGCTAACTCTTCAAGCTTTTCTCTGATAACGATAATAATTTTGAATTCATTCTTAAAAGAAAAAGCGTCCATCCTTAATCCGTGATAGACGCCTTTGGCTCGTCTGGGTCACATCTTATAATTATCTGACAACCTATTCAAACAGCGCAGAACTGGCCTATACAAAACAACAATGAAAAACAGTGCAATGGCACCGCCAAGAACTAAGGCAAATAACATCGATGGCTTTTGAGAAGAAATCAGATACAAACATACCAAACCAAGGCTAGCCATAAACGCCAAATCGCTAACTTTCTTCAAAATGGCGGTCAGTAAATTGTGGAACCGGAGATCTGGTTTCTTTGAACGCCAGAATTTCCAAGCAAACGAAGTCCCAATCCAGAATACCGAAACCGCAAGAAAGTGCGTGGGCGCTTCAGTCATCAAATGACCAAACCAGCCTGCTACGCTAAACCATATGACAATTGAAAACAGCATCTTGCCCTTCCAGTTTTCATCACTCGCTGTATCTCTTAACAGAATAATGGCCCAAAACCAGATTACAATATAGACGAAGGTTTGATTTACCAGTAACTCTTTCATTTTCCTTGCCTCCCGAGCCTTAAGAACTATAAATAGATTAACATAATTTAATCATTCTGTCAAATCGAATCTATTTACCCATACCCGCGCTTGAACTCTGGATCGAGTCCCATAAAAATCCACGAAATGCGGATTACGCGAGATAAACCAATGCCCCGCCAGTTTTGGGCCGGAGGCGAGACTTGAACTCGCGACCTACCCCGCCCTTTAAGTAAGCCGATGGGCAGAATTGAACTGCCGTCGGTGGTTTACGAAACCACTGCTTTGCCACTAAGCTACATCGGCGTATTCATAGTCAACAAACGTCCTTTTTGAGCTCTCTTACTTGGGACTCGGTTTTCCCGTCCATTTCCCTTATTAAGAGCGGCGAATGTAGGAGTTAATGAATCACAGTTTGGGCAAATCAAACGTAGGTTTTCTTCGGTATTATTCTGCCAATTACCATCAATGTGGTCTGCCACTAGCGGAACCAGTCCTGTTTTTTGATTAATTTCTGACCAACCACACAAACAGCACTTATTTTCAAATTTCCTGCGCAAATATTTTTTAATGTATGACGAGACTAAACCTAAACTATTCAATCCTTTAATTTTACCGTTCTTCCATTTTTTAATATAAGATTGGTACTGAAATTTTTGCTGACATTTATTACTGCAATACTTGTAACCTGGCCGTGGCGTCTCTTTACCACAAACCGGACACTTTATTCTTGGTTTTTTTGGCATTGGCATAATTATATTATACCCAATCCATCAACCAGTTGCAAGGTCTATATATGGTTGCTACTTGGAGCGAGAGACGGGAGTCGAACCCGCGACGTCGTCCTTGGGAAGGACGCATTCTACCACTGAATTACTCTCGCAAAAAAATCTTTAGTTTTTTCTACCCCGTTAGAAATTTGGTAAGCGTTTAAAAAATTCAAATACATTTTCTAAGAGATTTCTAACGGGGTCTAAAAATTTTTCTGGTAATTTTTGCCACTCAACCTTGTTGAGCGAGCCTCGCCCCTTTAGGGCGGGATTTTCAACTGGGGTTTCTTTTGGAGGTAAAATCACCACCGGGTTTTCTCCTTCTCTCATATACCCCTCTTGCCTAATTTTTTCTTCCCAATAACTTTCTTTTTCAGTCTGAGAAAGTCCGGCTTCTAATTTTAGCTTTTTTTCTTCTAAAATTTCTATCTCTTTTTTCAGGGATTCAATTTCTTCCGTTAACTTTGCTCTTTTTTGATTTATTTTCAGATTTGAAATTATTAAAAATCCAATTAAAGTTAGGGTAAAAATCGGAAATAAAATTTGGAAAATTCTCTCTTCTCTAGAATCCCTCTTTTTTCTTTTTTCTATCATTGCTAAAATGGATATTAGATGGTCGAAGAGATAAATCTCTTCTTCACCTTCGCCCGCTTCGCGGGCTCGTTGCTCAAAGAAGCTTCGCTTCTTTTCGACCTTCGCTTTTGCTACGCAAAAGCTCGGTATATGAAAAAAATTAAAGCGAGAAAATTTTTAAAGGTAATCTGGGGAATTGTAATTTTTTTAGTAATTCTAAGTATGCTTATCTTTTTAATAATTCCTCTTTTTTAGATTAATCTTTTTCTATTCCGCTGTCAATTTTTTCTTGAGAAAAAGAATCAATAAAACAAATTGGAAAATGGCTGAAATAGAAAAAGCTAATGGCAGTCCCAAGAGAAGAGTATTTTCACCCCCCACCGCTGGCGGTGGGGGGAGAGAAAAAAATTCAATTAAAAAATTACTAAAGATATTGGGAGATTTCAAAAGCCGGACAAAAGAAAAACTTAAAATAATATTTAAGAAAACAGCAGCTAAGGTAATTAAAGTTGGTGTTTTGGTATCTTGAAGAGAAAAAAAAGCCCGGGCCAAGAGAGGAATTAAAGATTGGGCGAAAATTGAAAAGGCGAAGGCGCCCAAACAGGCCGAAGTTAGTTGAACATCATCCAAACCAAATTTTCCGGTCAGATATAATATTCCGACAATTTGATTTCTTAATAGAAAAATTAAAATCGAAATTGGGATGACAAAGAATAGAATCTGGCGAAAAATCGATGAAAAGTTTTCTAAAAATTCTTTTTTTTGATTTTGAGCAAAAAACCGTGAAAGGGCTGGAAAAATAGCTACGGCAAAAGAAACACCGACTATTACTATTGGTAAACTCTGAATGTTATTAGAGAAATTAAAAATGGCAATAGAACCTGCAGTTATGGTTGAAGCAATGGCGGTAATAACAATTAAGTTGATTTGCTGGGCAGCCACTCCAAAAACTCGTGGAATCATTAACTTAAAAATCCTTTTTATCGCCGGATATTTAAAATCTAAAAGAAATTTATAGGAAAATCCACAATTTATTGCCGTAGGAATTTGGATTGCCATATGTAAAAAGGCGCCAAAAACCACTCCCATTCCAACTCCAAAAATACCAAAATGGGGAGTTAAAAAGAGAATTCCAAAAATTATGCCAAGATTATATAAAATTGGAGTTAAACTATAAATAAGAAATCGGTTAAAATATTGTAAAATTCCAGAAAAAAGATTAGAAGCACCAAAGAAGATTTGGCTTAAAAATAATAATCTAATTAAAGGAATAGCGAGCTTATAATGCTCAGGGCCAAATCCGGGAAAAAGCCATTTGACTAGCCAAGGAGTGAGAATGAAGAAAATTAAGGAAGCAAAAATAAGAAAAATTAAAAAGAAATTTAAAACATAATTTACCATTTCCCAGCTTTCTTCCTTGTTTTTGGAAAAATATTCAGCAAACAAAGGCAAAAAGGCGACAATTAATCCACCTAAAATGAGAATATTATAAATAAAATCAGGGATTCGAAAAGCAGCAAAATAAACATCTAATTCTAAACCGGCTCCAAAACGACCAGCTAAAAGTCTATCACTAATGAGACCTAAAATAGCCGAAAAAAAATAAGATGCGCCAATAATTAAAGCTCCTCTGGTAAGAGTTTTCGTTTGGGAATTAAAAATTTTATTCAGCATACCCCGTAGTAGAACTTCGACAAATCATTATTTTTTTGCTGCCCCGCAGCAGTCGAAGTTTCACTACGGGGCATATTTTTATCTTAATATTTTTGCCTTCACTTTACAAAACAAAAAGCCCAAGCAAGCAATAAGCCGAATTCTGTCTTGCCCTGTTAAATAGTCGCAAAGCGAATTTAACAGGGTGAAGCAATCATCTGTCTGGGCTTTGATTTTCGTCAAAGCTCATGCGAACCACTTTTCACGAAGGTTTTACATGTCCTGCAAAACCTTCGCTTTGTTCTTGCACCCGATAAGGATTTAGCCGTTTCACCCCCGAAATTACTTTCGGGACTCGCCCCCTCCTCTAAGAGGAAGGGGCTCCCTCGCGCTTTCGCGCTCGGTCGTCTCTGTTCGCACCTCTAGCATCGCTGCCGACGGCTGTTAGCCGCTATCTATTTTGATCCCCTCCTCTCAGAGGAGGGGAAAAGAGTGTTCGGACTTTCCTCCCCCCACCGGTACTGGTGAAGGGCGATTGCCTCGCTTACTTGGGCAATCTTATTTTAGCAAAAA
>Ga0210015_1005173_pt1 | contig 10699 bp, 8 predicted proteins | sample CryGeymeta201522_FD_185471 | JGI IMG/M metagenome (GOLD analysis project Ga0210015, IMG submission 185471) | Groundwater microbial communities from Crystal Geyser aquifers in Utah, USA - Crystal Geyser metaG 2015-22 (SPAdes) (version 2) | ecosystem: Environmental > Aquatic > Deep subsurface >...
CCGGCGCACCTGCGCGCCGCGCGCCGCCACCGCGTCGCCAAGCTCCGACCAGAACGGCGTCGGCGGGCCTTGCAGGAACAGCACGGTGCGGTCGGCGGGCGCCACGGCTTCTCCTGTGGGCGGGGGATGTGCGCGGGCGATAGCGGGGGGTCGCGGGCGTGTCAACGCGGGCGGACGGGAGGGGCTGCGTCTGCGGGGCGGTGAACTCCCCGACGGCACATGACCGGCTACACCTGACTCAGACGCACTGTCGAATTAGACGCGGCGCGGCGCGCGGGCAAGACCGCTTGGCGCGCCCGCGCGAACCCCCTAAAGCGGAGCCGCCATGACCGACGCCGCCGCCTCGCGCCGGGTGCTGCTGCTGCAAGGGCCGCGCTCGCCGTTCTTCGCCCGCCTCGCCGACGCGCTGACCGCGCGCGGGGCGGCGGTGTCGCGCGTGCTGTTCTGCCCCGGCGACGCGCTGTTCTGGCGCGGGCGCCCCGCGATCAGCTTCCGGGGGCGGCGCGCGGACTGGCCCGCCTTCTTCGCCGCCGCGCTGCGGGACTTCGGCGCGACCGATGTGGTGGCCTTGGGCGACGGGCGCTGGGCGCATCGGGAGGGGTTCGCGCTGGCGCGCGCGGCGGGGGCGCGGGTTCATGTCGTGGAACAGGGCTGGCTGCGCCCCGGATGGCTGACGCTGGAGCCCGACGCGCTGGGCGCATGGCGGCCCGACCCTGCGGCGCCGCCTGCGCCCGCGCCGCAAGCGCCGCAGTATCGCGCCAGCTTCGCCGCCTTCGCGGCGATGGACGTGGCGCATCATCTGGCGAACTTTGCGGTGGGGCCGTTCAGCTATCCCCATCACCGCAGCCATGAGCTTGTCCACCCGGCGCGCGAATGGGCGGGGTGGCTGAGCAAAACCGCGCGATGGCCTGCGCGCCGCGCGGCCTGCGCGCGCACGCTGGCGCAGATCGACGCCGCGACCGGGCCGCTGTTTCTGTTCGCGCTCCAGCTTGAGACCGACTTTCAGATCCGCGACCATGGCCCGGCGGGGGGCCTGCGCGCCGCGCTGGCGCAGACGCTGGCGTCGTTCCGCCGCGCCGCGCCGCCGGGGGCGCGGCTGATCGTCAAGCCGCACCCGCTCGACCCCGGCCTGACGCCGTGGCGCGCGCTGGCGCAGGAGGCGCTTTACCTTGATGGCGGCGCTCTGGAGGCGCTCTATCCGCGCCTCAGCGGCGTGGTGACGGTCAATTCGACCGTCGGCCTGTCGGCGCTGCGCGCGGGCGTGGCGGTGGCGACGCTGGGCCGCGCGGTCTATGAGGGGCTTGCGCATCGCGGGCCGCTCGACGCCTTCTGGCGTTCGGCCGCGCCGCCCGACCCCGCCCGCGTCGCCGCCTTCGCGGGCCAGATGGCGCGCGCCATCCAGACGCCGGGCGCGTTCGACGGCGAGGGCATGGCGCCGGGAGCGGCGGGCGTGGCGGCGATGATCCTGCGCGGGAGAGACACATGAAACGGATCGTGCTCACCGGCGCGTCGGGCGGCATCGGGCGGGCGCTGGCCGGGCGTCTGGCGGGGCCGGGCGTGTCGATGCTGCTGCTGGCGCGCGACGAGGCGCGGCTGCGTCTGGCGGCGCAGGATGCGCGCGAAAAAGGCGCCGAGGTGGAGTGGGTGGTGCGCGACGTGACCGACCGGGGCGGCATGGCGGCGGCGCTGGAGGCGTGGGACGCCGCCGCGCCGGTGGACCTTGTGATCGCCAACGCGGGCGTCACCGCAGGCTCCCGCCCCGGCGGCGCGCCCGAGACGCCGCAGGATGCGCGCCGGGTGTGGGAGACCAATTTCGTCGGCGTGCTCAACACCGTCGAGCCGCTGCTGCCCGCGCTGCGCGCCCGGCGCGGCGCGCGCATCGCGCTGATGAGCTCGATGGCCGCGCTGCGCCCGCAGCCCGACCTCGCCGCCTACAGCGCCAGCAAGGCCGCCGTGCGCGCCTGGGGCGTGGCGCTGCGCGGCGGTCTGCGCGCGCAGGGCGCGTCGGTCAGCGTGATCTGCCCCGGCTTTGTCGCCTCGCCGATGTCGGCGCGGCACAAGGGCTTCAAGCCGTTCGAGATTTCGGCGGCGCGCGCGGCGGAGATCATCGCGCGGGGTCTGGCGCGGCGCGACCCGTTCATCACCTTCCCGGCGCCGCTGACGCTGCTGACGTGGCTCGACAACCGCCTGCCGGCGGGCGTGTCGGACTGGTTTGCGCGCGGTTTTCGCGCCGAGATCGCGCCCGACGGTGCGCCACAGGGCCGCGACTGAGCCGCTGCGATGCACGGACAGGCGCCGGCCAGGGACGCTCCATCGAGGACGACACGCCCCGCAAGATCAATCCTCGCGGCGCTATCCCGGCCACCGGCCACAGCGTCGCGCATGCCCGATCGCGGCGACGGGCGGCGGACTGAAGACGATCCGGCGCGCCGGGAGCGAAGGGACGTCGCCGGTCGCCGGAAGCTTGCCGACCGAAGCGAAGCCGCGCCGCCCGCCCTTGCGCCGCCCCCGCCCGACGCTATGGTCGCTACAGCCTCGGGGGGCCTTGACAAGGGCTGAGACGCAGCGATGCGGACCCGTCGAACCTGAACCGGATCATGCCGGCGGAGGGAAGGCGGACCGCCCGGCGTGTTCGACCCGGCGCTCCCCCCCCGGCCCCGGCGGAGGAGACGCCGATGAAATACGCCGCCCCCATGCTCGCCGCCGCGCTGTTCGCCGGCGAGGCGCAGGCTCAGACCCCCGTGCTGACGGTCTATACCTACGACAGCTTCGTGACCGATTACGGCCCCGGCCCGGTGATCGAGAAGGCGTTTGAGGCCGAATGCGCCTGCGACCTGCGCCTTGTGGCGGCGGGCGACGGCGCGGCGCTGCTCGGCCGCTTGCGGCTTGAGGGCGCGCGCTCCGAGGCCGACGTGGCGCTGGGGCTGGACGCCAATCTTGTCGCCACTGCGGCCGAGACCGGCCTGTTCGCGCCGCATGGCGCCCGCGCGCAGACGGATGTGCCCGGCGGCTGGGACGATCCGCTGTTCCTGCCCTACGACTGGGGCTGGTTCGCCTTTGTCTATGACGAGACGCGGCTGGCCAATCCGCCGACCAGTTTTGCGGCGCTGCTCGACGCGCCCGAGGACGTGACCATCGTGATCCAGGACCCGCGCACCTCCACCCCCGGCCTTGGCCTGCTGATGTGGGTCAAGCAGCTCTACGGCGACGCGGCGGAAAGCGTCTGGGCGCGGCTTTCCCCCCGCATCGTCACCGTCACCAAGGGCTGGTGGGAGGCGTATTCGGCGTTTCTGGAGGGCGAGGCGACGATGGCGCTCAGCTACACCACCTCGCCCGCCTATCACATGATCGTCGAGGGCGACGCGACCAAGAAGGCCGCGCTGTTCGACGAGGGGCATTATCTTCAGGTCGAGGTCGCCGGAAAGCTCAAGTCCAGCCGCAACCCCGAACTGGCCGACCGCTTCCTCGCCTTCATGCTGTCGGAGAGTTTCCAGGGCGCGATCGCGACCACGAACTGGATGTATCCCGCCGTTGCGCCCGCCGCCGGGCTGCCCGAGGGTTTCGCGGATCTGCCCAGGCCCGCCCGTTCGCTGATGGTTCCCCCGGCGGCGGTTCCGGCGCTGCGCGAGACGGCGCTGAAGGAGTGGCGCGACGCGCTGAGCCGGTGAACGGGCGCATGGGCGCCATCGCCGCCCCGCCCGCGCGCCGGGGCAAGTGGGACAGCCCAGCGCGGCGCCGAAGCGGTCCCGGCGCAGCGGCGGGACAGCGCAGCGGCGGCGGCGGGATCGACCCCGGATGCGGGCGGACCGGCGCCGCACCGGCGGCGCGACGCGCCGAACAGGCGCACGGACGGCGGAGCAACGCCGCGCGCCAAGCCGCAGCCCCGGCCCTGCGCCGGGGCCTCGCTACCGTCGCGGCGCTGAACCGCCGAGGTTCCTGCGCAGGGCCGGGGCTGCGGCGCAGCGGCGGCGGGATCAAACCTGGATGCGGGCGAGTCGGCGCTGCGCCAGCGGCGCGACGCGCCGAACAGTCGCACGGATGGCGGACCAACGCCGCGCGCCCAGCCGCAGCCCCGGCCCTGCGCCGGGGCCTCGCTACCGTCGCGGCGCTGAACCGCCGCAGTCCCGGCGCAGGGCCGGGGCTGCGGCGTCGCAGTGGCGGCGCGCCATGAACGGGGCGACGGCGCGCTCGCGCTGGCCGCGCGCGGGGGTCGCCCTGCCCGGCGCCGCCGCGCTGCTGCTGGTCGCGGCGCTGACGCTGGGCGCGGCGGCGGCGGTCGCGCTGCGGGCCGAGGCGCCGGGGGCGCTGTCGGCCGCCGACTGGCGCGCAGGCTGGTTCACCGTGCGGCAGGCGGCGCTGTCGGCGCTGCTTTCGGTGGCGCTGGCCGTGCCGCTGGCCCGCGCGCTGTCGCGGCGGCGGTTCATCGGGCGCGACGCGCTGGCGCGGCTGATGGGGGCGCCGTTCCTGCTGCCGGCCATCGTGGCGATCCTGGGGGTGAGCGCGGTGTGGGGGCGCTCGGGCTGGGTCAGCGACGCGCTGGCCGCGCTCGGTCTGCCCCGGCTCGACATCTACGGGATGCCCGGCGTGCTGCTGGCGCATGTGTTCTTCAACCTGCCGCTGGCGGCGCGGCTGCTGCTGCAGGCCTACGCCGACATCCCGCCAGAGCGCTGGCGGCTGGCGGCGCAACTTGGCGCCGAGGGACGGGCGCTGTTCGCGCTGGTGGAATGGCCCGCCCTGCGCGCGGCGATTCCCGGCGCGCTGGCGGTGATCTTCGCGGTCTGCGCCACCAGTTTCGCCGTGGCGCTGGCGCTGGGCGGCGGGCCGCGCGCCACCACGCTGGAGCTGGCGATCTATGAGGCCGCCGTTTACGACTTCGATCTCGCCCGCGCCGCGCTGCTGGCGGCGCTGCAATTCGGCCTGTGCGCGGGCGCGGCGCTGGCGGCGCTGTCGCTGGCGGCGCCGCTGGCCTCGGCGCCGGGGGCGGCGCGGCTGACCGAGCGCTGGGACGGCGCCGGACCGGCCGCGCGGGCGGGCGATGCGCTGGCGATCATGCTCGCCTGCCTGTTCCTCGGCCTGCCGCTGATGGCGGTGCTGCTGAAGGGCGCGCCCGGGGCGCTGAGCCTGCCGGGGGAAGTGTGGGCGGCGGCGGGGCGGTCGCTGGCGGTGGCGCTGGCGTCTGCGGCGCTGACGCTGGCGCTGGCGCTGCCGCTGGCGGCGCTGGCCGCCGCCCTGCCCCGGCGCGCGGCCGCATGGGCCGAGGCGGCGGGCCTGCTGCCCATCGCCGCCTCGCCCTTCGTGCTGGGGATCGCGCTGTTCATCGCGCTGCGCCCGATCGCCGACCCCGCCGCGCTGGCGTTGCCGCTGACGGCGCTGGTCAACGCGGTGATGGCGGCGCCGTTCGCGCTGCGCATCCTGCTGCCGCCGCTGCGGCGGGCGCACGCCGACCACGGACGGCTGGCCGACAGCCTGGGGCTGAAGGGCCTCGGGCGCGTGAAAATTCTCTATCTGCCGCGCCTGCGGGCGCCGCTGGGCTTCGCCGCCGGGCTGGCGGCGGCGCTGTCGGCGGGCGATCTGGGGGTGATCGCGCTGTTCTCGCGGCCCGAGGCGCCGACGCTGCCGCTGCTGATGCACCTGCTGGCGACGTCGCGACAGCTCGACGCCGCCATGGGCGCGGCGCTGGCGCTGATCGGCCTCAGCTTCGGGCTGTTCTGGCTGTTCGACCGCTGGGGGCGGGGATGATCGCGATCGAGCGCATGGTCGCGCAGTCGGGCGCCTTCCGTCTCCACGCCGATCTGACGATCCCGAAGGGCGCGTTCTGCGCGCTGATCGGGCCGTCGGGCGGCGGCAAGTCCACGCTGCTGCTGGCCATCGCGGGCTTCGTTCCGGTGATCGGGGGGCGGGTGAGCGTGGCGGGGCGCGATCTGGCGGGCCTGGCGCCCGCCGCGCGGCCCGTGTCGCTGCTGTTTCAGGACAACAACCTGTTCCCCCACCTCAGCGTCGCACAGAACGTCGGCCTCGGCCTGCGCCCCGACCTGCGGCTGAGCGCGGCGCAGGCGGCGCAGGTCGCGGCGGCGCTGGCGGAGACCGGGCTGGACGGCCTCGGCGCCCGCCTGCCCGACCAGCTTTCCGGCGGTCAGCGTCAGCGCGCGGCGCTGGCGCGGGCGCTGTTGCGCGACCGGCCCGCGCTGTTGCTCGACGAGCCGTTCGCGGCGCTGGGGCCGGGTCTGCGGGCGGAGATGCTGGCGCTGGCGCGCGCGATGGCGGCGCCGCGCGGGATCACGGTGCTGATGGTCACGCACCACCCCGCCGACGCGCAGGCGGCGGACCTCGCCGCGTTCTGCGCCAGCGAAGGCGATGCCGGGCGGATCGGCGGCGCGCGGCCCCCGGCGGCGCTGTTCGCCGATCCGCCGCCGGGGCTGGCCGCCTATCTCGGCCCCGTCGCCTGCCCGCCGACCGCCTGACCCTGCGGCGCGCGCCGCTCCCCGTCGCGCGCGGGCGCGCGCAGCACAAGGTCGGGGTCGGGGGCGAAGCGCGCCTGCAGCGGCGCCAGCGCGGCGCCCAGCACGCGCGCGGGCTCGCCGATCGAGCCGGTCATCAGCATGAACGGCGACAGCCCGGCGGTGTTGAACTCCGCCAGCGCCGCGCGCACGGCGCCCACGACGGCGCGCCGCCATGCGGGGTTGAGGATGCCGTCGATCACCACGACCTCGACATCGACCACGCTCGCCGCCGCCACGCAGGCGCGCGCCAGCGCGGGCGCCGCCGCGCCGAGCCAGCGCGCGAACACCGCCTCCGCCTCCGGCGCGGCGCAGCGCCCGGCGATCAGCGCGGCGCCGTCCAGCCCGGCGGCGTTCAGCGCCGTCTCCAGAAACAGCGGCGAGGCGTCGTGGATCAGCTGCCGGGCGCGGCCATTCGCGTCGGCGCCGGTCATCGGCATCGACCCCAGCGCCGCCGCGTTGCCCTGCGCGCCGCGATGCACCCGGCCCTCCAGCACCAGCCCGCCGCCGACGAATGCGCCCAGATACAGATAAAGCGCGCTGCGGCAGGCGATGGCGTCGCCCAGCGCCAGCTCCGCCGCGCAGGCGGCGGTGGCGTCGTTGGAGACCGTCGTCTCAAACCCGGTCGCCGCCGCCAGCGCCCCGGCCACGTCCAGCCCGCGCCAGCCGTCGAGCGCCCCCGGCGCCATCCCCAGCTCCACCGCCCATTCGTGCAGATCGCCCGGCGTCGCCACGCCCAGCCCCGCCAGCCTGCCGGGCGCGGCCAGCGCGGCGAGTTCCCGCGCCGCCGCCGCCGCCTGCGCCAGCGCAGGCTCCGGCAGCGGCGCCGTGTGGGCGAAGCGGCGGCTGGCGACCACGGCGCCGAGAAAATCCACCAGCACCGCCTCGACGCTGCGCCGCCCGATCTTGACGCCCAGGCCGCAGGCGCCGCCGGGGTTCAGCGCGATCGGCGTCTGCGGCTGGCCGACCTGCCCGCGCACCTTGCCCCGCTTGGCGAGCAGCTTCTCCGCCAGCAGCCGGTTGACGATCACCGAGACCGCCTGCGCGCTGAGACCGGTGGCGCGCGCGATCTCGGCCTTCGACAGCGCGCCAGCCTGACGGATCGCGCCGACGATCAGCCGCTCGTTATAGGCCCTCAGCCCGCTGGTGTCGCCGCCCCGCACCCCGCCACCCGCCATGAAGCGCCCTTTTTGAATGCGTTAACTACCTGAAAATATATCCGAATAATTAAAAAGGCAAAGTGATTTATTTATTGACGAATCGTTAAGCGAAGGGTTATCTGGCGCGGTTCGGGTTGGCGGCGGCGCCCTGTGCGCTTCCGCCGCCGGACAGCGCAGATCGACCAAGAAACCAACTTTGGGAGGAAAATCCATGTCCATCAAGTCCCGCCTTCTCGCCTCGGCGATGGCCGCCGCCGTGCTGGCCGCCGGTCCGGTCGCCGCGCAGGAGGTGATCATCGGCCTCGTCACCAAGACTTTCACCAACCCGTTCTTCGTCAAGATGCGCGAGGGCGCCGAGGCGCGGGCGACGGAGCTGGGCGCCGAACTGCGCGCCTACGCGGGCGCCTATGACGGCGACAGCGGCGCGCAGATCGAGGGCATCGAGAGCCTGATCGCGGCGGGCGCCAAGGGCATCCTGATCACCGCCTCCGACCCGCAGGCGCTGACCGACAGCATCGCGCGGGCGCGGGAGGCCGGGATCCTGGTGATCGCGCTCGACACGCCGTTCGACCCGGCGGACGCGGTGGACGCCACCTTCGCCACCGACAACTTCCTGGCGGGCGAGCTGATCGGCAAATGGGCCGCCGCCACCATGGGCGACGCCACCGCCTCGGCCAAAATCGCGACGCTGGACCTCAACGAGCGTCAGGTGCCGGTGGACGTGCTGCGCAACCAGGGCTTCCTCAAGGGCTTTGGCGTCGATGTGAAGGACGTCAGCCGCATGTATGACGAGGACGATCCGCGCCTCGTGGGCGGCCAGCCGACGCTGGGCGCCGAGGAGGGCGGGCGCACCGCGATGGAGACGCTGTTCCAGCGCGACCCGGCGATCAACGTGGTCCACACCATCAACGAACCCGCCGCCGCCGGCGCCTTTGAGGCGCTGAAGGCGTTCGGCAAGGCCGACGACGTGCTGATCGTCAGCGTCGATGGCGGCTGCCCGGGCGTGGAGAACGTGCGCGACGGCGTGATCGGCGCCACCTCGATGCAGTTTCCGCTGCTGATGGCGTCGATGGGCGTCGAGGCGGTGGTGAAATACGCCCAGACCGGCGAGAAGCCGCAGAACACGCCGGGGCTGGACTTCTTCAACACCGGCGTCGAACTGGTCACCGACAAGCCGGTCGAGGGCGTGCCCTCGATCACCTCGGAGGAGGCGCTGAAGAAGTGCTGGGGCTGATCCCCGCCTGACGCCGGGAGGGGGCGCGCGCGCCCCTTCCCCAACCTTCGCTCCGGGGGACACGCCATGACCGACGCACCCGCCAGCCGCGCGCCGCAGGACTTCGAGACCACCGCATCGCGCGAGAGCGCGGTGGCGGCGTTCGATGTCCGCAGCAGGACGCCGCTCGACCGCTTCCAGCACTTTCTCCACGACTATCCCACGGCGGCGCCGATCATGGTGCTGCTGCTCAGCGTCGCGGTGTTCAGCGCCTCGGCCAACAACTTCCTGACCGCGTTCAACCTGTCGCTCATCATCCAGCAGGTGACGGTGATCGGCATCCTGGGCGCGGCGCAGACGCTGATCATCCTGACGGCGGGCATCGACCTCAGCGTGGCGGCGATCATGGTGCTGGCCTACATGATCATGGCGCGGCTGGGCGTGGAGGGCGGCGCGCCCGACTTTCTGGCGGTGCTGATCGGCCTCGGCGCCGGGCTGGCCTGCGGGCTGTTCAACGGCGCGCTGGTGACGCGGATGCGCGTGGTTCCGGTGCTGACGACGGCGGCGGCCACCATCGCGCTGATGACGCTGGCGGGCATGTCGCTGATCTGGGCGGCGCCCATCGGCCTGATGCTGGGTCTGGCGGCGGGCGGCGTCGGCGTCTCGGGCAGGCTGCCTGCGGGACCGGCGATGGAGTTCCGCCTGCCGCCGTTCATCGCCACGCTGGGCGCGTGGTCGATCTTCGCCGCGCTGTCGCTGTGGTATTCGGGCGGTCAGACCGTGCGCAGCCAGAACATCGACAAGGCGGCGCCGCTGCTCAAGCTGTTCGGCCAGCGGGTGGAGCTGTTCGGCGCGCAGTTCACGCTGGGCAGTTTCCTGATGATCGCGATCTTCATGGCGCTGTGGTATGTGCTGAACTGGACCGGCTGGGGCCGCGCCGTCTATGCCGTGGGCGACGACAAGGAGGCCGCCGAGCTGTCGGGCATCCGCACCGACCGGGTGCTGATGTCGGTCTATGCGGTCGCCGGGGCGTTGTGCGCGCTGGCGGGATGGGCCGCCATCGGCCGCGTCGGCTCCGCCTCGCCGCAGAGCTTCGCGGAGGGCAACCTCGACGCGATCACCGCCGTGGTGATCGGCGGCACCTCGCTGTTCGGCGGGCGCGGCGCGATCTTCGGCACGCTGTTCGGCGCGCTGATCGTCGGCGTGTTCCGCTCCGGGCTGTCGCTGTCGGGGTTCGACCCCTTGTGGCAGAGCTTCGCCGTCGGCCTGCTGATCATTGTCGCGGTCGCGCTCGACCAGTGGATCCGGAGGGTTTCGGCATGACCGTCGCCGCAAAAGCCGCATCGCACGGGGTCGTTCCCACCGTCCGGGCGCGCGGCCTCGTCAAGCGCTATGGCCGCGTCACCGCCATCGACCGCGCCGACTTCGACCTGATGCCGGGCGAGATCCTGGCGGTGATCGGCGACAACGGCGCCGGCAAGTCGTCGCTGATCAAGGCCATCGCCGGCGCGGTGCATCTGGATGAGGGGACCATCGAGATCGACGGCGTCCCGACCCGCTTCGCCTCGCCCATCGAGGCGCGCGACGCGGGGATCGAGACGGTGTATCAGAACCTTGCGCTGTCGCCCGCGCTGTCGATCGCCGACAACATGTTCCTCGGGCGCGAGGTCTACAAGCCCGGTTTCGCGGGCAAGTGGCTGAAGATGCTCGACAAGAAGCACATGCGCGACTTCGCCCGCGCCAAGCTGACCGAGCTGGGGCTGATGACGGTGCAGAGCATCAACCAGGCGGTCGAGACGCTGTCGGGCGGCCAGCGGCAGGGCGTGGCG
>Ga0210015_1005179_pt1 | contig 10694 bp, 12 predicted proteins | sample CryGeymeta201522_FD_185471 | JGI IMG/M metagenome (GOLD analysis project Ga0210015, IMG submission 185471) | Groundwater microbial communities from Crystal Geyser aquifers in Utah, USA - Crystal Geyser metaG 2015-22 (SPAdes) (version 2) | ecosystem: Environmental > Aquatic > Deep subsurface >...
GAACAAAGTGAGACAGGTTCTTATTTCGAGCGAAGCGAGAAAAAAGGTTCTGCCGAGCAAAGCGAAGCAGGTTCTTATTATCAACCAAGACGAAAAATCGTGGTTTACGGCACTTTTAATGAAAGCCCTTTGGAAGAAAGAGAAATGTTAGCTAAATTAGCTACTGATTTTTTTGATTTAGTGATTATCACTGAAGATGACCCTAAAGAGGAATCACCTCAAAAAGGCCTTGAAGATTTTCTGAATTTTGCTAAGAAAAATAATGTCCCTCAAAATAAATATCTTGCTATTGTTAACAGGCGAGAGGCTATTAAAACTGCGATAGAAAAAGCCCAAGACAATGATTTAATAGTTATCTTAGGTCGGGGCAATGAACAATTTATGTTTTACAAAGATAAAAAAGTGCCTTTTGATGATAGAATAATTACCAAAGAAATTTTAAAAGAAGCTGGATACCTATAAAACATAAATTAACCTAATGACCAATTGCTCTAATTAACCTAATTTCACCCCGTTAAATAATGCTAAAGGCAATTTAACGGGGCAAGAATCCCAATTTCTAATTTCTAAATTAGAAATTAGATTTTAGGCATTAGAAATTGATTAGAATAATTAGACCAATTAGAATAATTTTATTAATAGTATTATGTCTTCAAATGAATTACGTGAAAAGTTTTTAGAGTTTTTTAAGGGAAAAGGACATAAAATAATTCCTTCTTCTTCTTTAGTGCCAGAAAACGATCCTTCAGTGCTTTTCACTACTGCCGGCATGCAGCAATTCAAATTATACTACACGGGAGCACAAAACCCTTTAAAAGATAATCATTCCAATTTGAGCGAGCCTTTAAATAACTTAAATGTCGTAACTTGCCAGAAATGCTTTCGTACCAGTGACATTGAATCAGTTGGCGATGATAGCCATCTGACATTTTTTGAGATGCTGGGGAATTTTTCCTTTGGAGGATATTTTAAAAAAGAAACTATTGAATATGCTCTTGATTTCATGACCAAGAATTTAAAAATCTCTTTAGAGAGAATCAAGGTTAGTGTTTTTAAAGGTGATGATGAAGTTCCTTTTGATCAAGAATCTTATGATACTTGGCTAGAGTTAGGTATTCCCAAAGAAAAAATCGCTTTAGGTACACGGGAGGATAATTTTTGGGGGCCAACCGGAGAAGAAGGACCGTGCGGACCTACTTCGGAAATTTATATCGACGAAATAGAGATCTGGAATTTAGTTTTTAACGAATATTATCAACATCCAGATAAAACTTTAAAACCTTTAAAAATCAAAGGGGTGGACACTGGTATGGGATTGGAAAGATTAGCCTTAGTAATGCAATATCCTGAAGATAGAACCAAAACTATTTTTGATACTGATTTATTTAAAGATTTGATGATTTATCTAAAATCTCAAGGCAATGATGGGGAAGAAAGAATCTACAGAATTGTTGCCGACCATTTTCGAGCTATTGTTTTTTTAACAGCAGCTGGCATTATTCCTTCTAACACCCTCCGAGGTTATGTTTTAAGAAGATTATTAAGAAGAATTATTCGTTTTAGCAAAATTTTGAATTTTAACGAGCATTGGTTAGAACAAGCATTGGAGATTGTTAAAGAAAAGTACGATAATATTTATTTAGAATTGAAAAATCAAACAGAAATTCTTTCGGTGATTAACCAAGAAAGAGATAAATTTGAAAAAACTTTAGACAGGGGTCTGAAAGAATGGCAAAAATTAGTGAATCATCTACCAAAAACAAAAAAGATAATTTCGGGTAGAGATGCTTTTTATCTTTACGAAAGTTACGGTTTTCCTTTAGAAATTTTAGAAGAAATGGCTAAAGAAATTAATAAAAAAGTTGATGGAAATGGTTTTGAAGAAGAATTTCGTTGTCATCAGAATATCTCAAGAATAGGTCAAGAAAAAAAATTCGGTGGCCATGGTATTCAGGATATAGAAGATAAAGAAGACAAAGAAAAAGTCACAAAACTGCATACAGCCACTCATCTTCTTCTTCAGGCTTTAAGAATAATTTTGGACGACAAGATAGAACAGAAAGGTTCAGATATCACTCCGGAGAAATTACGTTTGGATTTTCCTTTTCCAAGAAAATTAACAGCTGAAGAAATTAAAAAAATTGAAACCCTTGTTAATCAAAAGATCCAGGAAGATTTAACAGTTCATCATTATGAAACCAGTTATGAAGAAGCTATTCGAGAAGGAGCCTTAGGATCTTTCAAAGATCGTTATCCCACCAGAGTGACTGTTTATGAAATAGAAGATGCAGCTACAAAAACTCCTTTCTCCAGGGAAATTTGCGCCGGTCCTCACGTGAGTAATACTAAAAAATTGGGTAGATTCAAGATTCTAAAAGAAGAAACAGTAGGTCAGGGGATAAGAAGAATTAAAGCGACAATAGAGTGAAGAGCTCGTAATAATTAAAAAGGCGAGGAATATGTTTTTCTGAGACCATCCGGAGCCGATCCGCCTACGCCCTTCGGGCTTCGGACGGACAGGGCGGGCAAAATATAGAGCGCCTGCCCGCCGTAGCTTTAAGCGAAGGCGGGAGGCGAAGGCTAAGCGAGCGATCACGCTGGGCGAGCGAGCGGGTCGAAGAAAATATATTCCGAGCCTGTTTGGTCTAGGAGTAGAATAATCTTTGATATCTCAAAATAAATTTGGTATACTGATTATGGGGTCACTAATTCAAATTTTATGAAAACTTCAAAAAAGAAAAAAGTAGTTGATATTTATCCTCCCCATACTCTAGAAAAAAATCAGTTAACTGGCAAAGAAGAGGAAGAAAATATTATGATTCACATTGAATCAATTTCTTTATCTCAAGAAAAGCCCCGCCTGTCGGCGAGGCAAGCTCGTTTAGTAGAGGAAGAACCAGAAAAAATAAGTTTAGAAGAAGAAAAAACTATAGAAGAGCCAGAAGTTTACGAAGCGCCTTTTCAACCTGAAGAAACAAGAATAAAAACAAAAAGAAAGAAACTCTTCAGTATCATTTTACCTTTCATTTTCATCAGCCTTTTTTATTATTTAGGTTTTGTCGCTTTAACCAAAGCTGAAATATTAATTACCTCTAAAAAATTAACCCTTTCTCTTGATAATGATCAGGTTTTAATTGATAAAAATATCGCTGAGGCTAATTATAGCCAAAAAGTCATTCCAGGAAATTTATTTATCTTTCCAGAAAATGAGGAAAAAGAATTTAAAAGTACGGGTCAAGCTAAAGATGAGCAACAGGCTAAAGGAATAATTACCATTATTAATAATTTTTCTTCTAGCCCTCAAATCTTAGTAGCTACTACTCGGTTTGAAGCTCCTGATGGTAAAATTTTTCGTTTAGATTCTCGGATAGTCATCCCTGGAGCAACGATGAAAGACGGTCAACTCGAGCCCTCATCAATAGACGTCAATGTCACTGCTGACAAACCAGGGCCAGAATATAATATCCCTGGCTGTAGTGATAATTGTAAATTCACTATTCCCGGTTTTAAGGGAACACCAAAGTTTGATGGTTTTTACGGCATTAGTAATAAACCAATGACCGGGGGAAGCTTAGGCTCAGTGCCAATGGTGACTGCCGAAGATTTAAAAAAAGCTGAAGATACTATTTTAGAAAGTATAAGCAATAAAATAAACGAAGATTTAAAAAATAAAATTCCCAACAACCTAAAAATTCTTGATGGAGCAAAAAGCAGTATTAAAATTGTGAAACTTAGCAGCGATGTTTCAGTCGGAGATTTCCGTCAAAGCTTTACTGTAACTGCTGCTGGAGAAATCAGAGTTATTGCTTTCAGAGAACAAGATCTTATCGAGTTTATAAAAAGTCGATTTGAGGCTCAAAAACCAGAGAAATATGATTATTGCGGTAGCCCCTCCATAGAATATAACGATCTCAAGCCTGATTTTGAGAAAAGAACGCTGAAATTGACCATCTCTGTTAAACAAACTGTCTGTTATCGCCTTTCCCAGGAGGAAATTAAAAAAGATGTGGCTGGCAAAAATCAAAAAGAATTAGAGGTTATCTTAAAAAGTATGGATGGGATAGAGACAGGAAAAGTAAGACTTTTTCCTGTTTGGCTGAAAAAAGTGCCTACCAATTTCAAGAAAATTAATATTATAGTTGACCCCTCACTTGGAATTGATTGATTCCATCAAGAGCTACTAAGATAATTTAAGATTACTCAATATATACTTAGCTACTAAAACAACTCTTTTAAAATAATTTAGCAAATTCATAAAATGAATTTGCTTATCAATTCCAAGTGAGGGGTTGACTAAATTCGTCTATTTTGCTAAACTAAAAATGTTTATGCCTCGAGAAGATTTGCTGAGAAAAGAAGGAATAGTAACCGAAGCTTTGCGTAATGCGATTTTTCGAATTCGCTTAACCGATGGCGAAGAAATTTTAGCCCACTTATCCGGGAAACTTCGCCTTCATAGAATTAAAATTTTAAACGGAGATAAAGTTTTAGTAGAACTTTCTTCTTACGATCCTAAAAGGGGTCGAATTATTTATCGATTGTAAAGGGCTTTCTACAAATTTTGAAGCTGAAAGCGAACAAAATTTGTTTAGAAAACCTTTACCCCGTTAGAAGTTTGCCATTATTATTTTGGGCAAAAAAGTGTTAAAACACTTTTTTGCGAGAGTTAAACAGATATAATAAAGAATATAAATAGATTATTTCTTAAAATCATCGCAAACTTCTAACGGGGTGCTCAATGTGATAGTAACCCAGCCCTTTGCGCTGGAACATAAAAACTATCACAGGGATGTACATAAAAATTAATTAAACAAATAAATTAAATAATCATCCAGTTCTTCAAAGGGCTGGGTTAATCACATTGGCATGAAAGTTAGAGCTTCTGTAAAAAAAATTTGTAAAAATTGCAAAATAGTTAGACGTAAAGGTCGCCTTTATGTAATTTGCACTAATCCTAAACATAAACAAAGACAAGGATAATTTTATGGTTCGCATTTTGGGGGTAGATATTCCAGATAACAAAAATATTGATGTTTCTTTAACCTATATCTATGGGATAGGTCTTTCTTTAGCCAAGCAATTTCTTCAAGAAGCAAAAATCGACCCTCACAAAAAATCAAAAAATTTAACTAGCGAAGAAGTTAATACCTTAAAAGAATTGATTGAAAAGAAGGGCATTAAAATTGAAGGAGATCTTAAACGAGAGATTAAAGCTAACATCAAAAGATTAATTGAAATCAATGCTTATAGAGGGATTAGACATATCAGAAAATTGCCGACTAGGGGACAAAGAACAAAAACCAATTCCCGCACCGTCAGAGGTAATGTCAGAAAAACTGTTGGTTCAGGAAGAAGAAAAGCGGCTTCGCCGACATAACAAGGCTCGGAAAATGATTTTCGAAAACGTTCAAAAATCCCCAGCGAGGATTTTTGAACTCGCGCAAGTCTCCTCGCTCTCTCACTTTGCTCGCACCATGCCCGCTCGTCGACTTGAGCGTTTCTCAAACCACATTTCCTCGCCCTTAAATAATTCTTAAAAATTAAAAATTATTAAAAATTAAAATTGATTTATTGTCATGGGGAAAAAGAGAGTTATTACAAAATCAGGGGAAGATTTATCAAAAATTGAAGAAAAAATAACTACTTCTCAGGTAAAAGCTACTAAAGCCCAGTTAGAAAAGGGAAGAATTTATATTATCGCTTCATATAATAATACTTTGGTTTCTTTAACTAAGCTTAATGGAGAATTAATTGCTTGGAGCTCAGCTGGTTCTTTAGGGTTCAAGGGCCCCAAAAAAGCCACACCTTTTGCTGCTTCAAAGGTAATTGAAGCTTTACTTCAAAAAGTACAGAAAAGTGGGCTGAAAACAGTTGAGGTTTATGTTAAAGGAGTTGGAGGTGGTCGAGAGTCATCAATCAGATCTTTAGCTATCCATGGAGTAAATATTGATTTGATTAAAGATGTTACTCCCATCCCTCATAATGGACCAAAACCTCCTAAGATGAGAAGAGTGTAACGGAGCTCGGAATATATTTTCTTCGACCCGTTCGCTCGCCCAGCGTGCTCGCTCTCTTAGGTCCTCGCCTCCCGCCTTCGCTTAAAGCTACGGCGGGCAGGCGCTCTATATTTTGCCCGCCCTGTCCGTCCGAAGCCCGAAGGGCGTAGGCGGATCGGCTCCGGATGATCTCAGAAAAATATATTCCTCGCTCTAAAGGTTTAAACATTAGAAATTAAGAATTAAAAATTATATTGATATGCTAGATAAAAATTGCAAAAAATGTAGAACAGTCGGCGAAAAGCTCTTTCTTAAAGGGGAAAAATGTTATACTCCAAAATGTTCAATGGTAAGAAGAGGTCAAGCCATTCATGGGAAAAGCAAAAGAAGACACGCTTTAACTCCCTATGCTAGACAATTACTTGAAAAACAAAAAGCAAAACTAATCTATGGAATAAAAGAAAGGCAGTTCCATCGCTATTTTGATTTATCTTATAAAAAAAAGGGGGCGACTCCAGAAATCTTAGCTGGCCTGTTAGAAAGTCGATTTGATAATGTGATTTATCGACTGGGTTTTGCTTCGAATAGGGCTGCTGCCAGGCAATTAGTTTCTCACGGTCACTTCATTCTCAATGGAAGAAAACATAATATCTCTTCCGCTATTGTAAAGAAGGGTGATATAATTTCAGTTAATCCTAAAAGCTTTAAAAGCAATGCCTTCAAAGACATAAAAGACCGTCTGAAAAAATATAATCCCCCAAAATTCCTTGAATTAGATGCTGAAAAACTCGAAGGAAAAATTATTGCTGAGCCAAATTTAGAAGAATTAAAAATGGCTATTGATTTTCCTTCCATTGTTGAGTTCTACAGCAAATAGTAATTAATTTTAAAAATTAAAAATTTATTATAAGGTATGTTCCAATTACCAGCATCTATTCAAAAAATCGAACAATTAAAAAATTACGGAAAATTTGAAATTGAAGGTTTGTACCCAGGTTATGGCATTACTCTGGGCAATTCTTTAAGGCGAGTTTTAATTTCTTCTATTGAAGGGACAGCTGTTACTTCATTAAAAATAGAAGGTGTCCAACATGAATTTAGTTCCATACCTAATGTGGTGGAAAGCGCTTTGGATGTGATGCTTAATTTAAAACAACTAAGGGTCAAGCTTTATACTAATGAACCTCAGATTTTAAAATTAGACATCACCGGAGAAAAAGATATTACTGCTAAAGATTTTAAAAAAAATCCTCTAGCTGAAATTTTAAATCCTGAACTACATATCGCTACTCTAACTGATAAGAAAGCTAAACTAAGTCTGGAGGTGACAGCGGAAAAAGGATTAGGTTATGTTTTAGCTGAAGAAAGAAGAAAAGAAAAACTTCCTATTGGCACTATTAGCCTTGATGCAATTTTCAGTCCAGTTCAAAAAGTAAACTTTAAAATAGAGAATATGCGAGTAGGGGAAAGGACTGATTATAACCGATTGATTATTGAAATAGAAACTGACGGTTCTCTTAGTCCTGATGAAGCTTTAGCCAAAGCAGCAGGCATTTTAAAAGAACATTTTGCCTTAATCGAAAATAAATTTTCCCCTCAAATAGAAGAAATAAAAGCCAGTGCCTCTTCAGCCTTTAAACGAGAAAAAAAAGAACCAAAAAATATCTTAATTGAGGATCTAGATTTAAGCTCTAGAACTAAAAAAGCTTTAATTAATAATGGCGTCAAGACCTTAGCTAGATTATTACGATATCGAGAAGAAAAACTATCAACTTTGGAAGGCTTGGGAGAAAAATCAATCGAAGAAGTAAAAAAAGTGCTTAAAAATCTGGAATATACGCTCAGATGAGACATTTAAAAAAAGGAAAAAAATTCCATCGAAAAACAGATCAAAGAAAAGCCCTGTTAAAAGGATTAACGGCTAATTTAATAATGCGAGGGAAAATTACTACTACTTTAAGCAAGGCTAAAGAAACCAAGAAAAAAACTGAAAGATTGATTACTATTGCTAAAAAACAAGATTTGGCGTCACTCAAAAGAGTTAAAGCAGCTCTACCAGATAAAGCCAGTAAAAAATTATATTATGAAATAGCGCCTTTATATTCAGCAAGACAGGGGGGATATACTAGAATAATTAAAACTTCTCTGAGGAAAAAGAGAGACGCTTCTGATTTAGTAATCTTAGAACTTATCAAATGACAAATTTATGCCTAAATCTAATAACACTACCGTTAATATCGATGCCACTGGACAATCATTAGGAAGATTAGCTTCTCGAATTGCTATTTTACTCCAGGACAAAAATAAAGCGACTTTTGAACCCAACAAAGCAGGAACTAATACTGTTATTGTTAATAATTTTAGTAAAATTCATTTTAAAGGTAATAAACCTAAAACCAAAATTTATTATAAACATACTGGTTATATTGGCCATTTAAAAGAAACTACTTTAGCAAAAATGTGGGAAAAAGACCCTCAAAGAATTTTAAAAATGGCTGTCAGCGGTATGCTGCCTAAAAACAAGCTGCGAAGTAAAAGAATAAAAAGATTAAAAATATACATATAAAAAATATGTAACTAAAAAATATGTAAAGATATGGTTGTCACAAAAAAGACAAAAATTAAAAAAACTAAAAAAACAAAATATATTGAAGCTATCGGTCGCAGAAAAGAAGCTGTGACTCGAGTTAGATTAAGCAAAGAAACTCCAGGTTTAATTATCAATAATAAAACCTTAGAACAATATTTTCCTCTTCTTTCAATGCAAAATAAAGTTCTCTCTCCTTTCAAAGAAACTAAGATAGAAAATAAATTTTTCATCTCAATAAAAGTAAAGGGCGGAGGAATAACTGGTCAGGCAGAAGCTATTCGTTTAGGCATCAGCCGCTGTTTAGCTCAAATAAATGAAAAAATTAAACCCTTGCTCAGAGAGAAAGGGTTACTAACTCGTGATAGTCGAGTGGTAGAAAGAAAGAAATATGGTTTAAAGAAAGCTCGTCGCGCTCCGCAGTGGCAGAAACGTTAAAAAGATATTTTTTCTATCCCAGTAGCTGAAAGATAAAAGATATAATTCAAGCTAGGATCGTAGATAAAATCACTGTTTTTTAAATCATTTATTACTGGCCAGGTTTCTTGGGTTTCCAAATTATATATTTTTAACTGGCTATCATTGGAGAAAAGAAGACAGTTATCATCAAGAAACCATTGGGGTAGAGAATCAGAATAAAGATTTTTCTCGGTTTTAATTTCCTGATTTAAATCATAAATTATTATCTTTTTCTCTTTTGTGTAAAGAAGAAGATGATTGCCAGTTAAAGAAAAATCTCCATTAACAATCATCTCTCCTAAGATTGGAGGAATTCCTGTTTTCTCTTCCAAGAGATAGGCTTTTCCATTATCCTTAATAATTAGAAACGCATTGGCCTGAGGGGCTTTTTTTATAATAATGCTATCTAAATTTTCATCACCATCTTTAAAACTAGCAAGAGATAATTGTTGTTCTTCTAAACTATCTAAATTTAGTTGAGTAAAAAGACCGTTGTTTTTAATAAAGTAAAGGGTATTCTCACTTAAAAGAAAAGGCGAGAGGGGAGTATCAATTATTTGGGTCATTGTTCTTTCAAGATAATTGAAACGATAAAGACCCTGGTCTGTTCTTACTAAAATATCATCATTGACATTCTGAGGAACAAAAACTATTTGTTTGATTTTGGGCAATTGTTTTGTTTGCAAGTCAGCCTGTTTTAATCCAGCAGAAAATTCATTGTTGAGATTGATATCTTTATCTATTAGACTTTTAGGCAAAAATACTAATTTCCAATCATTATCCTTAACCAGGGTTATTATTTTTTTAGCATCCGGTGAAAATATTATTTCTTGAGGCAGGCCTGCCTGCGCAGGCAGGGATGAGGTTTGATAAAATTTTTGAGTTTCTTTGGTATTGCGATTATAAACATACCATTCGTAATTTTTAGCTATTTTTTTGAAAAAGATAAGATGATTCAGGCTTTGATCGCTATAAAATTGCTCTAGACTATCATTTTCGATCAATTCTTCTTTTGGCCAAGAAACAGGAAAAAGATAAATTTTTCCTAAATCTAAAGTTTGCTGAGATTTAATCTCTATTTGTTTTTCTACTACAGAATAACCAGGGTAACTAAAATTGATTTTATATTGATTTGGCAATAACTTAACAGTCAAAAATCCATTCGGATTTTTATATAATTTTCCGTTAATTGCTGTTATTGTGCTTTTGGGCGAGAGAGTAACTTTTAGAATTCCAGAAGTCTCTGTGTGTTTTTGATAAACATTAATCCCCAAAAAGCCAAGCAGCCCTAAAATAGCAAAAATAAACAAAATACTTACGATTTTTTTAGCTTTGGTCATAGATGTTTCTATCTATAGTATAACTGATTTGATCCTTACACCACAACAGGCTCGGATATGTTGTCACAAAAACACGCTATCGTCCCGCCCAGCGAGCGGGACGCGCTCGAGCTCGGCCTCGCTCTCTCACTCGTTTTGCTCGTTCGAACCATGCCCGCTCGGCCTGTGCTACGGTTTTTGTTAACAACATATCCTCACCTTAATTATAAAGAGCGAACCCTTATCTCTTGAGCGACATTATGAAGCCAAAGAAACAAATATACGAAGCAAGCGAGAGGAAAGCCGGAACTGAGCGCAGCGACATTCCGGAAG
>Ga0210015_1005181_pt1 | contig 10689 bp, 7 predicted proteins | sample CryGeymeta201522_FD_185471 | JGI IMG/M metagenome (GOLD analysis project Ga0210015, IMG submission 185471) | Groundwater microbial communities from Crystal Geyser aquifers in Utah, USA - Crystal Geyser metaG 2015-22 (SPAdes) (version 2) | ecosystem: Environmental > Aquatic > Deep subsurface >...
AAGCATTGAAAGTAGCAGAAAATAATATTAAATATAATTTAAAAAATAACAAATAATATGACAAAATTACTATCAATAAAAGAAGCAAGTAAGTGGGCGAGTGAATATTTAGAAAAAAATGTTACAGCTTCAAATATTTCTTATTTAATTCAATATGGCAGAATAAAAAAAATCGGAGAAAATGGTTCTACTCATGTTGTAAAAGAAGAACTTGTTGAATATTATAAAGATATTAAAAAGACAAGAGAAGAATCATGGAAAGGCCAACTTGGCGATGACTTAAACTGGGCTTTATCTTTTGAACAATATAAAGAAGCAGAAACTACAAAACATGTTCATAGATTACATCCATATAAAGGGAAATTTATTCCTCAACTTGTTGAATATTTTTTAGACGAACATACAGATAAATTCAAAAAAGAAATTTATTTTAATAGAGGAGATATTGTTTTAGACCCTTTTTCTGGAAGTGGAACAACAATGGTTCAAGCTGCTGAACTTGACATACATGCTATTGGTATTGATATTTCAATTTTTAATTCATTGATAGGAAATTGTAAAATAACAAAGTACAATCTTATTGATTTACAAACAGAGATTAACAGAATTTCAAAAGAATTAAAATCATTTATTTTAAATTCTAAGACTATAGAATTTGAGGAAAAATTATTGAAAGAGCTATATGTTTTTAATAATGAATATTTTCCTGTCCCTGAATACAAGTATAAAATTCAACGCAAAGAAATAAATGAAAAACAATATGGTGCGGAGAAAGAAAAAATGTTTTTACCTGTTTACAATAAATTAGTTAAGGATTACAACATAAAATTAAGGCAGGACAAAGATCATTCATTTCTTGATAAATGGTATTCACAACATGTTAGAGATGAGATTCAATTTGTGTTTCATGAAATAAAAAAGATTAATAATGTTGAAACAAAAAAAATAATCAGTGTTATATTAAGTAGAACAATTCGCTCTTGCAGAGCAACTACACACGCTGATTTAGCAACATTACTTGAACCCATAACAACAACATATTATTGCAGTAAACACGGCAAAATGTGTAAACCACTTTTTTCAATTCTAAAATGGTGGGAAACATACTCAAAAGATACAGTTAAACGATTAAACGAATACGAAAAATTAAAAAACAATGTTTTTAGTTATTGTTTAACAGGAGATAGCCGAACTATAAATATTTTTGAAGAATTAGAAATAAAAAATAAACAATTTGCAAAACTTGTAAAAAATCAAAAAATAAAAGGAATTTTTTCTTCTCCGCCTTATGTTGGATTAATTGATTATCACGAACAACATGCTTATGCTTACGATTTATTTGGCTTTGAACGAAAAGATGAATTGGAAATAGGACCGCTTTATAAAGGACAAGGACGGGAAGCAAAACAAAGTTATATACATGGAATTAGCGATGTACTTAATAATGCAAAAAAATATTTAGTTGATGATTTTGATATTTTACTTGTTGCTAATGATAAGTACAATATGTATCCAACTATAGCTGAAAATTCCGGTTTGCAAATAGTAAATCAATTTAAGCGACCTGTTTTAAACCGCACCGAAAAAGATAAAGGGGCGTATTCTGAGATAATATTTCACTTAAAGAAAAAAAAATAAACTATGAAAAAATATTACGAAATCCAATATATACTCCGATATTATGAGGAAAAAGATTACGCATCTGTAATTATTAAAGCTAATTCAGATGAAGATGCTTTAAAAAAGTTTGCGAAAATATTTGACATCAAAGAACCAAAACGATTGAATGAGCCAATGTTTATGTGGAAAGATGGTCAATGGATGGCTTCCTTCAAATGTATTAACGAAGTAGAAGAAAATGTTTGTCCTCAATGTGAAGGAAGTGGTAAAATTCATCTTAATAAATAAAAACAATGCCACTAACTAAACTTCAAATCCAACAAGTCGAAACTGTTTTACGAAACAGTCTTCGTCACAAATTTCAAAATTACAACCCAGAGCCAGGCTCAATGCCTTTTCATACCCGGTTAATTGGAAAAGACCGTATGGCTTTGTTTTCGTTTATTCATTCTTTGAATACAAATTTTGGAACAAGTATTTTTGAACCAGTAGCATTGGCTTTAGCTTCTTCAAGTTTTGCAACAGCACAATCTCAACAAACTGCTGGAACTCAAATTTCATCAGAAGCACATACTGTTATTCAAAACATTATGGACAATCTTTCAACTGCTGCATCATCGCCAAATAAAATTGAAGAAATAAAAGCAATAAAAGCTGTTTGCAAGAAAGGAGAAATGAAAATTGTAAAACCAACAAAAGTTGATGTAAAGCTTGTTGGACATGATGGAACAATTTATTTATTTGATATAAAAACAGCAAAACCCAATGCAGGTGGTTTTAAAGAATTTAAAAGAACACTTTTAGAATGGGTTGCAACAACTCTTGCTTCAAATCCTAAAGCAAATGTTCAGACTTTAATTGCAATTCCATACAATCCGTATGAACCAAAACCATATAATCGTTGGACAATGCGAGGAATGCTTGATTTACCAAATGAACTAAAAGTAGCCGATGAATTTTGGGATTTTATTGGCGGAAAAGGTGCTTATTCAGATTTATTAGTTGTTTTTGAAAAAATTGGAATTGAATTAAGACCAGAAATTGATGCTTATTTTGCACGTTACAATAAATTATAAAAAAATAAAAATGAAAATTTCAATAGCATCCGACCACGCTGGTTTCGAATTAAAAACTAGTGTAATAGAATGGTTACAAAAACACTCATTTGAAGTGTTTGATAATGGTTGTTTTAGTGATGAAAGTGTTGATTATCCAGATTTTGCACACAAAGTAGCCATAGATGTAACAAATAAAAAAGCTGATTTTGGAATTGTAATTTGTGGAAGCGGTAACGGTGTAAATATGGTTGTAAATAAATATCCCGAAATACGTTCTGCACTTTGTTGGAACAATGAAATCAGTAAATTAGCTCGTTTGCATAACAATGCAAATATATGTGCGTTACCAGCCCGATTTATTTCAAAAGAAGAAGCATTAGTTATTGTTAATACTTTTTTAACAACAAATTTTGAAGGAGGGCGTCATCAAAAAAGAATTGAAAAAATTCCTATTTCTAAATAATAATAATTAGGAGCGTTAAAAAAAATAGTTTAAATATTCATTTTTTTTGTAAATAATTTATAAATATTTACTTTTGCAAATCAATTCCCAAAATAAAATAAGATGTTTTATTTAGATTTGTTAATGGAAATGTTGTAGTTTCCGGAAATTATTATTTTAAAATGACAGATTGCAGAACAGGTCACTCTTTTCATATACCAGTAATGGGAATAGGTTATTCGATTGATGCTCCCGTAAAGGTTGCTCATTATGGAATTACTTCTACAATTTCATTGGTTGACGATGGTATAATAGAAAAAATGCGTCAGTTTTATTGCCAGTATTTTCAATTACCTTTCAACGAAATTACTCAAAATGATGATGATTACAGAGCTAAACGAATAACTGCTTACCTTAATTTAATTGATGAAATTGTAAAACAAAAATTTGAGGAACTTAAAAACTCTATCGAAAGCAAATCTAAAGAGCTGCAAAAATATTTTGATATGCTTCCCGATTGTTCGTGGCTAAAGGAAAAATACGCATCGTTTTCGCTAAAGGATAATGTTACAGAATTTAAAAATTGGCTCAATGCCAATTTAATAGCTGGAAGTATTGATGTAAATATTATGACCAAACTCGATAAAGTAAATTATCGTGATGGAGTAAAACTTCCTGTAGAGTATTGTGATGCTCATGCTGCATTCAGAGGATTTGCCAACTCAAAATTAACGTCATCAATGGTATTATCGGCAGGAATGAATCCACGATTATACAATTATATCGAAAAATTTGATGAATTTTTTCCTAATGAAAAAGGAGAGTTTAAAAAGAAAATTACTTTAAAAGTCAGTGATTTTCGTTCGGCACTTATTCAGGGAAAATATTTTGCCAAAAAAGGAATCTGGATATCAGAATATCGTGTTGAGTCAGGTTTAAATTGTGGCGGACACGCATATATTTCGCAAGGAAATTTAATGGGTACGGTGTTAGAAGAATTTAAGAGAAATCGCGAAACTCTTACAAAATCAATAAACGAAATTTTATTTAATACACTAAAATCCAAAAACAAAACTATTCCCGATAAAGAGCTTAATTTTAAAATTACAGCTCAGGGCGGAGTTGGTACTAACAACGAACACAATTTTCTTCTAAGTTATTATAATATTGATTCAGTTGGCTGGGCTACTCCTTTTTTATTAGTTCCCGAAGTAACTAACGTTGACGAACAAACTATAAAATTGTTGCAAAGCGCTAAGGAAGATGATTTATATTTAAGCAATATTTCTCCTTATGGAGTGCCGTTTAATAATTTACGTAATAACACAAAAGATATTGAACAGGAAAAACTTGTAAGTGAGGGAAAACCCGGAGCTCCTTGTATAAAAAAATATGGTGCTTTTAATGCTTACTTTAATGGCAAAAATATGTGTACCGGCTCAAGAGAATACCAAACACAAAAAATTAAAGAATTACAAGCACTTAATTTAGATAAAAAAACTTACGATAGAGAATATAATAAAGTTGTTGAAAAAGTTTGTATTTGTGTAGGTTTAGGAACAGCAACTTTAATAAAAAACAAAATACCTTATACAAAAGAAGGAGAAGGCGTTTCTATTTGTCCTGGCCCTGATATGGCTTATTTTTCAAAGATATTAAGTTTACAGGAAATGGTAGCCCATATTTACGGTAGAACAAATGTTATTGAACGAACCGACCGCCCTCATTTCTTTGTTAAAGAGATTATAATTAACATTAAGTACTTAAAAGAAAAAGCCGAAGATTCTTCAACCTCCGATAAAGAAAAAGAAAGTTTAAAAATATTTAAGCAAAATTTATTCGAAGGTATTAAATATTATAACAAATTATACTCGACAGTTAAAGTTGATGATGAAAATGTTATAAAAAACTCTTTATCTCAATTAAAAAATTTAGAAGTAGAATTAAACGACGTTAAATTTTAATTTTTTTATTTCCTTTTTCTCTCCAATCTCACACTTACTTTTTCAATTTTTTACCTAATATTTTATTTGTTATTTTAGTTAAAAAGATAATTTCAAAATATTTTTAATGTAATGATGAATTAATTACTTTTGGAATATTTTAAATTAACAATTACTATACTATGATTTTAGATAATGAAAATAAAAACCCAAAAGTTTATCAATGGATTCAAGACAATACTAAAAACGGTAAACTTGATATTGTAACAGGGTATTTTACCATTGGAGCATTAACATATTTGTCTAATAAATTGAACCAAGAGATTAATCAATATAGAATGATACTTGGGGACATTGTTAGCAGAGAATCAAAAGATGAACGACCATTGGACTTGTTAAATGAAAATATAAGTATTGAAGCTTGTTTCACTTTAAATAAATTAGCAAGAGAAGCTGTAGCGTTTTTGAAACAAGAAAAAGTTGAAGTAAAAACTTTGGAACCAAATTTTTGTCATGCAAAAGCGTATATACACCAAAGGGAAAGTAAAAACCCAAGAGAACATTATTATATAACCGGAAGTTCAAATCTTACCGAAGCAGGAATTGGTTTAAGAGTTAATAATAATATTGAATTAAATATTGCTGGCTCGGGCGATTCACCCCAGTATGACGAATTAGTGGAATGGTTTAATAATCTATGGAAAAACACCAAAACTCATAGTAAAAAAACTATCTTAAATGAAAAAGGTGAAACCGAAAAGATAGATTTTAAAGAATACTTAATTAATGAAATTCAAAAAATTTTCAAGGAGTATTCGCCAAAAGAAATATACTACAAGGTACTCTACGAATTGTTTGCAGATGAATTGTTATTAGAAAAATCGAATCCTGAATTTAACAGACAAATAGGAAGACTTGAAAATTCTGCAGTTTATAATATATTGTTTGAATTTCAAAAAAAGGGTGTTCTTAGTCTTATAAAAATGTTGCAACAATATAATGGAGCAATATTGGCAGATGCTGTTGGTTTGGGAAAAACATGGTCAGCATTGGCTGTTATGAAGTTTTTTCAAATTCAAGGGTACGATGTTATATTATTATGCCCAAAGAAACTTGAAAGTAACTGGCAGAAATTTTTAAAAAACAGATTTTCCCGTTTCGAAGACGACAAGTTTGATTATGTTGTTCGTTTTCATACTGATTTATTTGAAGACCGCATGAATAAAGACGGGATTACACTTAATGGGTATTTTCAAAGTGATCGTCCTAAGTTGTTGGTAATTGACGAAAGTCATAACTTAAGAAATGATAAATCGCAACGGTATAAATTTCTTGTTGAAAACATTCTCAAAAAAAATGATTTAATTAAAGTTTTAATGCTTTCTGCTACACCAATTAATAACAACTTAACCGATATTCGTAATCAGTTTAAATTAATGATTAAAGATAATCAAAATGGTTTTAATGAAACACTTGGAATAAAAAATATTGATTATACTTTTAGGTCTGCTCAACAAGCTTTTAATGAATGGAGAGAATTACCTAACCCTGTAATTGCTGATTTTATTAAATCGTTGCCTTCAAATTTCTTTAAATTAACCGATTCACTGCTTGTTGCAAGAACCAGGAAAATGATTGAAGGTATGCAGGATGGACTCGAATTTCCCCAAAAATTACCACCTACAAATATATTTATTACGCCAAAACAAATTGGTAATTTCGATAGTTTTGAAGAATTATTCGACCATTTTCCGCCAAAACTTTCAGGATATCAACCGTCTTTTTATGTTAATGAAGTTATTGAAAAATCAGTTTTAGAAGATGAAAAATTACGGGATATGTTTCTTGTAAAAATGATGTATATTTTGTTAGTTAAAAGACTCGAATCGTCATGGTATTCTTTTAAATCTACTGTCGAAAAAATTAGGGACCATCATGATAATGCCCTTAAAAAAATTAAAGAATATAAGGAAACTAAAAATGATTACGAATCAAAAAATCCTGATGAATCAATTTTTGATGATGATGATATGCAGGATGTGCTTGAAGAGTTGTCGCTAGGAAAAAAGAGACGTGTAAGACTTTCGGATATTGATGCTTGCTGTAGATTAGAAGAATATAAAACCGACTTAAAAAAAGATTTAGATTGCCTGGATAATTTAAAATCAAACCTCAAAAGGTTTAATTTAAAAATTGATAATGAACTTAAAATAACAAATAACCATAAAAGTCTTGATGATAAACTTGCTGAATTAATTAAAAGGATAAAAGAAAAAAGAGCTTCAGGAAAAAACAACAAAAATCAGAAAGTTTTAATTTTTTCTGTTTATAAAGATACAGCATTTTATTTGTACAATCAGCTTAAAGCCAGAGGTTTCGATAAAATTGCAGTAATTAGCGGCGACGAATCAAAAGTTTACGACTCAAAAGAATCAACAAAACTATTTGAACCTTTGCTTGAACGGTTTGCTTCCTATACTAAACTTTTTAAAGAAAAAGAATGGAAATCGTTTGATGTAGAAAATGGATTAACTGATAATGAAAAATATGAAGCATGGAAGTTGTTTGTAAAAGAAAATGATGCAACAACATACAATAAAATTGAAAACCCTATTGACATTCTTATTACAACAGATGTATTAAGCGAAGGGCAAAACCTTCAGGATTGCGATTTTGTTGTTAATTACGATATTCATTGGAATCCCGTTAGAGTTATTCAACGTATGGGTCGTATAGACAGGCTTGGCTCTCCTAATGAAACAATTTCGGGAATTAATTTTTGGCCTTCAGATAACATTAACAGCTATCTTAATTTACAGGGAAGAATTGAACAACGTATGGCAGCTATGCAACTTGCTGGTGCTGAAGTTGATGAGAATTTTTCAACCACATTTAAACAAATTGCAAAAGATGAATCTTTAGAACAAAAACAAAAAGAAAGAATGCTAAAGCAAATGCAAACTACATGGGACGATATTGAAACAGGCGAACAAACGTTTGGGTTTAATGACCTTTCGCTTGAAGTATTTAGGCAGGATTTGTTGGATGAAATTAGAAAACGTGAAAATGAATATAAATTTATGCCTAATGGTGTTTATACTGGTTTTAAGGCAAACGAAAATACTTGCTCCGAAAATGGAATTGTAGCAATTTTGGGTTATCCATCAAAGAAAAATGGAAATATAAAAGAGTTTAAGTATCAAAACTATGATTTGATTTTTGTAAATAATGATGGTTCTGGAATATTAATGAATCAAAAAGAAATACTTGATTTCTTATCAATTCATAAAAATAATGAGCGTAAAGTTCCCGAAAATATTGATAAAGGCGAACCAGAAACTTTGCTAAAATTATCACAATCTATTAAAAACTGGTTGCAAAAACAAAGTCAGGAAGTTGAAATTATGCCCGATGGAACCGAAAAAATTACAATGGGCAAATCGGCAAAAGATGTTTTAAATAAATTAAAATACGGAGATAAAAGTGCCTTAGATAAACTTAAACAAAATAAAACCGATAAAGAGGTATATTTGGCTGATAATTTTGATTTAATTGCATGGTTTAACATTATAAAATAAATTAAAATGGACTTACAATATTTTAATAACAAAGCATTTGTTGATGCCTTAAATATATTTTTTAAAAATCTTAATATTCCGGTAAACAAACAAACTGATGCACCTATTTCTGCTCAAGATTTATTGGTTGAAACATACAAATCGAATATTGAATCATTTCAATTAATTGATGATGTTTATTTTTATGGAATGGTTGATGATGCAGCTTTTAAAGGAGAAAAAAGCATTTTGTTGCACGATGTTAAAGAAGATTATGAGGGAATTTTAATTTTTGGCGTTACTCTTAAACAACGTGCAAATAATTTATTGCCAACCCGCTCGCAATTAGCCGAAATTGCCAGAGCTTTTAACCGTGAATATTTTTATACGCCAGTTATCGTTGTTTTTAAATACGGCGAACATTTAGCTTTTGCCAACACCGAACGGCTTAAATATAAACAAGAATGGCGTGAGGGCGAAAAAACCGGAAAGGTTACATTGTTGCGCGATATAAATATTTATGAAACTCATTCGGGACACGAACGAATTATTTTAGAACTCAAAATTGCTACCGATGGTATTAACAAAGTAGATTCTTTTGCTAAACTTTATAAATACTGGCAAGAAGTTTTTAGCGTTAATATTTTAAATAAAAAATTCTTTGAAGAACTTACAAACTGGTATTTTTGGGCAATGGATAAAGTGCAGTTTCCTGACGATATTGAAAAGAAAAAAGATGTACGGAATGCCACAAATCTTATTCGTTTAATAACACGAGTTATTTTTATATGGTTTATTAAGGAAAAACATCTTGTATCAAGTGATTTATTCAATGAGGTATATTTAGATAAAATTCTTAAAGATTTTAATAAAAATAAAAAGTCGGTAAATTACTATCAGGCAATTTTGCAAAATTTGTTTTTTGGAACTCTTAATCAAAAGATGGATGAACGTGATTTTGCCGAAGACCATGATAGAAAAAACAAACTCGATCAGGGCATTAAAAACAAATATCGTTATCTAAATAAATTTACAATTTCTAAAAAAGAGGTTTTTGAATTATTTATAAATGTACCATTTTTAAATGGTGGCTTATTTGATTGTCTTGATAAGTTTGATGAAAAAAAATTAGAGGAGGGTAAAAAAGAACAAATTTTTGTTGATGGTTTTACTCGTGTAGATGCAAAACAGGCAATTATTCCTGATTATTTATTTTTTAGTAAAACTACAGAAGTTAATTTAACTGAATATTATGACCCTGAGGCCAAAAAACCAATTATTAGAAAAGTAAAAGGATTAATTGAAATTTTAAATCATTTTAAATTTACAGTTATAGAAAATACTCCGATAGAAGAAGAAATTGCACTCGACCCCGAATTGTTGGGTAAAGTGTTTGAAAACCTTTTAGCAAGTTATAACCCCGAAACCAAAACTACTGCCCGAAAACAAACAGGAAGTTTTTATACACCACGAGAAATTGTTAACTATATGGTTGAAGTATCGTTGTTAGAATATTTAAAACAAAATGTAAAAATCAATTCAGCCGATTTGGAAAACCGTTTACATATCTTATTTTTGTACAATGATAAACCAAACCCTTTTAATGATAAAGAAACAAATTTAATTATTGAAGCCATAAATAATTGTAAAATTCTTGACCCTGCTTGTGGTTCTGGAGCTTTTCCTATGGGTGTTTTGCATAAAATGGTGCATATACTTCAACAGCTTGACCCTGAAAATATTAAATGGAAAGCTCAGCAAAGAGAAAAAATAATTGGCGAACAAATAAGAGAACTTGAAAAAGATAAAAAAGCCATTCAGGGCTTAAACGATAATGCAGTACGTGAAAAAGCCGAAAAAGCTGTTGAGGAACGATTGAAAGAAATTGATGAAATTTTCGAAAACCGAAATTATTTCGACGACTATGCACGTAAACTTTATTTCTATTATCACAAAATTCCGTTGGAAAATTAAATCACATAGTTTACAACAAGTTACAATTCAATAAATAAACTACCTTGCAAAGTATATGTTATCCAACGGCACAAATTTAACATATAAATAAGAAA
>Ga0210015_1005205_pt1 | contig 10654 bp, 6 predicted proteins | sample CryGeymeta201522_FD_185471 | JGI IMG/M metagenome (GOLD analysis project Ga0210015, IMG submission 185471) | Groundwater microbial communities from Crystal Geyser aquifers in Utah, USA - Crystal Geyser metaG 2015-22 (SPAdes) (version 2) | ecosystem: Environmental > Aquatic > Deep subsurface >...
TCAATGACGTCCGTGGCGTGGTGAGGGTGGAAATTTTGAAATTTAAGCCTTGATTTTTCTTTTTTTCTTTTTCTTTTGATTTTTTAAAACCGCGGCGAAAAGCCACCCGCCCGGGGCGGGCTGCCGCTAATTACGCATTTTCAAATTGGCAGAAGCTTTCTATATCGTCCGCCAAATCTTTTATTTGATTTTCAGCGGTATTTTTGAATTCTTCCATTATTCCTGCATCTAGCATTTCCGGACTGAAAATTCTATATAAATTTTCTCCGCTGGCAAATTGTCCGACCGGCTGGCCGTTATATTTGCTGTTTTTATCTTCCACAATGCCGGCGAAAGTAAAATCATCATTTTTAACTTTGAATTTTTGCCCAAGCGCAACCGTCAAGGACGATAATTTTTTTGTTTTCGCGTCGAATTTGCCCCGCTCAAGCGTGAATTCTCGGACTTTAAGCAGCGCTTTTTCGCCGCTTTCTAGCAGGACTTGCCTGGTTTCGTATTCTTTGGCTTCTTTTTCTTTGACGCTCGCCACTGGCCTTTCCTCATCCGCGGGTATGTCCTCTGGCGGTTTTTCCAAATAGACCGGCCGCGGCACGCGCGGAGAAAGATAGCCGATTTCTTTGGGGGTAAGCGGTTTAGCATCTCTAAAATTTAGCGTTTGGGCTTCCAAAAAATGGAAATATTCAAAAATGGCTTTAATTTTTTCTTTATCCGCCTTGTCCGCCTGTTTTAAATAGGTATTTATTTTAAAATTTAGCCATTCGCCGAGCGAGTCCACGCGGAATTCCGCGTCCTGTTTTTGCCTGCGTTCATTGAATCCGGTCATCCAGCTGGCCAGCTCGCCGAGGGTTACAGTGGAGGTGGAAAGTGTCAAAGGCTCGCCGCTGCCGTCAGTAGTTATTTCAATATTGCCGTCCGTGTCTTCTTTAAATCGCAAAATGGTGTCCGGATATTTTTCAGTTTCCGCGTTGCCATAGACAAAACTATCTTGCAAAGACTTAATTGCGGTGGCAAATCGCCACAAAGCGCCATGACGAGCATCCGCCATATTTTCAATTACTTCATCTTTAGCTATGACAATGCTGCCGTCTTCCAAAACCTCTCTTTGGTTTTCCGGAATGTCTTTTTTTTCGTATGCCGGCGCCAGCTCTTCCTGCGCAACTGAAATATGGTTATTTTCATCAAGCAGGGCGGTAAGCGCGAATTCATAAAGCTCCGGATTTTCTTTTGACATTTCCGGATAATCAACATTGATCTCGGCCAGCTCCCGTCTCATAGCCGGATCGGGAGCATGCCGATCCGGATAGCGCGGGCCAACCGGGTTGGACGTCCAGATTGCCCCGGCGCCGGGGAGCACAGGATGACCATAGAAATCGTCACCGGGTTTCATTTGTCGCGTCTTTTTGATAATGGAATACGCCTTTGGTCCTAATCGCCCCGACTCGTCAAACCTAGCAATTCTGCCAGTTTTAAATGTCGGTTCCTTTTGTCTTGAGTCCTCATATCCAGTAAAAGCCTGCTTGAGAGGACCATATTTTATATAGCTACCGCCAGTCTCCGAATCTATTGCTTGCTCTCCTATGAGCTGGGTTTCTCCGGTAATTGACTCGCATTCAATTGTAGTAGGTGGGTATCCAGTTAATTCAATAGCCGCCGCATCTGCCTGATCAGATTTTCCGCTACCAGCTTCGCCAATTTCGGACGGCCAACGGTGGTTTAAAATAGCGCTGACCGTTTCCTGATGAATTTTTTTTCTGGACGGGAGCCAAACAAAACCTTTGTCCAACTGTCTTTTGTATTCTTTTAAATTTTCGTATTGGAAATTGGCGACCGCGTCCGTATTCTCGGCCGTCTTGGGCAGGCCCCGCAAAGTTTCCAGCTCTTTCTCGCGTTTTTCCAAAGCGGCAAGATTTTCAGCCAGGCGCTCCAGGCGCGACCGGGCGGAAGAAATTTTCCCCTGGCCGTTGATTTTATTCAAATGCAAATCTCGTTCTATTTGCTTGTACGCATCTTCTTTTTGCCGGATTTCTTCTCTGGTATCATTCCAGAGTTTGCCCAGTTCGGAGGCGCGGAATTTTCTCGAGTCCAAACGCGCCTCTCCGTAGGTTGATGGCAATAATCCCTTTACCCGAGAATCGCTTAATAAAACTTTTATTTCGCTGATCAGATACGGATCAGTCTCCTCGGGGACAAATTTTTTCCCTTGGTTTTCCGTCTCTTTTTTTCGCGCGGCTTCAGCCTGCTGGTCCGCTAAATACGCCATTACTTTGCCGTACAAAATATCCGCCTTTTCCCGCGGGCTCAATTTTTCATAGTATTCCTGAACCTCTTTTTCTTCTCCTTCGTCCAAAGAACCATGAGCGCTGATTATTTTAGTTTCAAGATAACGCAAAATCAAACGAGCATGTTTTTCCTGCTTGGTTTCTTCCTTGGGGGCGGCCGGTTCTTTTGGCGCTAAGTCAAATTGTTCGGGGCTGTTTTTCATAAGGTTATTTTACTAAAAATTTTTAAATTTGGCAATTGAGAACTCTATAATTTGTTTGGCGCTCTCCCGCGCTTTTTCGGGAAAAAGCTTGACTGCCTCCAGCACTAAATGTTTCGCTACTAAGGCAGGCAGATCATTAATATCGCGGGCGATGTCGCCACGGCTATAGGGCGTGTCATAAATTATCGGAACGGTTGCCGCGGTTTCAGTCAGGCCGACTCCGACCACCACGGCGTTAAGACGGCCGATTTTTTCCGCCAATTCCCGCACGCCTTCGGGGCTGTCCGGTCCGCCGTCAGAGCAGGCGACTACCAGCCGCAAACGATTATCTTTCGCGCCTTGTTTTTCTATTTCCTCAGCTTCTTCTTTTATCTGGTTATAAATAATGGATAAGGCGGCTACATCGCCGTTGCCGCTGCCCTGCTCGGTCAGACTGTGCCAAAGTTTTACTTTATCTTGCGCCGTAAAATTGGGCGATAGCGGTTTATCCAAATCAATTTCTGCCGGAGTATTGCCGCGAAAAGAAACGCCCTGCGTCCGCACCGACAGCGCATTGTCTTTTTGCAAGCCGGACCGCTCTATATTTCTTTCAAAGCGATGCAAAGCGGAGAATATCAGACACTCGGCTCTTCTCTGCATTTGCCAAAGCCGCTCGCCCAGAGCCGTGTTTTGCATTGAGCCGGATTTATCCCCAATTATGTAGAGATCAAAGCCGCCGATGATTTTTTCTTGTTTTGTCTCCTGGCTTAATTTTTCCCGCGACAAAGGATCGGTATCGCCTGCCAACATGCCGATTTTATGCCGCACGATGTTCTCAATATGCTCTCCTCCTTCGCGGCGGCGTACCGGTCCGTCATAGGTCGGCCCTACGGTTTTACGCGATTCCACGATGGCGTTGAAAAGCTTAGCCAGCGCGTCAACCACTAACTCGCCGTTGGGTAGGCGGGTCTGCTCGGCTTCATTGATTTCTTTAACGATTTGCCGCGCCTCTTTAAGCTCCACTCCGGCCGCTTGGGCCAATTGGCGCTCTTCTTTAGTATAGCTTAATTTTTCTTTATGCTCCGACAATTTTTGGCGCAGGTCTTCCAGCTGCTCATCGGTCGGACGAGCCGCTTCTTGCTCGCCGTAATCGCCCGGCGCCGATTCGCCTTCCGGTTTTTCATCTTCTTCCAAATTCGGATCTCCGGCCGGCGTCGCATCAATTCTCATCCATTCTTTTTTAATCTCGTCCCAAACTTCGCTCCAGCCGTGGCCAGTGCCGGAATGAATGCTGGCGGCGCCTTCTTTGTCTTTGCCTTTGACGCTGTGCCCGACGCAATGCTTGACCGGAATCTTCAGCTTGGCGCATAAAGCGGCAAAATAAGTATTGGCTACGTCGCAATCGGCTTGCTTAATTTCGTCCACGGCTCCGGCAAAACCTTTAGGGTGAGTATTATAGGCGGTGTTATAGCGTTCGCTCTCGGCGCGGTCTTTAGGCGCCAGATACTTAACGCGGCTCCTAACGTACGAAGCCAGCGCCTGCGCCCTCGCAACATTTCCTCGTTTTTTATTTTTTATCTCTTCTATCTTATTATTCGTTTCTTCGGAAAATTCCGCGAGCATATCCGGCACTCGCACTTTTGTCGGCTCGGATTTTAATTTTTTCTCCGGATAGGATGCCAGCATAACCTTTATTTCAACCTCGCCCGCTCCTTCTAAAAAAATGACCAGGTCGCCGTTTTGATCTTGTTGTACTTGATAATTTCGGCCTCCGGCTTCAATTTTATGCAAGCTGTGCGTATAGGGAACTGGTAGAGCTACCCATTGGCCGGCCAGCGCCTTAGCGCTCATGGTTATGTCAATCGGCCCATTTTTAGGGTCTTGATTGCCGGCCAGCGCAACGGTTGCCGCGTCGCTATATTCATAATTGTTTTCATACCAGACATTTCTGGCGTTGTCCCATTGGGCAAACGACTGCTCTTTGTAATACCCGCCCCAAGCCGGATAAATTGACCAAATGACCGGCGCGCGCTCGCCTTCTTTAAGCCGTTCCATCGGATCTACGCCCGGCTTGCTTTCGTTTCGTCTTTCAAGCGGCCTGGCCGGGGCCTTTTTTAATTCCTCTTCCCGCCACTGGCGAATATCATCATCCATTTCCTTCCCTTCGCGTTTATCCAAAGCTCTCATGCCTGATAAATAATCAACTAGGCGGGTTTCTACGCGATTAAGCTTCAACTCCCAGGAAATGTCCCCGGAAATCAAGACGCGCAAATCGCCGCTTTGTTTCAAATCATTCATTTTCTCCCTGGTCAAATCAAACTTCGCTTCATACGGCTCGCCTTTTATGTCAGCAAGTATTGCCAAATACAAATCTGCCACCCGCGGAGAAAATTGAGCGGCCCTTTGCTCCATAATCTCAACTAAAAATCCAAATTGCTTATTTTTTTCTTCAGCCGACAGCGGCGATTTATTTAAATTTGTCGCCGCTTCCGCCACTTCATAAAAACTGCCAAACGGCATATTCCGCAGCTTGGCGCGAAAATTTATTAATTCCTCAACGCTTGAAAGCGCGGCCGAGGCGTCTTCATAGCTTTCAGTTTCAAGAGCCGCAATATGCAGACGCTCCGAATGAGCGGGCGCGCTATATTTAGGCGTCGTCTCTTGAGCGGTTTCCGGCTGATAAATTTTTTCCAAAGGATTTTCCATGTTCACGATTCATTATTTAATTTTTCCAAAATAATCCAGTTAAATTCTTTAATCCTTTTCTCTTTGCTATGCTGTTTTACTAATCCGCCGTAGCTGGGGATATTTGCGTTATTCAACAAGGTTCGCGCTCTGCTCCAACTCCTCTTATTTAGCCTCCTGCCCTTGGGGAATATCCAGACTCCCAGAAATTTCAGCCCTTGCCTCGCTTTTACCATAATATCATTTTTAGAATTAATTGTCAGTCCGAGTTTTTGCCGGATAAATTCGCTTACTTTTGCCCGGCTTTGTTTCAACTGGTCCAAATTTTCTGATATAATGATAAAGTCATCGCCATAACGCAGATAGGCCAGCGGTCTGACGATATATTTTACAAAGCGATCCAATTCGTTGAGATAAATGTTAGCAAAAATTTGGCTAGTTAAATTGCCGATTGGCATACCTCGGCGCGCGGCGCTTTTACTCTCTCTCTCTCTCTTATGAGCGCCGAATAACTGGCAATGACTTCTTTTAAAATATTCATCGTTTTGTTATCTTTTATCCTTAAGAAAAGTATTTTTAGCAGAGTTTGCCGATCCACATTGTCAAAAAACTTTTTAATATCCGCCCGCCAGACGAAAGAATCAGCGTGCCTGTTTAAAAATTTCTGCGTTCGTTCAATCGCGGCGAGTAAACCTTTATTTTTTCGACACGACCAGACATCATAAATAAAAGTTTTATCGTAAATTCCATTTAGATATTCATAAAGCAGGCGATGGACGACTCTATCCCTGACGCCGGCCACGCTGATTTGCCGCCGCTTGTTATCGGTCACGATAAATTTTTTATAGCCGCCGTGTTTGTATCGGCCGGAATTCAAATCAAAATGCAAATTTTCCAAATTTTGTTCAAGACAATAACTAAAGCGATCCAATTTTTTTGTCTTTCGTTTTCCCTTTATAAATTTAAACCAGTTTTGCCAAATATTTACTAAACTTAAATCTATGGAAGAATTGCCCATAATCAACAGAGTTTACGAAGTTTATAAAACAACCGCTGATATCAATAACCATTTGGGAAAAAGATGGCGGTATTCGCTGGGCATAAGCCTGGAGAATTCAGTTTTATCCCTGCTTCAGGAATTGATTATGGCGAAAAACGCGCCTAAGCCGATAAAAGTTTCGTATCTTATTAAGGCGCAAAGCTATTTGGAAATTGCCGTTTTAAAACTGCGCCTTTTCCTGGAGCTGGAAATAGCCAATGAAACCAAGATTTTCCAGACGCAGAGCAAGCTGGCCGAAACCGGCAGAATGCTCGGCGGCTGGATAAAATCTTTGAATAACGCATAATCTCTCACCGCGCCACGGACGCCATTGTCAGAATTGGAATTGTCGGGATTGTTCCTGTTCAAGTTGGCCTGCCGATTGTCGCGGTTCCAGTTGACGTTCGGCACATTGCCGTCAGCGGTATAATTGCGGCGCTCGTCCGATGAAAACGACTGGCCGCAGCCAAAGCCGTTTTCGCATTGGTTTGCATTTTACATTCCGCTATAGCGAAATAAACGCCGCCAATTCGTGAGGGTTTATGTGTTTTATTGCTGCCAACCAGCGCTTTGTCTGAATCTTTTTCAGCAAAGCTTTCGCCGGAATTTTTGGCAGACAATTAGCGGCAGCCCGCCCCGGGCGGGTGGCTTTTCGCCGCGGTTTTAAAAAATCAAAAGAAAAAGAAAAAAAGAAAAATCAAGGCTTAAATTTCAAAATTTCCACCCTCACCGCGCCACGGACGCCAACGCCAGAATTGGAATCGTCGGGACTGTACCTGTTCAAGTTGGCCCGCCGATGGTCGCGGAGCCAGTAGACGTACGGCACAACGCCGCCAGCGGGGAAATAAGCCCCCATCTGAAACGAAGCCGAACCTTTGCCTTGATAATCGTCTATAACCTGATTAGTCTGTTCAAGATGCTTAATGGCGTAAATTATTTGTTCTTCCGGCGTCATGCCAGTTTCGTTTTCGTAGCTGGCGCCGGTTTTTAAGGTTTCCAGGTATTGATTCGGCGTCTGGTCGGCTTCCAGTTGTTTTCGGCCTTTGATTTCCTTGCCCTGGCCCCGCCTTGGCAGGTTGGGCAGATTTTCCAAAAGCAGGACAGTCCAGCCGCCTTGCTTTTTTAATACTTCTTTTTTGGTTTTGCCCTGGTGTTTTTCGGAAAATTCTTTGGGAAAATAAACCAATTTGCCGTCCGAGTCCGCGTTTTTATATTTTTCCCATACCCGGACCGGCTGGCTTTCATCCAGCGCCAGCGGTTCATCAGGGTCGGTCGGGTTGGCTTTGGTGGCCAACAGCTTGCCGGCCTGGTGGTGCCGTAAAATGACTTGCCGGTATTTCTCTATCAAATCATCCAGTGAAAGGCCAAGCGGCACGATTAAAAGCCGGTTAAATCCTTGCTCCGTCTTGGTTTTCAGCCATTCTTTGCCTTGCCGCAGGCTTTGGCTTATTTCCGCGTATGAGGGCAAGCCGTATTCTTTATTATCTATGCCTTGGATGCCCTCGGCGCCGTTTGATAATTTTTTAAGGATACCGAGCCGCTCCAAAATGTTTTTCTGACTTTCATACTGCTCTTTCAGCTCTTTTCGCGGCAGAGCTTCAAACGGCCAGACTTTATTTTGCAGCGCGTCTATTTTTTGCTCCAGTTCGGCCTTAAGTTCTTTGGTTTTCGCGAGATCGCGGGTTACCGCGGGTTTTTTGTATTCTAAATCAAACTCCTGTTTTAGGATTTTTAAATCTCCGTATTCTTGTTTGATTTGCTCGCATTGATTGGGCATAGTTTTAGCTAATTCTTTATTTTTAGTGTATCATAATATATGGGTTTTAGACAGAGCAAAAACAGGGCTGCTTTGGCACAGTGGAGCGTTTCCGCCGTCTTGGCATCAAGACATCAAAACAAAACAATTTTCAATTCCTTTTAAAAGAAAAATTTGGCGGACGGACGATAAAAAATTGAAAGAAAATTGTTTTGCTTTGCTCGGCCGTCAGGCGGGCGGAAACGCGGAACGGAGCTAATCAAGCATTTTTCGTTCAAAAAAGGTTCGAGCTTCGTTGTAAAAAGGTACCGCTACGGGGAATCGGACCCCGGTTACCAGGCTTGCCCCGCACCATTTTAACATAACAACAGATAATTGATAATTTAGTGGTGCTATTCTTAAAATAGTTCGGACGCATTTCGCCGTCTGCGGCGGCGAGGGCCTGGCCAAAAATTCCGAACCGAAATCCTGAACTTTGACAATTTCAAGTTTTTCTTTGGCGGCAAATTCTTAAAATTTTAGTCAGAAGAAACATCATAAATCTGGATAGAATGACCATCCTTAAAAGCAGTACATCAATAACTGTTATCAAAACAAAGTCACTGCGAGGTATGGTATTAAATTAAATAAACCCAAAAGGAATTGACGCTAGATATAAGTTCAACAATATTAATGACGGCCAAAAATTCAATTAAAGTAGAGGTTTTTTGTTATATATTTTATTCTATTTTGTAGGCACAAAAATAACCTTCTGTACAAGGAACAGCGGCGCAACAAGCATAAAATCCCAAACCCTTACAATCAGCATCATTATAAACTTGTGTTTTACCATCCGGCAACCAGAATAAATATGGACCCTTGGGATAAGAAGCGCCACTGCAATGATGGGCAACTCTGCTATTAGCATCAGCATACAAATAAACATTACCCTTAGCACGACTTCCATATAAAGGGTCTAATGGAATTTTTGATATATAAGGCGCTAACGCAGAGTTTAAACTGTCGTCACCGGATACGCCACCCCCCCAACAAGTTGTTCCGCTCTCTATCCCCAAGCATTTAGCACTTCCCCCAGTAGAAAAAAATTTCCGCCTTGTGAATCTGCCAGCATATATAAAGCAACTGCAATTTGCCTTAGATCAGCAAACTCTCTTCGCATCCCTCGCTTTCATTCTCGCTGAATTAAATACCACCATAGAAGCAGTAGCTAAAAAACCGATAATGCTAATTACCACTAAAAGTTCAATCAAAGTAAATCCTTTTTTAGGAAAGCCATTTAACTTTCTCTCTGAAATATTGTTTAAATGTTTTAGAAATATTTTAACACTAATCATAACTTTGTTTTATGAAAAAATTTTCTTTTCCCAAAATTAAAATGCAGTTCGAGCCGATATTTTTATCAGGTTTTTTGGCAGTTTTTAAGTTCGGGGTTTCGGTTCGGAATTTTTGGCCAGGCCCTCGCCGCCGCAGACGGCGAAATGCGTCCGAACTATTTTAAGAATAGCCCACCAAACAGGAAATTGCAAGCAAGAGGCAGTCGCCTCGCTTCGCTCGGCGACCAAATCGTAAGGAATTTTGGGCGAAAAAATCAGTTGGCGATTCTGCATTTTGGGAAAAGAAAATTTTTAATCAAAACCATATGAAATACATACTTTACGCTCGTAAGAGCACCGAAGAAGATGACAGGCAGATTTTAAGTATTGAAGCCCAAGTCTTTGAATTAAAAGAATTTGCCGCCAAAGAAAAACTTGAAATTGTCGCCTCTTTTCAAGAGGCAAAAACTGCCAAAGAACCTGGGCGAATAAAATTCGCAGAAACGTTGTCATTCATTGAACAAGGGAAAGCAGAGGGTATTTTGAGTTGGAACCCAGATCGTCTTGCTCGAAATAGTGTGGACGGCGGGAAAATAATCCACATGATTGATCGCGGCTTGATTAAGTCGTTGAAGTTTCCGACATTCTGGTTTGAACCAACACCGCAGGGACTTTTCATGCTCCAAATTGCTTTTGGTCAAAGTAAATATTATGTGGATAGTTTGAGAGAAAATGTAACTCGTGGGATGAGACAGAAAGTGAGAAACGGCGTATGGCCCAGCAAAGCACCACTCGGCTATCTCAACAATCCTAAAACTAGAGGAATTGATATTGATTCAAAAAAAACCAAGAAAGTGAAAAAGATTTTTGAACTTTATGCCACCGGAAATTACAATCTGCGAGAATTAGCCGAGTGGTGCAAACGAGTAAATCTCAAAAGCAATTTAGGTAATGATATTTCAATTGGAAAAGTCCACGAGCTTTTACAAAATATTTTCTATATTGGCCTTATGAAATACAAAAGTGAAATTTACGAGGCAACTCACGAGCCGTTAATTTCAAAGAAACTTTTTGATAGGGTTCAAGAAATTATGCGAGAGAAAGGCAAGCCGCAAAAAGTGAAGAAACACAATTTTGCTTTTCTTGGGCTTATGAAATGTCCTTGTTCGGCAGCAATTACCGCAGAAAAGAAAACTAAGCCGAGCGGCAGAGAATATATCTATTATCGTTGTACTAAAAAGAAGGGTCCTTGCCAAGAAAAACACTTTTTGCGACAGGAAGAATTATACGAACAAATCAAATCTTTTCTTCAAAAAGTTTCTTTGTCGAGCCGAGACGCTGAAAAGGTTTTAGCTGAATTGAACAAAGAAGAGTTACAAGCAAAGGAGCAAGCCAAAACC
>Ga0210015_1005207_pt1 | contig 10652 bp, 7 predicted proteins | sample CryGeymeta201522_FD_185471 | JGI IMG/M metagenome (GOLD analysis project Ga0210015, IMG submission 185471) | Groundwater microbial communities from Crystal Geyser aquifers in Utah, USA - Crystal Geyser metaG 2015-22 (SPAdes) (version 2) | ecosystem: Environmental > Aquatic > Deep subsurface >...
TTCTTCATTATTTTGGACAATTCCCCAAGCGATGGCACCTCCCCGCTCAAGGAAGGATTTTACTTCACCGGGATAACAACTGAAGGAGGAGGCGTAATTGTAGGCATCAATGCTGAGGATATCAATTGATGTTCCCAGAAGGACGGGCCAATCGGTATCGCCACAGCAATGCAGTCCCTTTAGCCCCCTAATCCCCTGGAAGACCTCCTCTAACAAAATGGTGACTTTTTCCTCAGGGACAGGGGTAAAGACTGAACGAAGGGAGACCAGATAGGGCTCATCAACGAAGACAATAGTGTGACGCGACATTTGCCTTAGGACATTTTCCTGCCACGCGGCTTTTAGCCGTAAGAACTTAGCTGCAGCTTCAGCCAGATTCTCGTTGTAGAGGATGCCTAGACCCTGCTTGTCAGTAACCATCAATCCCCAGGTGATGGGGCCTGTTATTTGACCTTTTACCATATCTGTCTTCGGCGTTTGGGAAAGGAAAGCATGGAATCCCGCAGCATATTCAGCGGAAACAGCATATTTATCAAAATTAGCTTGCTCAGCATCAAAGTAAATCTGCGTCAGTTCTGTTTCAAAGTCTGCTCCCGGCTCAATGCGCATTTTGTCTTCGTTTAGCACTATTCCCGGGAAGCCTTCGCTAAACTGGATACCCATATTTTCCTTGGGAGAACGTCGTGGTAGTTGAGGCCAGGCAGGTATATCAGGGAGATATTTCATAACCAGAGAGCAAGCCTCTTTTGGGTCGGTGTGAGGCATGCTGCCGATAGCCGTAGGCAAACAACCAAACTCTAGCTTAGCCAAATTCCGCCTTGTCCAAGTACTTCCCGATAAGCAGTCTTAAATCCCTCTTGGTTTCCGCCGATATGTATTTCTGCGAAGTAGCGATAGCATCCTTGAGGGCGGTGGCGCAGGCGCATTCATGGATTTGGGGTATCCGGGGAATAGCCAACCGTAATATTTCCTGGGCAACATCGACTCCTTTTTGCAGATTGGTCAGAATCATTTCTGCACTCACTGTTTCGTAGCTTGGATGCCAGCAATCATAATCGGTGACAATAGCGAGCGTGGCATAGCATATCTCAGCTTCCCTGGCTAATTTAGCTTCAGGTAAGGCGGTCATGCCAATGACATCAGCGCCCCAGGAGCGATAAAGCTGTGATTCAGCCTTGGTGGAGAATTGAGGTCCTTCGATGACCAGATAATTTCCTCCTTTATGCACTTTAGCTCCTGCTTTGGTAGCTGCCTCAAATAAAATTTGAGTTAATGCCGGGCAGAAAGGCTCAGCAAAGGAGATGTGGCCTACTATTCCCGAGGTGAAGAAAGTGTTATCCCTGTCTTTAGTCTGGTCAATGAGCTGGTCGGGAATAACCAAGTCCATCGGCTGGATTTTCTCCTTAAGGCTGCCCACGGCGCTCACCGATATAATCCTTTCTACCCCCAATGATTTCAAAGCATAAATGTTAGCCTTTACCGGCAAATTTGAGGGGCTAATCTGGTGTCCCTTGCCATGCCGGGGAAGAAAGGCAACTCTTATTCCTTCCAGTTCGCCTGTGATAATAGCATCGCTCGGTTTACCAAAAGGCGTGGTTATATTTACTTCCTCTATCTCATTCAGCCCCTCCATGTTATAAAGTCCGCTCCCGCCGATAACTCCTATTTTCGCTTTGGTCATTAACCTTCCTCCTTTTCGATATGCTGGGTTGGTTTGCTTATTCTAAATAACCCTCTTCAAGTTGTAAATTTGCATTTAGAGCTTAGGTTGCTATGTTATACTTAACTATGTTATACTTAAACTTAGTTTTTTTCCCTGTTTGGGTTTAGCAAGTCGATGAAGGTCTTGGAGTAGCTTTGGGGTTTCGTTTTTTTAGAGACAACTTATGCAACTGCTGTGGGCTTTGTTTTGAACGTTGCCCTGTATTACAGCTCCCCCTGGAGGAGGCAAAACGGGACATAAAAGCACTCATTCGTGGCGATACAAACGCATCTCTAGCATTTCAGCGGTGTACCACTTGCAATACCTGTAACCTTATCTGCCCTGTGCAGGCAAATCCTTACGAGCTCATCCTGGAACGATGGAATGAGGAAAATCAATTGAAGGGACTCTCCGCCATCGCCAGGTTTGTTTTCCCCAATGAGCCCCGGAATATATGGGCTTCCATTAGAGTGCTCATGGGGGAGGATGAACTTTCGCTCCTGCATTCCTGGCGGGAGAGCATGAATAATCCTAAAAAGGTGATGTTGCTCACTGGCTTCTATGCCAATCTTGTCCCTTATATTGCCATGACCTCTTTGATTGAGGAGCTAAAGCCAGCAATAGCTGGCTTTGAGGGTCTGTGGGGCTGTGCCGGAGATACCTATAAGATGGGTATGATACATGCCTCGGAAGAAATAGGCAGTATGTTACGCCATAAATTCTCCGAGATGGGGATAGAAAAAATGTATTGCTTTATGGGTGCTGAAGCAATGATGTTGAGCGATGTCTTGCCCAATAGGTTTGGCATTGATTTTAGTTTTTGTAATCCCGAGCCGCTGGACTACTGGATACTGGATAAATTAAGCAGTGGCGAGATAGAAGTCAAACGGAAGTTAAATATGAAGGTCACCGTTCATGATAATTGCTGCTCTAAATACATGGGAGGCAAGCTGCAAGAGGTAATTCGGGAAACAATGGAGCGTATAGGGTGTGAAATTGTAGAGATGCAGCATAATAGAGAATTGGCACTTTGTTGTGGTTGGGCAGCTACAATCCCTGCCTTGCACGGTTCTACTTCACGTAATCCCATGCATATCTTGCTTTATCTCTTAGATAGCCTCTATCGAAGACTACAGGAAGCGGAGGCAACTGGAGCTAAGGTTATGGTTGTTTCCTGCCCTGCTTGCTACATATTTCTCTCCCTTATAAAGGTGTTGACCAATAGCAAAATAGATATCTACCTTTCTCTGGAGTTAATACAGTTGGCTGCCGGTGAAACGCCACAGCATAGGAATGAAAAGCGTGCTTGGGACATAGCGGCAGCGTTCACTAATCTCCTTTTCCGCTGGCTGTTCATTCCCAGGGATCGCAAGCGTTTTGCCTTCAACTCCATCGAAATTGAGCCGGTTTTCCAACTCACTCCTGCTGATGTGCGGCGTATCAAATTGTTTGGTAAGATATATCACAGCATTGTGGTTCAAAACCCTGCTATGCGGAGGTTGGTGAGTGGTAGCGTCAAAGTTTCAATTAACCTGTATCGGCGCTTTCTGGAGACAAGAAAACGGGGAATAACTAATAGGAGGAGTGGATGATGGACGAAAATAAGTTTGACCTCTTTGCCCCTTTCGACCAGGGAAAGTGCACCCTTTGCGGGGAGTGTTTTAGCCAGTGCCCTGTGATGCACTTGCCAATTGACGAGGCGAAAAAAGAGATGGAAAGGCTCATTGCCGGAAAAGAAACCAAATATGTGCTGCAAAAGTGCACCAGTTGCTTTGTTTGTAATTTTATCTGTCCTGAGCATTGCAATCCCACCCAATTAATATTGGACAGATGGCATGAGAAATATTTGCAGGAGGGATTGCCATCAAGAGCGGAATGGTTCATTCCACACTATAAGCCTAACTTCAGGACCTATGTGCTGGACAGGTTGCCTGAAGAAGAAAAGGAGATGCTTAAGGCGTGGGATAACCTTTCCCCCTGTGAGGAGATGTTTTATCCCGGCTGCAACATCATCACCAGCCCTTACCTGACCAGAACCAGCTTGCTAGATGGCCTTGAAATTCGAGGCTCTCTTGATACTTGCTGTAGCGAGATGTATTACCGGATGGGGCTTTTTGACCAGGTGGAGCAGGCAGCTAAAAGGCTGGATGCGTATTTCCGCAAATTAGGTGTGAAAAAGATGGTCATCCCTTGCACTGCGGGATACAACATGTTTACTAATGTTCTGCCTAGATTTGGATTTAAGCCTGATTTTGAGATTCAGCATTTACTTGTTCGGCTTTGGGAACGGATAGAGGACGGAAGGATAGAAATTAAGAATAAGCTGGGAATGAAGGTAACAATTCAGGATTCTTGCTATGGCAAGATTTTCGGAGCGGAGATTCTTGACCTTCCCCGAAAGCTCCTGGAACGGATAGGGGTTGAGGTGGTTGAGGAGAGGTATTGTCGGCAAAACTCTTTATGTTGCGGCATCGCCGGAGGTTTCAGCCCGGAATCGGGTTACAGCCCTACTAGAATTGTATCTTCTACAATAAGGAGCCTGAGGGAAGCCAAAGCAACCAGGGCGGGTGCTATAGTGACATATTGCGCTGGATGCCTTCAAATGCTTTCCACAGTGCACACATTCTATCCCACTGGCATGCCCATCTATCATATTCTGGAGATGCTTCAAATGGCGATTGGGGAGAAGCCGGCAAGACGCCAAGGACAAAGGGGGAGGTCGCAGCTTGTGGGGACGCTGGTAAATCAATCCCCTAAACTTATTTCTAAAAAAAGATTTCGTGTTAAACAGATAGCCCAAGAATGGTAAATGATGGAGCACTCAAGTATGAAGGGGAAATATGATTTTTTCGATTATGAGAAGTGTTCTTCCTGCGGCATATGCTTGGAGAGGTGTAATTATCTCCATTTCACACATGAAGAATCGGTGGAGGAGATAAAGAAGTTAATTGCTGGGGAAAAGACACGAATACTGGATGATTGCATTTATTGTTCTGCCTGCAACGCATTTTGCCCTGACGATTGTCATCCCTACGAACTTATCTTAAACCGTGCCTATGAATCAGGCCGCAAAAATGGCATTCCCCTAAAGGCAAAATGGGTCATGCCTCTGCCATATCCTCCCCAGAACTTCAGGTCTGCTCTCGTGCCCTCCATGCCACAGGATGAAAAAGCGTTGATAAACAAGTGGGAAGCGCAATCCTATGACCTTGCCCATGAAGAGATGATGTATGCCGGGTGCAATCTGTTAGCTTTGCCTTATCTGGCAAACAGCAAGGTATTTGAAGACCTACCCATATTCGGGAGGTGGGACCTTTGTTGTGGCGAGATGTTCTACAGAGGAGGAGTTTTCGATATTGTGCAACAGCAGGCGGACAAGCTTACTGAATATTTCGCCAGCTCCGAGATAAAACGCCTTGTTTTTATGTGTCCTGCAGGCTACAGGATGTTCAAGGAAGTGCTTCCAGGGCAATTCGGGGCAAAGTTTAACTTCGAGCCTGTATTTGTGGCGCACTGGATACTGGATAGGATGAATAGCGGGAAGCTGAAGGTGGAAAGACAGCTTGATATAAGTGCAACGGTTCAAGACTCCTGTCATGCCAGGATAATGGACCCCTCTGAAGAAATGGAGCCATGGCGTGAGATACTGGGAAGAATTGGGGTAAAAATAGTGGAGATGGAGCCACAGTGGGGTAGATGGTTATTGCTGTGGCATGGCTGCGGGGGCCAAACAGTATTTTGGATTGAAGGACGTACTCACAAATGCTTTAAAGGCGCTGAAAGAGGCAAAGGCAACAGGGGCATCGGAGCTAGTAACTTATTGTGCTGGTTGCTATCTGACTGCCGAAATGGGTGGCTTAGTATCTTACCGAGGCCAACCAACGCGGCATGTCATGGAATATCTCAAATATGCCATTGGCGAGTCTTTTGATACCAGGATAAAGCGAAGGACATTACATACTGTTGCTGGATTGCTGTTGCATGCCTTGATTCCAGGGATTTTTAGAGGTAATAGAACGTACATACCCGTGCTAAAGAAATAAAGCAAGAAAGGTGTCGATTATAAGCTGAGTTAGTGCTGTGGGATCCATACTATTTGAGGCGTATCCAGGCCTAAAGAATATTCCCTGGAGGAGCCTGGGAAATTTCCCTACCCCGGCAAGGAAATTGGAGAACCTGGGGAGGGAGCTTGGTTACGAGAATATCTGGATAAAGGAAGATGATAAATCATCGGACTACTACGGAGGGAATAAGGTACGAAAATTAGAGTTCACACTTCCGGATGCGCTTCAGAAAAAAAAGAAAGTCATTATGACTTATGGAGGGGTAGGGACAAACCATGGTCTTGCCACAGTGATACATGGTAACCGCCTCGGGCTGAACACTCTGTTATTGCTGGTTGATCAGCCGCTTACCACTCATGTTCAAGAAAATCTTCTTCTTTTCCAGCATTTTGGGGCACAGCTTTGTTATGCTAAAAATACCGCTGGGGCGGTGTTAAAATCAATTTGGTATTTTCTGTCGAAACGCAATATTTATTATCTTCCTCCGGGAGGCTCTTCGCCACGGGGAAGCCTGGGCTTTGTCGCCGCCGCCTTTGAATTAAAAAGACAAATCGATACTGGAGAGATTCCAGAGCCAAAATATATATTTGTTGCCTTAGGGTCTAAAGGGACAATGGCAGGGCTACTCGTGGGAAGTAAGCTAGCAGGGCTGAATTCGACAATAGTGGGTGTCCGTGTTTCATATCATTGGATAGCAAATGAGAAGGCAACTGCAAATCTAGCTAATAAGGTAGTTGATTTGATGAGGAAATATGATAGAAACGTTCCCGTTATCAGGTTCAATGGTGAAGATATGTACGTTTTACATGATTTTTGTGGGGAAGACTATGGTGCGCCTACCGCTCAGGGAAAGGAAGCGATGGAAATTATTCAACAGACTGAAGATATAAAGCTGGACCTGACCTATACTGCCAAGACTTTTGCCGCGCTGCTGCATTTTGTGAGGACTCAAAAGGACCGTGAACATGCCCCGCTCCTTTTCTGGAACACTTTTAATTCGGTGGACCTCACTCCTATTATCAAAGAGGAGCATGATTACAAGAAATTGCCAAAATCATTCCACAAGTTTTTTAGCAGCAATTTAATTCCCTATATTCAATAAGATAATAGTGAAACAATTTATTTTCAAAACTCTCATCGCTTAGTCTTACTCAAAATAATGCCCATCATGAGTAACAATAAGCAATGAAAGGCGATGCAATGGAAAAAGAGGCCGGTGTATCAGAATTAGGGCTCAAGAGAGAATTGGGGTTGATGGATGCAGTGTCCATAGAGATAGGAGCCATGGTCGGTGCTGGCATATTTGCTTTGACCGGCGTGGCCATAGGAATAAGTGGCTCAGCAGTTCCTATAGCATTCATAGTAGCAGCTTTACCCATGATATTTGCTGTGCTTCCACTTGGTATGCTCGGCGCTGCGCTTCCCACAGTTGGCGGTAGCTTCAGATATCCGAGCAGGATATTTTCTCCATTCTGGGGGTTCATAGGGGTGTGGGGAATCATGATGGGAATACTTTTAGGTGGGTTACCACTGTATGCCTATACATTTGCAGATTATCTTCAGGTGCTTTTTCCATTTCTGCCCAGAGTAGGCATAGCAGTGATTGCGTTAACCTTCTTCTTCGTTATAAATCTCTTTGGTATAAAAACTGCTAGTAAGGTACAAGTTGCCATGTTTTTCATTCTGATAGCGGCTCTATTTACCTATATCTGTGGTGGCATACCGAATATCGACCCTTCCAATCTGACTCCTTTGTTTCCCAAGGGAGTTGGAAGCGTTGCTATTGCCGCAGGATTCCTTTTCTTTGCCTACATGGGGGCAAACTACATCATAGATTTGGGTGCTGAAATAAAGGATGCTGGGAGGACTATACCTCGTTCATTTGCCGTAGCAATTCCCATGGTTATCGTGTTGTACACACTCATCGGATTGGTTGCCGTGGGTGCCGTTCCATGGGAAATCAGCGCAAATCAACCTCTATCCATATCTGCGGGAAAATTCCTTTCCAGTCCACTGGCGATATTTTTCACTGTTGGAGGAGGGCTGTTGGCCATGGCTACTACCTTAAATGCCACGTATATGTTTGGCTCGAGGTATATTTTAGCTTTGGCTGATGATGAGGTAGTCCCCAGGACCTTAGGTGCGGTGAATAAGAAGTATGGGACGCCTCATTGGGGTCTGCTTGTTATGTACCTCATTTCTTTGGCTGCCCTTCCTCTAGGAGCGAGTTCGCTTGAAATTCTCGGTGTGACTGCGTCTATTGGTTCCATTGTTCTTCTTATTCCGATACTCATCGCTTCATATCTATTACCTCGCATGATGCCCGATGTTTATCAGAAAGCCCCCTTTAGGCTAGGAGGCCCCTGGGTTTGGTTACTTCCAAGTTTAGCCATATTATTTGGTATTTTTTTCATACTTGCGCTTGGGGTGCAGAACCTATATGGCTTTGCCATCTTCGTAGCATGGATGGTTATCGGAGTTATATACTATCATGCAAGGAATCGTTATTTGAAAGCGAGGAGAGGAATAAACCTCAATGATATACTAAAGAAAGGCATACGTGGGCACGTGTCTTGCATGCCTCTCAAGAAGACTTCATGAAGAAAGATATTTGGAGAAGCCCTGCCAATGATTTCTACCTTCGCTTTTGGAATTAGCCTTTTCTGAACCTACGGCCCCCGGTTATACATTGGTGCACTTCTTACCCGTTTTTTTGATGGGGTATTGTCACAAAGAATTATTTCTGATAAAGTGTCAAACAAATAGTACGTATAATCAGAAAAGCGAGAGGATTACATGAGTTCGGGCAGTAGGTTAGAAGAAGGATATAAGGAACCTCGAAAGCCCGGAGGAAAAGGGGGAAAATAGTGGATATTTCCAGACCGGCTGAAGAGACCCAGGCTGTAAGAAAGATCGGCTTTATCGAATTTGTCTTAATCAATACTGGACTTACCATAGGTTGTGGGACGATGCTCTTCGTTCCCATGGCTGCCTCGATTACCGGCCCCAGCGTTTTACTCGTATTATTTTTGGCGTTCATCGTGTCTTTGGTTGTGGTAATGAGCATGGCGGAGATAGCGACCATCTTTCCTTATTCCGGCGGTCCGATATACAGCATACGATATGGTCTTCCACCCGGGGCAGCGAATCTCCTTTTGATGCTTATGCTCTTACCGATGCTCGCCTTGATTTTAGGCAGTGGCGGAACAGAGAGCCTTTCCTTTGCGTACTATATTAAATGTTTAATACCAGTATTAGCTGTTCTTCCCGATGCCCTAATTGCATGCCTGCTGGTGGTTGCGGTGTGTGTCATAAACATTCTTGGAGTGAGGATTTTTTCCCGAACGCAATTTTACTTACTTGGCTTTATGTTCGTTGCTTTGATTATCTGGGGGGGCATTATCAATCCCCCATACTCAGTGGAATTATACCAACAGCCGTTCTTCGCTGAGGGAATAACCCCGTTACTATTTTTGATGGCAGTGGGATTGGCTTATTGGGCATTTGTGGGAACGGAGCTGGGCGGCACACTGGCTGGTGAAATTAAGTATCCCCTGACCACACTGCCAAAGGGGTTTCTTATTTCCGTTATGCTTGTATTCCTGGTGAATGTCTGGGTGATTGGTATATCTTTGGGTCTAGCGCCTGGCGCAGTTCTGGGTTCTCCTATAGCAGCACCTATCGCCGCAGCAACTCAATATGCTGGCGCTGGCGGTTTCGCCATCGCCATGATTGCCCTTGCTGCCGCTGTCGGTATGCATCCTCCAACACTCAATGCCAATCTAAGTGAGACAGGAAGGACTCTTTATGCTACTGGTAAGGAAGGGGTAATACCAAAATGGTTTGGACGTCTGAGCCCGAAATTTAAAACGCCGGTTAATGCCTTAATATTTGTGGCGATATTATTTTGTGCTGTCATTGCCCCCAATCTGGTTATGATATTGGGTGCCGGGGCATGTGCAATGTCGCTTGTTCTCTACATTGTGCTGATGATGTCCATTATCATGCTCAAAAAACGAAGGCCCAACATCGAGCGCCCATTTAAAGTACACATGGTTCTTCCAATCCTGGCAATAGTCTTCAGTAGTGTCCTCGCTGTTGGTCTAACATACTATATTGGTACGCAGGTAGCTTCAGAGATGGGAGTTTCCTTAGTTATGGGGGAAATAATTTCGATAGCCCTGGGCCTGCTATTCGCAATAATCGGGATAGTCCTTTACTTTGCTACTAGGAAGACGATGGAGGCTCCTCCTCCTTTCGAAGAATTCAGGGGAAAGATAATGAAAGTGGACGACGATGAAACGATACCTGAGGAGGAGTGGACTGAGCTAAGAGCGCCAATGAGAGCCACTGGAGAAGCACTGAAGAAGATTAACCGGCAGTATCGCATAATGCTGGCAATTTGTTTGTCTCTTATCGCTGTTACTGCGGCATTCACGGCTTACATTTATTTCGTAGTATAAAGGCGATAGATGGCGAAAGGCTTGGTTGCTTTTACCTGGTCTACCTCATTCATCCTTCCAGCTCATAGAACCCGCTTCTCCCGTTCACTTGTGCGTTTATTGACCAGGAGCCAGGGTAATTTTTACGCCTCGGCTCTTGCGGGTTATGTGTATCCTGGGTAGAATTCACTGGTGAAAATAAGGAGGTTAGGGACATGAAAGAAGGCGGGAGAATCCTTAAGTCTGTAGCAATAGATACCGGTGGAACTATGACTGACGCAGTAATCATGGATACTGAGGGGGAATTCACTGTGGGTAAGGCGGTGACCACTCCGAGGGATGAATCACAGGGAATTTTGAATGCCATAAGAAGCGCCTGTGGTTATTGGGATCTTGACTCTGAGGAGGCAATCAAGGATATCGGTATTTCGATTTATTCCGGCA
>Ga0210015_1005210_pt1 | contig 10648 bp, 11 predicted proteins | sample CryGeymeta201522_FD_185471 | JGI IMG/M metagenome (GOLD analysis project Ga0210015, IMG submission 185471) | Groundwater microbial communities from Crystal Geyser aquifers in Utah, USA - Crystal Geyser metaG 2015-22 (SPAdes) (version 2) | ecosystem: Environmental > Aquatic > Deep subsurface >...
AGTCCGCTTTCGGCACGAGTCTCCAATCCTTTTTGCAGTACACCATCGAGAACAAAGGGCTCGAAGCAGTCCTTGGCCCGCCTGGGGCAAGGCCGCCATCGCCCGCGGTCGATCGGCCACGTCTCGATCTCGCTTGGCGCGAAGACAAGGTCCATGGGACGGGTCTCATTTGGGAAGGGCGGACGTGCCGAAGTGCACGCTGGGCGATGCCAACGGCTGGAACGGGATCCGCGATGTCGGGAAAACGAAAGCGCCCGCGAGGGGTTTCCTCCGGGCACCATTCTACGATGATTGAGGTATGAGTCAAGGGGGGGCGGCTTTGTCAACGGGAATTCTGGCGTAGAATCAGAGCCTTCCGAAAACGGTGGATTCCAGCTGGCTTCGCTGGCTTCTCAAAGTGGCTTCTTTGCCTGCCCGGGTGGATTTTAGGGTTTTTATCAAGAATCCACCCTGCGGGCTTGACCGTGCCTCGCAAGCATCTGTTATATAAACATTTTATTCCGGAAGTCTCTCGAGGTGGCTTCCAAGTGGATTCCCCGGTGAAGAAGCCAGTCGCTAGCGAAATGCCGCGCTCAGCCCCCCCGTATACGATCTGGGCCGGGGAGGAACCGGAGGAGGGGGTCACACAGCGCGCCGGACCAGCTTTGCCTGTTTCGGATCGTAGACGTAATTGGCGATGGTTCCGTCTTTGATCTTCTCGACCGCCTTCTCGACCATGAACAACGGCACAAGAAACCACTCGCGGGGTATAACCGGACGCCCGAAGCGGTCCATGACCTCAATCTCAAGACGTGCAGGCTCGAAGATGCGATGGATCAGGTTTTCCAGCTTGGTACGGTTGATGTTGTAGAGCTCGTAGGTCGCGACGATTTCGACATTGGCCATCAAGAATGTTGGCTGAAGATGCGCGCCCGCGATCCGCTTTTCCACGCTCATATTGGTCACGCCGATCTTGTGCACCAGGTCTCGATGCTCAGCGACAAGCGGATGATCGGATTTACTCCGCAGTACATAGATCGTCCCGCTTGGCTCGTCTCCGTCGATCGTTTGACCGGAGAAAAGTGGTCCGGCGGTCGGCTCGGTGATCCGGCGCCCTGCTTCGTCCTTGTTCAGGGCACGCTGAAGTGAGCGCATAAGCATGTTGCTCTCGGTGCCATTGTCGAAAATCACGCGCAGGCGGGCATCCGTGCGCCCCTGATCGGTGATCTTCGTTTCCCCTTTCTCGGCAACATAAGCTTTCTGCCCACCAACAATGAAGAAGCGCCCTTTCTCGATCTCCGCCTTCATCTCGAACGGCCGTGTCTCCCGCAGCCCACTATCCAGCTCTTTCTGCACCTGTTCGAAGAGGGGCTTGAAGGCTGCGAAGTCTTCACATTTTTCACGGTTGGCCACTTCATCCGCAGCCTTCTTTTCGGCCGTCGATCGAACGTGTTTGAGCTCCGTGATCAGTGGGGCCTCGACCTCGACCCCCAACTCGGCCAGAAGCGCATCGTCGTCGAGCTCATCCGCGTCAGAAACGGCCGCTTGGGCTGTGCAGGTCAAAAGCCCCTGATCATCCAAAGGCTCGAGCAGCTCACGGCATTCCTGCAACTCGCGGATGCGATCCAATCGAACGGCATAGAGACGTTCGAAGATATCGCGACCTTCACCGTGCTTCGGAACCCGACCGTGTTCTTCGACAAAGCGCTGGATCTCTTCGAAACCGGCAATGATGCGCTCTTCGCGCGGCGTCCGGCTAATGTTTTTCTTGACCTCGACCTCAACGCCAAGCTCAGCCAGAAGGGCGTCGTCTTCCTCGGTGAACGCCTTAGCCATTCGCGGCCTCCTGCTTCATGCGCGCGAGATATGCCACGCCTTCGGCCATTTTCTTTTCCCAAGGATCTGGTGACGTGATCGAGGGCAACCGGCCACGCTCCTGCTTGAACTTCACGGCGCGCCGCGCGAGATCGCGCGCTTCCTCCGGGGAGAGCTGCACCTTCTTGGCAGAGATGACGGCCTGAACCTGCCTGAGGCTTTCCTCGCTCATGGTCTTGGCCAGGATCGCATAGGCTTCGCCGAACGGATTGATCCGGTCGATCAGGTCGATGTCGAGCTCGCGCACGTCCATTGCGAATTTACGCACCCCGTCGATCAGGGCGGTGTTGCCATTCACCTCCGCGCCCTCACCACCTGTCAGCGCGATTTCCTTGGCTTTCTGGGTCAGGTTCAGCGCAGCCACCGCATGCTGGCGCACGGCCTCCTGATCTTCCGCATCCAGCTCGGGAAACTTCGCGCTGACGATCTTGCCCATGCGCACTTGCGTCAGTTCTTCCGGCACCAGTTCTTCGTCGAAGAGGCCACGCTCGATCGTGGTTTTGTCCTGGACGAAGGCGGTGATCACTTCGTTCAGGTCCTCCTGGCAGATGCGCTTGGCCTCCTTGCTTTTGGGCTCAACCAGCCCCTTGATCTCGATCTGGAACTGACCGCTGGCCTCGTTGAAGCCGACGTTCTCCTTGGCGGGATCATAGCCGCCGATCCCATAATCGAACCCCTCGACGGGACCGCTCTTTGAACTCTTGGGCGTGAAGTTGAAACGCGGTGCCAGGACCTGCTCCATCAACAGGCTGGCCGCGATCGCCTTCAGCGTGTCGTTCACCGCTTCGGTCACGGCCTCGGCCGCCGCGTCGGGCTCGGCGATCAGGTTGGTGAATCGCGCGCGGGTCTTTCCCTCGGCATCGCGGGTGGCACGGCCGATGATCTGCACGATCTCGGTCAGGCTGGCGCGGTAGCCGACTGTCAGGGCGTGCTCGCACCAGATCCAGTCGAAGCCCTCCTTGGCCATGCCGAGGGCGACGATGATGTCCACATGGTCGCGGTTGTTCTTTTGGGCGGGGTCTTTCAGCGCGGCAGAGACCTTGTCGCGCTTCACGGCTTCGTCATCGACCAGATCGGCGATGCGCAGGACATATCCCTCGGGCGTCTTGACCAGCTGAAATCCGGTGACGGGGTCCGTCCCCTGCCAGTCGCCCAGGGCGTCGATGATGTGCTCCACCTCGCGGTGTTTGTCCTTGGTGCTCTCGCGCGAGTTCACGTTCGGGATGTGCAGGATCGTCTTCTCGGTCGGGTCGAGCACCTTGAGGATGTCATCGACATAGGACCCGGAATAGAAGAAATACCCGATATCGAGCGTTTTCAGGTATTGGTAGCCGTTCAGCTGCTCGTAATAGGTATAGGTGATGGTATCGAACTTGGCCTCGTTTTCGGGCAACAAGATCGGAACCGCATCGCCGCGAAAATAACTGCCGGTCATCGCGACGACATGCACGCGGTCACGCGCGATGAAGTCATTGAGTTGCTTGCCGAGAATGCTGTCTTCGCTCGCGGAAACGTGGTGGAATTCGTCCACGGCAATCAGCCGATCGTCGAACGCCTCCACCCCAAGCTTTTCCACGGCGAAGCGGAACGTGGCGTGGGTGCAGACAAGGATCTGATCGCCGCTCTCAAGGAATGCTGCAACCGATTTGACCTTGCCGCCGTCCGTCCCCGGCGAGTTGCACAGGTTCCATTTTGGCGCGACCTGCCAGTCGGCCCAGAAGCCATATTTGCTTAAAGGCTCGTCGTTGAAGCTGGACCCGATGGATTTTTCCGGCACCACGACGATGGCCTGACGCAGGCCCTGATTGTGCAGCTTGTCGAGCGCGATGAACATCAGCGCGCGGGATTTGCCCGAGGCAGGGGGCGACTTGATCAGCAGGTATTGCTCGCCGCGCTTGTCATAGGCGCGTTCCTGCATCGCACGCATACCCAGCTCGTTCGACTTGGTCGAGCTGCCATTGGCGGCGTATTTGACAGAGACGGAGGGAACCTGAGCCATGATCAAAACCCTTGAAAAACCATATCCACCGCCCGCGTGATCTCGTCCTGATGGTCCGACAGGTCACCCACCGCCGGACCAAGGGTCGAGGCCCGGACCGCGGCCATGGACTGGACGATCAGCACGAACTGCCCGTCATCCAGCGCGATGACCGGGTTGAGGTGTCGGGCGGGCGGCGGGCCTTGGTCCACCGGCACGAGCGGGGCAACAACCCGCGTATCGGCCCAGTCGAGGAAATCACTTTGCAGGTTCACCACACGGCCAGCGCCGGGCAAGTCATGCAAGCTGAACCGCGCCATCAGAACTGCCGGTATTTTTCAAGCGGCAGGCCGTTTTGCTCGATCCAGGCGTTATAGCCCTCAAGCGCCTCGCGGTTTTCTTCCAACCATTGTGCGGCCTTCTGTTTGCGCACGGCGTCGCGCAGGCTCGCCTCGAAGGTCGCTGACAGGTTGATATTCAACGCGCGGGCTTCGTCCAGAAGCACCGGGTCGATGGTCAGGTTGGTTGCGCGCTTATTCATGTGTGCCTCCTGTGGGCTGATCATGCGCATTCATAGCACACATCGTGACTGTGGCAAAGCTCAGGCGCTGATCTTCGTCGTCATCTTCGTGTACATCTCGAACAGTTTTTCCAGCCGTTCGGTGTCGTTGCGGAAGCGGCGGCCGATGTAGATGCGTTCCAGCACCTCGTCATTGTGGTCATGCGCGGCACGGAGGTCGGCGGGCATTTTTTCGGGGTTGTAGAGGTCGGCGATGGTGGCGGGAAAATGCGCCTCGCGGGCCAGAAGGATGCCGGTCGCCGCCGCTGTCAGATCGGCGCGGTTCTTTTCGGTCAGTTTGGGGACGGGGAAGGTGTTCCAGCCGAGGGTATTGGAATAGCTGAAATCGGTTCGCATCCGCACGCAAACCGTGCCGATCCAGACCCAATGCAGGCGCGAGGCGATCAGCGCCATGTTCCAGAGCGGGGCGTCGTAAAGGGCGAAGACTTTGTTGGTCACGGTCTGCTCGTTCGTCAGCAATCCGCACGGTAAGTATGGGCGATTTTCTGATGAAATCGCGGCAACAGCAATAGTCTGGTGTTGCCCGATATTCATCTCGCGCATCTGATGGGCGCGGCTTGCCATCTCGTTCGCGCTTTTGTCCCGGCTTGCCAGCCGCATCTCGCGCACGCCCTCTATGCGTTGGCGAATTGTGTCGATGCTCATCGCCTCGTGCAGATGATCGTTCTCGATCCACAAGCAATAACGCTCCAGACCACGGATGAACTCGGCTGAGCCGTAAATCCGGCGGATGAATTTATCACGCTGTTCAGCGGTCAGACCAAGTGCCTGCACTTCGTCAGCGCTCAATAGCAAATGCCCACCGTCAACAGGCTTGTTCCCAAAGCTCATGTTGGCGGTACCGTTCATCGGCCTACTGGCCTTTTCCACGATCACATTCGGCGCGGCGACCAGATAGGCGTTGATATTTTCCGCCTCCCTCACAACAGACCCGCCATCATCCGCCAGTGTAAACAGCTTACGCACCGTCGCGGCATGATTGGAAATCGCCACGATTGCCACGGTCACGCCCGCGTTGTGGCTGGCAAGGTTCGCCCATTTGAAACTCGTATGGGCAAAGGCGATTTCGTGCCCTGTCTTGAAGATCAGCGGCCAGAGGATCGGCACCTGTTGCCCCTGGCATATCGAGTTGGTGGACACGAAGGCCGACACGGTGGGCGTATGAAGCCCGTAATCGGCGGCCTTCATGAACCAGCCTGCGACATAGTCGAGCGATTTCCAGCTTTTCGTGCGCCCGTCGAAAATACGCTGCAAATCCTCCTTCTGTTCCGTGCTTTGCCACGTTGACCCCAGATAAGGCGGGTTCCCGCAAATATACGTCTCGCCCCCCTCGTTCGCGAAGTCGATCTGCGCCTGATCCAGCGGCGACATGAACAGGTCATCGGCCTGAAACGTCACCCCCGTCCCCGTGGGCGGGCAGACCGACAGCCAGTCCAGCCGCAGGGCGTTGCCGCAAGTGATCCAGTTCTGCGCGTCCAGCGGCAGGAACTCGGCCAGCGCCTCTTTCTGGCCGCGCCAGGTCACGTCGCATTGGTATTCCGCGATGATCAGCGCCAGCCGCGCGATCTCGGCCGAGAAATCCCGCAGCTCGATCCCGCGATAGTTGGTCAGGGGAATATCGGTGCGGCGCTGCGGCTCGCCCCGGCGCGTGTTGATCTCATATTCCAGCGCGCGCATTTCCTTGTAGGCGATGACAAGGAAGTTGCCCGACCCGCAGGCGGGGTCAAACACGCGGATCCGGGCCATGCGGGCGCGCAGATTGGCCAGCTTGCGCGCGTTGTCGCCCGCCGCTTCCAGCTCTGCCCGCAGATCATCGAGGAAGAGCGGGTTCAGCACCTTCAGGATGTTCGGCACCGAGGTGTAATGCATGCCGAGGACCGAGCGTTCCTCCTCATCCGCGACGGCCTGGATCATGGAGCCAAAGATGTCGGGATTGATCTGTGTCCAGTCGAGGCTGCCGATATGGCTGAGGTAGCGCTGCGCGATCCTGGAAAAGCGAGGGGCATCAAGGCTGCCCGAGAACAGCCCGCCGTTCACATAGGGAAAGGTGTCAGCCCAGCGGGGCAGTTTGGCCTCGGCCCGTTTGGGGATGGGGGTGTTCATCGCGCGGAAAATCTCGCCGATGACCTGATGCGTGTTTGACCCATCGCGGTTGGCCATCTGGTCGATGGTGGCGGTGAACAGGTTGTCGCTGACGAAGATGTCGGTGTCTTCTGCGAAGAAGCAGAAGATCAGCCGCGCCATGAAGTGGTTCATGTCATGGCGCTTGTCGGCGCTGCCCCAGTCGGGGTTGTCCTTGATCAGCTCGACATAGAGCCGGTTGAGGCGGCTGGTCGCGCGGATGTCGAACGCGCTTTCGCGGATCTGCTTGACGGTGGAGATGCCCGCGAGCGGCAGGAAGAAGCCGAAATGGTCGGGGAAATCGGTGTAGCGGCAGGCGATGGTTTCGCCGGTGGCGATGTCCTCGGCCTCGAGGTCGATGCCGTCGGTGGCGAGGATGAACTTGGCCTTGGCGCGGGTTGTGGCCGGGCTGTCGCGCAAGGCTGTCAGCGTCGCCGCGATGTCGCCCGGCGCGCAGGTCGCAAGGTGGATGTTGTTGGTCTGCAGGACGCCGCCGAGGTCGGACTTGTTCGACGCGCCGGTGCGCAGCCGCTTGATGGTCGTGTCCTTGTTGCCGAAGGCCATGAGGAAGGCATAGGGAAACTCGGCCGCGTCAAAGGGCTGTTCGGCCAGTTCGGAAACGGCTTGTTCGATTTCAACGGCGTTCATGCGGCTGTCCAGGGGTTGATCAGGTCGATCTCGCAACCCTCGAAATCAGGCGTGTTGCGCGTCGCGACGGTGGCCCCGCGCGCGTGGGCAATGGATGCAATCTGGCAATCGGCCTGGGCGATCGGCAGCCCGGCGGACCGTCGTGCTGCGGCGATGGTGGCATAGGACTGCGCGGCGTCGCTGTCGAAGGGCAGGATGCGACCGGCGAGGTCCTCACGCAGGATGCGATCCACGGCGTCAACCAGCGCCGCGCGGCGCTTGCCGTTCCCCATGATAGCGAGGCCGTAGCGCAGCTCCGCCTCCGATATCGAGGTCAGGTAGACGTTTAGCCCATCCTGCGCGGACAGCCAGTGTTCGACCTTCGGCTCCGGGGCCGGGCGCAACAGCTCGGAGATGACATTCGTGTCGATGATGATCATGCTCATGCCTGGTCGAACGCGGGCGGTTCACGCATGGCCTCTCGCTGCGGAAGGTCGAGATCAACGCCGCCCAGCGGCGCGACACGTGCACGGATGGCGGCAGCAAGATCGTGGGGTGGCTTCGCTTCGCCAACGACGTGGCGCAGTATCTCGCGGGCCTCCTCTTCCATCGAGCGGCCATGTTCGGCGGCGCGAATGCGCAGACGTCGTTTCACATCATCATCAAGGTTGCGGATCGTAATGCTGGCCATGGGATCCTCCTACCACTTGACCAAGTTAAACAGTGATTGCATTGCAATCAAGACGCTCCGACACCGCTTCCGGGAATTTTGCTGCGAAACAATCAAGGGGCCAGTGCTGGCGTCGACAGAGAGCAGTTCATGGGCCGCCTGATGCTCTGATTTCGTCCCACGGCCGCTTCTTCGGCATCACCTCCGTTACCTCCACCTCCCGCAGAATCCCACCCGCCGCCAGCCCGTCCCGCACCCAATCCAGCGCTTGCCACCAGTCGTGATACCCGCGCCGGGCGGATGCGATCTGCTCCGGGTTTGGCCGCCAGGTAACGGGGCAGGCCAGCACCTCGACCGTGCGCCAGCGTCCGCGCGAGAGGATCCGTTCGGTGCCTACGACTTCCGTCATAGCTCGAACGCCATGCTGATTTTGCCGCGTTTCCACCGGCACGCAGCGCGGAACGACGCCGGGCATCCAGTCGGGCGTGAGCCCGGCGCGCGCCAGTTCAGCCACCCGGATCGCCATGCGGGTACCACCCAAACTGTCGGGCATCCCGGCGACGGTGGCGGCAATCACCTCGGCGTCCGCTTGGGTGTAGCCACCGATCTTGTGCTGGCCGCCGTCCACCTTGCAGCCCAGCGCGGCGCGCTGCGGCAGAACGTATTCGCGGCCGAAGCCGAAGCCTTCCTCGGTGATGTCAGGGGGCGGCGGCAGTTCCAGCTGCGCCTTTTCCACCTGGAAGGCCCATTCCAGCGCTGTCTGAACGCCCAGCGCGCGTTTGACCCTGGTGCTGCCTGTGCGGCCGATCCGTGCCTGCATGCTCATGGTTGCAATCCGTCAAACAGGTGCATCTGGGCCGGACCCTCTGGTCCCTCCGTCGGCCGCCAGATCCACGGGCCCGAGGCCATGGGCAGCCGCGAGAGAGCGCCACGCATGCGCTGCTGCCAGTGGATGAACTCCGTTGCCGAGCAGGCGCAGAGCGCGTGCCCGATGGGCCAGCCCATCAGCCAGCCGACGAAGAGCGGGTTCAGCCGCCGTCGTGCCCGGCCCTTCAGGATCCGCCGCGAGAGCACGCGCCCACCCGCGCTGCGCCATCTGAAAGCTCCGCGCGAATGTCGGTTGCTCCACCCGCGCCAAACGGCGTATCAACTCAAAGGGCTCTGGTCCCGACCGGATGAATGTTCAGTGGCAGGTCAGGACCTATGCGCCCCCACCTCGTCCATGGCATCCTTGATTTCGACGACAACGCAGCCGAACGCGCCATCGCCCTCGGGCGGAAGACCTACCTCTTCGTCGGCTCGGAGGCAGGCGGCAAGGCGGCCGCCATCGCCTGCACCCTGATCGAGATGGCCAAGCTCAACGCCGTCGATCCCCACGCCTGGCTCGCCGACACCCTCGCCCGAATCCCGGACTGCAAGATCACCAAGGTTGACGAACTGCTGCCGTGGCGATGGAACGGGTAGCGGCCAGACCGGACGGGTACCCTAAGACCGTGCGCCTGCAGACGTTCGTGCGGAATTCGTGTCAAAGTTACTGTAAAGCGGATCCCGTCTCTTGGTTTGCGTGATGCGCTTTGCGCCGACCTTTTGCAATCCGTTCTACGCCCGCAAACAACACAAGGCTTTGCGCCGCCAGCACAACCAATGCAGCGAACATCAGGTCGGTTTGCCCGCGACCATTCGCCATCAGCATCAGATAACCCAGTCCACGCGATGACCCGACCCATTCACCGACGATAACGGCAAAGGGGGCCATGACCACGGCCAGCCGTAGGCCAGATGCAAGCGCGGGTAGGGCGTGCGGGACCTGTAGCAGCAAAAGCCGCCGCATGGGGCTGGCCTCCAGGGTCTGCGCCAGATCAGCCAGTGGCGCAGGCAGGCGCATCAGCCCGTCGAAAAACGCCGAAGCGACGGGGAAATAGACTACCAGGATCACGACGACGATCTTTGATGTGGCCCCATAGCCCAGCCACAACGTCAGGATCGGGGCCAGCGCGAACACCGGCACCGCTTGCGCGAAGATCAGCATCGGACGCAGCAGCAGCCGCGCGCCGGGTGACAGCGCAAGGTTCAACGCGGTCACCACCCCAAGCGCCAGTCCGGCCGACAGCCCGACCAGCAGGTTGAACGCGGTAAAACGCGCATGTTCCCCCAATAGCGCCGCATTGGCCCACAGGCTGGTCGCCACACGTCCCGGCCCCGGCAGGATGAAATGCGGCACGTCGCTGACCCAGACCACCCCCTGCCACAGCGCCAGCGCAAAGCCAAAGGTGAGTATGCCGCGTAAAAACGGTGTGTTCAGCCGGTGCATCGTCTCTCCTCGGGCCGGTGCAACCGGGTCAGCAATGCCGCCTGCGCCGTAAGTGTCTCTTGCGCGCGCCAATCGCGGGGCGTGGAGAGGTCGGGCAGGTCCAATTCATCGGCGCCTTCCGGGCTTAGCAGCCAGGCGCGGTCGGACAGGCGGACAGCCTCCAGCGGGTCGTGGGTGATCAGGATCACCGTGCGCCCGGTCAGCACGCGCGCCGCCAGATCCTGCATGGCCAGCCGCGTGACGGTATCCAGCGCCGAGAACGGCTCGTCCATCACCACAAGCGGGCGGTCCTCCATCAAGGTGCGCGCCAAGGCAACGCGCTGGCATTGACCGCCAGACAGTTCTGTAGGGCGGCGGGCCTCGAGCCCTGCCAGCCCGACGTCGGCCAGCAGCGCGCGGGCGCGGGCCAGATCGGGGAGGGTGCCGCGCAGCCGTGCGCCGATGGTCACGTTGTGCACCAGATCTCCCCAGGGCAGCAGTTGCGCGTCCTGCGCCATCATCGCGACG